>OKDE01000008.1_pt1 | contig 185625 bp, 163 predicted proteins | sample 1613501 | NCBI WGS metagenome assembly OKDE01 (sample SAMN04436860, study PRJEB24849) | human gut metagenome | biome: human gut; feature: NICU; material: stool | host: Homo sapiens | place: USA: Saint Louis, MO | collected 2011-09-07
CAATAAATTTTGAAAATTTTTCATTTTCCTATTGACTTTTTATTTGCAGGCTTAATTTCGGATTTTTCAGCGGTAGCACCAGCGTCAGGCAAATCCATTTCCATAATCTCTAACTCCTTCTTCAGCTTATCGAATTCTTTTGTCAATTCTTTAAAGTCTTCACTGTAGTCGGCAAAAACATGCCGTACAATTTCTTTCTTATGCTGCATCATGAACTTATCCATCATCTGTTCCAGTTCCGTTATGTGTTCCTTTTTTGCGTTCCGTTCAATTTCCAACAGACGTTCTGCGATTGAAACCGGATGGGGTTTCGCAACCACTTCGTCTTCTCCCGGAACGCGGCATAAAATGAAACGCAGTTTGTGTGCATTATCTTAAATCTCCTCTCAAATATCTATATTTTGGTTACAGACAAATTATGGTACAGCATAAACGATGATAAGAAATTATTTATTTATATTTTCATCATAAAAGGAGCTGATGGTGAGTCAGCTTCTTAGTGATATACAATCAAATCGTTAACATAAACATTAAACAGAACACTTAACGCAAGAAAATTATCTAACGTAGGAAGGGAATCCCCCCGCAGCCACTTATAGATTGCGTTGGTCGTTGAAAGGCCAAAATACTCTCTTAGGCTCGCAACGCTGAATCCTCTGTCTATTCTGTATGTGTTAATTCTCGCACCGGTTGCGACCGGATCAATTACGGGGAACTCATTACCGTATCCTCCTCATAAAAAAAATCCACCTGCCGCATGGCTGGTAGATGGAGGACGCAAAAACTTTTAGCGATGTGTCAGATACCTCTCCCATACCATAACGGCAATAAAACAAAGCGCTGTTTACGAGCGCGTTCTTCTTGCTGTTTCTGGCATTTTCGAGAATCCATCCTTAACATCTCCTTATCCTTCTTTCCCATTTTTGCTTATCGACATCATACTATATCCTGAGTGCTTCTGCAAGATACTATTTTCCTGTAGATAATAATTTTTCAAATGCGCGTGGCAGGATTCGAACCTGCGGCAGCCATCGTTCGTAGCGATGTGCTCTGTCCACTGAGCTACACGTGCAGGAGTAAACAGGGATGGGCAGATTTGAACTGCTCCAGTCAGAGGTCAAAGCTCTGTGTGCTGCCGCTACACTTACATCCCTTTAACTGCGGATAAAGGATTCGAACCTTTGATCTGCCGGTTCAGAGCCGGCCGCTGCTTCCAACTGAGCTAATCCGCAATACTGGCGTCTGAGGGAATTAAACCATCCCATCATAACGTTTCGACTAAAGTCTCATATGATCCCAAAGGGAATCGAACCCTTGTTTCCGGCGTGAAGGGCCGGCGTCTTAGCCGCTTGACTATGGGACCTTGAAATACAGGTGACAGGACTTGAACCTGCGATATACCGGTTAAAAGCCGGTTGCCATACCACTTGGCTACACCTGCAGAAAGCACCGTGCTGGAATCGAACCAGCTTCAGACAGATTTGCAGTCTGTCCCCACGCCGCATGGTACGGTGCATACTGTGCTTCGAATCCAAAAGTTATGCACAAAAAAACCGCCTATCCATTACGAATAAGCGGCCTTGACTGAATCGAATTCACCAACGGCATCAGGGAATCGCATACGACTTCCATCCTCTTTCACCCATTCTTAATGGCATCACAACAATACGCTGCCTGCAAGCGCGTTCTTTTTGCTGTTTCTGACATAATTTGGAAGTATTCATGGTAGTCATGGCGTTTCTCCTTTCGCTTATTACTTATGAATTGATTATAGCAAGCTATATTCCAGTTGTAAATCTACTATCAGTAGACAAATTTGGCTACCATATCCAAAACAACTTCCTGCATTGGCGCCAGTTCACTTAAGTTCTACTCAAGCCTGCTGATAACCTGCTGGTCGCCAGTATAATGTTCCTTCCCAAGAGTCATTTGCTTTTTAACCTCTTCCGTCGCTTTTTTAGCCTCCTCTATGGCCTGCCTAGTATATTTTACTAAATGGTAACTAAATCCCATAGCCAACAGTTAATGCGTTCTGGTAATAGCCGGGACTGGTGTGTGGTCATAAGTATGGATGGAGTTCAAATCTTCATGGAATCTTCAAACCTGTTCTGTATCCTATTGCTATCAACCACAAGAAAGGATTTTATAAGATGGATATGATTTTAGAAACCGCGGATCTCTGCAAAAGTTTCAAAAACCAGATAGCCGTGAACAATATATCGCTTCATATTAAAAGGAATTCCGTCTATGGGCTGCTCGGCCCAAACGGAGCTTGTGAAAACCTGAAGGCAAGAACGCTTGCGTTGTGCCTGCCGGCCTTCCGCATTGATGAAGTACTGGAAATGGTGCAGCTCCAGAATACAGGGAAAAAGAAAACGCGACTGGGGAACACACGGGATTGTGTCCGTCAGTCACGTTCATTTTTATAGTGAGAAGGATAACATGCGGCAAATTTTACTTTTCTTTCCCGTCCCACACTCCATTTTCATCTACATAGCGTCCGTCCGGGGCCTTGGTGTTTCGGAACAATCTTCCTCTTGTGCCGTCCGGCTCTTCATTAAAGTAATAATAGCTGCCATCAATGAGGACCCAGCCTGTCATCATACGGCCCTTGGTATTGTCTGACACCGGATTTAGATAATAGGAGCCGCCTTGGCTGTCCGTATACCACCCCGTCACCATATAACCGTCCACATCAAACATAAACCAGTCAAACGCCTGCTGACCGGCGCTCAAGTCTGCATATGGATTATAAGCAGCTACCCATGTATTCACGTAATCACTGCCATCTGCCCTGCGCAGTCTCCATCTGCCGTCATCCGTCATGACCCAGACAACCTTTTCCACATAGCTGGGGACTATGACACCGTCTATATTTTTAGTCCCGCCTGTATAATTCTTCGGCAGGCTTTCCTTGGGGCTGCTGTTTCCGCCTGCGAAACCATGACCGCTGCCGGAACCTCCTCCACCGCCAGACCCGCCACCGCTGCCGGAACCTCCGCCAATGTAAGTCCAATGGGCGTAAATAGTACAGTTTTACGTGAATACGATTGTAGTTGTTATTTTAATACCGCCACTGGCGGCCGTAAACCAGCCGTCAAACTGATAGCTGCCGCCGCGGACTGGAGTCGGCAGGCTTCCCAGCCGCCCGTCCGTGTCGGTTATTCCAGTGGCAGGTATCACACTGCCGCCATTCGCATCGTAGATGATCGTGTGGTTCGTACCGGCGGCTTTGACTGTGATCGCCAATGCGGCCGTCTTAGCAATACCGCCCTCAGTGTAGGTGACCGTCACTCTGGAATCAGCCTCAGTCAATGCGCCGGACGGGGTTACTGTATAGCCCGTCACCGCACGGGTGGAACCATCAGAATAAGCTGCCGTCACCACCATACCGCTGCTGTCAAAGCTTTGTCCCGCCGTATAAGTGGTTTTGGCCGGCCCGGTTGTCACGGCGATGGAAGACAAGCCGGCCGCTATGGTGATTGACATTGCTTTCGTATCGCTGCCTATGTCGTTGGAGGCCCTGACCGTAAAATGGCTGGTTCCCTCCTTCGTAGGGATACCGCTGATCTTACCGCTGCCGTCCAGTGACAGTCCCACAGGCAGGCTGCCTCCGCTCTCTAAAGACCACGTGGCCCCCGCGCTGCCGTCAGCCGCCAGTGTCTGGCTGTAGGCCACGCCGATCGTGCCGTCCGGCAGGGTCTCGGTGATGATTGCAGGAGCAGCTTTTACCGTCACTCCGGGCAACGTGATGAAGCCATTGTTTATTCCGCTCACGTCGTAGAAAACGCCTCCCTGACCGTTCTGTGTACTCCACTCTGCCTTGACTGCGGCGGGAGATACGTCAAGATCTGCCGCGGAGCCTTTGAGGTACGTCGTCTTGTCTCCGGCCCATGTGATGATGGCGGCAGTGCCGCCCGGAACAGGCTGTGTACCCGCTGTTTTAATTGCGCCGCCTGTACTGTCCAGGTCTTTACCGAAAATCACGGCGCTGCCGCCAATCTGGATCCCGCTTGATGAGGAGTTGTCAATCATCGCGTAACCGCCGGTGTTTACTATCTTGCTTCCAGACACCACGACAGTTCCGCCTTCATTCATGATGCAGACTTTCTTCTTACCATCAGCGTTGATGGAGCCACCTTTAACAGTGATACTGCTGTTTTCCTCGTTGACGATGCCTACGCTAATGGAGGTGCCTTTACCGCCATCAATCGTTCCGCCTGATACAAGCAAGCTGTTGGGAGAGTCGTTGAGTATACCACAGGTATTGGCACCATAGCCGCCGCTGATATTGCCACCCGATATTACACTATTGGTACTGTTTTTAAACACGATACCAACGTTTTCGCCAGAACCAGTGCCTCCACTGATGCTGCCTCCTGATACTCTGATTTCGCCGCTTCCTTGAATGCCGTAGCTTTCTTCGCCGCCTCCGCTGACAATGCCTTCCGATACTTCGGTTATGCCGCTAAAAGAGTTGAATATGCCATAGTTCTTTGTTCCTGTGCCTCCGCTGATCCTGCCTCCCTGGATCGATACAAGGCCCTCCCCAAAATTATAGATACCGGTACTGCGATCCCCGCCGCCACCTCTGATGCTGCCGCCCGATACAAGGATGCTGGTATTAGCAGCGGCGTTATAAATGGCTGCATTATCTATAGTATTGTAACTGGAACCGGTATGGTTCTTATTAGAAGTGGAAATAATCTCGCCGTCTGTCACGGAAAATACAGAATCCGTGCCAGATTCCTCAACGATCCCAATCACAGGTTCCGCACTGCTCGTTAAAACCGCCCGCCACTCTACAGTCACATTTTCCGGAATTTCCAGTTCGAGTTTATCCGATGCCTCGGTGGTAGTTTTTCCTGTCACGATCACGTCACCGCTGTACTCGTCCACTTCTGCCACAATACCGTTGCCAGCTGCCCAGGTATTGATATCCGCAACCAGCCTTTCTACTCCTGTCAACGTCAATGCCCGCGCTGCTGCCGCCGGGGATGCCACGCTTGCAAGACCTCCATTCTTATCTGCTCCGGCGTTTCCATCCCCCTCCGCGCCTTCGCTGCTATTTTCCTCCTGCCTGTACCCACAGTCCAAAACCGCTTCATAACAGCCTTCACCATGCTCATGGTCACAAACCAGTTTTTTCATATTACTGCTGGTTGCGGTCTCATCCCCCTCATAGCAGCTGTCATCATGCTCATGAAGGCAATGCAATTTCTTCCTATAACAACTTTCATCATGGACATGATTACTATCGGATTCAGCATGGGCTGTAAAAGCAGTCATCGGTATCGAAACACAGAGCATCACAGCTGACAGCGCCATTGAACAGATCCTTGCGTACTGTCTCTTATTGCTTCGCTTCATTTATTGTTCCCCTTTCTGTGTTCTTTCTATAAATAAACGCATTGCGAATGCGGAACCACCCTCTTTTCTATATTATCTGCTTTTTTTCTCAACGCGGGCTGCATAACGCCGGAAACAGATTCTTTAAAGTCATCATGCTCATGATGGCAGTTCAGGAACGATTCGGCACTGGCATGAAAAGACGTAACTGCAAATGCAACAAATAGCCAGGGCCCGAGCTATTATTTATCGGGCAAAAAGCTTGTGAATGTGATTCCAGGTCTAGCCGTCCATATCCATACTATCACAGTTTGGGAGGCTTTTCTTGTATGATATGGTAGAAATTGATTCCGCAAAACGACCTGGTATTTTAGAATCTCATAGATGAAGAAGTTCCTTAATATTATCACCTAAAGCCATATCAGCGATTTCCTTTGATGGGCTGACAAACTCAACCAATTCCCGGTAAAGATATGGATCTCCATATGGCGCATCGGAACTAAACAGGCATCTTTGAGGCAGTTCAATCAATGCCATTCTGGTAGCTATCGATGCAAATGCTGCAGATAAATCTAAGTACGCATTCTTATGTGCTTTTGCGAACTTTATAACCTCAATCCAATTTGTCCCGCCTAAATGTCCAAAGATAACAGGAACTTGAGGATATCGTTCGCACAAATCCATCAACAGTTTTATCCCTTCCAATGTGACAGGGGAGAATGTATGCACCCACACAGGACAGATTTCAGTAGCTTCAATGGCCTGAAATACGGTATCTAATTGTAAAATCTGCTGCTCATTTCCCGGTGTGAATTCTCCAATGCCCAGCAATGAATTGGAGATGATATAGTCCGTTATCCAGTCCTGTGTTTCATTGAAAGACATTCCTAACGGTACCGACCCGAATCCCCCAAAACGGTCCGGATGCTTTCTGATAATGGAAATAAGCTCGGATATATTTTTCTGTTGCCGAATGATATTTGCTTCTATACTGTTGGATCCGGATAAAACTTTATAAAGCTCATCCATTTCTGTTTCAAGCGCATTCAGTGAAGAGGCTTTTTCCGGATGCGGCGCCGTGCAGAATAGGATTGTTTTATCAATTCCGGCTGCGTCCATCATCTGTAGCTGCATTTCTGTGGGGAGCATCATATGCTCATGACTATCAATAATCATATCTCAATCATTCCTTTCCAGCAGATTTTCTGCTATAATCAGAGTATCATTCCCACTAAAAAAGCACAAGAACGCACTATTTTGATATGTAGTATCATTTTTGATACTTAAACCAGAGGAGGTCTTACAATGGCAAAAACAATGGAGGTTCCAGAACGATGTCCCATGGATGTGGGCTTAAATATATTAAGCGGAAAATGGACACTCCGGATCTTGTGGCACCTTTCCAAAGGGCCAGTCCGTTTCAATGAGCTGCAAAGATTATTAGGTACAATTACCACGAAAACATTAAGCCAGCAGCTCCGACAATTAGAAGAACAGCAAATCATCCTGCGTACTGTATATCCGGAAACGCCTCCAAAGGTTGAATATTCATTAACGGACTTAGGAAAAACAATCCAGCCAGTCTTAAAGAAGCTATGTGAATGGGGAATAAGTTATCAAAAAGCGATTTCAGCTATACCATGATTGCCCTTCCACGTTTCTTATCCCACTGGTAAAAATCAAATTTTGTGTCTTCCATCTTTATGGAAATGTTTTCACGCTTATGAGCGGCGGAACAAGGAAAACCATTCTGTCTAACCTCTGCCATCGCCTAATTTGTTTTGTTACTATCGTTTTTTTCATGAAGCTTTCTTATCCTTTCAATGGTGGCCGTGATAAGTGTAGATGTATTTGTCTGGAATCACATCAAAAATCCAATTTTTATAAAGCACAAGTCTATTTTCTAAATCTATCTGCTCTTTTTCTCAAAACGGAACGTATAACGCCCATAAATATAATCCAGGGCAGTAATATCACCGAACACAAAACAACGATAACGCCCACAACCCAGTTTGTTTCGGAAACAGACTCTTTAAAATTTTTAGAGGAAAACGAATACTCCGAAGGATCTTCCGGATGATAATAAACCGTTTTCGTGGTGCCAATCCATTCCTGGGATTCCTCTATATCCCTTTGATAGCTCTGATAGTCCTGAAATTCCCGGTGATTCCGGTCCGATGCATGGTAGGTGATACCATCTACCTCATAGGAATAATTGTAGATGATGTAATATTGGTCCTTATCATTCGGCCTGCCTTCCATGGAACGGTCAATCTGACTTCTCGTGATCTCATGTCCGACACTTTCACATGTTGCTGCCGTCTCTTTGTACTCTACTCTCCCAAAATCAAAAGCCTTTCCTCCTTTGAACAACAGGAATAAATAGAGCGCAATGATGATAAGCGCAATCGGCCAAATCAGGGAAAAAACAGATTTTCCTTTTTTCATACAGTTCATCTCCTCATCTACTTTATTTTCAAGAATGTCATTTCTGTAAAAACCCCATTTTCATCAGCATGGAAGCCATCAGGGGGGCATGTTCACGTATTCGCTGCCGTCTGAACCGCCGGGGCTGGCCTCTCCTGGTCATACTATCACATTTCGATGTACTTTTCTTGTATGATATGGTACAAATCAGTTTCTTAAGTTCCCCGATAAGCTGCCCGGCATGAATCGCACAAAGCCCATTCACTCCGCCCTTCACGAATCCGGTTTCAATTCCAGATGATAGACCGGACTTTTTATCCACTTGTCATCTGACCGCTATCTCCGCCATGCCATTGTTAAACCTTCATCCTTTTCGACCATTTTCGGACAGCAAACGGCATACATAAAACGCCAATCATCACAGGAACCGTAATCAGCAAATAGGGTGACCAGATGAGTTTGCCAAACACACAAAATGTATTGGTCCTGAAAATATCGGCGGAGCTTCCCACGAGTGGCAATAAATCGAGTGCTTTCTGCGCCCCAAACGGAAGGTAGCCTGCAATCATCATCGGGCCATGAACGGCCGCCAGACTTAGCAGCAGGGAAAGTACATTGCTTCTCACCGCAGCTGATAAAAACATCACACCCCCCGCGTACCCGATTGCTCCAAGAAGTGCAAATGCGTATTCATAAATTTCCGCCTGCAGCATATTGACAGGGGCAATGGCAATCAGCTTAATTGTTTGAATCGGCATATCCCATCCGGAAGTTCCCATGTAGAATATCTGTGTTACCAGATTTCCCGCTGCAAGAAGTGCAAACAGTTCCACGGTAAATGCGACTCCGGTAAAAATTTTGGCAAGAGCGAGCCTTTGCCATCCATTTGGAGTTGTTAATACCAATGTGCTTGTGCGATCGGACCATTCTCCTGAAAACAGGGACGACAAAACAATTGCAAGAAACAGCGCCATCACCATCCCGATATCAGCAAGCATGCTTCCAAGAAGCACGGACCAGCCTTCCGTCCATTCATAACGCAGAGGTTTTCTCACTTCCTGTTCCATCTGTAAGAGATACTCTCTTTCTGTGCCTGTCTGACCGTTCACTTCCAGGAACTCGCTGATTACACGCTGCCGCCTTTCATAAAAATCTGCCAGTTTATCAGGATTCACATAGCTCATCATGATTTTATAGCTGTTTGGATCCTTAAGCTCCGGATACAGCATCCCCAGCCAGTTGTTGACAATGTGCCAGTCTGTATGTTCCAGTTCCTTCTCCATGCCGGCGGCTTCCATCCTCTGGTAATCCCGCACTAACTCCTGCAGTGTTTCATCGGTCAGTTCCCCTCCAAAGAAACGTGCATATTCCTGGCTGCCTTTTACCACCGCGTATCCATCAAAATTGTTGCCGAAAGCGCTTGTATGATCACCAGAGCTTCCAAAGCTGAACCATTGGAAGGAAAGTATTCCGCCAAAAACCACAACATAAACAAAACACAGCAGTACGCTGATTTTCGTCAGTCTTTTCCGCCACAATTTCTTATGCTCCAACAAAAATAAATTCATATTACCGATCCCCCTCCTCCGTCTGAAAATAATACAGGTAAATATCTTCTAATGCTGCTTCGCATGGTACGGCATTGTCGCCAGGCCGATCGTCGGAAACAATACGCAGCACGATTCTGTTTTCTTCATGCCGTAAATTAGCCACGGTTGCTTTTTCCTGCCATCTCCTGGCCTCTTCCTGGGAAACAGAAAGTTCCCACACTTTTCCGTCAGCTCTGCGGGTCAGTTCCGGAACGGTTCCCTGCATTACAAATCTTCCTTTCTTTATCAGCAGCACTTCATCTGCAATTGCTTCGATGTCTGACACGATATGGGTCGAAAGGATTACGATTTTATCTTCTGCATAATCGGAAAGCAGATTGCGGAATCGGACGCGCTCCTTCGGGTCCAGCCCGGCCGTCGGCTCATCCAAAATCACAATTTTCGGGTTATTGAGTAATGCCTGTGCAATCCCAACCCGCTGCTTCATGCCGCCTGAAAAAGTTTTGATTTTCTTTCCTGCCTCCTGGCTCAAGCCGACCACCTCCAAAAGCTCCGCCGCACGCCTCTTAGCCATGCGCTTTGGTATCCCCTTGAGCGCCGCAATATACATCAAAAATTCCATCGCGGTGTAACCCGGATAATATCCGAAATCCTGCGGCAGATAACCTATGATATTCCGGTAATCAGCACCCATGGAAACCACTTCTGTTTCATTAAACAGCACCTCCCCGGAGGTCGGTTCTAAAACGGCGCACAGCATGCGGAGTAAGGTAGTCTTGCCTGCGCCGTTCGCTCCCAAAAGGCCATATACCCCAGGCTTTAACACTGTGCTGACACAATCAACCGCTATTTTCCTGCCATACTGTTTTGTTAAACGGTCAAGCGATAATTCCATACATCTTCCCTTCCTTTCTTATAGCTGCAATATAGCGGATTTCCTGGAGAAAGAATGCAGAAAAAACCACAAACATGATAAGCCACAAACCGGTTGCCGTCGCCTCGTATAACCATGGCAGTGCATTGGCCGACAAGCCCCAGAAGACACAGGAACCGAGCATGATAAATACACAAACCGGTAAGCCCTCTTTCTTTCGCATGCGGATGACGCGCAGCAGGCCAACCATACACACCAGATAGGGAACCAGGCAGTATAGAATCATTTGTCCGATTCCTTTGCAGGAATTCTGCTGATAAGTCTCCATAAATAAAAGTATCGTGATGCATACTAGGTTGGCTGCCCCGGACAGGATCAGCTTCGCCAGCATGATCTGAGCGCCGGATGCTCTCGTTACTGCTTCCATCTCACTCATTCCATAATATTGGCTTTTAAAGATTACCGGCATGATAGCCAAAACAAATAACGGGATAAAAAGTGGAATATATTTTGGAATATCCGACAGATTGGAAATTGCCAGGCATACAAGGAGTAACGTTATTGCCTGCAGTCCCAGTATCGGAATCCCCTCAAATCGAAATACGTCTAACAGATAGCCCCAAAACCCCGTCCTTGCTTCTGCCGTAAATTTCTGCTTACGCATAACCTCGATACAGGAATTGATTGTTTCTTCTAATCTTTCCGGCTGTACTTCCTGCCTTAAAGCATGCTGCAAATGAGCTTTCAAAACTTTATCTTCCATCTTGCTGCTCCTTTCTCATCGCTTTTAATGCGTTCCGAACCCGGCTTTGCGCGGTTCTCATATTACATCCCATAACCTTTGCAATTTCCTCAAAGCTGAGCTGTTCTCCAAAACGCAGAATCACGGTTTCCCTTTGTTCCAACGATAACGCATTTAAAAGATATTTTATCTCTTCTCGATCCTCAACCCGGAGAATTTCCTCACATTCATTCAAGATTGTTTCATCGTCTTCTAAGGAATAGGCCTGGAGCTTTCGGCTCTCATCAATACATAAATGGTTCGCAATGGTATATAAGTAGGCCTTGAATTTTTTCTTTCCTTTATACCTATAAATGTTTTTAAACAGCTTAAGGAATGTTTCCTGTGTGAGATCTTCCGCCCTCTCCAGGTTGGAGCAATGCCACTTACAATAACGCAAAATAGATGTATAATAGCGTTTTATCAGTTCTTCCGCCGCATTTTCATCTCCATCCTGTATCTGTTCCACTAATTCGTCGTCGCTTAGCACGCTTCCAACTCCTTCCCCTGTCGGCCTATATATATAATAACGACCGATGTCCTTCCATTGATTAAAAACTTCTTGATTTTCTTTCATTAAAGCAAAACGCCAGCGAATCATTGCTGGCATTTTTAATGTCTGGGATATTCCTCTTATTCATAAAAAACAGTTATTTTCCCCACCGATTACAGCTTCTCTATAAACTGGAGAGCGTATGGTTACTGGGCTTCTTGTAGAATGAACCTATATGTAAAACGATAAAATAGTGACCGATTGGGGTCCAGATGACCAAAAAACTATAAAGTAACATAAAGTTATGATACGAAATGAGCTGTTTGACTTTCCCACACGCTGATATTAGAATGGGAATAGTTAAGTTGTGTTTGTTTGCTTTTGACGGAGAAGACGTACTTGATCAATTTGAAGCTGTTAATAAAACGCGCAAAACTGTACTATGATATTGGTAGAACTTCTCAAATAAAAACACTAAAATTAAAACTACCAAAACATAGAGGAGGATAGGTCATGAGTTTAGGAAATAATTTATTTAATGCAAGAAAGGGCAAAGGATTATCACAGGAAGTGGTCGCTGAAAAATTAGGGGTAAGCAGACAAACCATTTCAAAGTGGGAAACAGATGAAACTTTACCTGATATCCAGCAGTCAAAAAAACTTGCAGTTTTGTATGGTTTAACATTAGATGAACTGATTGAATTTGACGTCGATATATAGGAGATACAAGAAGTCATCGAGAGAACGAGCGACGAGATATCCAACAAAATTGACTGGACAAATGTATGGAGTAAAAAATATCCAATACTTATCCAATATCAAAGCGAAGTTGAAGTATCTTATTATGCTTCAGAGCTGTGTAAATTACTAAGCGACTTGGAAAAGAATTACGGATATGACGATCTGGACTCTTTTCTTGTTCTCAAAGATATTCTGGCAGTTGTCTGGAAAAACAGGAAGAAAAAGAATCGTTGAATTTTCACTTTCGGATTGGCTTAGCTAGGCTTTATTCTATTAAGGTATCCTACGCTATAGTTGTTTTCAAAAGTGACAAGCAGTATTTCGCGGTACACCCGAAATACTGCTTGCTACTTTTTTACCTCCGCAAAAACATCAAGAGCTGCTTGCACTGCCTTGTCAGGCACTCCACATGTGAAGCATTCATGCGCCTTTGCAGGCACTTATAGAAAAAATTAGCTAGTGCTGCTAAATCTTATCTTTTTAGCAGTCTATCAGCGAAATCGGACTGAAGCAGCTGGAACTATTTCCCCATTCATTGCTTAAGACGCAGTCCAACTGTCGGAAAATTTTCGCCTTTTCGCCAAAAGGCGAAAAAAAGCAAAAAAACAAGGTTCCTCCAAAAATGAAGAACCTTGATTTTATGCCGCTTTCAGGGCCGTTTTGTGGTACTTACCGAGATTAGTCAACGCTGACGATTTCTCTCTTGTTATAAGAACCGCAAGCCTTGCAAACTCTGTGAGGCATCATAAGTTCGCCGCACTTGCTGCACTTAACTAAGTTCGGAGCACTCATCTTCCAGTTTGCTCTACGTTTATCTCTTCTAGCTTTAGAAGATTTGTTCTTTGGACAGATAGACATGGTTACACCTCCTTAAACTGTTTAAAAATATCCTGGATGACTGCCATTCTGGGGTCCATGGACCTTTTGTCGCAGTCGCAAGTCTCATGATTGAGATTTGTTCCACATCTATTACAAATCCCCTTACAGCTTTCACTGCAGAGAACCTTCATAGGCAGATTCAGTATGAGTTCATCACAAACCAACTGGTCTACATCCAGATTATAACCTTTTAAATACGGTTGTTCATCGAGCTCTTCTACACGCTCCTCCTCAGATTCATTCAAATCCAGGGTACGGACTATATCAAATTCCAACGGTACCTCCACCGGATCGAGGCAGCGGTCACACGGAATTCTCAGAGTAAGCATAGCCTTCCCTTCCGCTTCCAGTTTCCTGTTGCCCAGATTCATAATTCGCAGAACCACCGGTTCCTTGGAGACAATCTCATAATCGCCGCCAGGACCATGATAGATGTCCATTTCAATATCAGGTGTATAAGTTTTCTCTTTCCCTTCCAGGGTAAACAACTCTGACAAATTAATAAGCATATTAATCTCCATTAATACGCACCTATGCTATTATACACAGGCGCGCATCATTTGTCAACAAAATATTTCCAATATTACACAACCAGTTATTTCACAAGAGCTAAGGTTTCTCTGGCGATGGACAGCTCCTCGTTGGTCGGGATTACACATACTTTAACCTTGGATTCCGGAGTGGAAATGGTCACTCTCTTGCCTCTTGCCTTGTTGATCTCCGGATCAATCTCAATACCGAGATATCCTAAATATTCGCATACAGCGCCTCTGATCGGTTTGTCATTCTCACCAACGCCGGCCGTGAAGACGATAGCGTCAACGCCGTTCATGGCGGCTACGTAAGCACCGATATATTTGGCCACACGGTAGATGAATGCCTGGATTGCAACATCCGCTTTGTGGTTGCCTTCCCCCTGTGCCTTCTGAACGTCTCTGAAATCGCTGGATACGCCGCCGGACATTCCGAGAATACCGGATTTCTTATTCAGGATATTCAGCACTTCGTTGACATCCTTGCCTTCTTTATTACAGATAAACTGTACTACCGCAGGATCGATATCACCGCTTCTGGTACCCATGATGAGGCCTTCCAACGGTGTTAATCCCATGCTGGTGTCAACACACTTGCCGCCGATGGAAGCGGATACGCTGGCGCCGTTTCCCAGGTGGCAGACGATAACTTTTGCCTTCTCAGGATCTAACTCACAGTACTTGATTGCTTCTTTGGATACGTAGCTGTGGCTTGTCCCGTGGAAGCCGTAACGGCGGATGCTGTATTTCTCATAATACTCATAAGGAATCGCATATAAGCTTGCCTTCTCCGGCATCTTCATGCCGAATGCAGTATCAAATACGGCTACGTTCGGTGTTCCCGGCATCGCTTCCTCACACGCTTCAATTCCCATTAAGTTTGCCGGATTGTGAAGCGGTCCTAAGTCGAAGCAGTCGCGGATTACTTTCTTTACGTCCTCATTAACGACGATGGAGTCACTGTAGACCGTTCCTGCGTGCAGAACGCGGTGTCCCACTGCTGAGATTTCGCTGGTATCCTTGATCACGCCATATTCCGGATCTACCAGAGCATCCATGACCATCTTGATCGCTACCGTGTGATTCGGCATCTCTTTCTTAACTTCCAGTTCTTCTTTTCCTGCTGCCTTGTGGGATAAATTGGAACCCTCAATACCGATTCGTTCACACAATCCTTTTGCTAAAACCTCTTCGTTCTCCATATCAATTAACTGATATTTTAAGGAAGAACTTCCACAGTTGATAACTAAAATCTTCATTTTACAGTATTTCTCCTTTTATTATTTTACAATTTCGCCGTACTGTTCTCTGCCACAGGCAGCGGCATTGGATTCATCCGTGTCGATATGCATCGCCAGCGCATAGCTGTCGCTTACGCGAACCACTACATCGCCGAATACAAGACTTCTTCCGTCTGTATCAACCTTAACGGAAACGATCTCACCGTTCTTTACGCCCAGTGCCTCCGCGTCTGCGCTGGTAGCATGGATATGACGCTTTGCAGCGATTACGCCCTCTGTGATCTCAATCTCTCCGCATGGTCCGACGATCTTACATGCTCCGCTTCCCGCCACGTCTCCGGATTCTCTGATCGGTGCAGCTACGCCAATCGCACGCGCATCTGTTAAGGAAAGCTCTACCTGAGTCGCTTTTCTGACCGGTCCCAGTATGGATACTCCTGCTAATTCCTTTTTGGAGCCTACAATGGTAACTCTCTCTTCACATGCATACTGTCCCGGCTGGGATAAATCTTTCTTTCTTGTGAGTTCATATCCCTTACCAAATAAAATCTCAAGATGCTCCTGAGTTAAATGCACATGACGCGCTGAAGTTTCTACCAAGAATTTCATACCTGTATTCTCTCCTGTTCTTTTTAATAATATGAATGAATATTACAATTCTGATTCTATTCTATGTGCTTTGATTAAAATTTTCAAGTGCTGTCTCGAAATAATTTGCATTTTTTATGAAACAATAGCATAATAGAGTGGAAAACTGCAAAAAAAGGACGTTATTTATGACCAAAAATGAAAATGCTTACATTGTCGGCATCATAGCAGAATACAATCCGCTCCACAAAGGACATGCCTGGCATATAAAAAAAGCAAAAGAACTGGCCGGCGCCGATTACTGTATTGCCGTCATGAGCGGCGATTTTGTCCAGAGGGGCGCCCCGGCGATCTATGACAAATACACAAGAACAGCCATGGCCTTAGAGGCCGGCGCCGATTTAGTCCTGGAGATGCCGGCCATCTTCGCCACCAGCAGCGCGGAAGACTTCGCGGCCTGCGGGATCGCACTTCTGGACCGCCTGGGCGTTGTCGGTTCCGTCTGTTTCGGAAGTGAATGCGGTGATATGGAAGAAATTTCCCGTGCTGCTTCTATTCTGGCCTCAGAACCGGAACTTTATACGGCTGCGCTGAAGGAACATCTGAAAATGGGCTTCACCTGGCCCCAGGCACGGGCTCATGCGCTCTCCTTAACCGGTGATTTTGATGAAGCACTTCTCAATTCGCCCAACAATATACTGGGAATCGAATACGCCAAGGCTGTCGTAAGACGAAAAAGCCCCATCCGTCCCATCACCGTCCGGCGTCAGGGAAGCGGATACCACGATACCGGATTTACCGACGGCTTCTGTTCCGCCTCTGCGATACGCAAAGCGATGGAGGCATGGGAATCAAACGGCTGCCATGGATTTCCGGATTCTGTTCTCCAGGGAATGCCGTCCTTTGCCGGGGATTTTCTAGAAACGGCTTTCCCGGTCTTTTCCAACGATTTCTCAACGTTATTGAATGCCGAGTTGTTACGTATGACGGCGGCATCGGTCCCCTTTGACCAGTATCTCGATGTCTCATCAGATCTGGCCGCCAGAATCAGGAAGGACCTTCTCTCCTTCACTACTTTTGAAGACAGGATAAGCGCGTTAAAGACGCGGCAGTACACCTATACGAGAATCAGCCGTGCCCTTCTTCATCTTCTGCTGGGCATCACGGATCAGGAGATCATGGCCGCCCGCGCCGCAGATTATGCGCCTTACGCCCGTGTGCTTGGCTTTAACCGCAAGGCATCGGCTGTCCTTTCAGATATCAAAAAAAGAGGGACGATCCCTCTCATCACAAAAACGGCCGACGCCGGCAGTCTCCTGGAAGGAACGGCGTGGGAGATGTTTCAGAAGGATCTGTTCTGTTCTCACCTCTACCAGGCCGTCGTTTCCGGAAAATATCATACTCGTCTGAAAAATGAATATACACATTCGGTCGTCATGAAGTCATGACGGCCGGATAAAACTCTCTATCTTATCTTTATAGAGCAGAAATCTGGATTTCGGAACCACGATTCCCTGACGCCACATCTCCATCAGCTCATCAAACACGACAAACTTCGCATCCACCACTTCCTCCGCCTGAAGCTTTAAATCTTCCAGGTTCACCTTCTGGCGGGTAATGTACGTATCCACAAACCGCTCCTTTAAACAAATGGAGTGGATCAGGTGAAGCTCTTCTTTTGACGCGTGGATTCCAACCTCCTCTGAGAGCTCACGGAGCGCCCCTTCCACGCTGTTTTCCCCCGTCAGCACAGATCCTCCGGTGCACTCCCACAAAAGGCCGTACGGCTTATCCGGGTGCCTTCTGGTGAGCAGGATCTCCGATCTCTGGTTCACGGTCCAGACATCGGCTATGATATGGTACTCCCCTGGTCCCAGCGGCACGCCCCGCTCATGTTTCTTACCGGTCAGTTTCCTGTTTTCGTCGTAAACATCCCACAATTCCATAGGTTTTTCCTCCATGTCTGACTCATGTCAGTGGGAATATGCCCACTTTCCTGATGATACTAGAAATTAGCGCCGTTCCAGCCCCAGTGTTCCACTTCCTCGTATTTGATATAAATCTTATCCTGAGGAATCCCCAGCACCTCCTCATAGATCTGACACAGTCTGGCCGTAAGCTTATCGTAAGCTTCATCCGTAGTACCGCCGAAAATCTTCACCTCCACATAAGCCAGTTTCGTATCGTTCTTCCCCTTAAAATAAAGAGAATAATTGTCCTCAAAGCCAACCATCAGCCAGCTTTCTGATTTCCCCGGAATCAGTGATATTGCCTGTCCCAGCTTACCCTTCAGCGTTTCCTTTTCGCCGTCCGTAAGCGGCACATTTACCCTGGAATTAATAAATGGCATAATTTTACTCCTTCCTGTAATTTTCTCTATCATACCACAGTCAAAGAGAAAATGCCATTCAGATTTCCGTAATTCCAGCCCTGTTTTTGTTCAAATGCCCTAATCTTAAATGCCCTGATCTTCCAGCAGCAGCCTGGCCAGCGTCTGCTCTGTCCCCAGGAACTGCAGGATATCCTCGATCTCCTTCCGGTTATCTTTGGGGCCTCCCTGTTTCACTGCACGGATCAGTATATTCTTCGGAGTGTGCTCCATATCGATAAACTCCAGGATCTGAGTCCGGTACCCCCTGTTTTCCAGGATCTCCGCCCGGAGGGCATCGGTGTATAAGGCCGCCATACGTTCCTTGATCAATCCGTACTGGAACACCGGACGCAGCAGTTTGTTATCCATCTGCTTATTCAGTTCATGCTGACAGCAGGGGACGGAGAGAATCACGGAAGCATCCCATTTGACCGCTTTTTCCAGGGCGTAATCCGTAGCTGTGTCACAGGCATGGAGCGTCACGACCATGTCCACATGATCCACGCCGTCGTAGGAGGCAATATCGCCGTGATAAAACTTCAGCTTGTCAAAGCCGTACGCCTCGCTGAGACGGTTGCAGCGATCAATCACGTCCTGCTTCAAATCCAGACCGATAATGCGCACCTCATAGCCCCTCAGCTCATGAAGATAATAATACATGGCAAAGGTCAGATAGGATTTTCCGCAGCCGAAATCAATAATAACATTTTCCCTGCTCTTATCCAGTCTCGGAAGAATGTCTTCGATGAATTCCAGGAACCGGTTGATCTGCCGGAATTTGTCGTAGCGGGAACGGATTACCTTCCCCTCCGCGGTCATGACGCCTAAATCCTCCAGGAACGCAACCGGTTTTCCTTCCTCCAGGATGTAGCGTTTCTGCCTGTTATGGGATGCCACATTGGGAGCAGCCACTATTTTCTGCTGGTTTTTCTTAACTTTGACCGTGACGGTCCCCTTCTTTCCCACCATCACACGGGCCTGTCCTTTGACAGATTCCGCCTCCGCCTGCTTAAAACCGCCCTCAAGCAGTCCGAGCAAGTAAGGCACCCCTTCCTCTTTCGTCAGATTTCTGTGAAACGCCTGCTTTTCCGTCAGTTCTTCCGCCTGAAAAACCATTCCGCCCTTCAGCATAACCGGGCGCACCCGGACCTTCAGCACTTTGCCCGGTCCTGCTCCCTCCTTAAGGACCGGATTGCTCAAAATTATCCTGATCAGTCCTTCATCCAGAAAGTCCTCAAAAAGTATTTTAATTTCATCTCTTTTTTCCCGATCCATACCGCTCTGCTCCATTCAAATTCCCCTGTCCTTTAGTTCTCCGCAGATACCCAGCTGCTCCTTAAAAGCTCCGGATACGGCTCCAAATGTGCGTAATCGTTAAACCGTTCTACTGTAAAGCATTGATTGTCCGGCTGATATACCACCTCTGTGATGCTGCAGTTTTCCAGTGTCTTACCCAGGATCCGGTATCTGGCCGGCTCCATTCCTAAAAATGCGGAGAGCATGCTTCTGATTACGCCTCCGTGGGTGACCACTGCGATCTTCTGGTAACCGCTCTCAGCCATCTCAAGGAATACCGGCATCGCCCGCCGGATGACATCTCCTGCGCACTCTCCTCCAGGATACGGCAAATCGGTCTCCATCGTTTCCTGCTCCTTCTTAAATGCGGCGAATTTCACGGCGATGTCCTCGTCGTACATTCCTTCCATCTCTCCAAAGGATATCTCGCGCAGCTCCTCCTTAATGATATGTTCCGCATTCCAGAAGCGGTTCGCCGTCTCCGCAGTCTGAACCGCTCTCAGTAAATGGCTGGAATAAACAGCCTCAATCTTCTCTCCCGCCAGGCGCTTCCCCAGAAGCTCTGCCTGCCGGAAGCCTTCCTCGGCCAAATCTACATTTACATTGCACAACTGGCTGCACTGGCGCCCATGGCGAATCAGATACAGTTTCATCCGGTCTTCCTCCCGTTCATTCTCTTCTCTGTCAAATACGGCCCAGATGGTAACTCGTTCATCTGGGCCTGCGTTCATTCTCTTTGTTGTTCTGATCTTAATTTTTAAAGCTGTGGATCGGAGCCGGGATTCTTCCGCCGCGGGTCACAAACTTCTCACAGGAATAAGGATTGACCGGCATAACAGGAGCATAGCCCAGCAGTCCGCCGAATTCCACCGTGTCTCCAATCGTCTTTCCGATAACCGGAATGAGTCTAACGGCAGTCGTCTTCTGGTTAATCATGCCGATAGCCGCCTCATCCGCAATAATACCTGCAATCGTCGTCGCTGGCGTATCACCTGGGATCGCAATCATGTCCAGTCCCACAGAGCAGACACAGGTCATCGCCTCCAGTTTTTCCAGCGTCAGGGCTCCCATGGACACTGCATCTATCATTCCCTGATCCTCGCTTACCGGAATAAACGCGCCGCTTAAGCCGCCTACATAGGAGGAAGCCATAACTCCGCCCTTCTTCACCTGATCGTTGAGCATGGCAAGAGCCGCTGTCGTTCCCGGCGCACCTACGCGTTCTAAGCCGATCTCTTCCAGGATCTCAGCAACGCTGTCGCCGATAGCCGGAGTCGGGGCCAGAGACAGGTCGATGATGCCAAACGGAATATTCAGGCGTTTGGAAGCTTCCTGGGCAACCAGCTGTCCGACTCTCGTGATCTTAAACGCTGTCTTCTTGATCGTCTCACAGAGAACCTCAAAATCCTTTCCTCTCGCCGTTTCGATGGCGGTCTTTACAACGCCTGGTCCGCTGACGCCTACGTTGATGATTGACTCCGCTTCCGTCACTCCGTGGAATGCGCCCGCCATAAAAGGATTGTCGTCAGGTGCGTTGCAGAATACAACCAGCTTGGCGCAGCCCAGGGAATCGGACTCCTTCGTGGCCTCAGCCGTCGCCAGCACGATCTCCCCCATCAGCTTTACGGCATCCATGTTGATGCCTGTCTTTGTGGATCCCACGTTGACAGAACTGCATACGCGCTCTGTAACGGCAAGCGCCTGCGGAATGGAACGGATCAGTCTTTCATCCGCGTCGGTCATACCCTTGCTTACCAGCGCGGAATACCCCCCGATAAAGTTTACGCCAACCTCGTGAGCGGCCCGGTCGAGCGTCTGTGCAATCGTCACGTAATCCTCCGGGCTCTTGCAGGCGGCCGCGCCTACCATCGCAATCGGGGTAACGGAAATTCGCTTATTCACAATCGGAATGCCGAAATCGCGCTCGATCTCTCTGCCGACTGCGACGAGATTCTTAGCCGTGGTGGTGATCTTGTTATAGATTTTCTCATTGACCGCGTCTAAATTGCTGTCGCTGCAGTCTAAAAGGCTGATGCCCAGAGTAATCGTTCTGACATCCAGCTTCTCCTGCTCAATCATTTTATTCGTTTCATTTACTTCAAACATATTCAACATATCGGGGAACCATCCTTTTTCTTATGCTTATCTTGTCATCTGGTTAAATACGGTGCATTTTTGTAAAAATATCCTCGCGCTGGCATTTTACCTTAACACCGATCTCGTCTCCGATCTGTTCCAGTTCATCGGCAAGCTCTCCAAAAGGCTTTGTTGCGTCGTTTGTGTCGACAATCATCATCATATTAAAGAAATCCTGCACGATGGTCTGTGAAATATCCAGGATGTTTACCCGGTTATTCGCCAGATAAGTGCAAATCTTTGCAATGATCCCTACGGTGTCTTTTCCTACTACTGTGATAATGGTTTTCTTCATGCTGCTTTTTCTCCTCGTCTTATATAGTGATAATTTCCGACATCCTGTCTCTTCCCGCAACTGCGATCGAAAAATCGGACGCCTTAAATGGATTATCTCCGTCTGTAATCTCCAGCTTTACGGTCTCATAAGCCAGTTCTTCATAATTATTTTCCTTGCTCAGATGGCCAAGCAGAATCCGTTTTAAATTATCGTGCAGGATGCAGCACAAAAGCCGTCCGGCATTCTCATTGGACAGATGGCCGTGATCCCCTAAAATACGCCGTTTTAAATAGTAGGGGTAAGGCCCTGCCTGAAGCATATTGACATCATGGTTTGATTCCAGCAAAAGCGCATCAAGCCCCTGGAGATGATCGATTATGTACTGGTCATAATGTCCCATATCCGTCGCCACCGCCACAGACTTGTGGTCATGCTGAATCCGGTATGCTACCGGGTTCGCCGCATCGTGATCAATGGAAAATGGCTTTACCTCCAGATCTCCTATAAAAAAGTCTACATCCGGACTGATCGGATGGTACAGCTCTCTGGGATATTCTCCCAGGTACTTCTGTTTTGACACCTCGTCAAGCGTCTCCTTTGTCCCGTAGAGAGGAACGCCATACTTTCTCGCCAGAACGCCCAGTCCCTTTGTATGATCAGAATGCTCGTGTGTGATGACGATTCCGTCGAGTTCACTTCCCTTTAACCCGATTTCATTTAAGCCCTGCTCAATCCTCTTATTGCTGATACCGGCATCCACCAGAATATGGGAATGATCCGAACCAACATAGATGCAGTTTCCACTGCTTCCGCTCGCTATACTTACCAGTCTCATGTTTCCCGTCCTTTATCTTTCAATATGGCTTCCAGCCCGGCTTTCACATCTTCCACGGTACCGTTGTTATCGATCACCCGGTCCGCCAGCTCCCGGAATTCTTCATCCGAAAGCTGATTCTTCATGATGCTTAAGGAACGCTCTCTGCTGTAACCCCTGTTTTCATTCAGGCGTCTGATGCGATTCTCTTCCGATGTATAAACATACCACATTTCATCGTAGATGTCATCCTGTTCCCTGCCCATAATTGCAGATTCTACCACAATTAAGTCCGCTTGTGAAGAAGAAATTTTATCTTTGATCGTTTTCCATACCATCGGATGAATGATTCCGTTCATCGTCTCCAGTGCGTTCCGGTCATGAAAAATGAGCGCGGATAACAGCGGCCGGTCAATGGTTCCATCCGGATTTAAAAAGCTGGTGCCCAGGGCGCGGACTACCTCCCGGTAGCCCCCCTGCCCTGGCTCCATCAGCTCATGCGCCACCTGATCTGCAACGATGATTTCTGCCCCGTACTCAGTTTTCAGAATATCGAGAATCCGGCTCTTCCCGGCGCCGACTCCGCCTGTCAGTCCTATTACTCTCACGTTTCGTCCCCTTCTCTGTCTCGTGCTGTCTTTCAATTATTTGGCATCAAACCAGGAGTCCCCGACATTGGCTTCCACTTCCAGGGACACGGATAAATCTGCGGCATGCTTCATCTCATCCACCAGAAGCGCCTTTACTGCCTCCACTTCATCCTTTCGCGTCTCGATCAGAAGTTCATCATGAACCTGCAAAACAATGCGTGACTTAAGGCCTTTCGCCTTCAGCGCCCGGTCTACGCGTATCATTGCAATCTTCATGATATCGGCCGCTGTCCCCTGGATCGGGGAGTTCATGGCCACACGCTCGCCGAAGGAACGCTGCATGAAATTGGCTGATTTCAGTTCCGGCACAGGACGTCTTCTGCCAAACATGCTCACCGCATAACCGGTCTCCTTGGCATCCGCCACAAGTCTGTCCAGAAATTCCTTCACACCCGGATATGTCTCAAAATATTTATTGATATATTCCGTCGCCTCTTTTCTGGAGATGCTTAAGCCCTCGCTCAAGCCAAAGGAACTGATCCCATACACGATTCCGAAGTTAACCGCCTTGGCGTTTCTTCGCTGCAGCGGCGTCACCTCGTCAAGCGGTGTATGGAAGACCTCGGAAGCCGTGATGGCATGAATATCTTCCGCGTGGCGGTAAGCTCCGATCAGGCGCTCATCTCCTGACATATGCGCCAGAACGCGAAGCTCGATCTGGGAATAGTCGGCATCGATGAAGACGTACCCATCCTCCGGAACGAAAATCTTGCGAATCTCACGTCCCAGTTCCATACGAACCGGTATATTCTGAAGATTTGGCTCCGTACTGCTGATTCTTCCCGTAGCCGTGATGGTCTGGTTAAAAGTCCCGTGTATTCTCTCATCCGGCCCGATATAGACGGCCAGGCCTTCTGCATAGGTGGAATTCAGCTTGGTGAGCTGACGGTAATCCAGAATCATCTGCACTACCGGATAATCGGGAGCCAGTTTGTCCAGCACGTCGGCCGCCGTAGAATACCCGGACTTCGTCTTTTTCCCGTTGGGAAGTTTCATATGGTCAAACAGGACTTCGCCCAGCTGTTTGGGAGAATTGATATTAAACGTTTCCCCCGTCTCCTCATAAATCTTCTGTTCCAGTACGGCAATCTGTACCTTCAGGCGGTCTCCGTACTCTTTCAGCCTCACTCGCTCCGCCTTGATTCCCACCTGCTCCATGTGGAAAAGGCTGTAGATCAGCGGCATCTCAATATCGGTAAAGAGGCTGTACATCTCTGTCCTCTTCAGTTCCTCCGTCAGACGGTCCGCACTCATAAATGCGATATACCCCATATAGCAGACGCACGTAAATGCCTTCTTCTCATCGGTCTCCAGAGCCATTTTTACCGACTGCTTACCGATTAAGCCGGCTCTGGACGGTACTGTCAGTCCGAGATAATCGCGGGCCAGATCATCGTAATCGTACGTATCCTTAAGCGGATTTAAGAGATAGCCTGCCACACCCGCGTCAAACAGCGGGCTGTCTGATTCTGCTTTTAAAAATGGAAGCAGAGGCTTCAGTTTCAGCACCGATACCCGTTCGCACGTTCTGCACAAATCTCTCGCCTTTTCCACCAGATATTCCGCGCGCATAAATCCCTGGGGGACGAAACAGTACGTGGCTTCCTCCCCTGTACAGAGCGCCATGGCGGTAAGCTCGTGATCCTCGATCACCAGTTCCAGTCCGATCTTAGCCCCTTTCCTGCAGGAGGCAAAGACGGCTTCCGCTTCCCCAAAATCAGTTACCATCCGAAAATGCGCCTCAGCCGACGGACTTTCCACCGGCGTATCCGAAAAACGGGAAAGGAGCGATTTGAATTCCAGACGCTTCATATACTGGTAGGCAGCCGGTGTATATAAGCTGTCCGTTTTTGCATCGTCATAAGAAAACTCAATTCCGCAGTTTGTATTAATCGCTGCCAGTTCCTTACTCAACTGCGCGAGGCTGTAATTCTCTTCCAGAGACTTCTTCGCCCTCGGCGGTTTAATCTCCTCAATATGGGCGTAAGCATTCTCAATACTGCCGTACGCCTCTATAATGGTAGCGGCCGTCTTCTCGCCAATAGACGGCACTCCCGGAATGTTATCGGAAGAATCTCCCATCAGTGCCTTCATATCGATAAATTCCTTCGGAGTTACATGGTACTCATTCTTCACATCCTCCGGATAGTAGTCCTTAATCTCCGTTCCGCCCCTGCTGGTTTTAGGAATCCGTATCTTAATGTGCTCATCAGCCAGCTGCAGAAGATCCCGGTCGCCCGATACCACGACGACCTCCACGCCCTTTGCCTGGCTCTCCTTCGCCACGGTACCCAGAATATCATCGGCCTCGAAGCCGGCCATCGTAAGGATCGGAACCTCCATGGCTCCGAGAACTTCTTTCATCAAATCTACCTGCTCATGAAGTTCCTCCGGCATGGGCTTTCGCGTTCCCTTATACTGTTCAAACATCTGATGGCGGAACGTCGGTTCCTTTAAATCAAATGCCACCGCCACGTGGTCTGCCTGCTCTTCTTCCAGTATCTTAAACATGATGTTTAAAAAACCGTATACGGCGTTCGTATGAAGTCCCTCTGAATTAGTCAGCTCCGGCACTCCGTAGAATGCCCGGCTCATGATGCTGTGTCCGTCTATTAATACTAATTTCTCTTTGTCCATGTTCTCTCCTGTCAGATCAGTCCCGCCTGCAGCCAGATTCTGCACTGCAGAAGAACCGTAATAATTAATGCCATAACACTGAGTGTGGATACCGCATAGCGCATGATCTTTACCATACGAACCGCTTCCAGTCTTTCCCTGGACTGTTCGATCGCTGTCTCGAGCGCTCCCTTGATATTATAATTGCCCGTCTCGGAGTCTAACTGCCGGATTCCCACATCCACGGTAAAATATATCTCCAGTTCTTCCCTGCATTCCGGGCAATGTTCAATATGCTCCAGGAATTCAAAGAGTTCTTCATCAGTCAGTTCATTCTTAATATAAGGCATTACAAGGCTTTCCGCTTCTTTGCATGTCACCTCCGGACACCTCCTTCCACAAATCTCTATCTATCATACAATATATTTCCTCTCTTTTCAATTTAATAATCATAAAAAACACTTGCCAAATGGAAAATCCTGTGATAAAATAATCAACGCTGTGATTGTTACGCCGGCTTGTCGGAATGGCAGACGAGGTGGACTCAAAATCCATTGGTGGCAACACCGTGCGGGTTCAAGTCCCGCAGCCGGCATTATACCCTTGGCAGGGAACTGGGCTGGAAACCTGATACCGAATCAGGTTTTCAGTCCTTTTCTTTTAAAAAAAATTGAATCAGCGCTATAACTGAATCCAATAGCGCTGCTCAATATGGCCGTCTTCTTCAATCTCATTTTCTAATACTCCTCCATTTTTAATGATTGATTTCGCCGAACCAATGTTATTTTTATCGCAGCACATCAATACTCTGGTGATGCCAAGTTTTTTACACTCTTCTAATGCCAAAGCAATCATTGCCGTCGCATAACCTTTTCTTCTTTCACCGGGTCTGATTCCATCGCCTATGTGACCACCCGTTTTAAGTAGTTTATCATTTAAATAGTGGCGAATACTGACAGCGCCAACAAAAATATTTCTGTCTCTGTCAAGACAAAATAAAGTTGTATCAGGAACCCAATCGTTGTTAAGCTCTTCTGTTGCGTTAATACTTTTCACATAATCATCAAAATCATGAAAATCATTTGCCCATATTCTCCATGGGGATATATTGGTGTGATTTTCTATAATATCGTTCTTCCATTCTTCAAGCATGTCAAATAGCTGATCCTTATATTCATGAGTTAATTTAACAAGTTCAATATTCATTTTTCTCTCCCCATTTTAATTCTATTATTCCGTTATAGTTGAATAACAAATGAAAACACCTGCGCTCCATACTTTTTAATGTTTTTCGCGACAACTGTATTATACCACTGAGTTATGATTTTTTCTTTCTTTTCTTTACTTTTGCGGAAGGACATAGCGAATGATCATAAAAATATCAGATCATATTTTTCCTGAAACAGCTGTTGGAATGCAGCAAAAGGGCTTTTTATTTTGAAAGGGGTGTTTGCTCCGATGATACAGGGAATATTATCCTGATATTCTGAGGAAGGGCAGCCTGGACAGGGATAACATACAGATCATGACAGCTCAGAATTTAGTGGAGGATTGGAACATGGGTAAAGACAGATTTGAGAAAGTATACGCACAGGGAACGCTCAATGTAACGGAAATTTGGGTAGATAAAGAGACCGGTGTGAATTATGTGTTTCACTGCGGCGGCAATGCAGGGGGATTAACCCCTCTGCTCGACCGGGAGGGAAAAATCGTGATATCTCCAATCGTCAGTCACTGACATAAGCAGCCAAAAGCACGTTCAAAAAGCCAGCCAGTATTCTAGTGCTGACGTCATGAAAAAGGAATCTATCCATACGGCAGATTCCTTTTTCATTTTACTGCGGTACAGTTCCATCACTCTTTTCTGAAGCTTAAGCCTAACGGCTTAGCCACACGATCCTTTATACGCTCTACCTTTCCCAGAATTAACCATTGCTTCGTACAGTCTGAGCTTGCCCGTTCGCCGTCATCTGGCCACAGAGCACGCCATTTTGCAAAACATTTTGTTTCCAGCCTGCTGAAAACCAGATAGATCATCTGCAATTCTTCTTCGGTAAATTCTAAATTATAAATATGCTTCTTCATCACGGTATACTTTCCCCTCCATTGTCCTTTATCTTCTCCCGTCCTGCTTCTTGTATAAAAAGTATACAGCTTTTATGGATTCAGGTCAACTATACGAATATTTAATCAACCATATAAACATACCATATGTAGTAAACTACTGAAAAAGGAGAATTGATATGGTTGACTTTGGAAACACCTTAAAAACTCTACGCTTACAGGAAAATATGACCCAAGCCCAATTGTCCCAGAAATTAGGACTCACTAAATCAGTGATCAGTGCCTACGAAACAGGGCTGCGTCTGCCCTCCTATGATGTATTAATTCACATTGCACAAATTTTCAAAGTATCCACGGATTACCTCTTGGGTGTGGAACACAAAGACAGTCTCGATTTATCCGGACTGACTCAACCCGAAAAATCCGCACTTTTAATGTTAATCAAAGCAATGAAAAATAAATAAAATCCGGAACGCTAAACAAACCAGTAACAGACTGCCGGTAATAAACAGGCCGCATGTTTCCGGATCGGGAATATAAAGCCTGTCTGACTGCCGTGAAATTCAAGGAACTAATTTTCTCAGGAATCTATCTACACAAAATCGTAAGCAATTCTGCAATACATTTTTCCTCCATTATGGTATACTATCTCTATCGAATTCAAATGATAAAGGAGGCTTTTTATGAAGCGATATACTGTTATTCTCACTCTTTCACTCCTCTGTGCCCTTTCCCTTGCCGGCTGCGGAAAAAAGAATCAGGATAAGACCGATTTGACAAGCACCCACACGACCGCGGCGACGGAAACCATGTCTCCCACTACGACAGCCGCCGAGACTAAAGAGACGGAAGGCTCAGACAAAGAGGCGGCGGATGGCGAATCCGAAAAGGATGATTCTAAGAAGACGGATAATTCTGCCAGTGTCTCTACGTCCATTCATACCTACACCACCGGTAATATTTCCATCGAATATCCGGTTGTCTCCAATTTGAGCAAGGCCGCTGTGCAGGAAACAGTCAACAAACTGTTAAATGAACATGCTTTGGAATTTATCAAGGCATATGGCGTGGACGAAAGCAAGGATTCTCTCACCGTAAAATGCCGGGTCGTATCTGCGGACCGGAGACGCCTGACTGCTGTTTACACAGGCTCCTACATGCCGGACGGCGGTGCCCATCCAGTCAGTCTCTTCTATACGAATACCATCGACACCGCGCTCGGAGAAGACATGGGACTCACGGACTATGCGGATCCTTACACACTGGCCGGATATGTGCTGTCTGCTGACTGCCAGTTTGCTGACGCGGATGCCACACTGGAAAAAGAACTGATGAAGATTAAGAACGATACGGATATCGAGACGTATACCGAAATGTTCCGCCGTGCGGATTTCCCATGGAAAGAGCCGAAAACTACCTCCAAGGGCTCCGACGAAGCCGTAAAATTCCCGGAAGTTTTCAGCTACGAGGATCAGGGTACCATCTATGTTTCCATACCAGTACCTCATGCTCTCGGTGATTTTGCGCTGATAAAGTACACACCTGACACAAAATAGTGAAAATAGTTGCTATTTAACCCCATATTTGATAAAATAGTACGGAAAAATACAAAGATATGAAATGGGGTAGCAAAATGAGTGAAAAAACGCAACTGACAACACGAGACTATCTGCTCAGCATCCAACACCTGTTTGCCATGTTTGGCGCAACGGTTCTGGTTCCTTTGCTGACCGGTCTTAATCCATCGCTCGCACTGTTTTCCGCAGGTGTGGGTACCTTAATATTCCACTGCTGTACTAAGTTTAAGGTTCCTGTTTTTCTCGGTTCTTCCTTCGCATTTCTGGCTGCGTTAAGCGCCATCATTCGACCGGAAGGTGCCGTGGTTGCAGAAAACATTCCTTTAGCACAGGGTGGAATTATTTTTGCCGGTCTGATCTATCTGCTGTTTGCGCTGATTGCTTTTTTAATCGGGGCGGACAAGATCAAAAAGGTATTTCCTCCGGTTGTCACAGGACCCGTAATTGTGGTCATCGGTATTAACCTGGCCAGTACCGCGATCGGTGATGCGACCGGCGGATTAAGCCTGGCGGACGGCCTTACCTCCGAGATCGCTTTAAACCTGGGCATCGCCCTGTTTACGCTCTTTGTGGTAATTCTCTGTTCCATTTTCGCACACGGTTTTTTCAAACTGGTCCCGATCTTAATCGGAATCGCTGCAGGATACATTCTGTGTATTATTCTGGGCGCAGTCGGAGTCTTCCATATGGATTATTCCGCCATTACGTCCGCAGCATGGATTAATATCCCGTTTGTGACAAAGGATATGAATGGAGTTCCCTTTATGTCTCTTCCGAAATTCGAGCTGGGCGCTATTCTCTCCATTGCACCGATCGCCTGCGTCACCTTTATGGAACACATCGGCGATGTCACCACGAACGGTACGGTAGTCGGAAAAGATTTCTTAAAAGATCCGGGTCTCCACAGAACCCTGATGGGCGACGGACTCGCAACCTTATTTGCCGGATTCGTCGGCGGACCTGCCAACACCACCTATTCTGAGAATACCGGTGTTTTAGCTACGACGAAAAATTACAATCCCCGTCTCCTCCGTGTGACCGCCATCTTCGCGATCATACTCGGCCTTTTCGGAAAGGTTGGCGCAATTCTTCAGACCATTCCCGGCCCGGTTAAAGGCGGTGTGGAAGTTATGCTGTTCGGTATGATCGCCGCAGTCGGAATCCGCTCTCTGGCGGAATCAGATCTTGATTTCACTCACAGCCGCAACTTAACCATCGTCGGACTGATTCTCGTCTTTGGCCTCGGTTTTGCGCAGCTGGGCGGACTCAATATCCACGCTGGCTCCATTACGCTTAACATCTCCGGCCTTTTCATCGCCGTAGTCATCGGAGTCCTTATGAATATCATACTGCCGCAGACAGCTGATACTGTAAAAAACTAAAGAAAGGATTACTATACCATGGAATTTCCAATTGAAAATGTAACTGTCTTCAGCCACCCATTAATCCAGCACAAAATTTCTATCCTGAGGGATAAGAGAACCGGAACCAATGAGTTCCGCGCACTGATCGAAGAGATCGCCATGCTTATGGGCTATGAAGCCTTAAGAGATCTCCCTTTAAAGGAGGTCGAGGTCGAAACTCCGATTGAAACATGCATGACTCCCATGATTGCAGGAAAGAAGCTCGCCGTTGTTCCGATCCTTCGTGCCGGACTCGGTATGGTCAACGGAATCCTTGCACTTGTTCCGTCTGCCAAGGTCGGGCATATCGGTCTCTATCGTGACGAAGTCACCCATGAGCCTCATGAGTACTACTGCAAGCTTCCGAACCCCATTGAACAGAGAACCATTGTAGTAACAGATCCCATGCTGGCTACCGGCGGTTCCGCTGTTGCGGCCGTGGATTTCATCAAAGAGCACGGCGGAAAGAACATTAAGTTTATGGCGATTATCGCTGCTCCGGAAGGTCTGGAACGGCTTCATAAGGCACATCCGGACATTCAGATCTATGTCGGCCATCTCGATCGTCAGTTAAATGAGAACGCCTACATCTGCCCGGGTCTTGGCGATGCCGGAGACAGGATTTTCGGTACGAAATAAACCGGTGCTGATATAGCAAAAAGATGTGCTCTGCGGATCGTGAAATCTGCGGAGCACATCTTTTTTATTGTAATCTTTTTTGTCAGCTTTATGCGATCAGCCAATTCCTTTGTATACAATACTCATAATAAACACCAGAACGGCAAGCCCCACATAAACATATTTCGCCGCAAAGCAAAACAGCTTTCCAACCGGCTTTTTCCGGCCGGTATTCAGTTCCTCTCCAATCCTGTTTATCCCCAGGACCCAGTAGATCATGATCGCGCAGAGCACCGCTCCAAACGGCACAACATAAATCGTTATCATATCCATCCAGGAGCCCATATACGGCTCATATTCTATGAAAAGTCCAACCAGGAACACGAGACTTCCCACCATAAAGACTGCTTTCTTCCGGCTGAAATGCAGATGAGTCTGAACTGCCTCCGCGCACACCTCGAACATGTTGACAAGGGAGGTGATTCCGGCAAACAAAACAGAAAGAAAGAACAGCACAGCCACCCATCTCCCCGCCGGTATCTGTGCGAAAACCTTCGGAAGTGTGATAAACATGAGAGGCGGACCGCTGGCCGGATCCATCTGAAATGCAAACACTGCGGGAATGATGGCAAAGCCCGCAAGCAGAGCCGCCACCGTATCAAGGAGCGCGGTCGTCATGGTTGCCTTCGGAATGTCTTCCTTTTTGTCTAAATAGCTGCCGTAAATAATCATACCCGAGCCTGTAATCGACAGGGAAAAGAATGCCTGTCCCATAGCCATCACCCACGTCTCCGGCTTTAACAGCAGCTCCCAGCGCGGGATCAGCAGATACTCATAACCGGCTAAGGCGCCGTCCAGAAAGAAGACCCTCACCGCAATGATGATAAACAGGATAAAAAATGCAGGCATCATAATACGGTTGACCTTTTCTATGCCCTTCAGGACACCGCCCACTAACACCGCCATGGTGATGGCAACAACCATAAAATGCCAGGGAACACTGCCAAAATGGCCGGTCGCCTGTGAAAAATAGACCTCTGCCTCCATCCCCATCATGACTCCCGACAGAGAGCCGAATAAGTATCGAAGCACCCAGCCAACGATAATGGCATAGCCGATCGCAATCCCCAGTGATCCGATCAGGGGGATGGCTCCGAGTAGTGCTCCGCCTTTTTTGCCCCGGGTTTTTAATGCATAACCGTAGGAACCGATCGGCCCGGTTCCTGTCAGTCTTCCAAATGCAAATTCACCCGACAGCCCTACCAGACCAAATAAAAGGATAAAACCAAAATAAACAATTAAAAAAGCTGCGCCTCCGTACTGCCCTACGCGATAGGGGAACATCCAGATGTTCCCCATACCGACTGCAGAGCCTACGGAGGCCAGTATAAATCCAAGCCGCGAGCCGAACTTTCCGTTCTTCCCCGCAGTATGTGTTTTTTCTGACATGTCGTTTTGTACCCCTGTACTCTTACTCTGCTTCGCGCTTTTCTACAACTTCACCCTGCTTCTTGTAGATGCAGCCGCCGTCAACACAGCCTCTTACGCTGGAAAGCGGATAGATATTGGATTTCGGTCCGATTACGGTTCCCGGATTTAAAACGGAGCCGCAGCCGACTTCTACAAAATCACCCAGGATTGCCCCGAATTTCTTTAATCCGGTCTCGATATCTCCATCCTCTGCGTGAACCTTAACCAGAGTCTTATCGGACTTCACATTGGAGGTGATGGAACCGGCTCCCATATGCGCCTTATATCCCAGGATAGAATCACCGACGTAATTGTAATGCGGCACCTGAACGCCGTCAAACAGGATTACATTCTTTAACTCACAGGAGTTTCCAACTACAGCGCCTTCGCCAACAATAACGTTTCCGCGGATAAATGCGCAGTGGCGGATCGATGCGCCCTTGCAGATGATGACATTGTCAGCCAGACACGCAGTCGGCGGCATCTTGACGGATTTGTGAATCCAGATGGATTTACCCATGCGGTTGTATTCGTCTTCCGGGAGCAGTTCTCCAAGGGAGGTGATATACTCGCCGATCTTCGGAAGGATTTCCCAAGGATACGTGTTTCTTTCAAATAACAGTTTTGCAATGGTGTGGCTGGTATCAAATAAATCCCTGATTATCATGTCTTCTTTTTTCATGTTCTTAATTCTCCTATTTTGTTTTTTTATAATTAGCCGCCGCCGCATCAAAGGCGCCCCGAAGGCCGTATTGATTGTTCAGCCGCAATACATTGGCTGTTCGTCCGGCGACAAAATTCTCGAGTTTCTGCATGTATTCGTCGGAGGTGATACTTCCCTCCGCCACATAAGTCAGCCCCTTTTCCCAACTGGCTGTCAGTTCCGGATTGAGAAGCTGGCGGATGGAGGCGTTTACCACGTCGAAAATCATCTCTCCCAGAAGCGTGGGGGTGATCACCTGGGTTTTCTGGTTCAGGGCCAGGTATTTTATATTGAACAGCTTCTTTAGAATCTCAGCACGGGTAGCACTGGTTCCGATGCCGCTGCCCTTAATCTGAGCCCGCAGCTCGTCGTCCTCGATCAGCTGGCCTGCATTCTCCATGGCCAGAATCATGGAACCCGAAGTGTAACGTTTGGGCGGTGATGTCTCACCTTCCTTGATCGCCAGGCTCTTAAGCGGGATTACGGCTCCCTTCTTCAGAGTCCCCAGCATGGCGATGAATTCCGGGTTATCCATGTTCTTCTGTGCAGAATCCGTGTTTCCCTCATCGGAATCCCCGGAGGCGTTCTCCGCCTGTCCGTCTTTCCCTTTGGTATCCGGCTTTTTTCTGCTTCCCGGAACGTCTGCCACCTTTAAGTACCCCGCTTCCAGCATAACACGGAAATTGGTGAAAAAATGTTCCTTGTCAATCACCAGTTCCAGCGCATATTTCTGATAGATGGCCGGAGGATAAAAGATACTTAAAAATCTTCTGGCAATTACCTCGTAAACCTTTGCGGACAGCGGCGATAAGCTCCTCAAAGCCCCCATGCCCTGTCCGGTCGGTATGACAGCATAATGGTCCGTAATCTGTTTATCATTCACGTACCGCGTCTTTGCAATCCCTTTAAAGGAACCGGACTCCAGCGCTTCTGCTGCAAATCCGGCCAGAGGCTCGAAATTTTTCAACCCTCCGATATTTTTGTAGATCTCCTTCGCCACCGCGGTGGAAAGGACTCTGGCATCCGTTCTCGGATACGTCACAAGCTTCTTTTCATACAGTTCCTGAACTACCTTTAAGGTCTCATCCGGACTGATCTTAAACATCTTGGAACAGTCATTCTGAAGTTCCGCCAGATTATAAAGAAGCGGAGGATTCTTCGTCTCTTTCTTCTTCTCAATAGCCTGCAGCACCGCATTCATGGGCTGAACCGCGGACAGCGACTCGATGAGGGCTTCCGCCGTCTTTCTCTCTTTAAATCCATTCTCCTTATAGAGATACGGGGATTCAAAGTATTTAGACCCGGGAGCGCTTCTCCACTCTCCGTCAAAATCCATATCCTGAGGAGAAAAAGTACCGATCACCCGGTAAAAAGGGGTCTTCACAAAGTCTCTGATCTCCCGCTCCCGCCGTACTGCCATGCCCATGACACAGGTCATCACCCGCCCCACAGAAATCACCGTATTCTTCCCGGTTCTTAAATAGTTCGAAATATTCTGCCCATACTTTAGTGTAAGCAGACGGGAGAAATTAATTCCCATCAGATAATCTTCTTTTGCCCTTAAATAGGCGGAAGCGGAAAGATTATCGTATTCCTTCTCATCTTTTGCCTCCCTGATTCCTCTTAGAATCTCTTCCTCTGTCTGGGAGTCGATCCACACCCGCTTCTGGGCTTTATCCTTCACATCCGCCATCTGGGCCACCAGACGGTATATATACTCTCCCTCGCGCCCCGAGTCGGTGCAGACATATATGGTATCCACATCCGGCCGGTTCAGCAGACCGCTCACGATTTTAAACTGTTTTTCCACGCTGGGAATCACTTCATATTTAAATTCTTTTGGTAAAAAAGGCAGAGTCTCGAGACTCCATCTCTTGTATTTTGGATCGTAGCATTCCGGATAGCTCATGGTAACTAAATGGCCGACGCACCATGTGACAATTGCCTGTTCCGATTCAATATAACCATCGCTGCGCCTTCCGTTTATCTTAAGCGCATTGGCAAATTCCTGTGCTACACTTGGTTTTTCTGCAATGTATAAAGATTTTGACATGTATATCCCCACTGATTTCTATTCATAACCCGTCTATTATACCATTGAAAAACCGGAATATCAATGATACAATTATAAACAATTCTATTTCTATTTTATTACGTTAAAGTGAAGGAGTCTAATTATGTCTATTGCAAAAGTAAAAGAATATTTAAGGGATTATGGCAGAGACTGTGACGTGCAGGAGTTTCCGGTGTCCAGTGCCACGGTAGAATTAGCGGCCAAAGCGCTGTCCGTGGAACCTGCGCGCATCGCCAAAACCCTTTCTTTTCATGGAGATGAAACGAACGGCTGTATCTTGATTGTCACAGCCGGGGACATGAAGATCGATAATGCCAAGTTTAAGAAGCAGTTCGGTTTTAAGGCCCGTATGCTGGGGGCCGAGGAAGTAGCCATGCTGACAGGCCACGAGGTGGGCGGTGTCTGCCCGTTTGCCAATCCGGAACACGTCACCACTTATCTGGATATTTCCATGCAGCGCTTCCCCTCCGTGTTTCCGGCGGCAGGGAGCGCCAGCTCTGCGATTGAACTTACCTGTGAGGAGCTCTTCAAATATTCACAGGCAAGGGAATGGATCGATGTCTGTAAAGCAAAGGAAGTACAGGCTGTATAAAGAATGTCCTGGTTGTCCGGGCTGAACTTATGATAAAATTGCTTGTTTCTTTATATGAACAATGATATACTAGCCTTGGCTGAAGATGGTATCGTGATACAGGTAATCCATATCAGGAGGTAATCATATGTTAGAACACAGTGATTTGCAGGCAATCAGGGACATTATGAAAGAAGAAATCGGACGGTCAGAGAATCTTCTCAAGGATAATATAAAGACTGAGATCGGCAGGTCTGAGAATCTTCTCAGGGATACTATAAAGGCCGAGATCGGCAGGTCTGAAAATCTTCTCAGAGATAATATAAAGACTGAAATCGAAAGGTCTGAAAATCTTCTCAGGGATACTATAAAGGCCGAGATCGGCAGGTCTGAAAATCTTGTATTAAGTGAGGTTGACAGAGTACAGGAGAACCTTGAAACGAAGATGGAACAACTCAAAAGAAATATGGATGAGTTGACACAGTATTATCGGACGGTAAAACTGGATCATGAAAACAACGCTCTTTTCCTGCAGATGATTCAGGAACTCAAAAAAGAGATGGAGCAGCTCAAAATCAAAATCGCATAAAAACTTTATATGAAAGCATTACATTCCTGGCAAAAGTAAGTAAAAGAAAAGGCAGTGAAAAAAGGAGTTAGATCAACGCCTTTTTCATTGCCTCTTCCGCTTCTATAAAGCAGTTTGTCATTTTAAGCACTTCTTTATCCTGTATACTGGCTTGCCTGCATCTGAAACATCTCTGCGTACTTTCCGTTTAAGCGTATCAACTCCTCATGATTTCCGTCTTCCAGAAAGATAATCCGCCTGCAGAATTTGCAGCTGGAAAGACGGTGTGATATGTAAATAGTGGTACAGCGCTCTGACAATCGCCAGCTTCTGCAGTTCCCCACTCACTTAATTTTAAGTAAATTCTACTTAGCATACATGAAATTCTCTCTCTTTTCAATATATCTCACAAAATTCTGACAGTTTATTATCAAAAAAATCGCAGGGCTCCTGTTTCCAATGGTTTCTCCATCAGTAACAGGGGCTCTGCGGCCTTTATAGAAAACGGATATCACCTTTTTTTCTTGGCGCCGTCCTCTGGTATTTTACAGCGGGGTACCCAAGAAGCATACAGCAGGCCAGGGGCCGTCCGTCCAGCCCCAGCCATTCCATCAGCTTCGGACTCACGCTGATCGTTCTCTGTAGATAACCGCTGTACAATACGCCGGCGCCTTCCGCTACGGCCATATTTTCCATGTTGGCAGCTGCCAGGCCTCCGTCCAGCGGGTTATCTGCCGCCGTAATCAGCAGGCATGGCGCGTTGAAGAAAAAGGTATCAGCCTTCGGATCCTTCTTCCATTTCTCATAAAACCTCGTAAAGGCACGCACGTATTCCGGCTTCGTTTCCTTCAGGGCCTCCAGAATGTACGGAAATTCTGACCAGAACAGTTCCTTAAACTCCTGGAAACGCGTCTGCACTGCGACAAAGGTACAGGCCTGCGCATTCTTTGCCGTGGCGGTATAACGGCCCGCCTCCATGATCCGTTCCAGCACGTCCCGGCTGACAGGCATATCCTTGTAGCTGCGGATGCTTTTGCGGAATTTCACTGCATGAAGAAAATTTCCGGGAGCTACGGTAAAGGAATCCTCCTGATATGCTTCCACTCCGGCCATGTCATAATCCGGTATGGAAACCGCCCCGGAGGGACAGACTGCCACACAGTGGCCGCAGGTGATACAGGGCCTTTCTGCAGCGGCCTTATGATCCCTTAATACGATGGCGTTTCCCGGACAGTCCTGTACACAGAGTCCGCATCCGATACAACGTTCTTCATTGATTACAATTGCGCTGTTCATTACTCACATCTCCTTTTCCTGGTTTGATTGATGGTGTTGTTTTTTTCCTGTATTCAGAGAGAATCACCGCTGCAAACATCAATGCGCAGCCGGCCATGAGCCGGATCGTCAGCGGATCGCCCAGGAAGATCACGGAAAAGATAAGACCGAATACCGATTCAAATGACAAGAGAATCGATGAGGTGTTCGGCGTTAAGTATTTCTGTCCCACATTCTGGAGAAGAAATCCGATCATCGTGCTGAAAATTCCCAGATACAAAAGACTGATTATCATAGAATTATCAATCACCCTGCCGTCAAACGGCCCCTCCAGAACCGGCGCGATAATCCAGCTTAAAACCGCAGCCACGACCATTTGCAGAACCGTCATTTTGACCGGATCATGGTCTTCCGTATAGCGGTCGATAAATACAATATGTATCGCATAGAAGAAACCGCAGATCAGTGTCAGCAGGTCTCCGATGTTGATGGATAAATCCCCCTCCAGAGACAAAAGAGCCAGGCCCACGACCGCGATGCAGGCAGCGATTATATTATTTCTCTTCGGCTTTTTATGGTTAAAGAGCCAGTGGAGAAAGGGAACGAGGATCACATACAGTGTTGTGATAAACGCGTTTTTGCTGGCTGTCGTATATTTTAATCCATACGTCTGAAAGAAATAGCTGACAAAGAGAAACACACCCAGCAGTCCGCCGCAGAGTAAATCTGATTTGTTGATCTTCATCACCTTTCTCCAGAATACCAGGATCAGCGCGATAGCCGCGATCGTAAAACGAAGCGCCAGCAAGTAGGTGGGGGATATGATGTCCACCGAATTTTTCATGACAACGAATGCGCTTCCCCAGATGATGGTCGTGATGATCAGCCCGATGGCTGCCAGTAGTTTAATTCCTTTTCCGTCTTTCGTACTCATAGGTCTCCCTAATGTCCTTTCACATACGTATGGGCTGCCGCGGCCGGATAACAGCCGCGGCAGCCCGTTCTTTTTTATGGTGCTGCAACGCCAATACAATTGCTGGTGTTACTCTTACTTCTGCTGTGTAAACCGATACACCGTAGTCGTCCGGTATTCCTCTCCTGCTTTCAATATCGGAGATGGGAATTCCGGCATATTGACTGCGTTTGGATAGTACTGCGTCTCAAAACAGTATCCGTATCTCGGAGCATAGATCATCCCATTCTTGCCTGCAGGACCTGTGCCCAGGAAGTTGCCGGTGTAAAACTGCATTCCCGGAAGATCGGTGCAGACCTCCATGCGGATTCCAGTTTTGCCGGATTCGGTTGCCGCCGAAAGCGCAGTTTCGCCGGGCGCATGATTTAAGATCCAGTTGTGGTCATAGCCCATGCCGAGAATCAGGGCCTCATACGCTGCGTCTATGTCACGCCCAATCTCCTTCATGACGGTGAAATCCATCGGAGTTCCCGCGACCGGGACGATCTCTCCAGTCGGGATGGATCCCGCATCAGCGGCCGTATAGGCGTCGGCGTCGATCCATACACTCTGGCCCATGGCATTTCCGCCGTCCTGGCCGTCCAGATTAAAGTAAGTGTGATTCGTAAAATTGGCGATCGTATCGCTGTCAGATACCATGTGGTAAGCGATAACCAGACTGTCATCCGGTGTCAGCGTGTAGCTCACCGTAATGTCGGCATTTCCCGGATATCCCTGATCGCCATCGGGACTGAACAGAGAAAAGCGGACAGTGGTTCCGAGATCCCCTTCCTCTGTCTCCGCCTCCCAGAGGCGGCTGTGATAGAGATCCGGCGCGCTGTGTAAATTGTTCGTTCCGTCGTTCGCCGCCAGCCGGTACTCTTTCCCATTCAGCGTAAACCTTGCCCCCGCAATGCGGTTGGCGTTGCGGCCGATCGGAGCCCCAAAGTGGGGCGGATTCTCCAGATACGCTTCCACACTGTCATATCCCAGAACCACATCGACCAGTTTCCCATCCCTGTCGGGCACATACATGGTCACCCATGTGCCGCCCAGATCGGTAAATGATGCCGACACGCCGTTATCATTAGAAAGCGTATAGAGACTGACCGGTTCTCCGGAAGGCATCACTCCCCACTGTTCTTTCCTGTAAGCCATTTCTGCTACCTCCGCGTTTATCTTATTTGTTTTACGATTTTGCCTGAATATATCCCTGGGCTGTCAAGAGCTCTGCACAGAGTACTGCGCCGCCGGCCGCGCCGCGAACCGTGTTGTGAGACAGTCCGACGAACTTATAATCATATACGGTGTCCTCACGAAGGCGTCCGATGGAAACACCCATGCCATGTTCAAAATCCACGTCCATGGTAACCTGCGGACGGTTATCTTCATTGAGATACTGGATAAACTGCTTTGGAGCACTTGGAAGTTCCAGTTCCTGAGGAAGCCCCTTGAAGCTTACGAGACGCTCGATCAATTCTTCCTTCGTCGGTTTTTTGCGGAATTTTACGAAAACGGCGGCTGTATGGCCGTTTAATACCGGAACACGGATACACTGGCAGGTGATAACAGGCTCGTTCGCTTTGACGATCTCTCCGTTTTCCACCTTACCCCAGAGTCTTAACGGCTCCTGCTCGCTCTTTTCTTCCTCGCCTCCTATGTAAGGGATGATGTTGCCTTCCATCTCAGGCCAGTCCTTAAAAGTCTTGCCTGCACCGGAGATCGCCTGATACGTTGTAGCCACAACCTCGTACGGCTCAAACTCTTTCCAGGCGGTTAATACGGGAGCATAACTCTGGATGGAACAGTTGGGTTTTACAGCGATGAATCCGCGTTCTGTGCCGAGACGTTTTCTCTGATCCTTAATCACTTCAAAATGCTCCGGATTGATCTCCGGCACTACCATGGGCACATCCGGTGTCCATCTGTGCGCGCTGTTGTTGGAAACGACCGGTGTCTCCGTCTTCGCATACGCTTCCTCAATCGCCTTGATCTCTTCCTTCGTCATATCGACGGCGCTGAATACGAAATCCACACTGGCGGCCACCTTCTCCACCTCGTTTACATTCATCACTGTCAGCTTTTTGACTGCCTCCGGCATGGGAGTCGTCATTTTCCAGCGGTCTCCTACGGCCTCCTCATACGTCTTACCGGCAGAACGGGGGCTGGCGGCCATGGTCACCACCTCATACCAGGGATGATTTTCAAGCAGAGAGATAAATCTCTGACCTACCATACCTGTTGCACCTAACACACCAACCTTTAACTTCTTTTCCATAGTTTTCTCCTCATTTCATTTCTTTTTTCAGACTATCCTATAACAAAGTAAAAAAAAAATCAAGGTTTATTCGTCACAAAAATACATTTGTACGTACACGAGAGACATTTCTCTGGAATGTACGTCCTGGAAAAGAATCTTCCAGTCAAAAACCCTGCCGCAAGCAACGGAGAATCAAATTTGCAACGCCTCGAGCGGCGGGGTATTTGACCCTCGCGGCAGTCGCCAAATGGACACGCTGACGCGTCCATTTGGCTCATTTCCCGCGGGAATAAATCGCACAACTTCAGCTTATGATTTTACAGCAAAGATAATTCCCAGCGTATTGGGACCGCAGTGGCTGGACACGGTACATCCGGCCTCTGTCACCAGAATCTCTGAAAAGATGCCCCGGCTTCTTATCAGATCTGCGGCTTCTTCCAACACCGCTTCCGAACAGGCTGCGTGAGTGAGAAAGATGATATCCGGTACACAGCGGTCCTTCACCGCGTCAAGCCGCTCCTCGATATACCTTCTCACACACTGCCGAAATGCCCCGCGGTATTTTTTCTCCACCGCCAGCGTTCCGTTTTTCATACAGATACTGGGTTTGATGTTCAGTAAATTGGCGCCGAATGCGGTAACCGCCGAACAGCGTCCGCCCTTCTTAAGATAATCCAGCTTATCGATGACAAAGCTCACATCCATATGCGCCTTCAGCTCCTCCAGCTTTGCCGTAATCTCTTCCAATTCCATGCCGGCAGCCGCCATCTTTGCGGCAGCGACAGCCAGATAGCCGATTCCGGTGGTAAGATTCATGGAGTCCACCACTGTGACGCCAGGAACCTCATTTGCAGCCAGAACCGCATTCTGATAGCAGCTGGACAGCCCTGAACCGATGGTAAAATGGATCAGCGCGCCGCATTCTTTCCTGAGTTCCGAAAAAACTCCGCAGTATTCCGCCGTGTTAATCGCGGTTGTACTGCAGATTTCTCCCCCTTCTGATACATGACGAAAGATATCGGCCGGTTTCAGTTCGATTCCATCCCGGTACGTCTTTCCATCCATGATAATGGCCTGAGGTATGACTGCAATCCCATACTGTTCTGCCAGTTCTGCCGATAAATCGCAGGAACTGTCAGCAGATATCCCTATTCTTTTCACCGTGTTTTCCTTTCCCGCGGCGGACAGTGGCTCCCACTTACGACAGGCGAACCTTACTGCCCTTTCCGTCACGCTTCCCGATCTTTAAACGGTTTAAATGTACTTCCTTTTTCTTGTATTCAACCACGGGATCTTCTCCCAGCAGATAAACGGTCTCCAGTTCCTCTCCCTGTGCCAGCTTAATGCCGCGTACGCCTCTGGAATTCTTCTTCATCTCAGGAATCTCTTCCAGTGCAAAACGGAGGAATACACCGTTTGAGGTCTGCAGCACCACCTCAGTCTCCGCCCGGAGAACTAAAATCGATACCACTCCGTCGCCGTCCTGCAGTTTGGTAGCTGCCACGGTTCTGTTATTCGTCTCAAATTCCTCGCCCGGTACCCTTTTCACAAGCGCCTGTCTCGTGGCAAAGAGGAATCGGCTGCCCTTCATGGATTCTGCACTGCACAGATAGATAATCTCCTCTTTTGTGCCGTCATACTTGCTTAAGTTGTCGATCGGCGTGCCTTTATCCCTCAGCTTGCCATAGGGAATATCGGCGGCTTTCACCTGGTGCAGATTGCCGGTGTTGGTGAACATGCAGATTTTATCCGTATTGAAGCACGACACCACGTGGACATTCTCCGTCTCAATGGTCTCTCTGTTGCGGTCATAGGTGGACTTATCCAACAGCTTGCAGTAACCGAACCGGTCCATGACAAATACCACCTCTGATACCGCCACCGCAGTCTCATCATAAACAGCCTCTTTTCCATCCTCGATGAGTGTGCGTCGCGGTGTGGCAAACTCCTCCTTGATGGCCGCCAAGTCCTTCTTGATCACGACATCCATATTGGACCGGCTCTCCAGAATATGGCGGTACTCGGCGATCTTCGCCATCGTCTCCTTGTACTCCTTCTCCAGAGCCAGAATCTCCAGACCGATCAGCTTATATAACCGCATCTCCAGGATGGCACTGGCCTGTTTCTCTGTAAAATGCAGGTTTTTTGCATCCTCTGCAAATCCGGATACCCGGAATTTGATGTTGGAGGTATCTCCCGTCATCAGGCAGGCCTTGGCATCCTTTAAGTTTTTTGAGCCTCTTAACACGGCGATGATCAGATCGATGATATCGCAGGCCTTAATCAAACCTTCCCTGATCTCCTTTTTTTCCAGTTCCTTCTCCAAAAGCGCCTGGTATTTGCGCGTCGCGTTATGGTACTGGAAGTCCAGATAATTTTTAAGGATTCCCTTTAAATTCAGGGTTTCCGGCCGTCCTCCGGCGATGGCCAGCATATTCACGCCGTACGTATCTTCCAGCTTCGTCTTCTTATAGAGGATGTTGCGGATCTTTTCCACATCCGCGTCCTTTTTCAGTTCCAGCACGATGCGGATGCCGTCCTTGTTGGACTGGTTGGAGATATCCACCACATCGGTCAGTTTCTTCGATTCCACCAGTTCCGCCACATCAACCAGGAATTTGTTGATTCCTGCGCCGATCATCGTGTACGGAATCTCCGTGATAACCATCTTGTCCTTGTCGGCCTTGCGCTTTCCCAGCTCAATATCGATCTTTCCGCGAAGCTTGATCTTTCCGCTTCCCGTCTCATAGATCTCCGCCAGGCCGCTCTTGTTGGCGATGATTCCGCCGGTCGGGAAATCCGGCCCCGGCATATATTCCATCAGTTCTCTGGTCGATATGTCAGGATTGTCAATGTAAGCCATGACCGCGTCGATGACTTCCCCCAGATTATGAGGCGGAATGCTGGTGCTCATACCGACCGCAATTCCCTCCGCACCGTTAATCAGCAGATTCGGCACCCGGACAGGGAGCACTTCCGGCTCTTTTTCCGTCTCATCATAGTTGGGAATAAACTCAACCGTCTTATCTAAATCCTTTAAGTAGACTTCCTCTGCAAACTTCTCCAGCCTGGCCTCCGTATATCGCATGGCAGCCGCACCGTCGCCTTCGATGGAGCCGAAGTTGCCGTGGCCGTTTACAAGGGGCATCCCTTTCTTGAACACCTGTGACATCACCACCAGAGTTTCATAGATGGAGCTGTCCCCGTGGGGGTGATACTTACCCATGGTATCACCCACGATACGCGCCGACTTTCTGTGAGGCTTATCGTGGTTTAAGCGAAGTTCGCTCATATCATACAGTACACGCCGCTGTACCGGCTTTAATCCGTCTCTCGCATCCGGGATTGCCCTGGCAGTGATGACGCTCATGGAATAGTTCATGTAGCTCTTCTGCATTTCCTCGGAATATTCTGTTTTTACAATCTTTTCAGCCATGCTCCCTCTCCTTATGCATCAATCTCTGCTTCATCCGCGTGCTCGTAAATAAACTGGCGGCGCGGCGGGACGTCGCTTCCCATAAGCATCTCCGTGATTTCGGAGGCCATACGTGCATCCTCGATCTCCACCTGCTTGAGTACCCGGTGTTCCGGATCCAGCGTGGTCTCCCAGAGCTGCTGCGCATCCATCTCACCAAGACCTTTGTAGCGCTGCAGCGTAAAATCACCCGTGTGTGTCTTCCGGTAACGCTCCAGCTCCTTCTCATCGTACAGGTACTGTTCCTCGCCGCGCTTCGGAATCACCTTAAAGAGAGGCGGCATGGCAATAAACACATGACCGTCATAGATCAGTTCGGGCATAAACCGGTACAGAAAGGTCAGAAGCAGGGTGTCGATATGACTTCCATCCACATCGGCATCCGTCATCAGTATGATCTTATGGTAGCGAAGCTTTGTGATATCGAAATCGTTGCCGTACCCCTCCGAGAAACCGCATCCGAAAGCGTTGATCATCGTCTTGATTTCAGCATTGGCCAAAACCTTGTCCATGGAAGCCTTCTCCACATTCAAAATCTTGCCGCGGATGGGCAGAATGGCCTGGTACATCCTGTTTCGCGCTGTTTTGGCGGAACCGCCGGCGGAATCTCCCTCGACGATGAAAATCTCGCACTTCTCCGCATCGCGGCTTTCACAGTTGGCCAGCTTACCGTTGCTGTCAAAGGAGAATTTAGACTTGGACAGCATGTTCGTCTTTGCCTTTTCCTCTGCTTTTCTGATCTTTGCGGATTTTTCCGCACAGGAAATAACCGCCTTCAGAATTTCCAGATTACGGTCAAAATAGCGCTGCAGTTCATCGCCCGTCACCGTAAAGACCGCCTTTGTGGCATCTGCGCTGGCCAGCTTTGTCTTCGTCTGGCCCTCAAAAATGGGATCCGGGTGTTTGACCGCAACGACTGCCGTCATGCCGTTTCTCGTATCCGCGCCTGTAAAGTTGGCATCCTTCTCTTTTAAGATTCCAAGTTCCCTGGCATAGCTGTTAATCATCTGCGTAAAGCGGGTCTTAAAGCCGGCCAGATGGGTACCGCCCTCCTGAGTAAAAATGTTATTACAGAAGCCCAGAATATTTTCCTCAAAGGTATCTACGAACTGGAAGGCCACCTCCACTTCCACCTTGTCGATGGTACCCTTGTAGTAGATTGGATCATGAACCGGAGCCTTTCCGGAATTCAGTTCCTTCACGTATGAGATAATACCTTCCGGTTCATGGAACAGTATGGTCTCCTCCTCGCCTCCCCGCTTATTCTGATAGGTAATCTGAAGGTTGGGATTTAAGTAGGCAGTCTCGTGAAGGCGGCTTTTCAGCCATTCCGCCTTAAAACGTGTTTTTTCAAAGATCTCCCCATCCGGCAGAAAATTGATCTCTGTTCCCGTCTCTTTTGTCTTACCCCGAGTGGGAAGAAGACCATCCACCAGTTCTACCGTCGGAATGCCCCTCTCATATGCGTCGTAATGAATCAGACCGTTCTTATATACCTTTACGCTCATCCGCTCGGAAAGGGCGTTTACAACAGAAGAGCCGACTCCGTGAAGTCCGCCGCTTGTCTTGTACGCATCATTATCAAATTTGCCGCCTGCATGAAGGGTGGACAGTACGATTCGCTCCGCGGACATGCCCTTCTTATGCATCTCCACCGGGATTCCGCGTCCCGCATCTCTTACGGTACAGGAACCATCCGCTTCCAGTGTAACCCAGATCTGATTACAGAAGCCTGCCAGATGCTCGTCCACTGCGTTATCCACGATCTCATAAATCAGGTGGTTAAGTCCCTTTGTGCCGACGCTGCCTATATACATACCCGGACGTTTCCGAACTGCTTCCAGACCTTCCAGTACGGTAATACTGTCCGCATTATACTGTGTTTTCGCCATGATACTCCTCCACATCTTGTATTGTCTTTCCTTATTATACAATGGATTTCCCACATTTGGCAAGTTTTTAACAGTTTTTTTCAAAAAAGTATTGAAATTTCTACCAGAGTCGTGCTATAATATATGACGTGCCAGTTAAATGACTAAGCAGATATAGTTCATTGGTAGAACATCAGCTTCCCAAGCTGAGGAGGCGGGTTCGATTCCCGTTATCTGCTTTTTTTATTGCCTGAATATGAATTTCATCCGCTTCTGACAGCAAAAGACACGGGAGACCCGTGTCTTTTATCATCCATTTCCATGATACTTTCATTCATTACTCTTTGCTGTTCCAGTCCACATCATATTCCTTTTCCACAGAAAACTTATTCATCATACTGTCTGTTGTGCTAAAGGACATGAAGTATTCATAATCGTCTCCCGATTGGAACCACATATACTCATCTCCCTTAAAATCCGGAAACATCTCTCCTGCCTTTTCCCTGGATATCGCACTGACAGGTACGCCGTTAAAGGTAATCTTTTCCAGCTCGCTCTTTTCACCGCTGGTCAAACTGAATTCCAACCGGGCAATCACTGCGTCTCCCATACGGACGGCATTTTCGTCCGTGACCAGGGAAATATGGGCAAATATGGAATCCGTGACCCAGATTGATCCGCCGGTATAATAAGAATTCGGCTCCAGCGTCGCATCGGGATCAATCTCATACTTATTAATCTGCTTGTCTTCCGTCATCTCGGATACCGTAACATTCATCCCTTCATCCAGAAGCGTCTGCACTGTGGTCTGGCCAACCAGGATTTCTTTTCCGTCTATCGTAACCGGATACAATGCCTGCTCCGGTTCTGCTTCTGTCTCCGTTTTGCTGCTCTTACCGGAACAGCCTGCCAACAGCATTGCTGCCATGAACAGAATTACACCTGTTTTCAAAAACTTTTTCCTCATATAAATTCCCTCCATCATTTGTTCTGTCTGACATTTACCTCCCAGTCTGTTTAAAAAAGATAAAATCAGGGATTTCAGTCAGCTCCCGGCCGGACTTGAACCGGCGACCCACGCATTACGAATGCGTTGCGCTACCAACTGCGCTACGGAAGCATCTTGTTTGTCAGACTTAACTGTCGGACCTTAGATAGTATATCAGCAAAGGCAAAAAAAATCAACCCTTTTTTGAAAAAAATGTAAATTACGAGAATTGATGTATTAGTTGCAAAAACAAGGGGAAAAAGTTATAATCATTAACAGGATCAGTCGTCTCTAATAACAGGATAAAGGTGATCAGATGGAAGAAAGAGAAATGATCAGAAAGCACATTTTCGTAAGCGGCCGTGTCCAGGGCGTGGGCTTTCGTTACAGGACATACTATCTCGCCCAGAGTCTGGGACTCACCGGCTGGGTCACGAATCTGGACGACGGCCGTGTGGAAATGGAGCTGCAGGGTAAAGAAGAGGATATGAATCAGCTTTTCCGCAGACTGGAGCAAAACAGCTTCATTGACATCACAGACTGTACCGTAAAACAGATTCCGCTGAAAAAGGAAAACAGCTTCCATGTGCGCGGCTGACCGCAGATGAATACCTGCGCGTTTATCCGTTCACAGCAGCTCGCCCTATAATTCCATATTTTTCCAGTTCCAATCCCCTCATAAAGTCGTATAGTTACCTTATGGGGGTGAATGATGATGCGTAAAAAAGGAGAAAAAGAACTGGCAGACTTATTCGACCGGGCCGCGGAAAGCGACGAGCCCGTTCCACCGGCGCCGGAGCATGAGTTTCAGGCGATTCTGGCTGAAATGAAACGCCGGGGAATTGAGCCCCGCATCCGACGGGAACTGAAGGAAAAGGAAAAGAAATAGGCGGTTCTCACAGACCGCCTGTTCCTTTTCCTTTATTCAAATTTCGGCCTGCGTTTCCGCGTATCCCGCCACTTCTTTGTCCCAGGTCATAATGTGGTTCCAAAGCCACTCCTCCACGTTCTTTCTCACCGCGTCCACAAACGCTTCGCTGGGCCCCTCTTCCTCCTCCAGCATAACCCGCAGATCTTCCACGGCTTTCTTAAATTTCTCATGTTCCAGATGGTGTGCTGAAAGCTTCGGGTATCCGCTCTTCTTCTGAAGTGCTTCCTCCTCGGTAAAATGGTAATCCGTATAATCCAGCAAAAAGTCGAGGGTTCCCACCGCGGTTCTCTTTTCAGTTCCCGGAACACATTCCTCCGCCAGTCTGTTCACACGGCCGATCAGTTCTCTGTGCTGCGTATCGATCATTTCATTTCCTGTCACCAGGCTCCTGTCAAAAGTAATGCTCATTCTGTATGCCTCCTTGTTGTTCATCAATCGTTTGTGTTTCAGACGCGTCTTTTGAAGCTTCCGTTTACTCCGGAAGCACCATCACCCATCTTCCCTCTTCCGGATAAAAAATCAGCTTAAACTCCTGGGTCAGCCCGCCGATCACAGCCCGGCAGGCGTATTCCATGGACGGGATTCCGGAATAACACTTTTCTTCCCCGAACCGGACCGTCACATGATTTACCGTCTGCATCATCCCATCATCCCCTTCGAATTTGAAGGACAGGGGCTTAATCACTCCGGAGCTGGTAAACCACGCCTTGCAGGCGATCTTTATCTGTCTGCCGGTCAGAGTGCCGCTGTCCGCTTTTTCCGTATTTGTCCCTATTCCGAACGCCGACATGTCACTACTCCTTTAAAGAACTTCCTGTCTGCTGTAATCCACCGTGCGCTTCTCCCTCGCAATTCCTCCGCCCATGTGATCATGTACGGCTGTCTTTCCCGGATGCTCCGGGAGAAAGGCTGCGCGTTTTACAGCATCGTTGCCGAAGCGCCTCCGGATTTCATCGACTGCCTTATCCATTCTCTCCAGCTTTTCGTAATCCATGCGGTCAAAAAGCCCGAGCTGTCTGGATTTCTCCGATGAAACACGGCTCGTATGAATGCCCAGATGACGGATCGGCGTCTTATCCCACGCCTCGTCAAAGGCCCGGCAGGCCGCTTCATACAATTCTCTTGTAATACTGGTGGACGTCTCCAGAGAGATCTGGTGGGAATGGTATTCAAACAGATAGTCCCGGATTCCTACCGCCACCACGCCGACTTTTACACCGTCCTTCCTGAGTCTGGCTCCCAGTGTCTCCGCCAGAGACAGGAGAACGAGTTTTGCCGTTTCCGCATCACAGACGTCGAAGGCCACTGTGGTGGAATTACCGTATCCTTTGTTGGGCGGAGCCTCGGCTTCCACCGCCGACAAATCAATGCCGTTGGCAAAGCCCCAGATCACTTCTCCCTGTTTTCCCAGATGACGCCTTAAAATATCCGGATCACTCCGTGCGAGTTCACCGATGGTGGTAATTCCGATTCCCTTAAGCTTCCGGTAAGTCGCCCGGCCGATGAAAAAAAGTTCCGACACGGGAAGCGGCCACATCTTCATCGGAATCTCCTCCTTCCACAGCGTGTGGACCCGATTCGGCTTCTTAAAATCGGAAGCCATCTTCGCCAGAAGTTTATTATTCGCCACACCGATGTTGACCGTAAATCCCAGTTCGCACAGAATCCTCTCCCTTATCTTTTCTGCGGCCTCCTTCGGCGGCCCAAACAGAGCTCTGCTCTCCGTCATGTCCATATACGCCTCATCGATGCTGTACTGTTCTACTAACGGTGTATACTCCTTTAAGAGCCGGATAAACGCATCGCTGGATCTCTGATAGAGATTGTAGTTGGGCGGTACCAATACCAGTTCCGGACACTTTTTCAAAGCCGAACACACCGTCTCCCCCGTCTTGATCCCGTATGTCCTGGCCGGAATGGACTTTGCCAGAATAATTCCGTGCCGCCTCGTCACATCGCCTCCCACTGCGGCGGAAACCGTTCTCAAATCCAGGCGGCCGCCTAAATGCTTCAGCCGGTAAACTGCTTCCCAGGAAAGAAACGCCGAATTCACATCCACATGAAATATGGTGCGCTCCATCAATCATCACCTCGATACTATTGTATCGAATATATGTTCGATTGTAAATGGAAAGTAAAGGAAGCCTTCACAGCTCCCTTTACTTTCTCACTCTATTCTTTTAAAGCACCTTTTTCATCAGTCTTCAAGCATAAAGTCCCCTCGAACATGGCACCGTCTTCCCTGACCCGGTAAAGCTCTCCCTTCCAGATAATCCACTGATCTTTGGCCATGGCGCCGTCTGACTTTAAATAATACCATTTCCCGTCAGATCCGGTCTTCCAGGTGTCGTGCACCATCATGCCCGCGCCGTCAAACCAGTACCACTGATCACCGTCTTCATACCAGTCATTGGCCACATAGTCTCCCGAATCACCGAGATAGAACCGCCAGCCGCCGTCCTCCTCCAGCCATCCGGATTTCTTTTCCTGTACAGTAATTCCATAATACAGTGCGATGGCATCGGCTTCCGCCTTTGCCAGACGTTCCAGATTCGATTCCTTTAAAAGCCATGCGGCGATCTGCGCGTTCGTATGAAAGGAATGCTCCAGAATCAACCCCGGAGTCCCCACAGAGGCCGCTCCGCGGAGCACTCCGTAATAATCCCCGTTCTGTCCTCTTCTGTGCTCAATCCTGGCTGGCTGCTTCGTCTTCATCACCTTTTCCACACACTGCGCCAGGGCCATTCCGATCCCATCTGCGCTTCCATTGATCTCACAGTAGGCGGCCGGATAATCCACCTGATTATTCACTCCGGTCCCAACCGCGTTGGAATGGTCGGACAGGAACAGATCACAGCCTTTCGACTCGGCACCTCTGGCAAAAAGGCCCTTTTCTTCATCCTGCCGCCGTCTTGTGGTAATCACTTCAATTCCATACTCTTCCAGATACTTCTTCTGCAGAAGATGCAGTTTCCATACCATGACAGACTCGTAATACCGATGATCTGCCGGGCTCTGGTTATACCGGCCCTGATGGCCTGCGTCCAAACATATTTTCATATCACTGCTGACTCCTTTTTTACACTTATACTACAGGATATGAAACTTTGGGACAGGTGTTGCATCAGGCTCCTATGACCTGCGTTCTCTGGCACTGCGGTATAACTCCGCGACCCGCTCCGGCTGCTCCAGACAGTTGTATACTTCCTCTCCGGCCCGCACGCTCTTCGCCGGAATCAGAAGCGGGTTCCGCTTTCTCAGTTCCTCAACGATGCGTGCGGTTCCCTCTTTATCGTACTGCCAGTTATATACGTCATGTATGGTGCCATCCTTTAACACAAAGAAAATGCTCTTTCCGTACTGAATCTTCTTATATGTAATTCCATTCATATAAAACGCAGCCGCCATATCTTCAATCCTGATCGGGATATGATCCATCTGCTTGAACCAGTGTTCTGTCAAAACCCAGCTGAAGGCGGCAGAGTTTTTCGCCAGTTTCCTGGAAACCGTATCGTAGCAGCTGTCCGGTTCCAGCACTTCCCGTTCAAATTCTTTTAACTGGTCCGGTGTGTAACCGCTCTTTTTTGAAAAATACTCCAGATATGTACGGATACGCCTCCGCCTCATAAAGATTCCGATTATGGCCAAAAGCGCGCTTCCCGCCGCAACCGCAGCAAACAGAGTCAGGCCTTCCGCAGTCACCACGTCCTTTGTGGCCGCAATCAGAAGCACACAGATGCCGGCAATCAAAAATCCTGCCGCAGTCAGCGCCGCACTGCCGCCTCCGATGGAGCGGATCTTCTTTAAGTAACTGCCATCCTTTGTAACACAATACTTTTTAAAATTCTCATCAACCGGTTTTAGCATCCTCTTCCCCCTGAAACTTGTATTATTTTTCATGATATCATGAAAGACTCCCGCAAGCAGGATTCTCCGCCTGCGGCGGGTCGCTTTCGCGGCATGATTTCTTACCGCCGCAGGGCGATCCTGCCGGAGGGCTTTTTTGTATCACAGGAATACTTTCCTGTGATACAAAAAAGCTTCCGGATTTTGTCTTTCCGAAAGCTTTTTATGACCTATCCGAGAATCGAACTCGGGTTTCCGCCGTGAGAGGGCGGCGTCTTGACCGCTTGACCAATAGGCCACGTATCGAATGTTAACCAAAAATCGTCGAGGCGACAAGATTCGAACTTGCGACCTCTGCGTCCCGAACGCAGCGCTCTACCAAACTGAGCCACGCCTCGATACCTTTGGTAGTATAATATAAAAATGATGGATTGTCAACTATATTTTGGAATTTTTTTAATTTTTTAAAATATAGGAAAAATTCTACTGCTGTTCCACTGCCGTAAAGCCCAGATCGTCGAGGATTTCCACTGCTTTGTCGTAATCCTTCTCTTCCTCGATCATCACAGTCTTGGTCTCCAAATCCACTTTGTGACCGATTCCCTCGTGATCCAGTCCTTTGTTGATTCTTGACACACACCCGTTACACATCATTTCATCACAGCGATAAGTCTTCATAGTTTTTTCTCCTTTTCTTTTTATTGCAGTATGCAAATCACTTCATAACCTTCTGTATCGTCATGCACAGCTCATCGACCGCCTCTAAATTGCCCTCCTGAATCTGCTCCACGACACAGCTCTTGATATGGCTCGACAGCAGCACCTTATTAAAACTGTTGAGTGCCGCCTGAACCGCAGATACCTGTGTTAAGATATCCACACAGTACCGCTCGTCTTCCACCATGCTTTTGATACCGCGGATCTGCCCTTCGATTCGGTTTAAGCGGTTCAATAAGTCTTTTTCCTCCGCAGCCTGGCGGTGCTTGTGCTTCACCGCACAGTCACACGTGTGTTCCTCCATACCATACCTCCATTTCGTTTTCCCTTATAGCTTTACCGTCTTTAAACGAAGCGCATTGCTCACCACGCAGACCGAACTGAGAGACATGGCAAACCCTGCAAACATCGGATTTAACAGCGGGCCTCCAAATAAGTATAGCACACCTGCGGCCACAGGGATACCCAGACTGTTATAGAAAAATGCCCAGAACAGGTTCTGTTTGATATTCCGTATCGTAAGCCGGCTTAATTTCACCGCCTTATAGACGTCACGCAAATCGGATTTCATGAGTACAATATCTCCGGATTCCAGGGCGATGTCGCTTCCGGAGCCGATGGCCGTCCCCACATCCGCGGATACCAGCGCCGGTGCGTCGTTGATTCCGTCTCCTACCATCATAACGGTTTTTCCCTGCTTCTGCAGAGACTCCACCACATTGGCCTTGTCTTCCGGCAGAACCTCTGCGATTACGGTATCAATATGGGCCTGTTTACCGATATAATCGGCTGTCTTCTGATTATCTCCAGTCAGCATGCAGACTGTAATTCCCAGGCGCTTTAACTGGTCCACTGCCTCCACGCTGGTCTCCTTAATGGTATCGGCTACGCAGATGATGCCCTTCAGCTTCCCGTCTGCAATCAGATACATCGGTGTCTTTCCCTGATTCGCCATCTGGTGAGCCTGCTCCTTTACAGGATCTCCCATGGACACCTTCATCTGTTCCACAAGCCGTTCATTGCCTACGGCCACCTGACTCGTTCCAAGGGAAGCGATGATTCCCGCCCCCGTCACGCTCTCGAACTTCTCCGGCATGGCAAGCTCCAGCCCCTGTTCTCTGGCCTTCAAGACGATAGCCTGCCCCAGCGGATGCTCCGACATCTGCTCACACCCGGCCGCCAGTTTCAGAAGTCCGTCCGAAGTCTCTGCCTGATCCAGAACTACGATATCCGTAACCTTCGGTTTCCCCTCTGTAATCGTACCAGTCTTATCGAATACAACCGTGTCTACCTTATGGGCAGTCTCCAGCGCCTCACCGCTCTTGATTAAGATTCCATGGCCGGCTCCCAGTCCGGTTCCGACCATAATAGCCGTCGGCGTCGCCAGCCCCAGCGCACACGGACAGGCAATAACCAGAACTGCCACAAAGATCGTTAAGACAAAGGACAGCTCCTTGCCGCCCAACAGCCACCAGAGAAGGGCCGCAGCCACTGCGATGCCCATAACCGTCGGAACGAAGTATCCGGCAACCTTGTCGGCCAGCTTGGAGATCGGCGCCTTTTTTCCCTGCGCATCCTCGATCATCTTAATGATCTTGGAAAGCGTGGTGTCTCCGCCTGTATGAGTAACCTCCATCTCCATCGCTCCGTTATAATTCATACTTCCGCCGATCAGAGCATCTCCCGCCTGCTTCTCCACAGGGATACTCTCTCCGGTCAGCATGGATTCATCCACACTGCTGCTGCCGCCTGCCACAATACCGTCCAGGGGTATCCTGCTGCCCGGTTTAATCAGGAGATGCTGGCCTACTCTCACGCTGGCCGTCTCCACTTCCCGTTCCGTGCCATCCTCATAGAGAATCGCTGTATCCGGGGCCAGTTCCATCAGCTTTCTGATCGCCTCGGAGGTCTTTCCCTTACTTCTGCTCTCCATGTATTTGCCCAGCATGACGAGTGTGACGACGACTGCCGCCGACTCGTAATAGAGATGATGGGCATTCATTGGATTTGATGGAATTGTAACCGTCATGCAGAGGCTGTAGATAAACGCACTGCCGGTGCCGATCGCCACCAGAGAATCCATGTTCGGATTGCCCTTGAACAGCGACCGCAGTCCTACCAGATAAAACTTTCTTCCAGCAATCAGTACCGGAACCGTAAGGATCAGCTGCGCCAGCGCGTAGTTCAGAGGATTGCTGTCCATATGGAGGAAGTGCGGAAGCGGCAGTTCAAAGGGGAGCATGTGTCCCATGGATATATACAGAAGGGGAACCGCAAAGCAAATGGCCACGATCAGCCGTCTCTTCATCGTATCGCGCTGCTGCTCCTGCTTCCCCCAGTTTTCTTCCTCCTGAGCCTTACTGTCCTTCTCCTCCGCCAGAGGGCAGGCGCCGAATCCGGCTTTCTCCACCTTCCCCATAATCATCTCCGGAGTGACTTTCGTCTCATCATAGGTGATGGTCATCTTATTCGTCGTTAAATTCACGTCACTCGACTCCACCCCTTCCAGTTTTCTCGTGACCCGTTCCACCGCACTGCTGCAGGCTGCACAGGACATGCCTTCAATATCGTAAACTTCCGTTTTCATAAGATCATCCTTTCTTATATACCCCTATAGGGTATATTTATTATAGTATGATTTCTTATTTCTGTCAATGGGATCCGTAATTATTATTTCTCAATAAGCAGCTGACATTAGCTGTAAACAGTAACAAGATTCCCGTAAAACGCTGAATTTATGCTTGCAATGCCATTAGAAATCGCTTGTATAATGTTTAGGCCGGGATCAGCTGTTAAAAGAATTCGGTATTTAGAGATTTCACTTCATTTCTCAGGCCAGACTACAGATAAACGGAGCTGTTCTAAAAACATTATTTAGAACAGCTCCGTTTTATTTCGTCCTGCACTCTTATGGCCTCTCTCTGACCAGCCCGCGCATTTCTTCAGGTAAAAAATCAAACTGTTAAAAATCAAACAGCGACAGCTGATTCGACTCCGGCAGTTCCCCTAAAAGTCCCAGATCTGCCATCAGATCGCACACCGTTTTACTGACCTTCGTCCTGTTCCTAAAGTCTTCCTTTGACAGGAACTTTCCGTCCTTCACAGCATCAACCACGGCATCGGCCGCTTTCTCACCGAGACCGTCGATACTGCTCAAAGAAGGCATCAGCTTCCCGCCGATAATCTGAAAATGACGGGCCTTTGCCTGATAGATATCGATCGGTGTAAAATCGTAGCCTCTCGCATACATTTCCTGAACAATTCTCATATCGCGGAGTGTATCCTGTTCCTTCTTTGACAGCGTATCCATCCGCTTCTTATAGTCCGCCAGATAGTACTCCAGCTTATCTCGTCCCTGGCACATCAGTTCATAAGAAAAGCCGTTCGCCCGGATACTGAAGAACGCCGCATAGTACGCCAGCGGATAAAACACCTTGCAGTAGGCGATACGCCACGCCATCATAACATAGGCGGCCGCATGGGCTTTCGGGAACATGTATTTAATCTTCTTACAGGACCAGATGTACCAGTCCGGCACACCGTGGCTGATCATCTCCTCCTCCCATTCCGGTTTTAAGCCTTTTCCCTTTCGAACGCTCTCCATGATCGTAAAGGAAAGACCTTCCTCCAGTCCCATGGAAATGAGATAGATCATGATATCGTCTCGGGTACAGATCGCCGTCTGAATCGTCGCCTTCCCCTCCTGAATTAAGGTCTGGGCGTTTCCCAGCCACACATCGGTACCGTGAGCCAGACCGGCGATACGCACAAGGTCGGAAAAATACTTGGGCTGGGTATCAATAAGCATCTGCATGGCGAAATCCGTACCGAACTCCGGCACGCCCAGCGCTCCCAGCTTACATCCGCCGATATCCTCCGGCGTGATCCCAAGAGCCGATGTATCCTGAAACAAGGACATGACCTCCCTGCTGTCCAGCGGAATATCCTTAACCGGATCGAAGCCGATTAAGTCCTGAAGCATTCGGATCATGGTCGGATCATCGTGCCCGAGTATATCGAGTTTCAGCAGGTTATGATCGATGGAGTGGTAATCAAAATGGGTAGTGACCGTCATGGTCGTCATATCGTTAGCCGGCCTCTGCACGGGAGTGAAGGAATAAATTTCCTCCCCGTGGGGAAGCACGATGATACCGCCGGGATGCTGTCCCGTGGTTCTTCTCACCCCGACACAGCCCTGGACGATACGGTTAATCTCACAGTTCCGTTTATGTACGCCGTGTTCCTCATAGTAATTCTTCACATAGCCATATGCCGTCTTATCGGCCAGCGTACCGATGGTTCCGGCCCGGAAGGTCTGGCCTTTGCCGAAGATAACCTCCGTATAGTCGTGGGCCTTACTCTGGTACTCACCGGAGAAGTTTAAGTCGATATCCGGCTCTTTGTCTCCTTTAAATCCCAGGAACGTTTCAAAAGGAATGTCGAAACCGTCTTTCGTCAGCGGATGGCCGCAGACCGGACAGGTTTTATCCGGCATGTCACATCCGGCCATACCGGTATACTTTTTCACTTCCTCCGAATCGAAATCATAGTAATGACAGCTGGCACAGTAATAATGCGGGCTTAAGGAATTAACCTCCGTAATACCGGACATATAGGCAACAAAAGAAGAGCCGACCGAACCACGGGAACCAACCAGATATCCGTCCTCGTTGGATTTCCACACCAGCTTCTGCGCGATGATATACATAACCGCGAATCCATTGGAAATGATGGAGTTCAATTCACGTTCCAGACGCTCCGTAACGATCGTCGGCAGATTGTCACCGTAGATCGCATGAGCCTTATCATAACAGATCTGCCGCAAATCCCCGTCAGAGTTTTCAATGACGGGCGGACATTTATCAGGGCGCACCGGAGAGATTTTCTCACACATATCGGCGATCTTCCTTGTGTTCCTGATCACTACCTCTTCCGCCTTGTTGGGGCCGAGATACTCGAATTCCTTCAGCATTTCCTCCGTCGTGCGCAGGTAAAGGGGCGCCTGTTCATCACTGTCCTTAAATCCCTGTCCCGCCATAATAATCCGGCGGTACACCTCATCCTCCGGGTCCAGAAAATGAACGTCGCAGGTAGCACAGACCGGTTTTCCGAACTGGTCTCCCAGTTCCACGATCTTCTTGTTAATGTCGATCAAATCCTGCTCCGAATTCACAGTGCTCTTTTCATCCCGGAGCATAAAGCTGTTGTTGCCCAGAGGCTGAATTTCCAGGTAGTCATAGAACCGGACCAGTCTGGCGATCTCCGCATTGGAACCGCCCCGAAGCAGTGCCTGATACAGTTCCCCCGCCTCACAGGCAGATCCCACGATTAAGCCCTCCCGGTTCTGATTTAACAGGCTCTTGGGAATCCTGGGCCTTCTGGCGTAATAATCGATATGGGACCAGGAGATCAGCTTATAGAGATTCACACGTCCCACATCATTGGTCGCAATGATAATCACGTGGTAAGTCGGAAGCTTCTTGATCATCTCCGGAGTCATTGTCTTTAAGCTGTTTAACTCGGTCAGCGTCTCCACTCCCCGCTCCCGCAGCATCTGAACAAACTTCACGAATATCTCCGCCGTACAGCCCGCGTCATCCACCGCGCGGTGATGGTTGGCCAGCGAGATATTCAGCGCCTTGGCGACGGTATCCAGCTTGAATCTGTTCAAATTCGGCAGAAGGAACCGGGCCAGCGTCACCGTATCCAGCACTGTAGGTTCAAAAGGCAGCCCCAGAATCTCCGCATTTCGGTTGATAAAGCTCACATCGAAGGAGGCGTTGTGCGCCACCAGGACAGAATCCTGGCAGAACTCCAGAAACTGCGGCAGAATCACGTCGATCTTCGGATAGGAAAGCACCATGTTGTCATTGATGCTGGTCAGCTGTTCGATCTCAAAGGGAATCGGTACGTCCGGATTGACAAAGGTACTGAATCTGTCCGTAATCACTCCGTTTACCACTTTGACGGCACCGATCTCGATAATCCGGTTCTTTTCCGGGCTGAAGCCCGTGGTCTCGATATCGAAAACCACGTAAGTATCTGCAAATGTCTGGTCTTTGGGATTATCCACCAGCAGCTTTAGATCGTCAACGAGATACCCCTCCACCCCATACAGGATCTTAAAGGTATCGCCTTTGTCCAGGGCGTGGTTGGCATCCGGGAAGGACTGGACGCACCCGTGGTCTGTGACGGCAATGGCCGGCATTCCCCACTTTTTCGCACGCTTTACGATATCCTTGACCTCTGATACGCCATCCATATCGCTCATCTTCGTATGGCAGTGGAGCTCCACCCGTTTCTCCAGGCTTCCATCCATCCGCTTGCCCGTGAAGTCCTCCGACTTCTTAATACCCACTACAGAGCCCAGGGTCAGTTCGCCGTCAAACTTGTCAATAGTCGTCACACCCTTGATCTTAATAAACGTCCCCGCCTGGACGGCCGCCTTTAAGTCATCTAACTGCTCTTCTCTTGCAAACATCTTTACGGTAATCGTATCCGTAAAGTCGGAGATATCGAAGATCATAATCGTCTTTCCGCTCCGCAGTTCCCGGCTGTCCACCATGAGAATCTTTCCACGGATGGTTACCTCGCCGATCTCTCCGTCGATCTTCTCAATCTCAATCGTCTCTCCCTCAAAATCACGGCCATAGAGCACGTCCGGATTGTCCGAACGTTTTCCGCCGTAGCCGCCATAGCCGCCGTTTTTCTTATAGTCCTTATAGTCTTTCTTCTGTTCTTTCTTTCCGTTATCTCCGTTTTTATCCCGTTTGTTCTCATCCTTTTTACCGCCCATACGCAGAACCGGAGCCCCTGCTCCGCCATTTTCCGCCAAACGGCGAGGAGGAATCTCCCCGTTATCCGCAGCCCCCTGCCGGGCCGGCCCCTCATCGAAGGGCACTTCCGCCGAATATCCGGCAGCCAGCGCCTCTAAAGAAGCTGCATCCGCCATGGAGGGGCCGCCATAGCCGTCCTCCGTTCCTGTTTTCGGCAGCGCCTGCTCCTCGTTTAAGACGGCAGCCAGGGAGGTCCTGCTGACGATCTCTTCCACCTCACGCTGCATCTGAAGCTCCTTCTGCTTCGCCAGCGCATTCTCCTTCGGCTCCACGTACTCGTAGCGCACCTCAATCGGAAGACCGCAGCGCTCGAAAAAGATCTTCTCCAGGACGCGCTTTAGCTCGGCTTCCTTTTCATGGGTAACAATGGTGTCTTCCACCGTCATTTTCAGCAGATCCGGCTCAGGAAACTCATACTCCGTCTTCCGGAAAATATTATACTCAATGATGCTGTAATTCTTAAGCTCCATCAGGATACTGTCCCGGTACACGGCTAACAGCTTCTCCGGCGTGTACTGACCGGACAGGCGGAATTTCTCGATAATTTTAATCGATACCTGTTTGGAGGGAAAGAGCTGGTCCTTAATGCCCTTCTCCAGTCCGTAGATATTCTGTTTGTGGATCAGTCTGGGGCTCACGATATAAACGCGAATAGAGCTTCTATCCCTGGTGGAAGTGACCTTCTCAACTTCCACCAGATTTAAAAGCTCCCGCAGTTCATCCGTGATATTCAGATTTGGAAATACATCCAAAAATGCTTTTGTCATTCAATCACCTGTTGCTTTCTGCCAAACGTTCTGCTTTCATCCCAGCTTTATCAGCTCTTCTCTCAAAGCGTCGAGTAAGCTCTCTTCAGGGACTTTCCGGATAATCTCCCCCTTACGGAAGAGAAGGCCTTCACCGATTCCTCCGGCAACGCCGAGATCCGCTTCCTTCGCCTCCCCCGGACCATTGACCACGCAGCCCATAACGGCTACCTTGACGTCGAGATGGTCGAACTCCGTCACCATGGCTTCCACCCGGTTCGCAAGGGATATAAGATCAATTCTGGTCCGGCCGCAGGTCGGACAGGAGACCACCTCCACTCCGCCCTTTCGCAGACCCAGCGTCTTTAGAATCTGCTTTGCAGTCATCACCTCTTCCACCGGATCTCCGGTCAGGGAAACCCGGATCGTATCACCGATTCCCTGATGCAGGATAATGCCCAGCCCGACAGAAGATTTAATCGTTCCCGAGCGCACAGTTCCCGCCTCGGTGATCCCCACATGAAGTGGATAAGCAGTCTGTTCCGCAATCAGTTCATGGGCCTTGATGCACATCAGCACATCGGAGGACTTGATGCTGATCACCAGATTGTCGTATCCCATCTCCTCGATCATGCGCACCTTCATAAGAGCGCTCTCTACAATGCCTTCCGCCGTCACCCCATGATACTTTTCCAGCAGTTCCTTCTCAAGGGAACCACTGTTTACGCCGACCCGGATGGGAATCCCATATTCCTTTGCCTTATCCACAACGGCCCTGACCCGCTCTTCGCTCCCAATATTTCCAGGATTAATCCGGATCTTATCCGCACCATTCTCAATCGCAGCCAACGCCAGCCGGTAGTCGAAATGGATATCCGCCACCAGCGGAATATGAATCTGCCTTTTAATCTCTTTCAGCGCCCCGGCCGCTTCCATGGTCGGTACGGCCACGCGGATAATATCGCAGCCAGCCTCCTCCAGCGCCAGAATCTGGGACACCGTGGCTTCGGCATCCTCCGTCTTTGTATTGCACATGGACTGGATCAGAATGGGATTTCCTCCCCCAATCTTCCGGTTTCCGATCGAAACCGTCTTCGTCTGTTTTCTGTCCGTCATCGCTCTTTCCTCCATCGGTATACTGTTTTTTTCGTTTTCCTGTTCCATGCCGCTGTTACGTAAAGCGGCTGATATCATTAAATACAACGAACACCATCAGAGCCATAAGCGCCATCATGCCGATTAAATTCACCATGCCTTCTTTTTCCGGATCCATTCGTTTACCGCGAACCGCTTCTATCACTAAAAATACAAGTCTTCCTCCGTCAAGCGCCGGAATCGGAAGAAGGTTCATAATCCCCAGATTCGCACTCAGAAGAATGCACATGCTGAGCACATTCATGATGGCTGCCATCACACTTACCGTCAGCCCTGCCTTTACGGAATCATCGATCATAACCACGATTCCCACCGGACCGCTTAAGTCATTGACACTGGCTTTTCCGGACAACAGCATACCGAGACTCTTGATGGTCACAGTGATATCGTATTTCACTTCATAGGCCCCGTATTTCACCAGTTCCAGGAACGAAGACGTCCGGACATTGACCGGCGACACAGAGATCCCTATCATATACTGGTTGTATTCTTCATTAAACTCCGGTGTCACAAGAACCGTGCCCCGCTCTTTTCTGCCAGTCTGCGCGTCCGTCCGCTCATAGGACACCCGGCTCATCTTCTCATCCGGTTTTAACATGCGGTAAAGGATATAATCTCCGTAAACCGTCATCTTCTCCTCATTCACGCCGGTAATCACATCCCCCGGCTTAAGTCCCGCTTCGTAAGCCGGCGAGCCTTCCGTGACCTCCTTAATCTGAGTGACGTTGTATCCGCCCATCCCAACCAGAATCAGTGCCAGGAAAAAAGCGAGTATAAAGTTAAAGACCGGACCGGCCGCGATAACCGCCATTCTGCCCGGAATGCTTGCATTCTGAAAAGCGCCCTCCGCCGGATTCTCCTCGTCCTCACCGAGCATCATACAGGAGCCCCCGATCGGCAGCAGCTTTAAGGAGTACGTCGTCTCCCCTTTTTTGACATGGAACAGCCTCGGTCCCATACCAATGGAAAATTCCACAACGGAAATGCCGTTAAGTTTTGCAAATAAAAAGTGCCCTAATTCGTGAATCAGCACAATCAGTCCAAATACAAGAACCGCTACGATAATGCTGGACAATCTACCACCTGCTTTCTATATAGTCATAAGCCGAAGCCTCTGCTTCCAGAATCTCATCTACAGATGGATTCTCTTTCACAGTATGCCCTTTCATAGCCCCCTCTATCATATCCGTGATGGTAAGATAAGAAATTTCTCTGTTTAAAAATTTTGCAACGGCCCGTTCATTGGCCGCATTGAATACCGTCGGCATGGTTCCGCCGATCCTTCCTGCCTCATAAGCCAGGGCAAGCCCCGGAAAATTTTCCATGTCCGGCTTTTCAAATGTAATCTGTCCGATACTCCAGAAATCCAGCCGCTCTCCCGCCAGGAAACGGCGTTCCGGGTAGTAAAGAGCATACTGAATCGGCAGCTTCATATCGGGTGTTCCCAGCTGCGCAATCACCGCACCATCGTCGAACTGCACCATGGAATGGATGACACTCTGAGGCTGAACCACAACCTGCACCTGATCCATGGAGACGTCAAATAACCAGTGCGCCTCCATCACCTCCAGGCCCTTGTTGACCATTGTGGAGGAATCAATGGTGATTTTTCTTCCCATCGACCAGTTAGGGTGCTTTAAGGCATCCTCAAGGCGCACCATTTTCAGTTCCTCTCTCGTCTTTCCACGGAACGGTCCGCCCGACGCGGTTAAGAGTATCTTATGTACTGCTTTTTTATCTTCCCCGTTCAGGCTCTGAAAAATAGCGCTGTGCTCACTGTCTACAGGTAAAATCTTTACACCCTTTTCCTTTGCCAGAGGCATAATAATATGGCCGGCTGTCACCAGCGTCTCCTTGTTGGCGAGCGCAATATCCTTTCCCGCCTCCATGGCCGCGATGGTAGGCCGTATACCGATCATGCCTACGATAGCCGTCACCACGATCTCCGCTTCCGTATCCACAGCCGCTTCGATGAGTCCTTCCATCCCGTATACGACCTTTACCGGCATATCCTTAACCGCCAGGGCAAGCTCCTTCGCCCTTTCTTCTTCCCACACACAGACGATCTCCGGATGAAATTCCCGGATCTGTTCTTCCAGACGCGTGATATTACTTCCGGCCGCCAGAGCGGTTACTTCTATATCCTTCTGAGCTCTTACCACTTCCAGAGTCTGTGTTCCGATCGAACCGGTTGAACCCAGAACTGCAATCTTTTTCATGCCGCTGTTTCGCTCCTTTTATCGTATTCGCATCATACCTGTTTCGTATTATCTTATCGCAGAAAAGTCACTGCAAAGAATATGGCCGGCGCCGTAAACAGCATACTGTCAAACCGGTCCAGAATGCCGCCGTGTCCCGGAATCAGATGGCCGTAATCCTTCACCTGATGATTGCGTTTTATCGCAGATGCCGCCAGATCGCCGATCTGGGAAATCACCGCCGCAATGGCACAGGCCAGCGCGCAGGCTACTTGAGGGTTCTGCACTTCCGCCATGGAGGCGCCGAACACTGTCGCGTAAAGGAATCCCAGAAGCGCCGCTCCCGCCACGCCTCCGACTGCCCCCTCAATTGATTTCTTGGGACTCAAAACCGGCGCCAGTTTATGCCTGCCGATCAGCATTCCTACGCAGTATGCGCAGGTGTCGCAGCCCCAGGAGCTCAAAAAGATCAGCCAGACCAGATACTTTCCATCCGCCATTACACGAACCTGGTACAGATAAGACAGCATAACCGCCACATAAAAGACGCCGAAGAACGCTACCGTCACTTCCTCCGTCTTATATTTGGGGAACGTAAAGACATAGATGGTCATCAGTATCATAAGAAATGCAATGGACATCAGCATCATGTACTGCTCTCCGTGGAACCACAAAAGCCCATAATAGGATACCACAGTCAGATATCCCATAACTCCGATCACATTCTTCTGTATCTTCATAACACGATATAATTCAAACAACCCTATCATGGAAATGGCCACGGTCGCAGCAAAAAGAATCATTCCCCCGCTTCCCACAACGACAAGGGCGATCAGAACCAGGACAATTCCGCTAATCAATCTGGTTGTAAACATCGCGCTTCCTCCCTTCGGACTATTTCACTCCTCCAAATCTTCTGTCTCTACTATTGTACGCAGCAATCGCCTTTTTCAGTTCTTCTTTATTGAAATCAGGCCAATAGCAGTCCGTCACATACAGCTCTGTATAAGCCAGCTGCCACAGCAGGTAGTTGGACAGGCGCAGTTCCCCGCTGGTACGGATCAAAAGATCCGGATCCGGAATCTCCGCCGTATCGAGATAAGAGGAGAACACTGCCTCATCCATCTGATCCGGAGTAATCTTCCCATCTGCCGTATCTTTCATAATCTTTCTGGCCGCCCGCACGATCTCGTCCCGGCCGCCGTAATTAACGGCGATCACGAAGGTCAGTCCCGTATTGTTCTCAGTCTCTCTCTCCAGACGGTTAATGCCGTCGATGATATCCTGATCGAAACGGCTTCGCTCACCGATCATCCGCACACGGACATTGTTCGTCTTGGCGATCTTTAAGAGTCTTACCATATAGTAGCGGAACAGCTGCATCAGCGCTCCCACTTCCTCACCGGAACGCTTCCAGTTCTCTGTGGAAAAGCCGTAGACAGTCAGATACTTGATTCCAATTCTGGCCGCATCCTCAACGGTACGTTCCACCACCACACAGCCTTCCTTATGGCCCATGCTTCTGGGCAGGCCGCGTTTCTTCGCCCAGCGTCCGTTGCCGTCTAAAATGATGGCGACATGGTCCGGAATTACCATATTATCTATATTCACTTCCATTATTTTCTCCTTCTTCCTTCCAATCCGCACTCCGGCTCCACAGGTAATCCCGAATCGCACAACAGCCGGAATGGTATGAAACATAAACAGGACAGGCACTTTGAAAATCCCCCTCACTTGCGTGCGGCGGAATCATGCCTGCCCCGGTTCTATCTGTTATACGGTAAGAAGTTCCTTTGACTTCGCTTCGATCGCTTTATCGATCTTCCCAATCATCTTATCCGTTAATTTCTGAATATCTTCCTCCGCCTCTGCCAAGTCGTCCTCAGAAATCTCATCTGCCTTCTGCAGTTTCTTAAAGTAATCATTGCCGTCACGGCGGATATTGCGAACAGCAACCTTCGCTGCCTCACCTTTCTTTTTGACGTCCTTCACCAGTTCTTTTCTGCGTTCCTCGGTCAGTTCCGGGAAAACGAGGCGGATAACGCTGCCGTCGTTGGTCGGGTTGATACCCAGATCAGAAGTCAGAATGGCTTTTTCAATCGCCTTTAAGAGGCTCTTTTCCCATGGCTGAATAATAATCATGCGGGCTTCCGGAACATTGATGTTGCCCACCTGCTGAAGCGGTGTGGGAGTTCCGTAATAATCCACCTTGATTTTATCAAGCACATGCGGGTTTGCACGTCCTGCGCGGATCGTCATATAGTCGCTCTCCAGCACCTCTAATGTCTTATTCATCTTGTCCTCGTAAACCTGTAAACTCTCCTGCATATTGTCCTCCTAGTTTATGCGGTCACAATTGTGCCGTTTATTTTCCCCTGCATCGCGTCAGCAATGCTGTCTTTTTCATTCAGACTGAATACCGCTAATGGCATGCGGTTCTCCATACACATGATGGAGGCTGTCAGATCAATCACACCCAGCTGCTTATCAATCACTTCCTGTATGGATATCTCATCGTATTTCTTCGCTTCCGGATTGATCTTCGGATCGCTGTCGTAAACGCCGTCAATCGCTTTAGCAAGAAGGATGCAGTCCGCTTCCATCTCGATAGCCCTAAGAGCGATTCCGGTATCGGTAGAAAAGTAAGGATGGCCGGTACCGCCTGCAAAAAAGACCACCATTCCCTTTTCAAAATACTTGTTTGCTCTGTCCTTGGAAAAAAGCTTTGTCATGGAGCCGCACTCAAACGGTGTCAGAATCTGAGTCGTCATCCCGGCACACCGGAAGATCTCAGATACATAGATGCAGTTCATAACCGTGGCAAGCATTCCGATCTGATCTGCCTTGGTACGGTCGATGGCATTGCTCGTCCTTCCCCTCCAGAAGTTGCCTCCGCCAATGACGATGCCTACCTCGACACCAGCATCCACGGATATCTTAACCTGCCGCGCTACTTCCTTCACAGTCTCTTCATCGAAGCCTGTTTTATTCGGTCCGGCAAGGGCTTCACCGCTTAATTTCAGTAATACACGTCTTGGATTCATAGCTATCATTCTCCTGTTATTGAAGCGTTTTCCGCTTTGGTATTGTCATGAATGATTATAGCATATTTCTTTTTGGTTGGAAAGAGAAAGTTTTCTGCGGAAAGAGAACGCTCTTCCCATGACGGAAAAAAGTCCCCGTAAGAAGTTCTCACCTCTTCCGGGGACCTTGTTATTCATTTACGTCAGATAATTAATCCATTGTCGCATACTGGAAGAACCAGTAGCCGTATGGAGAATGCCATGTTCCTTTTAACTTCGGATCCTGTAAATAGAAATCGTTGTAGTAAGCAATCGGAGCCATCGCTGCGTCTGCAAGGATCATGTTCTCTGCTTCATGCAGCTTTGCATAATGCTCTGCAACATCAGCTGTGGAGTTGGCATCGTTTAACATCTTGTCAACTTCCGGATTGCTGTACTTACCGTCGTTGTTTCCGCCGCCGGTAATCATTAAGTTCAGCATGTTGGAAGGATCATCGTAGTCATATACCCAGCCGTTACGTGCAACCTGGAAATCGCCTGCACGACGGGTTGGTGTAAAGGTAGACCACTCAACAACCTTGATATCCATGTTAATGCCAAGGGATTCTTTCCAGCAGCTCTGTAAGTACTCAGCCAGTGGTTTGTGGTAGCCGGCATCGTTGGTCATATATTCGATGGTCGGGAAGCCTGCGCCGTCCGGATATCCTGCATTGGCAAGTAATTCTTTTGCTTTTGCAACATCAGCGTCGTGATCCGTTACGTTGAAGAAGTCTCCGCCGTTGTTCTTACGTGTAACCTCTTCGAAGGAAGAACCGGCTTCTGCGTCAGAAAGGCCAGGTCCAACAAAGTTGGTTGCCGGGGAATAGGTTCCCTGCATAACTGTGTTGGCAACGTAATCACGGTCGATGGCAAGGCTTAATGCCATACGTACATCCGGGTTGTTAAACGGTTCTTTTTCTGTCTGGAAGCTGATATAATATGTACCCATTAAAGGATCTACATGGAAATCTTCGTTGCCGCGCAGGCTCGGAACTTCTTCTGTAGGAACGTGCTTGATCATGGATACTTCACCAGTCTGATATGCACTGTAAGCAGCATTGGAATCTTCCATCAGGACAAACTTTAAAGTATTAACTGTAACCTTATCTGCATTCCAGTAGTTCTCATTCTTTGCAAACGTAATATGGGAACCTGGTACCCACTCGATCATCTTTAACGGACCGTTGGAAATATAGGTCTCTGGTGTTAAAGTCCACTGATCGCCGTTTGCTTCAATCGTTGCCTGCTGAACAGGAACCATGGAGCCGTGTGTAATCAGCTTGGAGAAATATACACATGGAGATGCCATCTCGACAACGAATGTATCATCATCCGGTGCGGATACTCCAAGTGCGTCTAAATTACCTTCAGATGCTTCTTTGTAGCCTTTTACGTAGCCAAGCATATCCATAGCATACGGTGCAGCTGTGTTCGGATCTGCAAGTCTCTTCCAGGAATATACGAAGTCATTCGCTGTAAGAGGTGTTCCGTCACTCCACTTTAAGCCTTTGCGAAGATGGAAGGTATAGGTAAGTCCATCATCAGAAACTTCCATGGATTCAGCCTGCCCTGGAACAATCTTGTTCTCTGAGTCAACGCTCATCAGAGTCTCAAAGGCATGAAGAATCATGTTTCCGCCGTCTACTGCGCTGTTTAAAGCCGGATCAACAGTCTCAGGATCAGGTCCGATCTGAACTGCAAGGTCAAGGCCAGCGCCTCCATTTTCAGCCGGTGCAGCAGTCTCGCCCTCTGCGGCAGCAGCTGTTGTTGTGGTATCGGCAGCTTTTGTTGTTGGCGCATCAGCGGTCTTATTGCCTCCACAGGCGGTAAGAATCATACCGGTTGCCATAACAGCTGCTAATACAAGTGCTGTTTTTTTCATATCAATTCCTCCTCTAAAGAATTTATTCAAATTAGCACAGCAATACTTTACCTGACTACTGTGCTGATTTGTCTTTTAGCATACCACAAAACCTCAGGAATAGCAATTAAAAATTAATTTACTTTGTCCAGGTGGTGGCACGCCGCATAGTGACCTGTGGAAACTTCCTTCCACTGCGGCTCTTCCGCTGCACAGAGCTCGTCGGCATACGGACAGCGGGTACGGAAGCGGCAGCCGCTCGGCGGGTTAACCGGGCTTGGCACGTCGCCTTCCAGAACAATTCTCTTAGATTTTCTGCTGGTCTCCGGATCAGCAATCGGAATAGCGGAAATTAAGCTCTTGGTATAGGGGTGTACGCTGTGGAAGGTCAGCTCATAGCTGTCAGCCAGCTCCACCAGCTTGCCTAAATACATCACTCCGATCCGGTTTGATATATGTTTTACAATTGATAAATCATGTGCAATGAAAAGATAGGTCAGTCCCAGTTCCTCCTGCAGCTGTTCAAACATGTTGACAACCTGGGCCTGGATGGACACATCCAGAGCGGACACAGGCTCGTCGCATACGATGAACTCCGGATTCACCGCCAGGGCACGGGCGATACCGACACGCTGACGCTGTCCGCCTGAGAACTCGTGAGGATAGCGGTTCGCATGCTCGGAATTTAAGCCTACCGTGGAGAGCACGGATAAGATTCTTTCATGACGGTCCTTCTTATTGGCCGCCAGGCGATGGATATCGATCGCTTCACCGACAATATCCTCGACGGTCATACGCGGATCGAGACTCGCATACGGATCCTGGAACACGATCTGCATTTTACGGCGGTACGGAAGCATATTCACGTGGGTGATATCCTTGCCGTCATAGAGAATCGTGCCATCCGTCGGTTCATATAAACGAAGCAGCGTACGGCCGGTCGTCGTCTTACCGCAGCCGGACTCTCCTACCAGACCGAGCGTCTCACCCTTGCGAATACCAAAGGAGACGTTATCGACCGCTTTTACAACCTTCTTTTCAAAAAGCTTACTTCCTGCAACCGGGAAATACTGCTGTAAGTGTTTTACTTCTACCAGATACTTATCTTCCATCATGCATCCCCCTTCTGTGTCTTGGAATCCTGCTGTTTATCAAATTCTTTCTTCTGCATCAGCCAGCATGCACTGTAATGGACATCAGACAGATCCGTATATGGAGGCATCTCTCTTAAACAGATCTTCATGCAGGCGCGGCATCGCGGTGCAAACGGACATCCCGCAGGCGGATTCAGCATATCGACAGGGCTTCCCTCGATAGGAACCAGCTTGTTATGCTCTTTTTCCGTCAGCTTCGGAATACTCCGGATCAGCCCCTTTGTGTATTCATGGGATGGACGGTAGAAAATATCATCCGTGGTACCGTATTCTACAACCTTACCGGCATACATAACCGCAATTCTGTCACACATGTTGGCAACAACACCCAGGTCATGTGTAATCATGATAATAGCCATGCCCAGCTTTTCTTTTAAATCCATCATAAGCTCAAGAATCTGCGCCTGGATGGTAACATCCAGAGCCGTCGTCGGCTCATCTGCAATTAAAAGCTTCGGCTCACAGGCAAGGGCGATCGCGATCATAACACGCTGGCGCATACCGCCTGACAACTCGTGAGGATACTGCTTTAAACGCTTCTCCGGCTCATTGATTCCAACGAGAGTCAGAAGCTCCTTGGCCCGTTCATTCGCCTGCTGTTTATTCTTATCCGTATGAAGCATGATAACCTCACGGATCTGATTGCCAATGGAATAAACCGGGTTCAGACTGGTCATGGGATCCTGGAAAATAATGGAAATCTCATTTCCACGGACTTTTCTCAGTTCCTTTTCCGACATTTTTTCGATCTGATGGCCGTTGAATTCCAGAGAACCGCCGATCAGACGGCCCGGATATGCGGTAATTCCCATTAAGCTGTATGCAGTTACAGACTTACCGGAACCGGATTCACCAACAATCCCCAGCACTTCGCCTTCTTTTAAATGAAGAGACACATCATTTAATGCCTTTACTTCACCTGCAGGAGTAAAGAAAGAAAGGCGTTCATTTTTGATATTTACCAAATACTCGCTCATTGTATCTCTCCTCCTTTAGTCTTTGAGTTTCGGGTCAAATGCATCGCGCAGACCGTCACCCAGCAAGTTAAAACTTAAAATGATGATGGAAATCGCAAGTGCAGGTGCAAACAAACGGTGCGGATAGGACTGCAGACCGTTTAACGCAGCACTGGCAAGGCTTCCCAGAGAAGGCATCGGCGCAGCAACACCAAGGCCCAGGAAGCTTAAGAAGCTCTCTGTAAAGATGGAAGACGGAATCTGCAGTGTTGTAGTAACAATCAGAGTACCAATACAGTTTGTCAGTAAGTGTTTCCGGATGATACGGCCGTTGGAAGCACCCAGTGCCCTGGCCGCAGTCACGTATTCCTGTTCCTTCAATATGAGGATCTGGCTTCGAACAATTCGCGCCATACCAACCCAGTACAGAAGGGCAAACACCACGAAAATACTGATTAAGTTAACACCGATGACCTGGATCCATTCAAATCCCGGCTTTTGCGCCAGCGCCTTCAGCGGCTGGTCAAATGCAACCGACAAAAGAACGATGATCAGAATGTCAGGGACCGTGTAGATCATATCAACGATACGCATCATAATCATATCGACCCAGCCGCCAAAGAAACCGGCAATGGAGCCGTAAAGGGATCCGATCAGCAGGATGATGGCGGAAGCTACAAGACCTACGGTAAGGGAGACCCGGCTGCCCATCATGACACGGACCGCATAGTCACGTCCCAGATTATCCGTTCCCAGGACATGCGGGAATACGCTCTCTCCCGCTGCCTTTGCCTCCAGTTCCTTCTCTGAATACTGCATGGGCGCCAGATTCTCGCTTCCGCGAATCTGCTGCTCATAGCTGTATGGATAGAACTGCGGTACCAGGAATGAAAAAATGAATACAAAAATGATAACTACCAGGCTGACCATGGCAATCTTGTTTTTCTTTAAACGCCGTATTCCATCCTGCCAGAAGCCAACGCTCTTGCGGAGGACGGTAAGACTCTCTTTTTCCTCGTCACTTGCCGGGAGAAAGTCGTCTATGTTAAGCTGTAATGATAATTTATTATTTGACATCTTCTTTCTCCTTTCTATTTAAGATTAATACGCGGATCGATGAGTTTGTAGGCAACGTCTACGATAACGTTCATCACAACCATCAATGAGGCAAGGAATATGGTAGTTCCCATGATCAGCGGGTAATCACGTCCTGTGATAGAGCCGATAAATTCAGAGCCCAGACCCGGAATCGTGAAGATCTTCTCAACGATAAAGCTTCCCGTTACCGTATAGGCAAGAAGCGGTCCCAAATACGTAACTACAGGAAGAATTGCGTTACGAAGCGCATGCTTGAAAATACTGATTACCTGAGAAAGTCCCTTTGCGCGAGCTGTTCTCATGTAGTCCTGACCCATGACATCCAGCATGGAAGAGCGCATCAGACGTGCGATATAAGATGACGGATACAGTGCCAGCGCTATTACCGGCATGATGTAATTTTTCCACGATGCCAGTCCGTACGTAGGCAGAAGCCCCAGCTTCAGACTCAGGACATACATCAGGATCGTACAGATTACGAAACTGGGAATCGCAATTCCACACGTACTGAATACGATTATGATGTCATCCACGATCGTCCCTCGTTTAAAGGCGGCAATACTTCCCAATGGAACGCCCACCAGAACTGCCGTTAAAATAGCGATGCCGCCAACTCTTGCGGACACCGGAAATTTCGATGCGATGATCATGTTCACGGTACGGCCCCTCTGCTTTACGCTCAGGCCAAGATTCCCGTGAAGAAGATCTTTCATGTATGTAACATACTGTTCGCCTAAAGGCTTGTCAAGACCGTATTTCTCATTCAATGCAGCCTGTGCCTGAGGACTTATGGCCTTCTCTGACATGAAAGGGCCGCCGGGTACCATGTTCATAACGAAAAATGTAACAGATGCAACCGCAAATATTGTTACAATCGCCATGATGATACGTTTAAAAATATATTTAGCCATTGTGTCAACTCCTTTGGTATAAGGTTTCCTTCGCGCAGCCCGGACGGAAGCTTACAGGCTTCCGCCCCTGCGTTCTGCGGAATATCAATAGTCTCTCCTGCCCTGATCCCGGGAAAAGGGTGAAATGTCCGTCTAATCCAGAAACATCTGTAGGCGTTAAACGGACACTGTCTCTACAGAAAAATCCCATGGATACCCATGGGATTCCCCCCTGAATCCTCTTTTCTTGGAAAGTCCCCTCGCTCGCGCCCGGCGGAATCTGATAAGTCCGCCTTGCCCTTGCTCGGTGGAATCTGTTACTGCATCTGTTTTGCAACTTCTGCAGCAAAATCCTCTTCTTTTTTCTCAAGACCTTCGCCGGTTTCAAACCGAACAAACTTCTTCAGTTCGATCTTTCCGCCAACCTCTTTGGAAACCTGCTCTAAGTATTTAGCAACAGTTAAATCACCATCTTTTACGTAAGCCTGGTCTAACAGACAGAATTCTTTTAATTCCTTGTTCAGACGGCCAATGATCATCTTCTCGATGATTGCATCCGGCTTGTCCGGATTCTCGTTCTTAGCCTGAACCTTTAAGATCTCAGTCTCATGCTCAACGAATTCCTGCGGAATCTCGTCTCTCTTCACATACTTTGGTGTCAGCGCTGCGATCTGCATTGCAACGTTTTTTAAAGCTTCTTTTACTTCATCATTGACAACTTCAGCAGAAGCTTCCACCAGAACGCCGATTCTGCCGCCGCCGTGGATATAGTCAATAACAACGCCGTCTGTTGCAATCTTCTCAAATCTTCTGATGTTCATATTCTCGCCGATGATTGCGATCTGGCTGGATAATTCCTGAGCCACTGTCAGGGATGTATCCTTTGCCCACGGCTCTGCCATGAACGCTTCCATGTCAGCTGCGCTGCTGGCAAGTACCTGAGATGCCACATCAGCAACATAGCCCTGGAACTGCGCATTCTTAGCCACGAAGTCAGTCTCGCTGTTTACTTCAACAATCGCTGCAGACTTTCCATCTTCGCTTACAAGAGTCTTTACGATACCTTCTGCTGCGATTCTTCCTGCCTTCTTGGATGCAGCTGCAAGTCCTTTTTCTCTTAAAAATTCAACAGCCTTTTCCATATCTCCATCCGTTGCCGCAAGTGCCTTCTTACAATCCATCATGCCTGCACCGGTCATTTCTCTTAACTCTTTTACCATTCCAGCCGTAACTGCTGCCATTTGATTTCCCTCCATATTCTTCTCGTTATTCATATTATACAGGTTTTCGTTTCCTGGTCTACAGGGAACTTCTTCCTAATCTGCCTCAGCATGCAATGCCGTGGTTCGGACTCCGTCTCCCCATAAATCGAAAAATGCTTCAACCCGCTTATCACAGCCGGCCGAAGCATTCATCTGCCTGAACAATTAAGCCTCTACAGCCTCTTCGAAATCCTGAGCTGCTTCTGCTTCTTCAGCTGTTGCCTCGCCCTGGTTTGCCTCAATTACTGCGTCCGCCATCTTGGATACGATCAGCTTAACGGCTCTGATTGCATCATCATTACCCGGAATCACGAAGTCAAGCTCTTCCGGATCACAGTTTGTATCAGCAATGCCGATTAACGGAATCCCCAGTGTATGAGCTTCCTGAACGCAGATTCTCTCTTTCTTAGGATCTACAACAAAGATAGCATCCGGAATCTTCTTCATTTCCTTGATTCCGCCGAGGTTTTTCTCCAGTTTCTCCCATTCTTTCTTGAGAGCAATTACTTCCTTCTTAGGAAGAACATCAAATGTTCCATCTTCGGACATGGTTTCAATCTGTTTTAATCTTGCAATTCTGGACTGGATTGTCTTGAAGTTTGTAAGCATACCGCCCAGCCATCTCTCATTTACATAGTACATACCGCAGCGCTCTGCTTCTGTCTTGATCGCATCCTGAGCCTGCTTCTTGGTTCCTACAAAAAGGATCTTGCCGCCTTCAGCAGCAATGTCGGCTACGGCTTTGTAAGCCTCGTCTACTTTTACAACAGACTTCTGTAAGTCGATGATGTAGATGCCGTTTCTCTCTGTGTAGATGTATGGAGCCATCTTAGGGTTCCATCTTCTTGTCTGGTGACCGAAATGTACACCAGCTTCTAACAGCTGTTTCATTGAAATAACGCTCATGTTATTACCTCCATTTGGTTTTTCTTCCGTCTGCTTCTCTTGCTTCCAAGGAGACCGGAAATCCGGCACCTTCCTCCAGAATCCGCAAACGTGATTTTTTGTAAGCCTAGCTAGTATAGCATAACTTTAATCCCTGTGCAAGTTATTTTTTACTTTTAATGACAATTTTTTTCATAGTTTCGTAAAAAAAAGAAGCAGTTTTTCTTCGCCGCTTCTTTTTGCCAAACAGATCATTTACGATTCTTTTATCTCTCTGTGAGCCTGAATCCCCTTGCCGTTTCCTGCTTTAATCGCCTTCAGTTCATCGAATACCACATCGTTTAAGACTTTGATATAAGTCCCCTTCATACCGGAAGAACGCGACTCAATCACTCCTGCACTCTCAAACTTTCTGAGCGCATTGACAATGACCGAACGGGTAATTCCGACACGGTCCGCGATCTTGCTGGCTACCAGGATTCCCTCGTTTCCATCCAGTTCATCGAAAATATGAGTGATCGCCTCCAGTTCTGAAAATGACAGGGTGCTGATCGCGGATTTTACGATCTGAACCTTTCTCGTCTCCTCAGCGTTCTCCTCATTAACCGATCTCATCATCTCGAGGCCTACAACGGTCGTTCCGTATTCACTGAGGATGATATCGTCAATATCGTACTGGGCATCTGACTTGTAGATAAACAGTGTTCCCAGGCGTTCTCCCGCAATATCAATCGGTGTGATGATCGCCTGGTACTTGCGGATATTGTCTCCCGTGAATCCAAGGGTTTCAAGGTTCACATTCTCCTTGGTGGAAAGGATGCCAAGCAGACGCTCATTCAGCATACCGTCCACATAGCCGCCGACCGTATCTGCAATCAGTTCCTGAATCTCTTCCACATCAGGGCTGATCGCAACGCCTAATACCTTTCCTTTTTTGCTGATCACGAGAATATTAGAATTTAATATCTCGCTGAGCACTTCACAGATATCGTTAAATACTACTTTGTGCGAGTTGTTGTTATGCAATAACTTGTTAATTTTCCTAGTTTTGTCCAACAATTGAACACTCATAACCGAAAACCTCCTTAAGAATTTGTAGGAAAGCTCAAAATACCCCTTTAATATTTAAATATTAACACTATTCCGTCAAAATAACAATCATTTTTTGAAGATTTTCGATTTTCTTAATAATTATTCTATTTTGTATTTTTGCTTGTACTGTAACCGCATTGTTCGTTGGAGCAAAGCAGTTTATTGCCTTTTTCGACCATATAAGAGCCACATTTCGGACATTTCTCAGTGGAAGGTCTCTGCCAGGACATAAAATCGCATTCCGGATTGGCTTCGCATCCGTAATAGATTCTGCCCTTCTTTGTCTTCTTAATGACCACGTCCTTCCCGCACTTGGGACACGGAACACCGATCTTCTCCAGATACGGCTTTGTATTCTTACACTCCGGGAATCCGGGACACGCCAGGAATTTGCCGTGGGGACCGTATTTGATTACCATGTTCCGGCCGCAGAGTTCACAGATCTCCTCGGTCACTTCATCCGCAATGGTTACTGACTCCAGTTCGACTTCCGCCTTATCCACTGCTTCCTTTAAATCCGGGTAGAAATTGCGTACCACAGTCTTCCACGGAACGGAGCCGTCTCCCACTTTATCGAGAAGGTATTCTAAATTAGCGGTAAAGGTGATATCGACGATGCTGGGGAAGCTCTGCTTCATCATACTGTTCACGACTTCACCAAGCTCTGTCACATAAAGATTTTTATTTTCCTTAGCCACATAGCGTCTGGCAATGATCGTCGTAATCGTCGGTGCGTACGTACTTGGACGGCCGATTCCCTGTTCTTCCATCGCCTTTACCAGTGACGCCTCAGTAAAATGTGCCGGCGGCTGCGTAAAGTGCTGACTGCTGTCCAGCTTTTCGAGGGTTAGGACGCTTCCCTTCTCCAGCCGGCCCAGAAGGGCGCTGCTCTCTTCTTTCTCGTCTTCCTGGATATAAACTGACATGAATCCGTCAAAAGCCAGCTTTGAAGCCGCTAATGTAAAGCAGTAATCGCCTGCCGCTACCTTAACGGATGTCGTCTCATAAACAGCCGGCTGCATACGGCTTGCCGCAAAGCGTTTCCAGATCAGCTGATAGAGACGGAATAAATCCCTCTGAAGCGATTCTTTGACAATGACCGGTGTCAGACTGATGTCTGTGGGACGGATCGCCTCGTGCGCATCCTGGATTTTGGCTCCGCTCTTCTTCGCCTGTTCTCCGCTTGCCACGTATTTGCTGCCGTACTGCGCCTCGATAAATGCTCTCGCCGCCGTATCAGCTTCCTCAGCGATTCTGGTAGAATCGGTACGCAGGTAAGTAATGAGACCGACAGTTCCGTGTCCTTTCACCTCCACGCCTTCATACAGCTGCTGGGCCAGACGCATCGTCTTCTGTGTGGAAAAGTTCAGTACTTTGGAAGCTTCCTGCTGCAGCGTACTGGTCGTAAAGGGGATTGGCGCCTTCTTGATCCGCTCTCCGTTCTTCACCTCATCCACAACGTAATCGCAGCCTTCCAGTTCCTTTAAGATGCCATCCAGTTCTTCTTTATTGCGGATCGCAATCTTTCCGTCTTTATTGCCGTAGAACTTGGCTGCCAGAGCCTTCTTGCTTCCCGGCTGTTTTAAATCCGCCTCAAGGTTCCAGTACTCTTCCGGAATAAAGGCGTTAATCTCCTCTTCCCGGTCGCAGATCATGCGGAGCGCCACCGACTGAACGCGGCCGGCACTAAGGCCCCGCTTTACCTTCGCCCAGAGTATCGGGCTGATCATATATCCAACCATACGGTCCAGGATTCTTCTCGTCTGCTGCGCGTCCACAAGATCCATATCAATCTCTCTCGGCGTCTTCAAAGAAGCCTTCACCGCATTTTTTGTAATCTCGTTGAAGCTGATTCTGTATACCTGTTTATCCTTCTGCTCATCCAGCTTTAGTGCCTTTACCAGATGCCAGGAAATCGCCTCCCCCTCACGGTCAGGGTCCGTTGCGAGATAAATCTTATCTGCTTTTTTCACTTCCTTGCGAAGCTTCGCAAGAATGTCGCCTTTGCCCCGGATCGTAATATACTTCGGTTCAAAATCCTGTTCCGGGCTGATTCCCAGCTGGCTCTTAGGCAAGTCTCTTACATGACCGTTTGACGCATCAACCTCATAGCTCGTTCCCAAAAATTTTTTAATCGTTTTCACCTTCGCGGGTGACTCCACAATAACTAAACAATTCGCCATACAAAACTCCTCGCCTATAATCTCTTACCATAATATTGATGGGATGTCTGAACCACATAACCGCCCAGCTCCAGATCCAGAAGTGTGCCGATACATTCACTTACAGACAGTCCGCTTAAGATCACAATCTCTTCTAACCCCTTCGGTTGCAAATCGAGGCAACTATACACCATTTTTTCTTTTTTGGCAAGCCCGTTCTCATTTTTTTCATGAACTCTTAATATTTTACCAGCCTTCAAGGCGAGATATTCCAGCACCTCCTCCGGCCCCAAAAGAACGCCCGCACCCTCAGAAATCAACCGGTTGCAGCCTTCGCTCAGCGGGTCGGAGACACGTCCCGGAAGAGCAAAAATTTCTTTTCCCTGTTCCAGTCCAATTCCAGCTGTAATTAAAGATCCGCTCTTTTGTCTGGCTTCCATCACAAGGAGCACATCAGAGAGGCCGCTGATAATCCGGTTTCTTATGGGGAAATTCTTCTGCTGCGGCGGTTCCCAGGGCATCCACTCTGAAAGGACGCCGCCCTGACGGCACATGCGTTCGTAGAGTCCGTAATTCTCTCTCGGATAACAGATCTTAATCCCGCACCCCAGCACGCCGAATGTTCTCCCGCCGGCCTTCAGCGCCCCTCTGTGGCCGGCGCTGTCAATTCCATAAGCGAGGCCGCTGATAATCTGAACTCCGGCTCTGGCCAGCTCCGCAGCCACAGATTCCGCTTCCTGTCTTCCGTAATTGGTACAGTCCCTGGCCCCAATCACAGCCGCCGCAGGCCGTTCCTCATCCGGAAGCCCGCCCCGGACAAAGAGGCCAACCGGATAATCGGGAATCTGAAGCAGACGTTTGGGATAATTCTCATCTAAGAATGCAACCAGCCGGATGCCCTCCTTTTCCAGCTGCTCCAGTTCTCTTTTTCGCTTGTCCAGACTGCACTTTTCCGCATCAAATGCGGCAGCCACCTTCGGCCTGAGGAGACCTGCCTGTTCCAGATTTTTTCCTTCTATATTATATATCTCCTCGAAGCTTTTAAACTGTTTAGCTATACGCATTCCGGTGACCGCACCGATCCCGGGCACAGATAAAAACCAGCAGAGATACTGACGCTCCTTATGTGATATCATAATGGCTGCCTCCCCAGTATTTTTCCTCCAGGCCGCGAAGCCCCGCTGCTTCCGCCAGATGTTCTTTTTTTATTTCGCTGCTGCCGGCCAGATCCGCGATGGTTCTGGCCACCTTCAGAATTTTTCCATATCCGCGCGCACTGAGTCCCATGTGCTCAAAGATACGTTTTAAAAACGCCTGTTCCTTCTGATCCAGACTGCAGAATGCTCTGATCTGTGCCCCGTTCATTGCACTGTTAAAATAGATTCCGCTGTCTTTCAGCCGCTGTCTCTGAATAATCCTTGCAGCCTCGACCCGCTCCCGTATGGCACTGGAGGGCTCTCCCTCGCCTCTGCCCTTCAATTCCTCATACTTCATCGGAACCGCTTCTGCGCAGATATCGATCCTGTCCAGCAATGGCTTTGAGATTCTGCTCAGATACTGCCTGATCTGCGGCTCCATACAGGTACAGCGGCTCCGGTCGGGATAGTAGCCGCATTTGCACGGATTCATCGCGGCTACGAGCATAAAATCCGCCGGGAATTCGCAGGCGCCGTGCAGTCTGGAGATCGTAATTTTCCGTTCCTCCAGCGGCTGCCTTAAAACCTCTATACTGTTTTTCTGAAACTCGGGTAATTCATCCAGGAACAGAACGCCCCTGGAAGCCAGAGAAATCTCTCCGGGTTTAGGAATTCTTCCTCCGCCGGTTAACGCCTGCGGACTGATCGTGTGGTGCGGACTCCGAAACGGCCGTCTGGACAGCAGCGGCTGTTCCTGAGGAAGAAGTCCGCAGATACTGTATATCTTCGATATCTCGATATTCTCCTCGTGGGACAGCGACGGCATGATGGTTGGAATGCGTCTGGCCATCATAGTTTTCCCTGTGCCGGCCGATCCAATATAGAGTATGTTGTGCATACCGGCCACCGCAATCTCTGTGGCACGTTTCAGGAGGAACTGTCCATTCACCTCTGAGAAATCCACGTCATAGGATTCTGTTTCGGAAAGGCAGTGACTATCCCGTCTTGGGGCCGGAGACAGCCGGTCCGGGTCATTTAACACTGCCGCCAGTTCTTTGATGTTCTCTACGCCAATGATGTCGATGTTCTCAATGATCTGCCCCTCCTTCACATTGGAAATCGGGAGAAAACACCGTTTCATTCCCGCGCTGCCTGCCGCCGCCGCAATCGGCAGGGCACCGGAGACCGGCTTGATTCTTCCATCCAGTCCTAATTCTCCCACCAGCACACTGGTGCCCAGAAGCGACTGATCCACCAGTCCTGTGGCCGCCAGAACCGCGACTGCAATGGGAAGGTCAAATCCGGTCCCTTCTTTCCTCACATCTGCCGGCGACAGATTGACCGTAATTTTTCTTGCCGGAAGCCGGAAACCGGAATTCTTAAGTGCAGTGCGGACTCTGTCCTGCGCCTCTCTGACTGCTCCTGAGAGATAACCGACCATGGTAAAACCGGGGAGTCCTTCGCTCACATCCGCCTCCACCACGACGGGATACCCTTCGACTCCCAAAATACCGATACTGTGTACTTTGCTGAACACACTTTCTCCCTTCCTGTTTTTCATTCTGAGTTGGAAATATGATGCAGAAGTGCATCGATTCGTAGAATGCTCCTGATGCGGAACCTGCATCTATCATACAGGATTTTTACTTGTCTGGCAAGCAGTTTTTCAACCGCCTGCCAGTCTGCTGCTCCCTATGAAAGCTCATGGTATGTAATCCAGCTTAAGATATCGTGCCAGACGTTTTCTTTATCCGTCTCATTCAGGATCTCATGGCGGTCATCCGGGTAAAGAATCATCTCTGCATCGGTCATACCGATCTTCTTATACCTGCGGAACACCCGTCTGACGCCTCTTCCGAATTCGCCCACCGGATCCTGTGCTCCTGACAGAATAAAGAGCGGCAGGGATCTCGGAATCCGGTCTTCCTGGCGGTGCAGTTTCAAATCCAGCATAATATTGAAAAAATCACAGTATGCCGAGGCGGTGAATTTAAAATTACAGAGCGGATCACTGCAGTACTGGTCTACAGACTCACAGTTCCTGGAAAGCCAGTCGTTGTCCGTCCTGGCCGGCATAAAGGAGCGGTTATAATTCCCCAACACCAGCTGGTGCATCCATTTGCTCTGGTAATCGTTTCCCCGGATCAGCCCGATAGTGCTCGCAATCAGTTTTCCTGCAATCACGATCGGCAGAGCCTGGTCTCCCGTACCGATCAGAATCGCTCCTGCCAGTCCGCTCCCGTACAGGGTCAGATATCTTCTCAGGAAAAAGGATCCCATGCTGTGTCCCAGCATATACAGCGGGCGCCCCGGATACATGACCCGGATGCGGCTGGCTGTCCTGTGTAAATCCCTGATCACGCAGATATGGCCGCCGTGGTCGGAGAAGTAACCGTACCGTCCGTCCTGAACAGTTCCGCCATGACCGAGATGGTCATGTCCAATCACCGCAATTCCCTGCTCTGCCAGGAAAACGGCGAAGGCATCATACCGAAGGATGTGTTCCGTCATCCCGTGTGAAATCAGAAGAAGCTGTTTCACCTCTCCATCCGGTTCCCACAAAACGGTATGCAGTTCTGATTTACCGTCGCTGGAAGGAATTCTGAACTCTCTCCGTCTTATCATACAAGCAACTCCTCTCTGTCACATTTACAAAATAATTCTGTCACGCTATAAGTGAAGTATACCATAAACACTGCAGCCGCGAAAGGCTTTATCCTGATCTTTCGGCTTTCAGTCACCTCCGGTCCTTTAAGCCATGGTCAAATTCCGGCATATAAGCCCGGTACCGCAGCGGCATATGGTTTCGCTGGCACACCGGATTCCACCGCTCTTTTATGGTAATGCTCCGCCTTAACGCCTTCCACAGTTCCCGGTATCCGTCTTCTTCGGCGGCCTTGTGAAGCCTTTCCTCCCACTCCCTGGAGTCCAGCTCCATGAGAAACCACGGCTGTCCGGCCTGGTGAAGAACGGCTTTTTTCCGGTTCTCGTCGTAGATAATCCAATTCTCCGCCGGCATACGGTCAGCAAAATGAGGAGCGATTAACACCAGCACATCATTCTTCGGCCCAATCCGGCTGACCAGGATGTCCTCATCCATCTGGACAAAACGCAGAAACTCCGTCTCTAAATGTGCTTCGTTATCGAGATTCCGGCATATCTCAAAAATCTGAAACACCTCGGGCAGCTGGAGGCTCTGCGTCACCCCAGCTCCCATCTGGAATCCTCTGATCAGGAAACGGTAGATATGATCCGCCTTATCTCCATTTTTGCTCAGAGATGCCTTGTAGATGGCCTCATACGCCGCTTCCGATATTTTGGTGCGCACGGAACGGATTACTTTTTCCACTTTTTCATCGTCGGGCAGGACATCGATATATTCGCAAAACAATTCCATCGTGCGGTTCTGTCCTGCAGTTTCCAGCCTTACACTGGAATGGCCTTTCCTGCTCATCCACGCATCATACACGCCGGTCAGAATTCCTTCAAAACTGTCTGTACATATATAAACCGTCATATCACATACTCCCCGTCACAACTGAATACCGGTCCGCAGGAGCCGGTGAAAGATTAAGCTTCATATCATCGAACAGCGACAGCTGACGGTAGGCTCCCTGATGGCTGATATCCCATACCGCACGCCGTTCATCTCCAACTAAATGGCTGGTGATATAGTCTTCATCCATCCGGATCGGTGCCATCATCCTTCCTGAACAAGTAATAAAATACATGGCTCTCTTCAGCACCACCCCCATCTTCTTCAAGGCATCGAAATCAAGCACCCCCTGTCTTCTGGCTGCAATAATTCTTTTTACGGACTTCACGCCCATTCCGGGAACCCGCAGAAGCGTATAATAATCGGCCCGGTTGATCTCCACCGGAAACTGCTCCAGATGGCGGAGCGCCCAGTCGCACTTGGGGTCCAGAAATACATTGAAATTCGGCCGGTCCTCCGTCAGGAGCTCCGACGCTTTAAAACCATAAAAACGCAGAAGCCAGTCCGCCTGATAGAGCCGGTGCTCCCGGAGAAGCGGCGGCCCGCCCGGAAGAGCCGGAAGGCTGGTGTCCTGATTGACAGGAACGAATGCGGAATAAAATACCCGTTTCAAATCGTAGTTCTGATACAGCGCCTCCGCCACCATCATCATCTGATAATCATTTTCCGGCGTCGCACCCACAATCATCTGTGTGCTCTGCCCGGCTGGCACAAAAGACGGTGTCCTTTTATATTCCATCAGTTCATACTTATTCGCGGTAATGCCCCGCTGAATCTGCCTCATGGGAGCCAGTATTTTGCTTCTGCTCTTTCCCGGGGCCAGCTTTTTTAAGCCATCCGCCGTCGGCAGTTCCAGGTTAATGCTCATACGATCCGCCAGGAATCCCACCTTTTCGATCAAAACCGGATCGGCACCCGGAATGGCCTTTACATGGATGTAGCCGTTAAAGCGGCAGACCTCTCTCAGCCTCTTCAGCGTCTGATAGATCAGATCCATCGTATAATCTGCGCTGTATAAGATTCCGGAGCTCAAAAACAGCCCCTCAATGTAATTACGTCTGTAAAATTCCATGGTAAGAGTACAGACCTCATCCGGTGTAAATGAGGTTCTCACCACGTCGTTGGAACAACGGTTAATGCAGTACTTGCAGTCATAAATACACTGGTTGGTAAAAAGAATTTTCAGAAGAGAAATGCATCTTCCGTCTCCCGCAAAGCTGTGACAGAGCCCTGCTGCAACCGTATTGCCCAGCATTCCCGCCTTTCCCTTTCGGTCAACACCGCTGGAGGTACAGGCCACATCGTATTTGGCCGCGTCGGACAGGATCTCCAGTTTTTCCTGTATACTTAAATCTTCCTGAATCAGCATAAGCCACCTCGAACACATGTTCTTTTTCTTTATTTTAGCATATTCAGAAAAACTTATCAAGTTATTTTTCAAACATATGTTCGATCTAAAAAGACGGCCTTTTCAGCGCTTTCATTCCAGCGCTGAAAAAACCGTCCATACCGTCGCCGCGGCACTCTGTTCTTTTATCTTACTTTGCATACCCTTCCGGATTATTCTTCTGCCAGTTCCAGGAATCACGGCACATATCCTTTAAATCACGCTGCGCCTTCCAGCCCAGTTCACGTTCGGCCTTCGCCGGATCTGCATAGCACTGAGGCACATCGCCGGCCCTCCTTGGCTTGAACTCATATGGAACCTTTAAGCCATTGGCCTCTTCAAAGGCATGAATGACGTCGAGAACGCTGTATCCGCAGCCAGTTCCCAGGTTATAAATCAAAACGCCGCCTTTTTCACCTTCCAGCTTCTTAAGCGCCTTGACATGGCCATCCGCCAGATCTGCTACGTGAATATAATCTCTGACACACGTCCCGTCCGGGGTATCGTAATCATTTCCGAAAACTCCGAGGGATTCCAGCTTGCCGACGGCAACCTGGGTAATATACGGAAGCAGATTGTTGGGGATTCCCTTGGGATTCTCACCGATTCTGCCCGATTCATGTGCTCCGATCGGATTAAAATAGCGCAGAAGCATCACATTCCACTCCGGATCAGCCGTATGTAAATCGGCCAGGATCTGCTCCAGCATTCCCTTTGTCCGGCCGTAGGGATTGGTAATTTCTCCCTTCGGGCACTCTTCTGTAATCGGAACAAATGCCGGATCTCCGTATACAGTCGCAGAGGAACTGAATACAATGCTTTTCACACCATGTTCACGCATGACATCGCAGAGCACAAGTGTACCGGTAATATTGTTGTGATAGTATTCCAGCGGTTTGTAAACAGATTCGCCCACCGCCTTAAGGCCTGCAAAATGAATCACCGCATCGATCTTCTGTTCTTTAAAAATGCGGCTTAAAGCTGCCTTATCCAGCAGATCAGCCTCATAGAAAGCAAGCGTCTTTCCCGTAATCTCCTGTACACGCTCCATGGATTCCTCGCAGGAATTACAGAGATTATCCACTACGACCACCTCATAGCCCGCCTTTAAGAGTTCTACGCAGGTATGGCTTCCGATATATCCGGCACCGCCAGTAACTAAAATTGCCATTGTCATGTCCTCCTTCTAAAATTGTCTACGGATATTATAGCAGTCTGAACGGAAATAACAATGCAGATTTCTTTGAAAAACCTATATATTTTTTCAATTTTATATTTGCAAACGTGTGCAGTCCTGTTCCGGAAGATACTTTTCTTCCGATACTGCCGGTCTTATGGCTCGAAAACGCGGTCTCCTTCCAGAATATCATTGCAGATGTATCCCTCTGTCTCCATATATTGGACTGTGTAGGGATAGTCATCTCCCGTCCTGTTTACCAGATAAAACAGGACAGTCGGAGGGGAGGTGAGCTCTGGTCTCCCGTTTTCCCACACCCCCGCAATCTTTACATGGGTTTCATCAATGCGCTCCGGCTCCGAAAAAGTAAAGCTCCCTTCCATTGCTTCAGACAGGTGAAACACCACCGTATCATTCTTTTCATCAGGCGTTATAAATCCGGACATGGATTCCGGTATGGCAGGCAAAGAGGTATTTCCTTCAAAAAGGACGGACAGATACGTCTTCAGTTTCTCCGTCTTGATGGAAATCTCCGTTTCTCCCTCCTCTGCTCCGGCAGCTGCAATGCCGTAGAGGCACCACCATGCAAAGGAATTGTCGGCGGTATTATAAACCATCCGTTTCTCCGACGCCGTCCATACCATACCCCGTAATACGGTCTCCTGCAGTTTCAGAGCGGCCTGTGGCGTCCCGTTCTGTTTATCCGCGGTTTCACCGGCAGTCTCCGCAGATTCTTCCTGCCTGTCTTTTTCCGGCAGGCCTGCTTCTGTCTGCCCGGCGGCTGTCTCATTTTGACTGCGTTCCGCAAAAGCCTGATTCGACTGTTCCTCTGCTTTTCCATTCTCCTGTCCCGTATATTTTGAGGCACAGCCGCCTGATGCAAGCGCACACACGAGAGCCGCGGTCAAAAGCCATCTTCTCATTCTTTTCCCCTCTCCTATTCCCAGTCTTTCCATATCTCCGGATGGTATCCCACGGTCGCTTTTTTTCCGTTTCGAACGACCGGTGTTTTTATGACCTGGGGATTCAGGAGAATCTTCTCTTCCCGGTCCTCCGGAGACAGATACTTTAAGAGAGCAAGCAGATCTTTGTCCCTGCAGTTTTCATCGATCAGGGCTTCCACACCTCCAACCGCCTGTTTCACATTGGTAAATTCTCCTTTGCTCATGCCTTTTTCGGCCATGTCAATCATCTGTACGCGAATGTTCCGTTCTTTGAAATACCGTTCTGCCTTCTTCGTATCGAAACACTTCTTTTTGCCAAATATCTGTATGTTCATCTGTCAAGCCTCCACCACAAATTTTCTTTTTTATCCTATGAGAAAAACAGCGAGTAAATATCCTAATGTCAGGCAGAGCCCGATACAGAACAGCATCAGGCCAAAGGAAAAGCTCTCCTCTACCAGCTTTCCGGTCCGCTTCAGTTCTTCCTCGGCCTCTATAAAACGCGGAATCGCAGACGTACGGTCCGCCTTTTCTTTTCTCCCCCATCTGCGTTTCCATGCCGCCGCCTCATCCGCCATGCTTCCCAGCACACAGGCAAGTCTGTCATTTTCCCTTATTTTCGCGGTTCCCGGAAGCTGGCGGTGGGTTGTCTTTCTCGCAAGCAGAATCAGTCCGTCAACGAGTGAATCCATTGCCCGGCAGACCACGGAGGACACCGCCAGAAACACAGTCACCGCCGCGGAGACCAGATACCGGTCGATAAACCCGCAGACCGAGCCGCAGATTCCGGGTAAAATTCGCAGAAGAAGCGGCCGGTAAAGCAGATTCTCCAGGTCCAGCCAGGAAGGCAGGCGGTCTGCGTAAACCGCTTCCCCTCCGTCAGACCGTTTCATCAGAAGCCCGCGTACAACGGCGACATAGAAAACAATGCCGATTCCGATGGAAATGGCTCCTCCCTTAAGATTTTCCGGAGAAAAATAAGCCATGGAGTGAGCCAGCCCGTCTCCCTGGAAAAACGCTTCACCTGCTCCCGCGATCCGGTCCATGGTAAGATGCGGCGTCATACCCAGCAGCGGAATCAGTGCCGAACAGCCAACCAGCACAAAACGGCTGAGAGGCTTCATATAGGATGCGGACATCGCGTCATACGCCTCCTGATTGGCCGGATGCTTTTCCACAAAGAGGGCGATAAACAGTTTCAGCATATACGCCACAGTCATTCCCCCCGTCAGAAGGAACACCCATTCCGCCGCCTTCCAGACACCCGGATTCAGCAGGAGCGCTGTGATGATGCCGGGCATTCCGGCAAAGGCAGACGGCATTCCCTGATTTCCCAAAACCACAGCCCCCTCTCCCACAGCCTTCGCATACTCCACCATGCTCTCATGCAGAAGCGTTTTACTCACATAACCGCTCCACAGCGGGATTCCGCCGATTCCCAGGCTTCCCATGAGGAAACAGAACCCCAGCGCAGGCTTCCTTCTGCCGAAGCCGCGAATCTCATTCAAATCCAGCTTATGCAGATTCATATATACCGCCCCGGCACAGAGAAAGAGCACTAATTTGAACAGCGAATGGTTGACCATATGAAGTAATGTGCCCCGCACCGCGAGACTATTTTTCTCTCCCACACAGGCAAGAAGAACCGCCATGCCGATTCCCGTAAGAATGAAACCGATCTGGGAAATGGATGAGCACGCCAGCGTTCTTTTCAAATTCACGGACAGCAGCGCCAGAAGCGCCCCAAGAAACATGGTCACAAGCCCCAGTGCAGTGAGGAGAAGCCCCCAGTTTCCATCAGAAAAGAATAGCGCTCCGGTAATCACAATGATTCCGAATACTCCTGCTTTCGTCAGAATTCCGGACAAGAGCGCACTGGCCGGAGCAGGCGCCACCGGATGGGCCTTGGGAAGCCAGATATGGAGGGGAAAGCAGCCTGCCTTGACTCCAAAGCCAAATAGCAGCAGTCCTCCCGCAGCATAGAGCTGTACGGCAGGCGAAAGGTAACCGCCTCCGGCCTCCAGAGCCTCTCTCGCCGCCGGTCCGAGCAGATCCATGTTAAGCGTTCCTGTCAGATCATAGAGCAGAAAAAGCCCCATCAGCATGGCAAGGCCTCCGATCACAGCCACTGCCAGATAGGTTTCCGCCGCCCTTAGGCTCTCCTTCTTTTCGTCGAACGCCACCCAGACGTAGGAGGTAAAGGACATAATTTCAAAGAAAATAAAGGTTGTATACAAATCTGCGGACAGAAATACTCCTGCTGTGGCAAAAAATGTAATCCATAAAAACACATAGTATCTCCGCCGTTTCACATAATGAGCCATGTATTCCAGGGAAAATGCACCGCTGACCGCCCACATCAGTATGGCGATGCAGGAATAGATCAGACGAAAGCCGTCCAGCTTGAAATGAAGGCCCAGTCCGCAGATTCCGGGGATCACAACATCAAACACGGTCTTCATCCAGCCTCACCTCCGATCGCTGTAAGTAATTCCATGAGCGGCCCGGAATGCAGGCCCAGCACCAGCACCGCGGCCGCAAAGACCAGGAGCGGCACCATCATCATCCAGTTGGGATCGGTATATGCCTCTTCTTTTACCGCGGCAGCCGCATCCGCTTTGGGAAAATACGCCCGCACCAGTACCGTAAGCATATAGATTCCTGTCATAAGAGCCGAATAAAGAATCACAGCCGTACCCAGATACGGAAGAATCCCCATCCTGCTGCCGCCTGCCAGCGCGAGACTGCCGCAGGCAAAGGCCGCCTCCGCAATGTTCCATTTGCTGATAAATCCGGCAAACAGCGGGATGCCCATGAGAGAAAGGCTGGCCACCGTCAGACAGCCGAACGTCAGCGGCATCTTCTTCGCCAGACCGTCCAGTTCACAGACATACGTCTTTCCGGTCTGATGCATCACCGCGCCCGCACAGAAAAAGGAACAGATCTTCATGAATGCGTGAAAGACCATGTGGCTTAAGGCGGCCGTCAGACCAAGCGGACTCATCATAGAGGCGCCCAGAAGAATATACGACAGGTTGCTGATCGTGGAATACGCCAGGCGGCGTTTCCAGTGAATCTCCTTCACCGCCATGGTGGAACCGAAGATAATCGTCACCATGGCCGCCGCCATCACCACCCACTGGGCCGCGCTTCCACGCAGAAACTCCGTACCATAGCTGAAATAGGTAAACCGCAGAATGGCGAAGGCGCCTGATTTGACTACAGCTACCGCATGCAGGAGGGCCGTCACCGGCGTGGGAGCCACAGTGGCCTTCGGAAGCCAGCCGTGGCATGGAAATACCGCTGCTTTTACTCCGAACCCGAAGAATGCAAGAATATAGACAAACAGCAGCATGCCCCGGTTTCCTTCGGCCGCTGCCATGGACAGGACGCCGCCCGGAACAAACTCCGTAGTTCCCGTGGCCGAGTATTGGATCACAAAAATCAGGCCGATGAAGGCGAAGGCCGCGCCTCCAATGGAGTAATAGAGGTATTTGCGGCTCGCCCGCATGGCCTCCTTTGTCATCGGATGAAGCACCAGCGGGAAGGTCACCAGCGTCAGCAGTTCATAAAACAGATACATGGTGACCAGGTTGCCTGAGAATGCAATCCCTGCAGTCACCCCATACGTCATCAGGTAATAGGCAAAAAAGGAGACCCTTCTCTTCTCATGCCTCATATATTCAAATGAATAAAGCGTTGCCAGAGGCCACAGAAACGCCACAAGCCCTGCAAAGACCGATCCCATGCGGTCCAGCTTAAACCGGACCGTCAGATTCCCGTAGAGTTTAAAAAGCACCAGTCCGTGATCCAGACCGCTTCTTCCGGCGATCACCACGGCAATCAGAAGGCTGTTGAGAAGCACCAGCCCTTCCACAACGAATTCCAGACATCTGTATGTTCTTTCATCCTCCGCCCCATATCCGGAGGCGAGGATCGCCATTCCTGCCGCGATCGGAAGGAGTGCCGGCACTGCCAGTAAAATTCCGTTCATACGTATTCCTCCGTCAAAGTACGGTCGCTGCAATGGATTCCAGCATAGCCAGGAACCGGCCCGGGAAACAGCCAAAGAGCAGGGCACCCGCCGTAAAGATCAGTATCGGCACCATCATACAGAGCGAAGGTTCCTGCCCAATCAGCCCTCTGGCCTTTAACCCGCTCTCATCGAAGTCCTCCCCCGGAAAGAAACCATGGATGGTAAGAGGAAGCAGATAACCGGCAGTCAGAAGCGCACTGACCAGCAGGACAGCCGGGCCTGCGATCGTCCACACCCCCGTTTGGGAGGCCAGGGCGCCGCACGCCAGATACCATTTGCTCACAAACCCGCTGCAGGGCGGTATTCCAATCAGAGCCAGGGACAGAACCGTGTAGCCGCCCAGCATCACCGGCATCACCCGCCCAAGTCCGCGCATCTCTTCCACCCTGGTCCAGCCGGTTTTAAATATGATGGCGCCCGCCGCCAGAAAGAGCCCGTTCTTGATCATGGAATGGAATACCACATGAGATAAGGCCCCCACAAAGCCCATCGGTTCCAGAAGACTTAATCCGAACAGGATGTAGGACACCTGGCTGACCGTCGAATACGCCAGACGTTTCTTTAAGACCGGCTCCCTGTAAGCCAGCATGGAGCCCATAAACACAGTGAGCAGGGACAGCAGAATCCACATGGTCTGCACCCAGGTTCCGCGCAGAAGTTCCGGGCCAATCACGTAATAAACGACCCGGATTACAGCCAGCACGCCCGATTTCGTGATCAGGCCTGACAGAACCGCGCTGGCCGGCGCCGGAGCGACCGGATGGGCTGTGGGCAGCCAGCCGTGCATGGGAAACATACCGGCCTTCGTTCCAAAGCCCAGCAGCATACAGCATGCCGCGGCCAGCAGGATTCCTTCTTTTCCGGCAAGGGATACGCCTTCCAGCACGCCGCCCGGAGTAAACGTCAGAGTGCCGGAGACGCTGGCCAGAAAGAGGATACCGAATAACGCAAGGAACGCGCCCGCCACAGAGTAAAATAAGTACTTAAGGCCCGCCATCACCGCCTCCTTCGTGAGTTCGTGGAGAACGAGGGGAAGCGAAGTCAGCGTCATCAGTTCATAAAAGACGTACATGGTCACCAGGTTGGCGGAAAAATCCAGACCGATCAGCACTCCGAGAACGATCAGATAAAACCCGAAGAACCGGTGTTCATCCCGTTCATGGGTCATATAGGTCATGGAGTAGATCCCTACCAGAAGCCAGACAGACGCCGTCAGCACGGCAAAAAGCCTGCTGATCCCATCCACCCGGAATTCAATGGTAATGGTATCCGTCAGTTTCCAGAGCGTAAGCCCGCCTCCCCGTGCCACTGCCGCAAACGCACACAGCGCGCCGGCTGTCAGCGCCGCCATAACCAGGCTGATCATCGTCTTCCGGCTGTTTCTGAGCCGCTTCACCGTCAGAAGCAGCACTCCCGCCGCAATGGGAATGAGAACCGGAAGCAGCAATACTATAGTTTCATCCATCTCTTGGTACATAAGCTTCTCCTTGTTATGAGCACTCTGCAGGTAGCTCTTATTCAAACATTAAAAGTCCGTCAGCGATCGCCTGTACAATCGGCTGCGATTTCAGTCCCAGAACCAGATTCAGAAAGATGAAGCACACAACAGCCAGTCTGAGTTTCCAGGAACTTTTCCTGACTGCGGACCGTTCTTTGGCTCCTCTGGTCTCCCGGTCCCCCTCTCTGGAGTACAGGGTAATGACGAGGCGCAGAAAATAGATGGCGTTCAGCGTCGTACTGACCGCCAGGCCAATCAGTGTAACGATCATTTTATTCGGGCTCTGGAGTGCGGACGTGGCAAACAGCAGCTTGGATATAAATCCGGCCAGCATGGGAAACCCGACCATGGAAAGTGCGCCTACGGAAAATCCGATTCCGGCCAGCGGATTCCGGTACCCCGCCCCCCGCAGGCTCTTGTAGTCCTTTTTATCACCCGACACCTCATAGAGGCCCACCGCACTGATAAACAGCAGCGCCTTTGTCGCTGAATGGGTAAACATGTGGAACACGGCAGCCACCATCCCGGCTTCCGTTCCAAGGCCGATTCCCATATAGATATAACCGATCTGAGCCACGGAGGAATAGGCGATCATCCGCCTCGTATCCTTTTCCAGAATCGCGTGGAGGGATCCCATGAGCATCCCTGCCAGCCCGAAGACAAACAGCACGTTGACAATCCGGCTGGCTACCACGTTCTCTCTTCCAAGCACGCGGTAGAAAATCTTTATCAGCAGGAAAATATATCCTTTCGACACAAGCCCGGATAAAACAGCGCTGGCTGTCGGAGTCGCATAGCCGTAAGTATCGGGAATCCAGTAATGAAACGGATACAGGCCGCTCTTGATTGCCAGTCCGACACTAATCACCGCCAGTATCACCAGCATGGGGATCTCGTAACTGCCCGCAGCTTCAATGGCAGCCACTGCCGCCTTAGCCGGGCTCATCAGCAGGTGTCCCGTCACATCGTAAAGCATGCTGAGCCCGATCAAAAACAGGCCGGACCCCAGCTGGCTCATAATCATATACCGGATTGCCGCCGACAGGCTCCTGCCCTTCTGCCGAATCATGATCAGCCCGCAGCCTGCGATGGTATTGATCTCTACAAACACGTAAGCGGTAAACAGGTCATTCGTATAGATGAGGGCCAGAAGCGAGCTGAGCATCAGATCAATCATCACGTAGAACAGATTTAACTTTGTCCCTTCCACATCCGCCGCGGTATGATCCATACCTCCCAGCACCGACAGCAGCATAACGATACCGAATACGGCGGCAGTCAGTCCTTCCAGAACGCCGGCCCTGATCTCATTTCCCCAGGGTGCCGGAAAATGGCCCATCATATAAGTATAGCTTTCTCCCGTCCTTATACAGAACAAAAAAACGGCGGCCGACATGGCTGTCGTGACCACAATCACTGCCAGGCTTACATTCCTGGCCCGTTTTCCAGAGAGCGTACACGATATGATACCGGAAAACATGGCGATAATAATGGAAAAGAAGGGGAAGTTCTGAACAAGGGTCATGTCTTTTCCTCCTCCTTCGCCTGTATCAGAATCGCATCCAAATCCAGGGAGCCGTACCGCTCGTACAGGCGGATCGTCAGCGCCAGCATTAACGCCGTCGTGCTGACAGATACTACGATTCCCGTTAGCACAAGGCCGCTGGGCACTGGATTAATATAAGCCGAGGCCTCCTTAATCCCGTTCATCTCGATGGGAACGGCTCTTCCCTGAATGTAGCCCTTTGCCGCCAGGAATAAGTAGACCGCCGTGTCCATGATGTTCATTCCCATAATCTTCTTGATTAAATTTTTATGGAGTAAAAGCATGGTAAATCCCACGCCAAACAGGATGACTGCCGCGGTCTCTTCCATATTGGAAAGCAGGTGTGCCGCCATATCACATCCCTCCTTTTCGAAACAGAGTGTAAAATGCGTACATGGTACAGGCCACTACCAGTCCCACGCAGATATTGAGAGGCAGAATCAGGCCGCTGCTTAAGATGGCGCCGGGCGTTCCAAGGGGGATTCCACTCTCCAGATGGTTCGCGCCGGTAAAGAAGGAATAGCTTTTCGCCACACAGTAAAACGTCAGGGCGCAGAGCGTGATTCTGCGGTACACCGTTTCTGTAAAAAAGCGCTCCGTCTTCCGGAAGCCAAAGGCATTCAAATAGAGGATCAGGCCTGATCCCAGAACCGCCCCTCCGGAAAACCCGCCTCCAGGCGAGAGATGGCCGTTTAAAATGATGTAGACGCCGAAAATCATGATAAAAGGAACCAGGATACAGGCGCATTTCTGCAAAATGATGTCGTTCTTCGGCTCAAAAAGCCGGTCATTGGCCTCGTCAAGCCGTTTGCGCGTCTGCTCGTCACGGCTCACCGCATCGATCCGAAGCAGTGCCAGAACGCAGCAGGAAGCGATAAACAGGACGCACGACTCCCCAAAGGTGTCGAAGGCGCGGTAATCCAGAATCATACCGGTGACGTAGTTAAGCGCACCGGTCTCCTCCACTCCTTTTTCTATATAGCGGGCGGACACCTCGTTGTTGTCCGGATTTCCCGCATTTCCAAAGACCGGCAGATAGGCGATCGTCCAGAGAAGCACAAAGATGATGGTCAGGCAGAGAAGGACTGACATCACCTGATAAAACCGGCGAAACAGAAGAAGTCCCCGTTCCTCCTTCCTGCGCATTCTGGCGGCCTTTTCCGAGTCAGACTGCAAATGCTCCGCCTGTGCAGTCTGCGCCGCCTGCGAAAGTTCCTTTAACTCTTCCTCCGGAGCGCGGGTCTCCATTCCGTCTGCGAGAAGGTCCGTCTCGCCGTCGACCCATTTCCTGAATTTCAGCCAAAGGCTGTTTTCATAATGATCCTTCGTCCTGCTCATCGCGTTCCTCCTTTCGGATGGCTCTGATCTTCTTTAACGTAATGAAAAAGAGGATGCTGGTCACGCCCGCTCCTACCGCAGCCTCGGTAATGGCCAGGTCGGGCGACTGAAGCAGGATCCATATGATACACATGATCAGGCTGTAGGACATAAAAATAACGATGGAGGTCAGCAAATCCTTCGTAAATGCCACCGATACGGCGCATACGATCAGACAGATTAAAAGAATGATTTCAAAGAGTTTCATCGCCCTTTTCCTCCCCCTTCTGTTTTTTATCGGTTTTCTCTTTCCGTATGACGAGAATCTCACCCAGATCCTCATCGGTCATGGCTTCCAGACGGCTGATCATATGGCCGGACACCGGTCCCGCAGTCCAGAAAAAAAGAATAACCAGCAGTAATTTGAAAGAGGCCATGGAAAATCCCCGGATCAGGATGAGGCCTGCAAACACAAACAGAATTCCCAGCGTATCCCCCATGGCCGCCGCGTGCATCCGGTTTAACGCCCGGTGAAACCGGTTAACTCCAAATACCGCCAGCATCATAAAAACAAGGCCCGTCACGAGACAGGCGGCCGAAAGTGCGAATCTGATCCACTGCCACGTCATAGCAAGTCCTCCTGTTCTGTATTATTCCCTGTCTCTCCTTCTCTCCCCGTTTCTTCCGCCTGCCGCTCTACGTTATCCTCAATCGCACCCAAATCGGCTTTCCGGTTCTTCTTCTGAAGGTAGACGCCTGTGTATACCTTGCACAGGACGACGACCCCCAGAAAGCTGATCATGGCATAGATCAGACTGACATCCACCAGATAGTTCTCATCCAGATAAACGGAAAGTATGGCGATGACCATGATCACCATGGTTCCCGTCATATTGACTGCAATAATGCGGTCCGAAATCTTCGGTCCCAGAACGGAACGAATGATGCTGATGATCATTAAGACTGCCAGAATCAGGGCGGCCCCGGTTAAAAGCATCTCATAAGCCTGTCCTATCTTGTCCATCTCGCTTCCACTTCCTCCATTTCCTCAAGCAGCTTTACGAATACCGAATCCTCCATCCCTTCGGCCAGTTCCTTATCCAGACAGTGAACGCAGAACCTGTCGTCCTCCACGGATACGGTGATGGTCCCCGGCGTCAGCGTGATGGAATTGGCCAGCAGCACCTTCGCCAGCCCCGTCTGAAAGGCCGTATCAAAATACACAAAGGCAGGCTCCGGCTGAAGCTCCGGAGACAGGATGATCTTCAGCACACATACGTTGGCCTTCACGATCTCCTTTACGAGAACTCCGAAATAGCGGATAAACAGCGGGACCAGACGGAACAGCAGCAGCTCTTTTTTCAGGCTGTATTCCATATACCGGCACATAAAATAAAAAAGTGCGGCCGAAATCAAAACGCCAAAGATACAGATTTCCGCCGTCACTTTACCGTTCAAAATCACCCACACTGCAAAAAATAAAAGAAACACAGGCATATCCCCCTTCCGCCCAGTTTGATTTACTATGTATTATACCTCTCATTGGGGGGAAATACAAGGGAAGTTACGCGGGTAACGCCGCTGTCCTCCGGATGCTGCAGGACGCCCCCTGTTTTTGAAGCTTTCTGGTTGTATCATTTTTCCGATTGCGATATAATAAGCATGTAACAAGAGGCCAATGAGGAATGTATATGGATTTAATTAACCAGTTTATTGAAAATTATAAGAAAAAGCTGAACTTTTACGAGATGGCCGGCCACATCGCGGCCAGGCAGCTGGAATCCGCCCTTCAGGCAGCCGGTATCCGTGCCATGGTGACTTCCAGGGCCAAGAATCCTGTCAGATTAAAAAGCAAGGTACAGAGAAGGAACAGCCGGCGGACGGTTCCTTATAAAAATATGAGGGAGATTTACGAGGATATTGCGGATTTATCAGGCGTCCGGGTGTCTCTCTACTTCCCCGGAGACCGCGACAAGGCCAACAGCCTGATCGCTGATTTATTTACCATCATTGAGACGAAGCAATTCCCGGAACAGTCGAAGCCGCCTACCTACAACAAACGATTTTCCGGCTACTGGGCCAACCATTACCGCGCCCATATGAAGGAGGAATCCTTAGACAAGACGCAGCAAAAATACGCCACCGCGCGAATCGAGATTCAGGTGGCGTCTGTTTTGATGCATGCATGGTCTGAGGTTGAACATGATCTCGTTTACAAGCCGCTTTCAGGAACCCTGTCGGAAGAAGAACTGGCTATCATCGATGAACTGAACGGGCTGGTCCTCGCCGGTGAAATCGCCCTGGAACGGCTGCAGAGTGCCGGCAACGAACGGGTGCGGAGCAAAAACGCCACGTTCGGCAGCCAGTATGAGCTGGCCTCCTATCTTTACAATTACTTAAGCAATAACTTTCGCCGTGAGGACATCGAACTGCGCATGGGAAATATCGAGTTATTATTTAAGCTCCTGAGCAGACTCAAGATGAACGGCGTCAAAGAGATCGAGCCGGTCTTAAAGTCGGTCAAGTTCGAAAAGGACCGCCGCAACATCTCCCAGCAGATCATCGACCAGATCATCACGGGCAACGAAAAGCGGTATCAGATTTACCGGGAACTGCGCATTGCCGGAGAGACCGATGAGGTGGCCAGCAACGCCATCACCTACTTCTTTAACCAGTGGGTGCCTCTGGAGCATTTCCTGAACCGCATCTCACACAAAAGTTCGCCTAAGACCCGCGGAGCCTTTAATATCAACACCTTAAAGCGCCTGGACATTCTCGACAAGGAATGCCTCAATAAGATCGTCGCTCTCCGTAAGACAAGGAATGTCCTCATCCATAACATTGAGACTCCCGAGGTGGACGACTTACTGGAGCAGGGAAATGAAGCAAGGGATTTACTCGTAAAGCTGGCGGAGCAGTTCTCCGCTCCCGCTGCCGCCGCCGAATCTGCGAAACAGACAAACTGACTACTTCGAAAAAATATAGTTTGCAGTATAGAACAGCAGAAATGTGTGCGCCGGATAAAAAACATAGAAAAAGTATTTTAATCCCGGACCCTTCTGGTTGTTATAGCTGAGCATGAAAGGCAGGGCCAGAACCATCAGCCACTGCGTCGCGGTACCTGCGGCCAGCATTTCCTCGCTGAACTGGCAGATGCAGAAGATCAGATACACGGCTGTAAATACGTCTTTTTGCTCTTTCAGGAAATACATCAGTACACCCAGCGCAACAAATTCAAGTCCGTATTCATTCATCGCCAGATTGGGAATCACACCGGTGAGCGTATCTCCGCTCAGGCTGCGGAGGAAGGGAAAGAAACGGGGCAGCATATAATATAAGATCTGCACGAGAACTATGACGCCGATCAGGATGCCGCCCTTTTTTCTGTCCTTTATAAACAGTTCGATGGTACTGATCAGGACGCCCACCAGAAACATGGACAGAAAAATGTTATGGTAACCGTAATCCACAACCGCATTGAACCGGATTTTTATAAAGTACATAAAACCAGTCATAAAAATGCTCATCAGGTATAAACGAAGCAGGTATTTCTTCCGGTTCCTCGTGTAATGGTATCCCCATACCATACTGAATAGAAACAGTGGATAGGAAGCTCTCCCCAGCCACCGGAACCACACCGGTGCTCCTTCAAAATAGAGTCCGGTATGATCAAGAAACATCAAGATCAAAGCTGTGATTTTCAGTGCAAATGTACTCATGATTCCCCTCCGTATCTTGTATTATTGTTTTATCCTGCTGATGCAGATCAGCATCAGGTAAATATTACCATATAATACTTGGGATTCACGAAATGATTCCTTAAGAAAACCGGATGGAAAAACACTTTTTATCGGAGACAGCCTTTGTATAATAAATTCAGATAAAAAGCGGCTGTGAAAAAGTTGATTTGACTCCACTTTTTCACAGCCGCCTCTTCTTATTTCTTTTTACTCAAATCATTCTCCCCAGACCAGAATCCGGTTCATACCTTCCTTCAGTCCTTCCATTGGTCCTGCCGCAGGCTGTCCGCTTCTCGCCTGACCGAGATAATCGGTATCAAATACGATCGGGGTTCCATCCGGATTCTCATATGGAGCCTCCGTGATGCGCGGCATTCCCAGCTTTTCGGTACCATAGACCTCTGCCGGAATCTCCAGCATCCCTTTTTCCACATTCAGCTCCAGATATGTCTTCCCGTCTTCCTCCACAATCCGCACAGCAGGATCCGTATCGCTTACATACGTGTTTTCTTCCCGCTCATAAGGCTTCGCACCCTTTAAATAAGCGTTTCCGCGGATATATACCGGCTGTTTTACATGCTTGAACTGCTCTAAATCACCGTTTCCGCGGGAAACTACATCGTTAATATATTCCTCCAGAGAATTCGTATGGCCGTTATAGCCTTCGGTACCATGGACAGACTGTTCAGTATAGGTCACAGTTCCTCCCAGGAATATATTCTGGAAGATACGGTCGTCGCCGCTGTACACCACCGTGGTTCCCGCCACTTCTGTCGTATGAGGGAAGTGATATGGAGTGGAACGGTCCAGAACATCCTCTCTCCTCATGGTACCGCAGCAGAGATTGTGAAGGTAGGCGCCGCCCTGGGCGATATTGTCGAAATTATAACTGGAGGCGAATATATTATTGTCCACCAGATACGGGCCATGGGTTACTTCCACCATAAGGTCACGGTCATTGGCATAGTATAAATTCTTGCTCACTCTCGTTCCCTGGGCCTGCCAGTCCAGCCACGTTCCCAGCGTACAGTTATGTATGTTGTTGTGATGAATCTGTACGTCGATGGCTGCATGCAGCTTGATTCCACCGATCTCATATCCGAAATATTCATGCTTTACCGCGATATTATAAATATGGTTATGGGCAATCTCGCTGAATACACAGCCCATATGGCCCACGATACCATTCTGTCCGCAGTCATAAATCTCATTGTTCCGAATCACATGGGAACCGATTGTCTCCTTGCTCCATCCGATCTGTCTTGCACGGAATACGGCTTCCATCTGATACTGGTATCCCGGTTTTCTGTGGGTTCTGGTACAGAGATTATGGCCGGTTGATGCTTCCTTTCCGATGCTGATTCCACTGCACCTGGCATCGTGAATCCGGTTGTTTTCAATGATCCATCCCTTACTCCAGTTTGTTCCCAAAAGGCCCGGCTGATCCGCAGTCGGAGGAGTCCACGGGCATGCCGCCTGTGCCATCTCAAACCCCCGCACCGTGATGTAGTTGATTCCTGTTTTCTCAGGATAGAAGCAGCACTTGCGCACATTGATCTCCGTCAGCTCTTCGTTTGGATTCGCTCCCTGGAAGTTTGCATAGATCACGGTAGTATCCCGGTCCGTCTCTGCATACCACTGAAAGACGGTGTCCTCCGGCTGCAAAATTGCTTCCGGATGTTTCATCCACGGTGGATTTACGCCTTCCGTGCGGATGACCGGATTCTTCACTTCATCCAGGCTCTTCGCCTCATAAAAGGATTTCCCATTTAAATAGACGTCACCGGTATGCAGGGAATTGTCAGCCGGATAGATGAACCAGTCCCCTCCCAGAACCTCCTGATATGGATTATAGGTTCCAAAGAAAGAATTGGGGAGTACTGCTTTCCAGACACTGCCCTCTACAGGCTCCCAGCTTGTGATCCGCTCTGAGCCTTTGATCACCACTCGCTCTCCTTCAGCTGCCTCATATGTAATCCTTGAAACGCTGCCGGTACCTCCCTGCGCCGGTTTCACCCACTCGCGGTATTCTCCCTCATGGACAATGACACGGTCCCCCGGCATAGCGAGAGACGCGGCTCTCGATATTGTTCGGAACGGCTGGTCTTTTGTTCCGGAATTTGAGTCACAGCCGGTTACCGCCACATGATATTCTCTCATTTTATTACCTCCTGAAAATTGTATACTTATGATGACTTAAATATAGCAGATTGTGTCAGTTTTGACTTTACAATTATTGCGCCGTCTATATCAATAATTGCTTCATTAAAGCGACACATTTCATGATAACCGCTGTATTTATGAGTATTTATATTGCAAATTCACCATAACTGCAGTATGATAGCAGGAAATACAGCGCACTTTTTTTGTTTCACTTTTTTATTTTATCTTTTCCCTGGCTTCAGGCCTGCTGTAAGAAAGTCATGAAAGGAGCTTCCCGATGATCGAACATCTTGACGGTATTTTTGAGACAGTTACATTCCGCGAAAACATGCAGATTCGAATCAGCGATATGGACATCTGTGAAGATTTCCCGGACCACTGGCACACTCCGATGGAGATCATACACGCAACGAAAAACTGGTATAAGATCGTGGTTGACGGCCGGACCTACCGGTTAAACGAGGGAGAAATCGCCATTATCCGCCCCGGCACCATCCACGCCCTCCATGCGCCGGACACTGGCAGCCGAACCATCTATCTGGCAGATTTATCATTCTTAGGAGGCATTTCCAACTTAGAAACACTGCTCGCCTTATTGCCGCCGGTGACCACCATTACTCCGGAGAGAGAGCCGGAATTATACAGAAAAGCCGTCGAACTCCTCTCCTTCATGGAAGAGGAATACGCCGGCTCCCGGTCCTTTTACGATATGCTGCTCTACGGTGCGCTCATCGAGCTGTTAGGGCTCCTGGGAAGATACGCCATCTCCCCTTCTGTTTCCGCCAATACGCTTGGCCCTCAGTCTGCCAAATATGCCGAACGGTTTCTTTACGTCTGCAACTACATCAACGAGCACTGCACGGAGGATTTATCCCTGGAAACCATCGCCGGAATCGCGGGCTTCAGTAAATACCATTTTACCCGGCTGTTTAAAGATTTCACCCATACGTCTTTTTACCGCTACTTAAACAAAAAGCGGATTTCGCACGCAGAACAGCTTTTAATCAACCCGGAATACTCCGTAACCGAGGTAGCGCTCCAGTCCGGATTTTCCAGTCTTTCAGCCTTCATCCGCATGTTTAAGCAGCTTAAAGGATGTACTCCCACAGAGTTTAAGCGGATGTATTCGCTGGACTGTATGAACCGTGTAGACGGAGATTCTGCGCCGGATACACTGTCAGGAAAATAACACTTTCGCCTGTTCCACCCGTTCCACCACAGGTACGCCGAAGGGACACCGTGATTCGCAGCTTCCGCAGCCGATACAGTCGCCCGCCCCCGCTGACAGTCCGTTATAATGCGCCCGCAGCGAGGCAGGGACCTCCTCCTGCATCACTGCCAGATCGTAAAGCTTGTTCACCATAGCGATATCAATGGCCGACGGACACGGCGCACAGTGGCCGCAGTACGTACACTGGCCGGCGTACGCGAGGTGAGGTGCTCCTGCAAGTACGGTCGCGTAATCTTTTTCTTCCGCAGAGGCATATTCATACGCCACAGCGGCCGCCACATGTTCCGGAGTGTCATACCCCACCATAACACTGGCGACTGCAGGCCTGGTGAGGGCGTAGTGCAGGCACTGGACCGGTGTCAGTGCTGTTCCAAAGGGGGAGGCTTCTGCTGAAAACAGTCTGCCGCCAGCATATCCCTTCATAACAGTAATCCCAACCTCTTCCCGTTCGCAGATCCGGTACAGCTCTGTCCTCTCCGGCGCAATGCCGCCCAGCGCTTCTTCATACTCCTCTTTAAAATAGTCATCCATATTCTCGCTGGCAGGAAGCATATCAAATGCAGGGTTGATGCTGAAGAGAATCATCTCAATCTCACCGCACAGAGCCGCCATTTTCGCCACCGCCGGATTATGAGTGCTCATACCGATATGGCGGATAATCCCCCGATCCTTCAGTTCCCTGACATATTCCATAAATTCTCCATGGATGATCGACTGAAACTCCGCAGCCTCATCCACAAAATGAATCATTCCCAGATCGATATAATCTGTACGCATGCGGTCCAGCAGATCCTGAAACGCCGGTTTTACCTTATCTAAGTCGCGGGTTCTGACGTACTGTCCATCCTGCCAGGTGGAGCCGATATGGCCCTGAATGATCCACTTCTCCCGTCTGCCTGCCAGTGCAGCCCCGATGTTGGAACGGACGTTGGGCTCTGACATCCAGCAGTCCAGAATATTGATCCCTGCCTCCTCGCAGCAGTCTATGACGGCTTTAACCTCATCTGTATTATGGCGTTCCAGCCATTCTCCTCCCAGTCCGATTTCACTGACCATCAATCCGGTTTTTCCCAGTTTTCTGTAGTTCATATGTATTTCCCCTCCTTTATTCCCGTACTACGGGATTGTAGTCCAGCCTGGATTCTTCCCCGGTTGCCTCTATCTTAAAAATCACAGGGCGCAGGCCATCGTTACAGCTGCATATGGCGATCCCCGGCGTTTTTATCCAGTCTCCGTAATAAAACAGTTCCTCTCCCGCACCGTGTGAAAGTGCAAATACATACTGGTAAACCGCCTTCCACGCTTCATCACAGAAGCCTTCCGGTTTCGCGTAATCGGCAAAGAAAATCTGCCCTGCCTTTAACATAGGACAGGCCTGCAGTCCCGGAACTCCGTACTCCTTCGCCAGTTCCTCATCCAGTGTCGTCTTTAATACAGTAATCTTACATTTCCTCATATGGGATTCCTCCAATACTGATTCACAGCAAGTGCTGCGGCCATATCTTATACAGATCCGTGATTTGATTTCATGGTGATAAAGCTTGATTTTTCTAACTGTAATGTATATAATTACAGTTGTAGCCGCTGTATTTATATCTTTATTCTATACGAATTGCGGTTGGCTTTCAACCACTTTCGAGAATGCGGAGGACTGATATGATTGAAGAAGGAACTGTAGTTTATTACCTCGATGAAGATCTGGTTCACTCTGGGCGGGTGACCGATGTGACCCCTGTCAGCGGTGGATTTACATTCAGCATTGACAGCTACGGAGCCTGTGAAGGGCCGTATGTGATCGCTTCCGGGCAGATCGGCAAGACCGTGTTTTTCACGGAAAAAGAGGCAAAAGACAGGCTGGGACTATAAGTTCCCGGCTTGTTTTGTTTTATTGGTATCTGCGTATCCTGGCAGATCCGCGCGCAATGTTGACACCTGTAAACATATATGGTATTATAATATTAACAATTGTTAACATTATGTTATTGTGTGTTAATATTGATTTCACTCATCATTATCTAACCAGAACTGACTTAAGAAAGGCCGGACTATGAAAGAAGACAGACCATATCATCACGGAAATCTGCAGACAGAATTGATCGAGGAGGGGCTGGCGCTGATACACGAGGAAGGAAAAAGTAATTTCTCACTGCGCAAGCTTGCGAAAAGACTGGGCGTCTCTCCTGCCGCCTGCTATAACCACTACTCTACAGTCGATGAACTGATGCGGGAGATGAAAAATTACGTCACTCAAAAATTCTGCGGGGCTCTGATCGCAGGTACGGATAAGGATGATCCTGCCAATGCCGTTCTGGACATGGGGATCGCCTATGTTAATTTCTTCGCGGTTAATCCCCACTATTTTACATTTATCTATGACGGTGACGATTACAGAATTGATTTGACGGAAGATACGTTTGACGGAGACTTTGAACCCTTTCATCTGTTTAAGGAATTAGGGCTGTTGTGCCTTGAGTATAATCATGTGGAGAAGGATAAACGCCGCGACAGCTTAATCATCATGTGGGCCGCCGCTCACGGACTTGCCGCCATGGCAAATATGAAGGGATTTTACTACGACGGTGACTGGGGTGCGCTTGCAGGAAAACTGCTGCAGGAAAAAATAAATTTAACATAAGGAATACGCCGCACAGAAGCGCTTTCCTTCACAAAAAAACGGATGGCCTGTACTGTAATGTACAGAACCATCCGTTTTATGACGTCTCACATTTTAAATCATTCTTTTATACAGATTAATTGATAAAAAGCTGGGTCCAGTAATCAACGCCTGCCGCACTCTTATAATGACCGATTCCAATCGAGGTAAAATTACCGTTCATAATATTCGCTCTGTGGCCTGCGCTGTTCATCCAGTCCTGCATAACCTGTCCCGCGGATTTCTGGCCATAGGCAATATTCTCCCCTGCCGCACGGTAAGTCACGCCTGCGGCGGTCAGAGCGGTGGTAAAATTACTTCCGTCCGGTCTCGTATGAGAGAATGCAGTTTCGATCTCCCCGGCTCTCTGCTGAGCCGCACGGGTCGCGCCTGCATGAAGTGCCAGCACCGGAAGTCCTGCTTTGGCACGTTCCTCATTTACAAGCTTCAGCACCGCGCCTACGGCCTCATCCTGATTTTCATCAGACGGCTGGTCGGGCGTCGGCAGACTGTTGTCCGGAAGCCCCGGTGAAGGCAGGCTGTTGTCCGGAAAATCCGGTGACGGAAGCTCCGGCGTCGGGAAGCTGTTATCCGGGAAAACCTCTCCCGGATAACCGGGGAACTCCGGCTGGCAGTCCGGTGAAGCATGGAATCCGGGGATCTGGTTTAAAATATGGTTGAAATCCATCCCGTTGTTTCCCGTCACCATAATAACCTTTCCGCCTCCTGCGGAAAAATTGTATGTATGAACGGCTGCATTTGCCGTCGATGGTATGGTTCCGGCCGTTGCCAGTGCCGCTGCTGCGGTCAGTGCGTATGCGGTTAATCTCTTCATGTTTAGTCCCTCCTGATTTTGTTACATAATTATTACATTTCTGTTACAAAAATATAATAGCACAGGATGACTGGAAATTGTCAGGGAAAAACTGGTAACTCCGGTTACAGATACAGGTGATTGGCTTTGCGGCCGCTGCAGGCCTTTTTCATCTTCTGTTCTGCCGCAAACAGCAGCACTTTATCATTATGACGGGCCTGCGCTGGACATATGGCAATGCAGTGCATACAGGAAATGCAGCGATCTTTATCAACTGACGCCGGATTATCCTCCGGAATCGCCTGAACCGGACATTCTGCGGCGCACTTACCGCATCTGATGCAGTCCCGGTCCGCCTTCGGCTTCATGGGAACGCCTTTATATTCTCGATACGGATGATCACCGGGCACCGATACTTCGCCGCTTCCATTCTCTTCCAGATGGATTTTGATCCGTTCCGCGAATGCCTTTAGTTCCCGCCGGTCCTCCTCATCGGGCCTGCCGACACCGAACTTATGTATGATCGAATGCTCTGCCACAGCAGCGGCAGCAGCCATACAGCAAAAGCCCGCCTCCAAAAGCGCATCCTTTAATTCGATCAGCGTATCCTCGAATTCCCGGTTTCCGTAAACAGCCGCCAGAACCGTTTTGGCTCCGCCGCCGTTCATCTTTTTCAGCCGCTCCAGCGCCGTCTCTGGCACTCTGCCGCCGAACGACGGGACTGCCACGATGCAGATATCAGACGCAGTAAAGGAGTATCCCGCCGGTTCCAGCCGGGGATTCATCAGATCAATCCTTTCTTTTTCACACGTCCAGGCACTCCCGATGATCTCCGTGACCTTTTTTGTCCCTCCGGTAGGGCTAAAATAAATTTCATACAGTTTCATAATATCGCCTCCTTCGAAAAGTCCTGTGGTTCTACCGGCCATACTTCTCAAACCTGCCTTTTCCGCTCTTCTTCACCCGGTACATCGCCTGATCAGCCAGATGAAGCATCTCTGTGCAGTCACCGCCGACCTCCGGATAGATCAAATAGCCGCCCGATACACTGATCTCAGCCTCCCCGCCTTCCGGCAGTGCAAGCCTGGCTTCCCTTATACTCTTTTCCAGCCGCTCTAGACATGCATAGAGTTCCTCTTTTTCATCTGCGCCGTAGATCAGCAGTACAAACTCATCTCCGCTCAGCCGGGCCGCCACTTTCTCAGGAGCCTTCAGACCGGCAAATAAATCGGCCGCCGCCTTCAGGAGCTTATCACCATACTCATGGCCCCAGGTATCATTGACATGTTTCAGATTATCCAGATCCATCATCAGAAGCATCGCCGTCTTCATCCGCCCCGGATCTGCAAACAGCTGGTCCGCCGTACGGAAAAAGGCCCGCCTCGTCAGGAGGCCGGTAAGCAGATCAATATCCCGTTCCTGTTCAATCTGCTGTTTCTCCACGATCGCCTCTGTCACATCGATGACGATTCCCAGCGTCCTTCCCTCCCCTTCGTACGACGTAATCCTTACATAACGGCGCTCGCTCCCTTCCAGGAGGTATACTTCCTTCTCTTCAGCCAGCGGTTCGGCGCACAGCTCCCTGATTCGTTCCACGAAAAGCGTCCTGTCCGCAAGTACAGTGCGAAGCTCTTCCTCCGGTATCATCAGAATCTCTCCCAGCTTTTTCGTCGCCAGTACACGCCTCATGTCCTGATTATACTCGTAAACAGCAATCGGAATATCGACACTCTGGAACACGAAAGACAGCTTGCCGGTCGCCTCCAGAAGGCTTCCCACCATCCGGTTAATGTTGGCGCTCAGCTCTTTAAATTCCGGCGTATGGTCGATCTCCAGCCTGTAATCAAGATTACCGGCCGCGATCTTCTTTGTTCCTTCTATCGTCCCGTAAATATCACTTAAAATAAATTTATCCAGCATTTTAACAATCAGGAATACGGTGACAAAGGACAGTACGCACAGGCTGAACAGGATCAGCATCATATTGTTCGGAACATTTTCATAGAGCTTCCCGTATGTGGCGCTGACCCCCACCACGATCCCATCCGTCAGCTCCACCAGGCAGTAATTTTTCGTTCCGCTGATATCCAGTTCCCTTTCATAGGGGACGCCTGTCTCCATGTCTTCAGGCAGATGAAGCCCGAGAGCTTCTGCCGCGGTTCCTGCCGGAATATCTCCCGTAGATCCGACAATCGTTCCCGTCTCCCGGTCAACCGCAAAAATAGTGACCCCGCTCTCGGTCGTCATCATGGAAAATACGTAAGAGAGTTCATTTTTTTCCATAGCTGCCATCAGGCGGGCCGGTTCCATCCCGATCTGTACAATCCCCTCGTGATCCTCCCTCCACACCGCGACGTACTGCATCATCTTACCTTCCGCGGTATTCGGCGTCACATCCTGGCAGAGCTGAAGAGTATAGTCGTCCAGCATAGGCAGAAAATACCGCATCTGTTCACCGGACTGAAATGTATAATCGTAGTATTTCGGTTCGGAACCGGCGTAAAGACGGCCCTTCTTATCAAAAAGATGAAGTTCATCGACCCGGAGCAGTGATGCAATCTTTCCCATCTCTTCCAAGTCGTCCGCCACCTCAGGCTGTTTCTGCACGATATATGCCGCCGCTTTCGCCCGGATGAAATAATCCTCCTTCAGATTCTCCCGCAGTTCCCCGATCTCCGTATCATTCCGTTCGAGGACCTCCGAAACCTGATTGAACCGGAGCTCCGAATTCGTTCTCATCGCCTCTTTTGCCGACTTCGTCTGCAGATAATAGCCCAGAATCGCCATCATTACCATGGCGGTAATGATCACGGCACACAGTCTGAACGTGATGGCTTTTTTCATGCTTCATCCTCCTGTCTGATTACCGGAAGCGCATCAGTTTTGGAACCATTGCTCCGGCTGTGGATTGATATAATGGATATCAAACTCCGCCCATCTATAATCCTGTATCCCATACAGTTTAAAAGGTTCTGAGGCCAGATATGACTCTATTTCCTCCGGATTCTCCGCTTTCATGAGAAAGGCACCGCCGCTCCTGTCCGTCTTAAGCCCCGACAGAAAGATCATCCCGCTGTCCATGGCCTTCTGCGTATACGCCATATGGTCCTTCATAATCGCATCATTCATACGGTCCGCATCCAGTATCATTCCTTCTACCATATAATACTTCATGTTTTTACCTCCATTCACCATACGTTCACTCTCTCATATTATACTGAATACCGGCTTAAAACTCAATGCATTCTTAGCCTTTGCGGTAAAATAATACGGCCATGTTCTCCTATAATCGGAAAACACGGCCGCAGACCTTATAAGTATCTTGCGGTATGATTGCTTACGCTTCTGTTTTTACTCTTCCAAAGCTCATTAAGAATCTCAGCTTCTCGATCGCCTTGGACGCCTTCCACCAGTTCTCGCTGACTGCAAATTCTTTCGGGTACTTTTCCCCCAATGCAAACCAGGTCCATGTGATATCCCACACTCCACCCGGTTTTCTCGTATCAATGAGATAATCCAGCTCCTTTTCCACGATCTCTTCATTCCCCTTGTAAAAGGGGCTGTCCGGTCCCCAGATAAACTCTGATGGCCGCGGTGTATAGCCAGCCCACTTCTCTGTATCGCGCTCGATGGAACGGTTTACAACCTCCGCCATTTTCCCCATCAGTGCTTCACCAGGGAATGACACTTCTGCCCCGCTCATCATCACTTCTCCCAGCAGCATGCAGACTCCTCCGGCTCCCATCTCCCCGAAATCCTCTGTCGCCGCCGCCTTTTTTAAGATCTTTTCCGTATGTTCAAGTGCCGTCTGGTATATCCCGGACTCCTTTTCACCGTAATGGAGGATAAAGGCACACAGTCCGGCGGTAATTCCCATGCTCTGAAGCTTATTCTCTGCCTCGTCATAGCTCCACCATGGAGCGCGGGGCCATGCGTCATTGGAAGGAACAGAAAACAGCCAGCCGTCCTCGTCGCTGCCGGCGCCGCTTCCCAGATAGCGGAATATCCCCTGCATCATGGGATGACCGGCTCCCATCTCGTCGGCCGCTCCTGTTCTTCTCAAGATTCCCGTCACCACCATCGTAGCGTAAGGCGATGACTCCGGATTCCACACATCCGGCTCGACCGCATTTCCAAAGCCCCCGTCCTCATTCTGGTAATAGGACAGCGCATCGATTACAGCCTCCCGGCTTCCATTCTCAAAAAAATAATTCCAGACAGACAGCTCCAGTTGTCTTGCATTGCGGTGAATCCAGCTGCGTATCTCCTGGTAATCCTCTCGGTTAAGTACTTTCATATTCCTGATCTCCTTCCGTGTTGTAACCGATACGATACCAGAAACCGGCCGCTTTGTATTGTAAAAAAACGACATGCTACCGGTTCAGCCGCGCGATCCGCCGCGCCTCCTCCGGCGCCATCCCGTGATAGCGCCGGAATTCCTTCAGCAGGTGGGCCTGATCGGTATAACCGTAGCGGTAAACCGCATCCTGAATGTCAAATGCCTCCCTGAACGCCATCTCTCTCCACACATTCTGATACCGTACCATGCCTGCGATCCGTTTGATCGGCAGCCCCGCCTCTTTTAAGAAGATCCGCTCCATCTGTCTCTGGCTGACACAGCTGTACTCGCAGATGTCCTTCACGGAGATCCTTCCGGCTGAAGCAAGAATCCGGTGGACCGCATTGAAGAGATCCGGATTCCACTCGATTGACGCCAGTTTTTTCAGCAGGAATTTCTCCACGTGAGCGATCCGCTCCTCCATGCCGGTCAGATAGAAAAACGGTTCTAACAGCAGGCTCCAGTCCCTGCCCAGTTCCTCCAGTTCAATCGTAGTGTTCGAAGTCTCTTTATAATTTAAATTCAGAAAAAGCCCGGCGCTCCAGAAATAGAAGCGGATTGCAAAGCAGCTGACCTCGTCCCCGCTGACATGGGGAACGGAATGAAACGGCTGATCCTGAATTCCGCACAGGAATCCGGAAATCTCCTGTCTCGTATGGTTGATGCGGACGATAATGTCTGCACACGTATCCGGAATCACCAGAACCGGAGACCCCGGTTCCTTTCCGTCCATCTCCTGCGGGACCTCATCTTCCATAGTCCAATAGCATAAAATATAAGGGCACAGCAATTCACACGGGCTGTATTCCCTGTAACTTCGGTCCGACAGGAACGGACGCGATGTAATCGGGTGATACAGCCTGTGAAATACCGGTGCCCCTGACTCAACCGCCCTGCTCACGATGATTCATGGACAGATGATCCGTGCTGCCCGGCATTGCTTCAAACGCTTCCTTCGGCATCGGTTTTGCGAATAGATAGCCCTGAATCACATCACAGCCTGCGTTCGTTAAAAGTTCCATATTATCCTCCTCTGTCATGTTACCCAAATCATAATATATTTGAGTAAAATTATCAAGCAGGAACTACCGCCATCCGATGCCCGCAGGTCCGCCGTCGCCGTCTGCTGCCAGCTGGCGCGGCCAGTGTGCAAATCGTGTCGAAACTTGACAAGTATACAAAAAATTGCTATAGTATTTTTTGTAATATTTTTGTAACATTTATGGAAATCCACAATTTTACAGAAAATCAGAGGTTTTTATGAAGCATCCATGGAAAAATACCCGGGAAAACCGCGCCGTCTTAACTGCTGCTGCCATTGCAGCTGCTTTGAGTCTCACCGCGTTTTCATCGCCGGGACACCTGACTTTGTCTTTGCCGGATACGGCGAAGACAGATATTGTCACCGTCGGCGGTTCCGTCAGCGTCAAATCGGCGTTTTCGGTTCCCCAGGCCGATATCGAGCGAAAAGAAGTTCCGGTAACCTACGCTCCTGCTGCCTCCGAATATGATAACAAGGCTGTAGCCAATGTCACCGACGTCCTCAATCTGCGGGCCGAGCCCTCTCTGGAAGGAAAAGTTCTGGGCAAATGCTATCGGGGAGCCGGCGGCACAGTTCTGGAAAAGAAAGACGGCTGGACAAAGATCCGGTCCGGCGGCCTGGAAGGCTGGCTGAAAAACGATTATCTCGTATTCGGTCAGGATATCAAGCCCTTAGCCAAAGAACTGGGGCTGTTTACAGCCAGGGTTACTACACAGACACTGCATGTACGCGAGACTCCTTCCACCGACGCGGCAATCATCGGACTTGCTGCGGCAGACGATTATTATCCGGTTCTTGAAGAGTCCGACGGCTGGATCAGGGTTCAGCTGTCCTCGGATACCTCCGGCTATATTTCCAGTCAGTATGCAAAGGTGAGCCTTACTCCAGGGAAAGCAGTCAGCATGGAAGCCGAGCAGGCTGCATTAAAGACTGCGGAGAGTAAAGAAAAGAAGAAAGAGGAAGAAAAACCAAAGTATGTGATCAATGCCTCCTCTGATGAAATCTACTTAATGGCAGCCTGTGTAATGATGGAATCCGGCAGCCGTTCCTATGACGGCCAGCTGGCTGTGGCCAGCGTCATCGTCAACCGGGTAAAATCCGGACGCTGGGGAAATTCCATCACCGACGTAATCTATGCCGACGGCCAGTTTCCAGGCGCCACATCAGGCCTTCTGGATAAATATCTGGCAAAAGGCCCTTCCTCCGATGCATTAAAAGTTGCGAAGGCTGCTCTCTCCGGTTCGAACAACATCGGAGACTACCTTTTCTTTCAATCAGCAAAGCGCGCCGACTATAACAGCTACGCTTCCTACACGGTTGTGGATGGGAACTGTTTCTATAAAAAATGAACTAATCACTCATTTCTATCAGGAGGTGTTCGCTTGAATAAAAAAATAATTGTTATTGAGGGGTATCTGGCCTCTGGAAAATCTACTTTTGCAGTACAATTATCCAAAACGCTGACTATACCATATCTGATAAAAGATACCTTTAAGATTGCATTATGCAGCAGCCTGTCTATCGCAGACCGATATGAAAGCAGTCGTTTTTCTGCTGTTACATTTGACGCCATGATGTATGTAACGGAAAGACTTATGGAAACAGGATATCCATTCATTATCGAAGGGAATTTTGCACCTGCGGGAATCAAAAAGACAGACGAATCCAGTGTGATAAAAACATTGATTCATAAATATGATTATACACCATTGACGTTTCAGTTTATGGGCGATACACAGGTATTGCATCAGCGCTTTATCGAACGGGAAAATACTCTCGAACGAGGACAGGTAAATAAAATGGGATTTATTCCTTCTTATAGTGAGTTCGATAAATGGTGCCATAATCTCGATATGTTTCATATTGGCGGAAAAATAATAAAAGTTGACACAACAAATTTTAGCACAGTGGATTTTACCGGTTATTTTAACACAGCCAGCCTGTTTATAAATTCATAAGCATGATTCCCCATCAAAAGGTAATTTGACAATCGAACATAACGGTTTAATATGACGCTTTTTTGATACCATACCTGCAAAAGACCAGAAATAAAAATGACCAACAGGCAGAAAAACGTGCCGAACCGCCGGAAATCATCGTATTTCCCGGCAGTCCGGCACGTTTCTTTTTCAGCACGTAAGTTCCGTTTCAGCCAATGATTTTCTGTTTACTGCATGCCGTTTTCGTCCTCGCAGTAGATCTCCCGGTCTAGAAGTTCCTGCAGACGGTGTTCCTGCAGTTCCTCGTGAAGCTTACTCCCATACCGGACCCACATGGCATCTTCCCGGAATATGTACTCGCAGTTCTGCAGCTGTTCCATGTCCTCGGGCAGGATCGTATAGACCCTCTTGCCTTCCTCATACAGTTCTTCCGCGGATATCTCCGCTTCATTCCCGCGATGATACCCGCTTAAGTCCACAGCACGGATATGGCCATCCGACAGGGCTATCACCAAAGCGTCCTTTCGCTCTATCACATCCAGTAATTTTTCCATCTCCAGAATCTCCTCCCTGAACTCTGCGTTCTGACAATCATAGTATCATTATACAGAACATACGTTCTTTTATCAACTACTATTTTTTGTCACAGTTCTTCTTCGGCACAGTTTGGGAGTTCGGGTCTCTAATCTCTCGTCAGCTTCCTCATCCAGTTTCCGTACCTCACCTCAAGGAAGGCAGGAACCACCTTAAAAATCTGATCCGCATTCAGGCAGCAGACTACCACGACCGGAGATGCCTTTACGACAAATGCCATGAAAAGGGAGACCGGTATGACGATCAGCCAGATACTGATTAAATCCATCTTAACCACGAACATGGGATTTCCCCCGCCGCGGATAATTCCGTTATTCGTCGGCATCTGATAGGACATCCCCACGCATACAACGCTTAAAATAATCAGGAACGTGTTTGCCATCTCCCGGGTTTCCGCCGAAAGGTCATACAGGCTTAGTACCGGTATCCGGATAAAGAAAAGAAGGGTGCCGGACACGATTCCGATCAGAACGAAGATTCTCTGCAGGCTTCGCGCGTAGCTCACGGCCCGGTCACAGTCTCCGCTTCCAACTGCCTTTCCGATCATGACGGACGTGGCCGCAGCCGATCCCACCGCCATGGACTTCACCATCAAAAACAGGGTCGACGCCACACTGTTGGCTGCGATGGCATTGGCCGTCATGTGCCCCAGAATGACCGTCTGCAGCGCCGTATTGACACCCCAGAGCCCCTGTACGGTGAGCATGGGAATCGTAACTTTTAAGTAGTCACCGGTCAGGATGCGGTCCCACGCGAGATAATCCCGCCATTTTAAGTTAAGCTTCCGCTCTCTTTTCGATATGTAGAGTAGTAAAACAATACATTCCAGAATCCGCGCGGCCAGAGTGCCGATGGCAGCGCCCTTCACGCCCATCTCCGGAGCTCCGAAATGACCGTTTATCAGAACGTAATTGATGCCGCAGTTGACGAACAGAGTGAGAACAGACAGTTTAAACGCGATTTTTACTGTCTCGACACTGCGGAGAGTAGCCAGAAGAATCTGTGTCACTGCAAAAAACAGGTAGGTAAATCGGATAATATTTAAGTACCGGGCACCCTCTGCGATGATTCCGCTGTCCCGTGTGAAAATTCCCATAACGCGGTATGGAATCAGGCTCACGACCGCAAACAGAGCGATGGACAGAACCAGTCCAAAGCGCATGGCCGCCGATGCCAGCCTTTTCATGGGCACAGTCTGATTCTTCCCCCAGTACTGGCTGCCCACAATTACCACACCGTCTCCCAGCGCGTGCAGAAGCTGCTGATAGACGAACTGAATCTGATTGACTGCGGCCACCCCGGCCAGAGCCGTCTCGCTGTATGCTCCCAGCATCATATTGTCCGCCAGATTTACGCTCAGCGTCACCACATTCTGCAGCACCAGAACGACCGCCAGCGACAGAAAGCGGCGGTATAATCCCTCATCCTTTTCCACAAACATTTCCCCCGTATATCAAATGATACCGTTATTCGGCAGTATAGTCCCTGTTTATTATACCTCGCCGGGAAAATTTTGCAAGATGGAAGCATGAGATAGGAGGTCCCCGTGATTATCACTGCGGCAGAGACCTCACGCCTTTTTCACGGGCAGCGCCACGCAGCTTTCTCTTTTTACAAGTTCTGTCGGAAACTCGATATTGACTGCCGATGTATGCCCCTTATTGATCCGGTCCAGCAGAATCTTCACAGCCATGCGCCCCATCTCCCTCACAGGCACATTGACGGTCGTCAGCATTGGCGAAACAATCTGTCCCATCTCGATATTATCAATTCCTACAACCGATAATTCTTCCGGCACCTTAATCTTAAGTTCCCGGCACGCCCGGATAATACCGACCGCAATCATATCACAGCTGCAGAAATATGCCGTTGGAAGCAGATCCTTCTCTGCCTGAAGGAAGGCACAGGCCGCTTTATAGTCAATCCCGAATGCAGACTTGTAGCCATGGATCACAGATTCATCGATCTTCATGTTGTGCTCGGTAAAGAAATCAAAATATGCATCATATGCAGAAATATCTTTTAATCCCGCGTAACCGATTCTGCGGTGGCCTAAATCATACAAATACCGGATCGCGGTTTTCGCTGCCTCGTATCCGTCACACCGGACCCGGTCAAACGGGACCTCATTCACATCAATTCCAACCACCACCACATTCTTGAATTTATCCCGCAAAAGCCGGTCCAGATCGCTTCCCGGTTTTCCCAGCACAACGATCCCATCCTTTTCCAGCTGGCTGATCCTCTCATTCTGTATTTCTGAAATATGCAGCATGGAAAAAGAATAGCCGAGGGGACAGCCCTGAACAAGGGCTTCCTGTTCTACCGCCTGTGCTATCGGAGAAAAAAACTGTTCTGCCACAGAATTTTCCGTTCTGGCAAAAAGGCAGGAGATATTGCGGCTCATTGGTCTTTTTGACCCGTTCTTTTTTAACTCTTTTGCCATCAGGTTAGGGGTATAGCCTGAGTTCCGTACAATCTCCCACACTCTGGCTTCCGCTTCCCGTGAGGTGCACTTGTAGTTTTCTTTATTGATAATCCTGGATACTGTCGAAACAGACAGTCCGGTCTCCTGTGCAATTTCTTTTAATGTCATACCTTCTCCTCTCTGTATGATACCCCTAACCTCCGTTCGATGGTAATCTGTCTCAATGAAAAAACGGAATATTGTCGCCGGTTTCTCTCTGCCACTCTTTTAATTTCTTCGTCATCTCTGCCTGGACCGCACGGTAGTCCGGATCGTCATACCGGTTTTTCAGCTCATACGGATCAGCCTTCAAATCATACAGTTCATAGGTCTGTCCCAGCGTAGCAATCAGCTTGTAATTTTCATCCGTGACTGCCCTTGCCTTCACATACTCCCCATACCCAAGACCATACGTTTCGCTCACTGCGTACTCCGGCTTCCGTTTTCCCTGGCAGATCGGAATCAGGCTTTCTCCGTGCACGCTGTTTTTGTACGTTAATCCGGCCGCATCCATAATTGTCACAGGCACATCGACCGTGCAGACCGGAGCATCGATCTTCATTCCCGCCTCTATGGTTCCTTTCCACTTGATTCCTAAAGGAACTCTTAAAACCTCCTGGGATAAATACGACCCTTTGTCGAAATGGCCTCCGTGACAGGCAAGACCATCGCCATGGTCGGCAGTCCAGATAATGATCGTATTTTCTTCCATTCCCAGTTCCTTTACCTTATCCAGTATTCTGCCGACAGCCTCGTCGATCATTGTAATCTGCGCCGCACAGCATTTGAGCATCTCTTCATATGCTTTCCAGTCAAGAGCATTGGGAATAACGATGCGGTTGTCTTTTCCGATCGGTACATTTTTCTCCGTGAAATAAACCTCCGGTTTCCCATCGAGGCCGCTGCTGAAACTGGCATAGGGCGGATAAGAGACATCCTTATACAGATCATAATACTCCTGAGTTGGAAAGTATGGCTGATGAGGTCCCCAGAAATCCACTCTCAGGGAAAATGGAGCCTCATCTCCATCTGCGCTCAGTTCTTCCAGTTTTTCACATGCCAATTCTGACAGGAAGAAAAATTCCAATGTTTCCTTGGGAGTCACCGTAATTCCGTAAGCGGCTTCACAGCAGTGTCTGGGGTCCTGCAGTTTAAAGAGTTCTCCATTTCTCGGCACTTCATCCGGAGAGCCCTTCTGATACGCCTGCTGGCTCTTATCCGCCCAGAAAAAGACCCTTTCGATCCGGTGAGCGGCCGCCGGAAGATTCCGTTTTTTCAAATAGTCTTTATATTCCTTTGTGACATATGGATTCCCATACTCCTCCGGAGACAATCCTTCGCAGTGATGGTCCAGCGCACACCTCGGCCCTGCATGCCATTTGCCAAAATAGTAGTTCCGATACCCTGCTTCGGCCAGAGAATCCAGATAGACTTCATCGCTGTACGGCGGATTGGTCTCATTGTGATACTGTTTATGTGCATGCGGATACAGACCTGTGAGAAGCGTTCTTCTCGACGGCCCACACAGAGGCGCCGCACAGCAGGCGTGTGTAAATTCCGCTCCTTCCTCCACAAATTGTTCGAAAAACGGCCGATACGGCTTGTTTTCATAGAATGTCCACTGATGCAGTGCCTGATGGTCGCTGTTAATCATGATAACGTTTGGTTTCTTCAACGGTTTCACCTCTGTTTTCTTTTATTCCGAGACGTATCAGCTGTTCCTGCGGCGCCTGATATTCCAAAAGTGCGGCGCGCAGCTTCTCAATCATTTCCAGTTCCAGCGCCTTATCTTTTATCGGTCTGTTCTGACATGGATCTGACTGAATGTCAAACAGTAAATTCTCCCGCACATAGTCCAGTCCTTCCGGACATTCCGGATAATGGCCTTCCACCCGGTATCTGACCTTATAGACCGGGTAATCCGTATACGGCAGAAACGTGCCCATCTCATAATCCCCTGGTTTTATATCCCAATACTTCAAAAATGTGGTCGGCATCGCACCATACAGAAAGCACGGCTGATTATCTTCGGATACCGGAGCACGGAAATAGGTATGTGTTCCGTCCGTCACATTAACCGCCTTGCCAAACCAGCCATAGACCGCCTTATCACGAACCGGCGTATCATGCGGAATCATTGGCAGCAGGCTCTTTCCCTGTACGGTCTTCGGCGTCTCTGTCTTAAAATACTCCAGAAACGTCGGCATCAGATCAATATTCTGTGTCAGACTGCTGATCCGTTTGCCCGCATATGCAGAACCGGGCAGATGAACGAACAGCGGAATATGAACCAGTTCCTGGTAGGCAGGCATGAAATTTTTCGCCGCAAATCCGTGTTCCCCCAGCATATGGCCGTGATCCGACGTCACCACAATGAGGGATTCATCATAGATCCCCGTATCCTTAAGCTTCTGGATAAACGTTCCAAACCAGTGGTCCATCATGGTCAGCGTTGCCGAATACTCATTCCGCAAATGTTCCATTGCCTCCGGAGTCTCCTCATTAAGCGCCTTGTATGACGGCCAGTCGAAATACGGTCCATCATACGTATCGGGATACAGTTCCCTGTAATTTTCCGTACAGTCAAAAGGCTCATGAGGATCAAAAGCTTCGACCATCATGAAGTAATCATCCGCATCGCGGTTGCTGTCAATCCAGTTACATGCAGACCTAAAAGTTCTCGGTGTCGGATACTCCTCCTCCTTCGTATAGGCCAGACGGTTTAACTGATTCTGACGATTGACCTTTCCATAATGCGGCTGGGGAATATCGCTTCCCTTCACTCTCGATACCCAGACATCCCCTTCCTGCCCCCGCTCAAAGTTCCACGTATGAAACATCTGGCAGTAGTTCTCCCCACCGATCTCAAAATAATGTGGATGGTCCGTTGTAATATGTGTGAAAATCCCATGCTCCCGAAGTTTACTGATGAGTGTAACATCAAATGGTTCCATACCGCCCCAGTTTCTCTCCAGAAAATTGATTCTCCCCGTAAAGATATCCCGTCTTGCAGGCATGCAGGGAGCGGAAGCCACGTAATGGGAGTCAAAGGTAATATTTTCCTGTGAAAATCTGGTCAGGTGTTCTGCCGTCACCTTAGTATCCGGATTATAGCACGGAAGGAAATGACGGTTTAAACTGTCAATCAGAATTAAAAATGCTTTCATTTAAAGTGTTCCTTTCTATACTTATCCCTTGACAGATCCGGAGACCAGCCCGTCGATGAAATAGCGCTGCGTGATCATAAAGAAAATGAGGACTGGCGCGATTAAGATCATGGCTCCGGCCATCATAATCCCGATGTCCGATCCAAACTGCCCTGACATGCTGCGAAGCATCAGCGTTGCAGTGAAATTTTTCTCACCCTGAAGAAAGGTCGAGGTGATCAGGAACTCATTCCATGCGTTAAGGCCCACGATTACGCTGACGGTCAGAAGGCCGGGAGACACAACGGGCGCCATAACATACCACAATACGTGCCCCGTATTGGCTCCGTCAATTCTGGCGGCTTCCTCCAGTTCTTTGGGAACGTTTAAAAAGAATGTCCGCATCAGAAACAGCGCCAGCGGTATATTTCTGGCTGCAAGAATGAAGCTGATCGGCACAACCGTACCCACGAGTTTTAAATAGGACATCACATAATAAAGCGGAAATAAAAACAGCTGAATCGGGATCGTCATAACAATCATGAAATACACAAGCGCCAGATTCACCACTTTTCCTCTTCTTGTGGCGAGCACATAGCCGCCCAGGGTCGAGGTAAACAGCACAATCACTATCGTACAGGCCGCCAGAATGATACTGTTTTTAAACCCGATGCCGAACTTGGCATAGCTCCATACGCTGGTATAGTTGACCGGCGTAAAGCTCTCCGGCCAGGACAGCGGATTGGCAACAATCGCCACATGGGGCTTGAAGCTGTTAAGCACGACGAGTGCAATTGGAAACAGCGCCGTGATCACCAGCAGAATCAGGATCGCATGAACCGTAACCAGCGTGACGATCCGCTTTTTCTTACCCATTACTGCCATATAAACTCCTTTCCGGCACTTGGCCTCTATGACATAATCTCATTTTGTGACAGGTGGATGTAGACAAAGGAGGCAATCAGCCCGAAAAAGCTCATGAAGAGAGCGATAGCTGCCGCCTTTCCAACCTGAAGAGACGCAAATGCAAACGTATATGCATAGGTACTCAGCATCTCCGTCGAGTGCGCAGGACCTCCCGATGTCATCAGGTAAACATAGTCATACGTCAGGAAAGAATTTATGACAGACATGATCATCATCAGCTTAAAGGTTGGAAGCATATTGGGGAAATAGACGTAGCGAAACAGCTGCCATCCGCTGCATCCTTCCACCCGAGCCGCCTCCACCTGATCCTCCGGCGTCTGCCTTAAGGAGGCTAAGTAGACCACCATTAAAAATCCCCAGTAGTGCCAGATATCTGTGGCAGCAACCGCATACAAAGCGGTTTTCATATCACTGAGCAGAGATGGAATATGAAAGCCCTGACGGTTTAAATAGCCCACCAGTCCGAAAATCGGATTGTAAATAATGTTCTGCCATACGGCCACATTGGTCACTGGCGCAAGTACATATGGGAATAAAAACAGCATCTGGTACAGTCCCTTGTGTCTGCGGTTCAGCAGAAGCACGGATGTCAAAAGTCCGATCACCACAGGAATTGTCAGAAACAGCGCAACCCATCTCACATTGTCATAGATTGCCCTCCAGAATATCTTATCACCGAAAAGCTCGGAGAAATTCCGCAGTCCTATGAAATGAAAATTCATGGAAACGCCATTCCAGTCCGTGAATGACGCAAATATCGTCATCACACCTGGAATAAACACAACGGCCATGCTCAGCACAAAAGCCGGGAGAAGCAATAGATAATCTCGTCTGCGTTTCATTTTTACCCTCCTTTGCAGCAGAGCCGGACATGTAATACCCGTCCGGCTCTGTCTCCTCCTAAACTGATTTGCCCGCCCGTTCTACCGTTTTGGCAGCGGGACTACCAGGCCATTGGCAAGTTCCTTCTCAAATTCCGCATCCGTTCTGTCTAAAACCTCCTCCGCGCTCATGGTCCCAAGCCACACACCATCGATATCCTGCAGCGCGACATCCGTGGCCGGCGGACAGAAGCTGGTCGTATAATATCCGTAATTTCCTTCCTCAATCGCTTTTAAGGTATCGATCATAACGTCGCAGAACACCGCGGAGATCCCCGTCATGGTATCTGCCGGTATATCATACTGTTTCAGCGGGATTGCCCAGTATCCGGGCCAATCCTTCGTCAGCTTGACCATAAAATCGTTCGTCATGATCTTATCCAGAATCTCCGCACACTCGTCCTTGTAAGGAGAAAAAGCGTTGATCGACAGGCAGGAGGTAACCCCCAGCGTATAGGTCGGATATTTCACCCTATCATTGGTAGCCGGGAACGGGAAGAATCCAAAATCGTCTTCTGTGAGACCCCGGAAATACTTTGGTGCCCACTGGAATACATTGGAAGGTCCGACGAAGAAAGGCGCCATACCCATGGACAAAAGCTGGACGCTCTCATCGAAGTTCAGATCCGTATAGTTGTCACCGCCGAGCCAGCCGTTCTGATACCATTCTGCCGATTTATTCAGCGCCTCCACCATATCGGGGTTGTTCCATTTCGCTTCGCCCTTCAGACATTCATACACCTTTTCCGGTCCCGCGATATGGTTTAAAAACAGGCTGGAATAGTTGGCATTGACAGGCTTCCATCCCTTATTGCCCGTTACGCTTCCGTAAAGACCTTTCTCCTGGGCCGCCTTCATGATTGTCTCCATCTCCTCGATGGTCTTCGGGACTTCCCAGCCATTATCAGAGAGCACTTTCTTATTATAGAAGACGCCCATAACCATCAGGGAGTTCGACAGGCCATAGAGCGATCCTTCGTAAGTGCCCAGATTATAGATCGGTTCCAGCAGCCGGTCGTTCCAGCCGTACTTCTCCGCGTACCGGTCCAGATTTTCCAGCTTACCGGCCGAAGCGTAATTGGTCACATAAGAGGGGCCTGAAGTAAAGACGATATCCGGTCCGCTGTTGGCTGCCAGCGCTGTTGCAATGTTCTGATCATTACCCGCATGGAATTCAATGTTTAATACGTAGTCATCCTGAACCGCATTGATGTCGTCCTCAATAATCTGTTTTAAGAGAACCTGCTGATCCGCCGGAGCGCTCCAGAACCACAGAGAAATCTGCTTTTTCTCACCCGGTGCCGTCTCCGCCTTCTCCGGAGCTGGTGCCGCTTCCGCCGTTGTACTGCCTTCCGCAGTGGATTCTGCGGCAGCCGGTGACGTCGGTTTCTGATCCGCTGATCCGCATCCTCCCAGAAGAGAGGCTGCCATTACCGCCGACAGTAAAACTGATAAACACTTTTTCATCTTTTTTCCTCCTTTTCGTACACCCGACAGCCATCTTTTGGCTGTTTACGTGCAAACCCGGTCACTCATATTCAGTGAAACGTGTATCATCTTATTATGCCTTTCACACTTTTCATGCAAAAATACAGAGACAGTATGTTTCACAAACCTGGAAACACCAGTTTTTCATACTCTCCGACTTTTTCACATATTCTTTTATTTATCATGATAAATAATTGGTAATTATTAATGCATTTTTATTTTATCACGGTTTTATCATTTGTTAAAGTATTATATATGAGAACGATTGCACCTATGTATCACTATGTATTTATACAATTTATCATTTATTTATCTTCTGTGTAGCACTGCATTATTAAATTGATAAAAAAGGGCACAGAAGATGGATTGGCATACGAAAGAAGGCAGAGAATACTGATAAAACAGTACTCTCTGCCTTCTTTCCATATTATTTAATTACAAACGCTCTTCAGCACCTCCGCCAGCCGTTCTTTTTCTTCCGTCTCCATCGGAGTCAGAGGAAGCCTGCAGAACTCATCACAGATTCCCAGAATAGAGAGCGCGGCTTTCACAGGAATCGGATTCACCTCCCAGAACATGGCCTCCATAACCTCCATCAGCTTCAGCTGCAGGTTTCTGCTCTCCTCTATTCTCCCCTCCAGAAACAGACGGCACATCTCATGCATCTCCCACGGCATGAGATTGGCCAGTACCGATATCACGCCCCTGCCTCCCAGCGCCATCACCGGAACAGTCAGATCGTCACTGCCCGAATAAATATCAAACCCATCCCCGCATAAAGCAGCGGTCTTCGCAAGCGCCGATAAGTCTCCGCCCGCCTCCTTGGTCCCCCTGATATTGGGATGGCCGGAAAGAATCTGATACGTTTCCGGCTGTATCGATACCCCCGTGCGGCTGGGAACATTGTACAGAAGAATGGGGATATCCACGCTGTCCCCCACTGCTGTAAAATGGCGCACCAGGCCTTCCTGGGTTGCTTTATTGTAATAAGGCGTCACCTGTAAAAGCGCGTCCGCGCCCAGCCTCTGCGCTTCTTTCGACAGCTCCACGGCATGTCTTGTGCAGTTGCTCCCGGTACCGGCAATGACGGGGACCCGCCCATCCACGGTCTCAATCACAGCCTCGATCACAGCAAGCTTTTCCCGGTCGCTCAGCGTCGCAGACTCGCCGGTTGTGCCATTTACCACCACTGCGTCGGTCTTCCCGGCCAGTACTCTGTCTGTCAGCCTTCTTAAGGCTGTAAAGTCCAGGCCGCCGCCTGGCTTCATGGGAGTGACCAGTGCGGCGGCGCTTCCCTTAAAAATACTCTGTCTCATAATACCATTCTCCGACTCTTTCTTTATACTTAAAACTATGACAACCTTTTGTCAATGGTACCTGTCACAATCCATTTTTTATTTTCATATAAAACAGGAGAACCCCATCTTTTCCGGCGGCACGCAAAACCTGCAGACCGCTGGAGGCTTTAAGGCGAAAGGAGCTTCTGCATGCATCAATTTCTGATCCTGGGCGGAGATCCCAGGCAGCTCTACCTGACCCGCCGGTTAAAAAAGGCCGGCCAAAAGACGCTTTTATACTATGACAATTCCACTCCCGCATTCTCACTCAGGGATGCAATGGAGACTTCCGATATTATTCTCTGCCCCGTACCATTTTCGAAGGACGGCCATACCATTTTCTCCGACAATCATTTGGAGGGGCTGGAGATCGACACCTTTCTGAACCATTTAACGAAAGGCCATACCCTGTTTGGCGGCAATATTCCGCCTTCCGTAAAGGCGCACTGCGAGTCCCGGAGGATTCCCTGCCATGATTTTATGCAGATGGAGACGGTCGCCTGCAAGAACAGCGCCGCCACCGCGGAAGGGGCTCTCGCAGAGGCAATCTCCTTAAGTCCCATTAACCTTTATAAAAGCCGGTGCCTCGTATTAGGCTGGGGCCGCTGTGCCCGCACACTGGCTGACCGGCTGAAGGGACTGGGCACCGCGGTTACCGTTGCCGCCAGAGACGACAGACAGTTGGCTCATGCAGACTGTCTCGGATACGATACTGTGCTGCTGGAGGATCTGACCGGTGACATCGACCGATTCGATTTTATCTTTAACACAATTCCCGCCATGGTTTTGGATTCCGTTCTCCTTGAAGCGGCAAAACCGGAAGCTGCCATTGTCGATATTGCTTCCGCCCCCGGAGGCGTGGATTTCGAAACTTGCAGGCGCCTCGGTATTCCTGCCAAATTATGTCCCGGGCTGCCGGGCGTCTACGCCCCCATGTCCTCGGCTGAAATCCTCTATGAAGCTGTCATGGATCACCTGTAAGAAAGGAGTTTTACTATGGATTTAGCAGGCAAACACATTGGTCTGGCCATAACCGGATCATTCTGTACCTTTTCAAAAATAGAACAGGAAATAAAACGTCTTGTTGAAACAGGGGCTATTCTCCACCCCATTTTCTCCGATCACGTTCAGACTACGGATTCCCGTTTCGGGGATACCGGAGAGTTTATCCGGAGAGTATCTGAAATGACCGGAAATGCACCGATTTTAAAAATCGAAGAGGCAGAACCCATCGGTCCCAAAGGGTATCTGGATGTTCTTCTCATTGCCCCATGCACCGGCAACACACTGGCAAAACTGGCTTCCGGCATTACGGACACTCCCGTGCTCATGGCGGCAAAAGCCCATCTGCGCAATGGAAAACCGCTGGTCATTTCCGTCTCCACAAACGATGCACTGGGAATGAACTTTAAAAATATCGGCGAGCTGTTTCACACCAAAAACATCTTCTTCGTTCCGTTTGGTCAGGACGATCCGGTTAAAAAGCCGTCCTCCATGATCGCGCGTACCGAACTGATTGAAGATACGCTTCGGGAAGCGCTGGAGAATCAGCAGATACAGCCGGTTATAAGGGGAGTATAACGCTTCCGGATCACAGCATGACCGATCCGGGCAGATCAATGAGGCCGAAAAGTGATGGGATCATCATCACCTTTCGGCCTCATCTTTCTAAAGGACTTAACTGCGCTCACCAGGGGAACTGTACTTTTTATATCCCGGATGTCTTCCGGTCACGCCATAGCCTTCCCGCATGGAGATCAGGCGGTCAATATTATCCCTCGAGATCTCTTTCGCGCCTCCCAGCAGGTGGGCATTGAGGCTGATTTTCGCAAACAGCTCCAGCGTCTCCATCCGGTAATAGGCTGTGATTAAGTCGGCACCGACGGTCAGCGCTCCGTGATTCTGCAGCAGAACCGCGTCATGCTCTCCCAGATAAGGGGCGATTGCATCAGGCACCTCAAAGGTGGAGGGCGTTCCGTAAGGCGTCACGGGTATGGACCCCAGCGCGATCACCGTCTCAATCATGGAATATTCATCCAGAGGCTTATTCGCTACCGCATATCCGGTGGCAACCGGCGGGTGGGCGTGGAGAACAGCCCCCACATCGGTCCGCTCTTCATAACAGCGCAGATGCATCTTGATCTCTGAGGACGGATGAAGCCCGGCGGCTGCGTCCAGAACCTGGCCGCCCTGATCGATATGCACCAGTTTTTCCGGTGTAATAAAGCTCTTGCTCATTCCGGTCGGTGTAGCCAGAAACGTTCCATCCGGCAGTTTTACCGATACATTGCCGTCGTTGGCGGCTACCCAGCCCAGCTGCCACATTTTATGGCAGACATCACAGATCTGTTCTCTCAATTCCATATAAGATAATTCCATATTCATTCCTCCGGATTTTAAAGTATTTCTTTGTATCTTTCATAGGCCTCTTCCCAGAGAGCCTTATCGCGCGGTTCGTAGACGATCAGATCCAGGGTATCTGCAAGCGCATTTCTCGCCTGGGCGAGGCTTCCTAATTCGCCCAGCGCCAGGAACTGAGCCATGGCGTTTCCATAGACGGTCGCCTCCACCGGTCCTGCCACAACAGGCAGACCGCAGGCATTGGCCGTCATCTGGCACAGAAGTCCGCTCTGTGCTCCGCCGCCGATCAGATGAATAACCGGGTACTGCTTTCCCGTACACGTCTTTATCTCATCCATAGCCTTCCGGTATGCCAGTGCAAGGCTCTGGTCGATACAGCAGACGATTTCTCCCTCTGTCTGGGGAACCGGCTGCCCTGTTCTCCGGCAGAATTCCCGGATTCGCTCCGGAATATCACCTGCCGGGACAAATTCCGGTGCATCTGGATTAATCAGGCATTTCAAAGGCTCCTGCCCGACGGCCATCGCTTCCAGTTCTCCAAATCCGTATTCCTTTCCTTTCCGGATCCACTGCCTCCGGCTCTCCTGAATCAGCCACAGACCGATGATATTCTTTAGAAACGCGTACTTTCCTTCCAGTCCCGCTTCGTTGGTGATATTAAACCGCCTCGACCTCTCATCGATGACCGGCTCCTTTAACTCCGTTCCCAGCAGCCCCCACGTTCCGCAGCTGATAAACAGGAAATCCTTCCCGCGGGCCGGGACAGCCGCCATAGCGCTCTCCGTATCGTGACCGGCCACCGCGATCACATCGACAGCCGGTACCCCAAGCTCCTTTCGCAGCTCCGGACGGAGACTTCCCGTTTTCACTGCTCCGGGGAGTATGTCCCGCATCATCCCGGCGCGAAGCCCCAGGCTCTCTAGTAATCCGCAGGCCCATCTTCCCTGCCTCATATCCATCATCTGGGTGGTTGATGCAATGGATTTTTCGCTGATTTTCGTCCCGGATAAGAAGTACTGAAACAGATCCGGCATCAGCAGAAGAGAGTCCGTCCGTTGGAGGAGCTCCGGCCTTTCGGCTTTTACAGCCATCAGCTGAAAGAGCGTGTTGATCTCCATAAACTGGTTTCCCGTTTCTTCATAAAGGCGGTCTCTGCCCACTATTTTAAACGTCTCTTCCATCCTTCCCGCAGTCCGCCCATCCCGGTAGTGAACCGGATTGTCCAGCAGATTTCCCTTCCGGTCCAGAAGACCGAAGTCAACACCCCAGGTGTCCACCCCGATGCCGGATATCTCTCCGTGCGTCTTTGACTTTACGATTCCCTGTTTCATCTCGAAGAAAAGCCGAAGCACATCCCAGTACATGGTGTCTCCCAGTATCACCGGATCATTGGAGAAGCGGTGAAGCTCAGAGATGGTAAACGACGTCCCGTCAAAGCCGCCTAACATCACACGGCCTCCGGAGGCCCCGTAATCGACGGCCAGTACCTGTTTTCTGCTCATACTGCCACCGCCTTACCGGTACACAGGCCCGAATGCGGCGCACGCACGGTAATCCTGTCCTTCTTTGTCCATGCCAAAAGCGTTCCATGCAGCCGGGCGGAATATCTTTTTCTCCGGTACATTGTGCATACTTACCGGAATTCTGAGCATGGAGCACATGGTGATTAAATCAGCCCCGATATGGCCATAGCTGATAGCGCCGTGATTGGCGCCCCAGTTGTTCATCACGTCGTAGGCGGTGGAAAATGCTCCCGTACCGGTCACTCTCGGGACAAACCAGGTACAGGGCCACGTATAATCCGTTCGTTTCCAGAGTGTATCGCTCACAGCCTCCGGCAGCTTTACAGTCCAGCCCTCTGCGATCTGCATCACAGGCCCAAGCCCCTTTACAAGGTTTAAACGGATCATCGTTACCGGCATCTCGCAGTCAGTCAAAAATCTGGAAGAAAATCCGCCTCCGCGGAAATATCCAAAGTCAGCCGCATTCCACGTCACGGCGGCCATGATGCCTTCCTGGTCCTCCTCCGTCACCTCATACCACGGCTTCATCACGGAATTTCCTTCTGCATCCTTTGCCCCGCCGTTGGCATCGAGACATGCCGCGCCGGAGTTGATCAGATGAAGGAACCCGTCCGCCTCCTTCGCTCTTCCCTCCAGCTCGTAGCCAGCGGCCCGTCTGACCGCATCGCCGCTCCAGCAGGTTCGGACATCGGCAAATATCTGGGCCCTGCCTGTCAGCAGTTTCATAAAGGTCATGCCCAGGCCGTTTAATACGTCATTTTCGGTCGCCAGAATATAAGGCTCTCTCGCTCCGTTCCAGTCGAAGGAGGTGTTTAACATCGCCTCCGGGAAATCACAGTTTGGATAGAAATCGGTCCACTGGCGCTGGCCCTGGAAACCGGCTGCGATGGCGTTATGGCCCACCTTTTCCTCCTCACATCCCTCGGGAAGGTTCTGGTTTCCATTCATTAAATCCTTGATGATACACATCATTTTCACTAAGAATTCCCAGTCCTTATCCTTCTCTTCGCAGCTCTTTCTCACTTCCTCCGGATTCTTGTCAAAGCCCTCGGTACAGTTTTTCTTCGTCCAGGCCAGAGCCTTTTCATATTCGGTATGATCGTAGATTTCTTCCGACATCCGGCGGATGATCTCCACCTCATCGACAGATTCCACCCGCATTCCCAAATACTCTTCGATAAAGGCCGGGTCAATGATGGAACCGCCGATTCCCATACAGATCGACCCGATCTGCAGATACGATTTGCCCCTCATGGTTGCCACCGCCACGGAGGCGCGTCCGAAACGGAGCAGCTTCTCCTTCACATCCTCCGGGATTTCCGTGTCATCCGCGTCCTGCACATCATGGCCATAGATTCCGAAGGCAGGAAGCCCCTTCTGCGCATGGGTAGCCAGCACGGAAGCCAGATAGACGGCGCCCGGCCGCTCCGTGCCGTTGAATCCCCAGACCCCCTTGATCGTCAGCGGATCCATATCCATCGTTTCCGCTCCATAGCACCAGCAAGGCGTGACGGTCAGGGTAATATCCACGCCTTCTCTGCGGAACTTATCCGCACAGGCCGCTGTCTCTCCCACCCGTCCGATGGTGGTGTCCGCGATCACCACCTTTACCGGCTCTCCGTTGGAATAGCGTAAATTCTTCTCGAAAAGCTCTGCTGCCGCCTTTGCCATATTCATGGTCTGTTCTTCTAAAGACTCACGTACCTTTAAGTACCCTCTTCTCCCGTCAATGGTCGGTCTGATCCCAATCACCGGATAACGTCCCACCAGTCTGCTCTCTGCCATGTCTTATTCCTCCTTGGAAAATGGTTTATAAAGTCATAATACCATCCTGCCAATCCATTTTCTTGACTTATCATGGCAAATACTAGGACAATATTCAGATTCTTTTCTTGCACAGGCCACAGAGATACCGTATAATTGGAAATTAGATAGAATGAAATTCATTTCAGGAATTGGTGGTTTTGATTATGCATTATATAAAATACAAAGAAATAAAACATCACGGAACCGCAGACTTCCCGGCAGGCTACTACCACGTTACGGAAAGCCACCCTCAGTATGCTATGCCCTATCACTGGCATGAGGAGCTGGAGCTGATTCATATCATAAGCGGCACCTTCCATGTGACGATCAACGAAACCACCCGGAACGCGGTTCCCGGTGACATCCTGCTCGTCAACAGCGGCGGCCTCCACGGCGGAACGCCTTATGACTGTGTCTACGAATGCCTTGTGTTTCCTGTAAGTCTTCTTTCCAGTCAGACTTATGCTTCAGAATTTTTAAACCGGCTGGACAGGCAGGACCTGATCCTGGACGAATATTTTCCGGCAGGCGATGACACTGCGATTCACAGCCTGCTGGAACGCCTCTTTGCTCTCATGCAGGACTCGGATGAGGGAGGAAAACTGCAGTGCCTTGGACTGCTTTACCAGTTTATGGGCCTTCTCTTACAGGACAGACGGTACACCGCGTCTGACAAATCCGACTTATCCACTCACCGCAATATCTATCTTTTAAAGAATGTGCTAAACTACATCGAGGCCCATTACACAGAGAAAATCACCTTACACGAACTGGCCCGGACGGCCGGTATGTCCTCCAAATACTTCTGCCATTTTTTCTCAGAAATGACTGGACGCACCCCCATCGACTACGTCAATTACTACCGGGTTGAGAGAGCCTGCTGCCTGCTGGCAGGCATAGGGCACTCGATCACAGATATTGCCATGCTCTGCGGCTTTAATGATGTCAGTTACTTTACACGGGCATTTAAAAAATACAAGGGGATATCACCGGGGCAGTATTTAAAAATACCGCTTACTCAATGATTTACAATGAGTAAGCGGCACCTTTGTCTGTTCTTTTATCAATTTTTAGCGGTTCCTCCTCCGGTCCACCGTCCGGTTCAGCTTCTCCGACATCACAAGCAGGAGAACCGTCAGGATCAGTATGTAGAAAGGAAGGCTGCTGATATTTGTAATGGAAGCAAGGACTCCGAACAGCGGCGGCATAAATGTCGTTCCGATATAGGCGCTGGCCATCTGAACACCTATGACAGCCTGGGAATTTTCCCGTCCAAAGTTATAGGGAGTCGCATGGATGATCGCCGGATATACAGGGGCACAGCCGAACCCAATCACCACCAGACCGGCAAGCACCAGCATGTTGGTTTTTACCGGAGCCGCCACGAGAATCAGTCCCACCACAATCGTGGCAATACCGATGCGGATCAGCCCCCGGTCTCCAAGCCAGTCGGCTGCAAACCCGCCTAAAAAGCGTCCAAAGGTAATGCCGAAGAAAAACAGTGAGGAGTATCCCGCTGCCAGATTCACATCCATTCCCCGAACCTGCACCATATAGCTGCTTGCCCAGAGCATCATCGTCTGCTCCACGGCACAGTAGGAAAAAAATGCTGCCATCACCAAGGGAACACCCTTTAATCTTATGGTCTGCAATAGGCTGAGCGTCTTCCCGGAAGAGGGATTCTCCGAGATCCGTTTTTCTTCTTTCACCGCTGCAGCGTTCCGGGCGCCGTCTCCCTTTTCTCTGTTGGCCTGTTTCCAGAGGGGCAGACTGATGAAAAGTCCGGCTGTCAGAACGAACTGGATGATGGAAACCGCACGGTAACCGCTGTGCCAGCCATAACCGCCGGTCAGGCAGTATCTCATGATATAAGGACTGGCCGCGGCGCCCAGCCCCCAGAAGCAGTGCAGCCAGCTCATATGGCGTGAGGCATAATGAAGCGCTACGTAGTTATTCAGTGCCGCGTCCACCGCTCCCGCACCAAGCCCGTACGGAACTGCCCACAGGCACAAAAGAAGAAAGGAACCGGATACTGAGAAACCGAATAAAGCGACCGCCGTCATCAGCACACTGACCGCCGTCACCAGGCCAGCTCCAAGCTTTTTCGTAAGACGGTCAGAAAGAAGGCTGGAAATAACGGTACCAGCCGCAATCACCATCGTGATCATCCCTGCATAGGAAACGGGCACATTCAGCTCCGTGTGTATAACAGGCCAGGCCGAACCTACCAGGGAATCCGGAAGGCCCAGACTGATAAAGGCCATATAAATAATAACAAGTAAAAATGAATACATAATCTCCCCTTCTGCCGTACTCTATGATATCAAACCCATGCAGCGTCCCATCACCTCAAGCATCTGATCCACCTGAATCGGCTTCGACAGATGACCGTTCATGCCGCTGGCCAGCGATTTTTTCGTATCCTCGTCAAAGGCGTTTGCCGTCAGGGCGATGATGGGAATTGTGCGGGCATCCGGATGTCCGGAGGTCCGGATTCGTCTGGCTGATTCCAGTCCATCCATAACAGGCATGCGGATATCCATCAGAACCACATCAAACCAGCCAGGCTCTTTCCCGCAGTACAGATCAAGCGCTTCCTGCCCATCCACCGCACAGGTCACGGTGAAACCGTTCATCTCCAGAATGGTCTGCGCAATCTCCCGGTTCAGTTCATTATCCTCGGCCAGCAGAACACGCCGTCCCTTAAAATCCGGAATACTGGCCTCCTGTTCCGCTGACGGACTTTCTTCTGTATTCTCGCAGGCATATTCCAGACTCAGGGTAAAGAAGAACTCCGATCCCTGATCCGGTTCGCTGCGCACCTCCAGCGTGCCTCCCATCATCTGCACCAGGCGGCTGGATATGGACAGTCCCAGTCCAGTGCCTCCATGGCGTGAGGCAGTGAGTGCATCCGCCTGCTCGAAGGCATTGAAGATTCTCCGCAATGCGGCCGGCTCGATGCCGATTCCCGTATCCGTGACGGAAAAACGGATCAATGCCCTGGGCTCTTCCTCCAGCACATTCGCAGAGACTGCAACGCGGCCGGTCTCCGTAAATTTGATAGCATTTCCAATAATATTAACCAGAATCTGGTTCAGCCGCAGACTGTCTGCCCGCAGAAGCCTTTTTTTCCTGTAATCATTGTCAAAGGTCAGAACCAGGTTCTTCGCCTCGGCCTGGGCGCGGAATAAGGACTCCAGATTGGAGAGCTGCTGTTCCAAATCCATCGCTTCATAGTTTAGCTCCATTTTACCGCTCTCAATCCGGGACATATCGAGAATATCATTAATCAGTTCCAGCAGGTAGGTATTGGCTGATTCAATCTTCTCCAGGCAGTCCAGCGTCTTCTCCCGGTCATCCAGCACGCTCTTGGCGATCATGGTCATACCGCTTATGGCATTCATTGGAGTGCGGATCTCGTGGGACATGCGGGACAGGAAATCCGTTTTTGCCTGGCTCACTGCATCCGCCTTTGATTTCATAATAAAAGAGGGGACTATCTTCACCAGCTCTTTCAACAGCTTCCGCTGTTCCCCGGTCCACTGATAATTCTCCTGATCGATCTCAAAGCTCATGGAACCAACATATTCCCCGTAATTCCAGATCGCGGCATGAAGACAGGAGGCAATATGGGAGATTCCGTCCCTCACGTTATGGTCGGCCAGGCCATCCTCATCATACATATTGGCGCAGATTTCAAAATCTTCCTCCGAAGCATAGAAATCCTGTCCCAGCTGCAGATCCGCGTGGTGACGCGCCCACTGATAGGAAAAATGGTAGGACAGAAAAGCTTTGTCCGCCTCAATAATCGACACCCGGTCGAAATGGTACTTCTTTCCAATACGGGATAGCAGCAGGAACACAGCGTCGTTGATATTTTTCGACCGTCCCAAAAGCTCCAGAGCAAAGGAAACCAGATCCTTTTCCGGATGCAGTATCTCCCGGTCAACCGTGTTTACCTGGAATTCCTCCGGGTACATCTGCGTAAGGAACACCCCTACCTCTCTGGAGGTGTCGAGATAGCAGGCAGCATTGCCTCTGCCGTGATCCTTAACGTATTTTAAGGTGCTCTCGGCGCAGCAGTAGAGCGCATTGTATTCGTCTGTCACTTCGGTGCTGCACATTCCGATGCTGGCTGCGACCTGGATGTCTTTTTCCGTGTTGAGAATAATATTTCTTATCATGGCGGCTATGCGCGGGCCGATGATGCCAGCCTCCCGTTTGTTGCAGTTTTTTAGGAAAAGCATAAATTCATCTCCGCCCAGGCGAATCGGAATGCTCTCCTTTTCCGTTATCTGCCGGAGAACATCCGCTACCTCCTGCAGAACCGCATCTGCAAAGACATTGCCCTCCTTCTGGTTGATATCTTCAAAATCATCCATGTCCAGAAGCATCATGACGCCGTGTTCTCCCGGCCCCCTTTCGCAGGCAAGGTACTCCTGAATCATGCGGATTCCGCTCTCCTTGTTATAAAGGCCGGTCAAACTGTCACGGGACCTGGCCTCCTCCAAAGCCACCTCCATCTCCTTCTCCCGGGTTATGTCTTCCACAATACCAATGACAAACTGCGGTTTTCCTTCTTCGTCGCTGAGAATGACGGACATGGTCTGACGGCTCCAGTAACTGCGGCTTTTTCCGCGGAATTCGCAGGTGGCGGTTCTCTCTCCGTTGTGAATCTGTTCGTACATCGCATAGAAAGCGGGATAATACGCTTCATCTACCTCTTCCTCTGCAAACCCAAACGGCATGTTGTCATACCGGTTCCGGCAGTGATAGACTTTACAGGTCCGTTCCGGGACCTGACATTCGCCGGTCTGTGGATAGTAGTAAAACTCACAGGTCATCGTATGCTCAAGGGCCCGATGGATGATCTCATTACTGGCCTCCACCTGTCTTGTAAGGCGCTGTTCGTTCAATTCTGCCCTCTTCCGCTCATTGATATCGATAAAAACGCTCTGAATGATCTGTTCCCCGTCACTGTCCAGAAGGACCTCGGCCGTACCGATGATCCAGCAGGGAAGCCCATCCTTCCTGAGCAGACGGTACTCAAAATCAGATTTATCTCCATTCTCGCGCAGTGTCCCAATCTCTTTTAAAATGCTCTCCCTGTCTTCCTCCGCGATCAGCAGGGGCATATTCCAGTCCTTTTTCTGCCAGAATTCTTCCGGTTCGTAGCCAAATATACGGATCGCCTCACGGTTGGCATTTTTAAACACAACTCCCATGTCTGTTAAGCGGTACTGTACAATGCCGCAAAGCATTGACTGGAACAGATGGTCGTACTGTTTCGCCTGCCTCGCCTGCTCTTCTGCCTGGCATTTCAAATGCTCTCTCGCTTCCACTTCTCCTGAAACATCCCTGACTACACAGATACAGACTGCCCGGCCATCTACAGACTCTCCTCTTTTTCCCAGGGCGCTGACCCAGATATAGCTTCCGTCTTTCTTTAAGATCCGGCAGTAATCCGTATAATCACTGCTCTCATCAAGCGCTTCCTCGAAAATATGTACCGCAGCTTCCCGGTCATCCGGATGCACACAGTTTATAATCATGCCCTCTGTCGCATTCACAAATTCGTCATAGGAATAGCCCAGATATGACAGCATAAAATCATTGATATAGTAAAGAGGGAGCCCTGGCTCCAGGTAGCCGCCCATAATTCCGCCGGGAATACTTTTCCCCATGATATCCAGCGCCTTTGTTCCAAGCTGACGTTCCAGCTCATACCGGTCCAGCGTGGATTCCGGAAAATATTCGCCCTCCTCCTGTCGGCTTTCAGGCGTCGATGCGTGAATCGAAGCGATTCTGCAGACTCCATCCTCACCCTCAACGCAGGCGGCGCTCACCCGGAACCAGATCGCGTCCGCTTCGTCCCCGGGCGGATATACATTAGCCGTAAGAAGAACGACGGCACAGCGATCGGAAACAACCATTTCATCGAAGCTGTCATACTCTATTCCAAACGGTTCCGGCATCTGGGAAAATTCTGTAGCCAGTGCCTGTTTTGCCTGGTTCCGTCCCACTGTCAGTTCAGACTTTCCGGTTCCCACCCAATGCACGGTATCTGTCACACAGTTCAGCGTGTCCTCTGCATTCCGCCGAATCAGATATGCATCAAAAAAAGAACGGACCGTTCTTCCAGCCTCGCCCGGTTGTATCATAATTCCACCTCTTTCTATCCTTTATCTATCACAAAAGTTTGTTTCCGGCAATTTAGCCCTCCGCTTCCAGTGCGGTGGATTTTTGCTTCTTTTGTTAAATTATAAAGCAGAACAGACAAAAACTCAATCAAAAAGTCAGACAATTATTCGTAATCAAAAATAATCGTCGTTTGACAGCAGATAGAACCGTCAGCTATCAGTCCAGACGCCGCGCAATCTCCCTCATATGCCTTCCATCCGTTCCGCAGCACCCGCCAAATATTTTGAGACAGCAAATATCCTTAAGCGCCATCATATCTTCCGCCAGCGCCTCAGGCTCAGAGGTTACCAGTTCTGCAGCATTATCCAGTTCCTCATATGACAACTGCGCCGTATTCGCCTGTATTCCCAGAAAGCGCCGTTTCAACAGTTCCTTGTCCTGGAACGGCTGTGACAGCGCCTCGTATGCAATCCGCGGATGGACACAGTTTGTCATATAACAGACCGGCGGATCAGATACCCGGTTATCGATATACGTGATTGCATCGCAAATAGGAGTCCCGTCGATCAGCGTTCCACTTCTCTGAATTGTGAAGCTGACGATATAAGGAATTCCTGTTTCAGCCATGGCCCAGGCCATCCCGGCCGCCTCGGGCAGCGTCGGGATCAAGGCCGCATAGAGAAAGTCAACGCCTGCCTCGCTAAACTGATCCAGTTCCCATCTGTGGAACATTCTGGACTCGTTTTCTCCCAGAGCGCCTCTGCCTGTATACGCGTCTCCCCGGCTGCCAATCATACCTCCCGCATACATCTCTGCCCTGCATTCTCTTTTTATTCTTTGAAGGAAGCTGACATTATCCCCAATCACGCCCTCATCCGATCTGCTCCTTACACGCTCCTGATTGACTCTGCGTGTGGGCGTCACTGCCAGAAACGGAAGCTGGTATCTATCCGCTATGGCGCCATATTCCAGCCAGAGTTCTTTCAGCGCATTCCTTCCTTTCAGGCTGTACACATGCTTCGCCAGAGCAAGGCTTTTATCCGGCATCAGGCCATACTCCCGCTTCAGCCGTTCACCCAGAGCGCCCTCCATCAGAAAGGCCTGATGGTGATAAAAAGAAGTTTTAAAGTCCATACTATTTCCTCCCGTATTTCCTGATCTGCCAAATCCGGAACCCTTACCAGACTATTTTATTTCGTCAGCAAAAAATCTGCAAACAGGCAATAAAGACAGGACAGGAAACAGATATAGATTCCCGGCCCATCTTCATTGCCTGCTTGATCATTTAAACTTATTCTACCATATTCTTACAAAAAGTCAAAGCCAGGTATCTCTCGTAATCAATGAGTGTCTCTCAATACACCCCAAAAAAACGAATTACCGGGGCAACCCGGCTCTCGAGAATCTCCAGCCGGATTTCTTTCGTCATGACAGGTTCAAACACCGCATTTTTCCGGTATCCGACCGTTTTCCCTTCATAGAGTATGCGGCTCACTCCATCGTCAACGCTGAGAATGCGGAACGTTTCAATCCGCTGGCTGAACCTGATCTCCTCCTTGATTACCACCATGGATACGTTAACCGGTTCCTTCCAGCTCAGACGAATCTCACAGCTTCTGACGCCGTCGGGAGTCTTATAGCATCCATCATCATCCCTCCTGATATTGGCTGCGACGTAACCAATCTGGGACCCGGTGGCAGTCATCTCTGCATCTTCGGCCAGATTATGAGCCTCACGCCTTCTCAAGTATGCCCCCAGTTCTCTCAGCCTTTCAGCGTCACGCTCATGGATCAGCCCCTCTTTTGTCGGCGGGATATTCAGAAGCATCGTACTGTTGCCTCCCACGGAACGGTCGTAGATGGATACCAGATTTTCCAGACTTCTCACCTGATCATCCTCAGAGGCGTGATAAAACCAGCCCGGTCTTATGGAAAAATTCACCTCGGTGGGATACCACACCAGATCCGTCTCTCCCTCCAGTACCTCCCGGCTCCCCAGATCCTGGTCGCTGCTGGAGAGCGTCCTCTGACGAAACTCTGTCTCATCACTCTGCTGGCTGTTTTCCTTTATCTTTTCCTTGTCCTGCAAACGGGCCGGCACCACGCTCCACTCCTGCTCCCTGGTGTCTCCGGCTTCGTTGCCGCACCAGCGCACATCAGGGCCGCAGACAGAGATGCAGGCGTCCGGCTGCAGACGTCTGATCACCTCATAGTAACGGTCCCAGTCGTACCTCTGAACCCTTCCATCGGCGCCTTCGCCGCAGGCGCCGTCAAACCAGACACAGAAAATGTCTCCGTACCCTGTCAGCAGTTCCGTCAGCTGTCCCACAAAGTAATCGTCGTATTCGTTTCCTTTTCCATAACATGGTTCATGGCGGTCCCAGGGCGACAAGTAGATACCAAACTTTAACCCGTGTGCCCGGAGAGCCTCCGATACCTCCCGCACCACATCGCCCTTTCCACCACGGAAAGGACTTGCAGCCACTGTATGGTCCGTATATTTACTGGGCCAGAGGCAGAAGCCATCGTGATGCTTACAGGTGAGAATCGCACCTTTCATACCGGAAGACGCCAGAGCGTTGGCCCACTGGTCTGCATCAAACCTCTCCGGGCAAAAGATCGAAGGCGATTCCGTTCCGTCCCCCCACTCCCTGTCTGTAAACGTATTTACAGTAAAATGGAGAAAACCGTAAAATTCCAGCTTCTGATGATTTCTCTGCCGCTCGGAAGGCACCACCTCAATCAGCCTTTTTTCCTGTTCATCGATTACCAATACCGTTCCCAATCCTTTCTCATTCTCATAAGTGCTTCCATATAGAAGTAATCCCCCCACAGGTTACACTCGTCGACTCCCGACTCATGGACTCCATTCTCCTCTGACCGTTTGGCATACGTTCCATGAAGCAGAATTCCGGCTCCCGGCGCACCTTCTCTTAAGAGACACCGGTCCGTCAAGGCCTTCATCAGTTTTGCAGCCATGGACGTAAGCAGTTTTGCCTTTTCCTGATCCACACACCTGGCCATTTCCAGGAGACCGCAGGCAGCAATCGCCGCAGCGGAGGAATCTCTCGGTTCCCCGCTTCCGTCATGAAAATCGAAATCCCAGTAGGGAATTAAATCAGAAGGAAGATGTTCCATAAAACAGGCTGTCACACCATCAAAGAGTCTTTCATATTCCGGATTGTGAAAATATTCGTAACTTAAAGCAGTTCCATAGATCCCCCACGCCTGGCCTCTGGCCCAGATGGAGCCGTCTCGGTTGCCCTGCTGCGTGATTCCCTTCACAGGCGCTCCCGTCTCCGGATCAAAGTAGTAGGTATGGTACGTGGAATAATCCTCCCGCACCACACAGGCCATGGCCGTTCTGATATGGCGTTTTGCCTTCTCACAGTAAACAGGATTACCCGTTACCTCTGACGCCCAGAACAGAAGGGGCATATTGAGCAGGCAGTCGATAATCAAACGGTATTCCTTCGGATCGCCCACAGTCCCCCACGCCTGGAAGAATCCGCCTTTCTCCTGGAATCTTCCCATCAGATTGTCCGCCGCCGCCAGAGCCGTGCGTCTGGCCTGGCTGACCGCGGCTTCCTCCGCCTCTTCCCCCTTTAACAGACGCCATGCCGCCACGCAGGACGGGCTGAATAAAAATCCCATATCATGGTGATCCACCACCACCCGTTCCTTCATGCGCCGTTCAAAGTCTGCCACTGAAGCCAGTGCCTCCCGCTTAAAAGCAGGGTCTTTCGTCTCCTCGTAAGAAAGCCACAGCTCGCCGGTCCAGAATCCGTCGGTCCAGTCGTCATTTGCTGTCTTTGGATAGATCCCATCCACACTGGCCGCTGCCGGAAAGCTCCTGCCAAAATAAGCCATATTCCGCTTTACAGTTTCCACACAGACGGCAAAGGCCTCTTCTGCCTCTCTGTCATTTAACTCCGGCGCAGCTGACAGCCAGTTTTTCCTTACATACAATTCTTTATCCATATATTCTCCTTACAGCCGGCTCACAGTCATAAACCGGACAGCCTGCAGCCTGCCGTCTTCCGGCTGACTGCAGGCTGCTTTTCATTCTGTCCATTCAAACATTCCGCTCATATTCAGGCTTCAAACCACAGAATGTCATTCGCCTTTAAGCTCATGGCCTCAGCCTTTCCCTCTCCGTTGTAAATGACTGTCTCCTGCGGCTCATACGTATTATTGACAACGCAGTATTTGCCTGTGGCCGGATAATAATTCACTTCCACATTGAAATTGTCACTGTACCACTTCTTCATCTCCTGCTCTCTGCCGGCCGCCCAGAAAATAGCGCGGTACAGCATTCTGGAGTTCTCGAAGGAATACGGAATTCCGCTTAAGTATACGCTTCTTCCCTTTCCAAACTCATGAACCGCCATCTGAACGTCCTGGCCAATGCTTCGTAAGATCTTCGCATCCGGAAGAGCGTAGATGTTCTTCATGCCCTCGCCGAACTGAATCTCCTCACCGCTGTCCTCGGTGATGAAATGGCTGTGGGTCTCCCAGTTGTACTTGTCGGTGGAGAGGCTGAAGCCCACTTCCTTATCCACGCCCAGGACACTGGCCAGTGCAAAATAGCGTCCCTCGTGCTGACAGGCCGACGGCTCACCCACACCAATGAGCCCGCCGCCCTCTGCCACGAATTCCTTTACCGCGCAGGAAACTGCCGGATTCAGCCAGTAGCTGCCGCCGCTGGGTGCCGTATATGCATCGCCCACGTTGATCACTACACTGCATTCCTTTAAGACAGACGGATTTTCGATTACATCGTCAAAGCTGATAAATTTCACATCAAAGGGCATGCCGCTCAAACCTTCCAGTACACCCGCGTAAGAATACGTCTGTTTGTAATCAATGGCATGGGCTACCATATGGGTGCCCCAGGAGCGGAGTTTTCCCCAGCTGTTCAAGACGCCTACCGTGAAGTGGTTATATGGAGTCTGGCCTCCCACATTTTCATAGAGCAGACGGAATTCATCACAGATTTCCTCGATATACTGGATAAAATCCGGGAACTGAAGCGCCAGCTTTAAATAACCGCCGTAACCGATCCGGTCGATTGGCTTGCGTAAGATGGCGCGTCTGGCAGTGACCCAGTTGACCTTCGCCTCCCTGATCGGATCTCCTCCCTCATGAAATACATCCGGGAAGAAATACGGCAGGAATCTGCCTTCCGTATACTTCACACCCGGGATATCGGAGATAAGGCGGAGTGTGGTTCCGTTCCCTACGGAGCCCACCACTGCGTCCAGGCCGACTTCCTTAAAATACTCCCCGAACGGTTCGGTTCCGATCCAGTGGTCCCCTAAAAACATCATGGCCTCCCTGCCGTTTTCGTGGCAGATATCCACTAAGACCTTCATCAGCTTCGCAACCTCGCGCTGCTGGAACTTTTGAAAATCCTTAAATTCCTTAGACGGAACGCGGTTCGTGTTATTGTGGTATCCCTGGTCGATGATATACTCCGGACGGAACCGGTACCCTGCCTCCTTCTCAAACTGCTCCAGGATATAAGGGCTTACACTGGCACTGTAACCGAACCAGTCTACGAACTTTTCCTTTGCATACTCGTTGAATACCAGGGTAAACTGGTGGAAAAAGGTAGTAAAACGCACGACATCCGTATCCGGGTTTTCCACCATCCAGTTTTTCAGCCTGTCAATGACGTGCTGCTGCGTCTTCGGCTGTCTCACGTCAAATGTAATCTGGTGCTCCACATTTTCCCAGCTGTTGGTAATAAAATTATACATATGTACCGGGTCCCAGATGATGAAGGCCAGGAAGCTGACCGTATAATCGTGGTAACGCTCCGGCTGTGCCACAATAACCTCTCTGGCCGCCTCGTCGTAACTCCACTCTTCCGGCGCCACTACCTCTCCGGTCGTGCGTTCAACCACCTCCCACCAGCGTTTGATGTCATCGATGGTATTGGGCTTTAACTGCTGATCGTATAAATGCTTCATCACCGGAATGCGAAGCTCTCCCGCTTCCATCGCCGTATAGAACTCTGTCATCAGATACATCTGCTGCACTTCATCCGGATTGGCCTCTGCCCACGGATTGTCTTTTCTTGTCGTGTAGTAGGTAGAGTAGATTTTTACCGGCATGGACTTTAATTCGTCCGGCATGCTGGTGCCGTCGCAGTCACGGAGAGCATCAGCTCCCCAGCGTTTTACGATTTCTTTCGTTTCCTCAATCATATCCACATCAGTGGGTACGGTTACCCGTCCATATTTTTCACTCATTGCTGCTTCTCCTCATAATACGTCTTTGTTTTCAGTCATTGCCTCATACCGCTTACAGTACACGCATATCATACTCACGGAGCACCGGTTCTTTTCCGTTCAGCTCATAAGCGTTGGAATCCGCGTGGAGGCCTCTTCCATCCTGACAGGTTACCCGGATATACGTCTCATCTCCCGTTAGCGCAAAGGAAGCTTCTGTAACCATCTCTCCCGGGCCGGCCACTTTCTTAAGGCAGTTGCGGCCTTCCATCAGCACATAGATTTTCTCCACCGGACTGGTTTTCACAGTCAGAACGCCGTCTTCCACATACAGCTCCTTAATCTCCGGTCCCATAGAGCTGTAAAAACTGCCTTTTAAGAGAGCATCCACGATGCTGTCATACGTCAGCTTTTCCGCCTTAATCATGGTAAACCCGCCAAAGGAATCACAGAGCGGATCTCCGAACGGATAAGAGTTATGATTGTCATCCGTGGAAACGCAGAACAGCCGGTTGCCCAAACGCAGCATCTCGTCGTAGCTCTGCGGGTTATAGCCATACAGCCCATCGTGCTCACATCCGTAATTATAGATCTCCATTCCCCAGAAACCGCGGAGATTCTTGTAATCGTCGTAATTTTGAAGGGACCAGTAAGGATGATTGTAGCAGGCGAAAAATCCATACGCCTTCATTTGATCAATATATTCATTGATATAGTGGTAATCCCCATAGCGGCGCTCCGGAAGGGGGATCTGTTTTTTCTCTTCTGAGAATTCCTCCGGCTTCGCATCGTACAAATTAATATGATACGTCTTCACCCTGGAAAAATCCCCCGGCACTTGAAAGTGCTCGTTGATGTCCACCTCGCAGGCGGCCAGCGCCACGAAATGATCATCCATCAGTTCCCTGTGCCACTGATACTTCCGGTGATCCGTGTAAGCTACTACGGAATACCCCGCTTCCATGTATGCCTTTTTAACCTCTTCCGGCGTCAGGCGGCCATCGGAATGGATGGTATGACAGTGAAGGTTTGCCTTATAAAAGGTCCCTGTTTCCGGTATTAAATAAATTTTGTTTGACATTTTATACTCCCTCCAGGATGTGAAATTTCTAAATCTGCAGAATTTTCTTCCGGTAAGCAATCCATCTCCGGACAATCAGGAAGCAGATCACTGCCGAAGCCGCCGCCATCAGAAACCAGATCACGATGGTGGCATTCCATCCCAGGGCCACCGACAGCGCCCCGATCCCATAAGTGGAGACGGCGCCGCCTGCATAGACCGAGGAATTTAAGAGGCCCGATACGGAAGAAGCTCTTCCGATCACGCCGAAATACGACGGAAGCACCGCAATCAGCATGGTGTTGACCGCCATCATCGCCGTCGTCGCCACAGCCAGCATCAGAAAGGATACCGCCATGCTCTGCCCCGACGTGAGCCGCAGCATCAGGATGGCCGCTGCGCTGACCACGAAAAATGCTCCCGCAGTCCGCACCTCATCCCGGAACCAGTGAATATTGGCAAACGATGCCAGATAGACTCCCAGCAGGTTGAAAACCGGAATCACCATGGTGCTGGTAATGGCCAGAATGGCACTCACGCCATAAGTCTCACTGATATAAGTCGGCACCCATGTGGTAACTCCGTCCTTTAATGCCCCCTGGACGAAGAGAGCCATCATCAGAAAAAGAAAGCCCGACTGGATCAGAAGGCTCTTCCAGCTGACGGACGCATTCACGGAAGCTGCCGCAAAAGGTTTCTTCTCTGCCGCCCCGTCCAGCCTGTCCGAGGTCCCGGCTTCCCCGGATTCCACCGCGTACCGTTCCACCCGGTTCATGCCCAGGAGCCAGAATGCTGAGACCGCCAGCAGCGCCGAGCCCGCCAGAACGAACATGGCCCTCCAGCCCGACAGCCATATCACAAGCGCCGTCAGGCCGTAGGCCGCCATGGTTCCCACCGGGACGGAGCTGTTGAGAGATACGCACGCCTTCATCCTCGTCTCCGTCTCATAATACTCATACATCAGCCGGATCATGGGCGACCAGATAAACGCCTGAACCAGACCGTTTACACACCAGACCGCCGCCATCAGCCCCGGGGCTTTCACCCCTGCCATAGCCAGGTTGCAGAGACCTGACACCAGAAGTCCGGTGAAGACCATTTTCTTCGGCGCCAGGCGGTCTCCTAAGAAGCCGCTGACGAACTGCCCCGCTCCATAGGCAAAAAAGAATGCAGTTCCGATCATTCCGGCCTGGCCCTTGGAAAATCCCTCCGATGTAATGATCTCTGTCAGACTGGCTGAATAGTTCAGCCTTCCAATATATGTAGAAAAATAAACAATCCAGCACAGCCAGAACAGAAGCCTCACCATTTTTTTGTCTGTTATCTTGTAAAATCGAAGCCCCACGCCGCTGACCTATTCCCTTCTTTTTTTTCCTAACCCTTTACCGCAGAGGAATTGACGCCCTCCACAAAATATTTCTGCGAGAATAAGAACAGCACCAGGACCGGCATAAGAACCAGCGTCGCCGCAGACATCTGAAGCGCCGGATCCGTCACCGTACCTTCCGTAAACAGCTTAATACCGACAGACAGCATCTGCTTCTCCAGGCTGGAGATGAAGATGTAAGGCCCCATATAATCGTTCCAGGACCATACGAATGTAAACAGAATTAACGTCACGATGGACGGCTTTGCCAACGGCAGTATAATCCTTGAGTAGATCTTAAAGTGGTTGCAGCCGTCGATGCGGGCCGCCTCACTGATCTCCTCCGGAATGCCGATGAATGCCTGACGCATCATGAATACAAAGTAGATATCGAAGGTAGCCGGCAGTACCAGAGACCACATGGTATCCAGAATATGGATCTGCTTAAATATAACATACCTCGGAATCAGCATAATGTCACTGGGAATCATCAAAGAAGTCAGGAGAACCAGGAAAATTCCGTCTCTTCCTTTAAAGTTGATCTTGGAAAACGCGTAAGCCGTGATGGAAACCACGAAAACCTTAATGACAATGGTGGTAACCGTCATCACGATGGTATTAATGTACCACTGCCCGAAATCATAGTACGGATCACCGAACAAATCCGAATAGTTGGACAGGATGATCTGATCGGGAATCAGCTGAAGCGGCTTCGTGAGCACGTCACCCGATATCTTGAAGGACGATGACACCATGAATAAAAACGGGTAGATGCAGACAAGGCCGATGGCAATCAGAACAATCGTCCAGCCCCATGACATCTTTTTATCTTTCTTAAGCATAGTTCTTCCTCCTTAATAGTTGACCCATTTTTGCTGTCCGCGCCACTGGATCAGAGTGATGATCAGAACGATGATAAACATCACGAGAGCCTGGGCACTGGCGTAGCCTGTCTGGTAGTTGGTAAATGCGGTACGGATTATATTGATGGACATAACCGTGGTAGCCTGTCCCGGGCCGCCTCCGGTCAGAGCCTGGATGGTGGTAAAGTTCTGCAGGGATGTGATCACCGAACTGATCATTAAGAAAAATGTGGTCGGTGAAATCATCGGGATCACAATATTCTTAATTCTCTGCCACTTGCTGGCCCCGTCGATCTGAGCGGCCTCTAATAAATCCGCAGAGACGTTCTGAAGCGCTGCTAAATACGTAATAAAGTTAAGTCCGATGCCTTTCCACACGGCGATGCAGACAACCGTCGGAAGCGCAGTATTAAGACCGTACAGCAGATACGGCGGATTCTCGCTGCCGAGGGCAGACAGAATGTAGACAACCGGACCGTCCGGACCGAGCAGCAGCTTGAATACAACAGCCACCGCCACCATATTGGATACGTAGGGAAGGAAGAACATGGAACGGACCAGATTCTTACAGTGGATTCCCTTATTTACCATGTATGCGATGAAAAAGCCGCATACCATGATTAACGGCACATACATCAGGGAGTAAAGCCCGGTACGGCCTAATGCCTTCATGGTATCCACATCCGAAAACATGCGGACAAAATTGCTGAGCCCCACAAAGGACGCGTCTTCCAGCTTGCTGATATAGCGGACATTGGTAAAACCAAGAATCACCGCAATCAGAAACGGCAGCCCCTGGAATATAATGTAGCCGATCAGGTAGGGAGCAATAAAAAGGGCCCCCGTAAGATTCTCCTTTTTCTGAGCAATGGAGGATTTCATTTTCACTTTTGCATTACCATTACTTTTCATAAATACACCTCTTTTTTCGTGTAAATGCGGTTGAGTGAGCGCAAAAAGGGCAGCCCCTAAGGTTTCCCGAATGGACTGCCCGTCAGGTCAGACTACATTACTGCTTATCTTCTTCGATCGCTCTGTTTGCCTTATCCTGAATCTTGGTCACTGCGTCATCGATGCTCTCAGCTCCCTGGCCGTAAAGCTGGCCTTCTTCGATAATAGCCTGGGAGATCGCTGCGTCGCCGTAGCCAATGATTTTTTCAGAAAGTGCCTTGCGGCCGCTGTCAAACCATGCTGTCTTGAAGTCTTCTACAGTGAGTCCGTCAAATTCAAATGGCTTGGCCAGTGAGTTCTCCACGTACTCATTGATTTCTTCGTCTGTCAAGTCGATTCTTGCAGGTACACGGCCCATGCCCAGTGTATACTGGTTCTCAGCCATGCAGGCTGCCGCTGCGAATGCCGCGTCTTTGTTCTTGCTGGTGGACGGTACTGCGTAGCAGCCCGGCACTGTCAGTGTGGACGGATCGGTTCCCTCCGGATAAGGCATCGGAAGCAGGCCGACCTTCCAGTCTCTCGGGTACTTGTCAAACTGATTTAAGATGGAAGTTACCCAGCCGCCGCACATGAACATACCGTATTTTCCGGTCGATGCAAATGCGTTCCACGGTGTGTTGGAAGCCTTGAATTCCAGAATCGAAGGCTGAATCTTTTCTGTGTTGCCCAGGCCGTAGAAGAACTCTAAGCTCTCTTTAAACAGCGGATCGTCAAAGTTGGCTGTTCCGTCGGCCTTATATGGCTCCCAGCCCTTCTGTAATGCGTACATATAGTTGTAGCAGTCATAGTCCAGCATTAAGGAACCGTAGATTCCCTTGGAGGTATCTGTTACCTTCTTTGCTGTTTCGATGTATTTTTCCCATGTCCAGCCGTCTGCTGTCGGGTAGTCAACTCCTGCGTCATCGAAGATCTGCTTGTTGTATAACGTGATCCAGATATCAGAAAATGCCGGAAGGCCGTATACGTCTCCGTCAAACTCCGGAACGTAATCGCCAAAGGTTCCTGCGATATCGTAGCCCGCTTTCTCAGCGAGAGCGTTCATCGGCTCTAAGACACCGGCATTGTAGAATGCCTTTAAGCCCGGCTTTGTATTGTAGATTAAGTCGATCTCATCACCAGCCATTAAGCTGACCAGGGTTTTGTCCACTTCACCGGCTTTCGTATTCGGAATCACGTAGAATTCAATATTGATGCCCGTTTTTTCCTTCACCAGATCAAGTAACTTCTGGTTTTCTTCTCCGGTACTGGCCGTCTGTGTAGTTGCATACTTTAAGGTAACACCCTCGAACGGCTTGTCGGAAGCCGCCGCACCTTCTGTTGTCTCACCCTCTGCTGCGGTTTCGCCCTCTGCTTTTGTGGTGGTTTCTGCTGCTGCGGTTGTGGCTGTATCCGCCGGTTCCGCCTTTTTTGAAGAGCAGCCAGCCAGTGATCCTACTGCCATTGCTGCGCAGAGTGACAGGGAAACAACGCGTTTTATGTTTCTTTTCATTGTGGTAATTCCTCCCAGCTAATTTATTTGATGTATTAATTGTAACGTGAAAACCAGCCGGCATCCATAGTTGGAATTTTACCTTTATTGGTTATTCTTGTCCTTTACCGATCGTTTGGGAATCGTTATGATCACGATCGTTCCGGCCCCCTGTTTACTCAAAATCCGAACACTGTTCTGGTAACCGGTATAGATGGCGATTCGTTCCTTCACGCTGTACAGACCAATACCGGTCCCTTTTCGTCTCCGTTTTCCGGGCTCCGTCTCGGTTCTCACCGTCCCCGCCTCGACCTGGCGGCGCACCTCCTTCAGCTGGTTCTTCGTCATGCCGCATCCGTTATCCGCCACACGGAACCGGATCACCTCTGACTCCTCCCGGATATCAAGCCGGATCTTCAGCACACGGTCGATCCCCTCCATACCGTACATGAAGCAGTTTTCCACCACCGGCTGCAGGGTAAGCTTAATCATGGCATAGTTATACAGCTGATCGTAATCGACGGTGCTGTCGAATTCTATCCGCTCCTTATAGCGGTTTTTCTGGATATTCACATAGGCCATGACGTGTTCCACCTCCTGCCGGATGGGAACGATAGTCTCCCCGTTTCCGATGGACAGGCGGTACAGACGCCCCAGCGCCGCAGCGATTCGCCCGATGTCGGGGCGGCCTACTTCATTGGACTTCCAGACGATATTTTCCAGTGTGTTGTAGAGGAAATGGGGGTTGATCTGCCCCATAAGCACCTCCAGCTCCAGTTCCTTTTTCTTCTTCTCACTCTCCACCTGTTCTTTGATATAGTGGTTAATCTGCACCAGCATGGCGTTGTAATACATCATCATGCTCCTTAACTCCCCCTGGTATGCCTCCGGTTCCACATAGGCCTCCAGATTGCCGTCATAGACCTCCTTCATGGAAGCGTCCAGCACCTCCACCGGCTGAAGGAAACGCCTGGAGATCCAGTTAATGATCGCGATGCAGGCCGTCACGCAGACCAGCATGGCGGCAATAATTTCCTTAAACAGGCGGTCGATGGGCTCGGTGGCCGCGCTTAAGGGAACCACGGTAAATATCTGCCAGTCCGCGTTGTTTAACGGGCTCAAATCCGTAATATAAGACTCATCGTCATATTGAATCTGATGGCTCCCCTCTTCCGCTTCTTTTGCAAGCTCCATAATCCGCTCCGGCATCCGGCACATCTCGACGGCATCCTGATCCGACGAAGACACGAGACGGCCGCCGGAATCCACGATATATACGGTCCCCTTCATCTCCTCGGCAGATGCCTGATAAAGCTGGTAGATCTGATTTTCCTCCAGCACAAAGAACTGGGTATAGAGCCACGTACCGGTAAACGGGTGCAGAATCCGGCGCATACAGGTAATCACCTGGTCCGTTCTCACATCCCCCTTTTTCGTCCTGCTGAGGAAATTATTCTGCAGGGGCTGCCAGTGAAACATGGACAGCTTCGTCCGGTCCGTGGCGCCCATGCCGACCATGATCCGTTTGAGATCATTTCCCTGGAAATACGGGTCCAGGAAATTATACACTTCCTTGTTATTTCCGTAGATGGCGCTGATTCGCTGGCTTTTTCCCAGCGGGTCAGTCTTCAGAAAGTAGTTATTGAGTTCATAGATATCCCGCTGCTTTTCGATGGTCCTGCTGCCGTAATCCTTTCCCAGGAACTCCTCCACCTCCACGTCGTAGGCAAATTTGTCGGATACCAGCTGTACATTATAGAGCAGCTCATCCACCTGGGCCGCGATGGCATCGGCTCTCTGGCGTATATTTCCGACTGCCTGGTTTTTCATCTCCGTCCGTGTCTTTATAAACAGCACAGACGCAACCACCGTAAAGGGCAGAAGCACCCCAACCACCAGATAGAAAAACAGCTGCTGTCTCAATCCGCGGTTCATATAGCTGCTGAGCCGTTTCCATATGTTTCTCATTCTGTCTGTCCTTTCCGTCAGTTATGGAGTCCCCGGTATTCATTTGGACTCATGCCGCAGTGCTTTTTAAACACTTTGATAAAATTAGAGGCATCTGCGTATCCGGTCATCTCGGCAATCTCATAAATTTTTAATGACATGTCCCGCAGCAGCAGCTTGCTGTGCGCCATCCGCTTCTGTGTAATATAATCGCTGAAATTAAATCCTGTTTCTTTTTTAAATACTTTCGATATGTAGGCCGGATTTTTCCGGAAATGTTCTGCCGTGGCCTCTAAGGAGACCAGATTGGAACAGTATTCCCGGTCTAAATACTCCCGTATGGAGGTCACCAGCAGTCCTGTCTTCTTCTGGCCCGCTGACAGGTCCGGCGCGATGGAAGAGACGTGCTTCACCGTCTGCCCGTAGACGGCAGGCAGATGTTCCTCGTCGTCACAGAGACCGCTTAAGCCGGCCAGAAGGCCCAGTCCGTAGATATCTCCGATCTCTCCCTGGATCTCTCTGATACAGCGGCCTATGGCTTCCAGCTCCTCGGCTTTGCCTTCCTTCAGCGTGATAATCCCCACCACCTTCCGGTCACGGTTTAAGAAAAAATGTTTCTCCCAGGCCATCTCTCTGCTGTTGCAGTACCGGATAATCCTCTGCTTCAGCTGGTAGTGATCGTCCCTCTCCCCTGATCCCACAGGCTGGGCATCCAGTACCGCCATCATACAGCAGTTGAACTTCATGCCGGCGTCTTCCATCTCCTCTTTCCAGCCATACTCTTCCTCTCCGCCCACATAACCGTCCAGGAGATTGCTTAAAACACGCGCATAAGACAGTTCTTTATTCTGCATGGCCGAGACCTTTAAAGACTCCAGTTCCCGCCGTTTCATCCCCTCTTCATCCAGTTTCGTTTTCAGACGGTGAAACAGCGTCTCGAATTCATCAATGTCTGTAGGCTTTAACAGATACTCTGTGACCTGGTTGCGTATGGCCATATTTAAATACTCCACATCGTTATATCCGCTGAGTATGATAATCTTGATCTCCGGGTTATTTTCATGGAGATACTGCATCAGCTCGATTCCATCCATCTTTGGCATTCGGATATCAGACAGAACCACGTCCGGATGCGTTTCCCCGATCATACGCACAGCCTCTTCCCCGTTCTCCGCCTGTCCTGCGACTTCAAATCCCCACTCCTTCCACGGAATTCCCCGGGCCATGCCGCGGCGGATATCTTCCTCATCGTCTACTATCAGTAACTGGTACATGGCTGTTCCTCCTTGTCGTATTTTGCAGCTGCCTTTAACTGTTCTGCGGCCGCTTCTGTCACTTATTGTATAACTTCTTTGGGTTTCTGACAATAAAAAACAGTTCAATCCAAAAAAATGAGACTGAAACCGGCAGTCCTGCACGGTCTCAATCTCATAATTGCTGCTGTGATAAACGCTTTTTTCGCCCTTAATGCCGCTTCTATGCGTCTTTTCCGGCAGCGGCAAGATAGCGCTCAGCTTTTTCTTCCGGCAGGGTTTCAATGCCGGTAATCTGGCCGGACGAATTCCTTGTAACCGCCAGATCAGCGGTTCCCGTTTCATCTGTCCAGAAGGCTGGATACCAGCCGTCGCTTTCATCAACAAACACTCTTACCTTCTGCCCTTTAAAGTACATGGCGTCCTCTTCCGCGCGAAACGATATTCCGAAAGAAGCGTACTGCTCATATTTTTTCCCGTTTTCCAGCGGCTCCTGATTTGACCCGTCTGTGTCCTCTTCAAAAAATTTGGCACGGCATTTCTGTGCCTCCTTCTCGGACATCACGCTGACACCGGTGACGGCTCCGGAGGAATCACGTTCCACTTTCAGATTCACCGTTCCGGCCTCATCATAATAAAATGCTTCCTTCTCATTAGAATCTGTAAAAAGCTTTACTTTCTGGTTTTTATAGAGGAGCGACTGACCATCGCCTGATATACCAATTTCATACGGGGAATATTGTTCATAAATACCGGGGTCCGGCAGGAATCTGACTGCGATATCTTCTTTCACGTATATGAGATCCGGTATGCTCTCTGCAGCAGCGGAGGTGGCAAACGCGCTGCCAATCACAGCCACTACGGCACAGGCCGCCGCTATGGAGAAAACTGTTGTCTTTTTTATTTTCATAATTGCTTCGATCCTTTCTTCAACCGCGTTTTTACTGAAATTGCTGCACAGCGGAGTAAGGCCGCTTTTCTTTTCCTCCATGGCAATCAGCATTAACGCATAGGCAGATTTGACAGTTTCACCGAACATCCGCACGACTCTTTCATCACAGGAAAGCTCGATATCCCGATTGGCCAACAGATACATGACCCAGACCAGGGGGGTTACACCAGTGCAGGCACAGGGCAGCCGTCAGCAGCAGCTTCGTCACTGCGTCAAAGCGCCGGATATGCACATACTCGTGTGCAAGGACGTACTGCATTCTCATTGTCTCCGTCCAGTCCGTCTCTGCCGGCATTAAAATAACAGGATGCAGGATTCCATAGGTAAGAGGGGCTGTTATTTTGCCGCTCTGGCGAATGGAAACAGGGCGCCTTAACTGATATTCCGTCAGCCATTGAATTGTAAAATCGTTTTCTACCGGCTCAGAAACCATAAATTTACGGCGGCATCTGATGCAGGCAGCGGTAAAATACAGGATGCACAGTACCAGCCCGATCCCCCAGGTCCAGCCCCACACGGAAATCCCGGCAGACGCTGCCGTATTATGTGCAGCCGCGGTTCCGGCTGAAACCGGATTAACGGGCAATACATTCGCAATCGGAGAGGTTCCGATTTGTCCGGCTCCGGAATGCCCTGCCAGGGAGTAGACACTGAATGGGGAGGGCAGCGAGAACGGCACCAGCAGCCGTACCAGAACCAGCCCCCACAAAACAGCAAACGTTTTTTTCGGCAGACGGTTGATGGAGATGGCCCGGACGGCTGTGATAACCAAAATCATGACTGCACCGGAAACACTCATTTGTATCAGACTCATTTCCCGTCACCTCCTAATTCCTCTACCATCTGTTTCAGTTTTTCCACCTGCTCCGCACTCAGATTTTTTCTGCCCAGCAGAGAGGCAAACAGCTTATCCACGGAGCCATCGAATACCTTATGAAGCAGTTCATCGGTTTCCTGCTCCTGCACCTCTTCCTGCTTCACCAGTGCATGACAGACAAAGTTGGGATCGATCCGTTCCACAGCGCCTTTTTTGATACAGCGCTTTAACAGTGTATAGGTGGTATTGACATTCCAGTTGTACCGCTCCTTCATCACGTCGGCAACGTGCTTTGCCATGGTGTCTCCCTCTTTCCAGAGAACATCCATAACCTTTATTTCACTGTCTACCAGTTTGATGCCCATTTGTTTCACCTCTTTTCTTTTATAAGACTGGAGTAGTATCCATACCTATATACTACTCCAGTCTTATAAAAATGTCAATACTACAATTGTCTTATTTTTATTCAGATACAATGACCGGTATGTCTGGTGTAAAGCAAAAAGAGAGAGCCGCAGCCGTCAGCAGTTCTCTCCTCTTTCACTGTTGCGGCAGGGGTCTGCCGCTTCTCTCTATTTTTTTTCAATGATCTCAAGGTTCACACCATCCGGATCATGAATAAAGAAAAAGCGGGTACCGGGATTCGGCTGAACCGGTCCGCGGACAATTTCCACTCCCAGTTCTTTCATGTATTCCAGCGCCTCGTCCAGATTTTCCACGGAAAGCCCCAGCGACGGGCATTCTCCATATAGGAACGGCTCGGCATCTGCGCTGCAGATTAACTCGATCTCTGCCGGACCATCTGCCATAAACGCAATTTCCGTGCGGGGGCCGGCCGGAAATCTGCGGGCCAGTTTCATTCCGGTTACCGTCTCATAAAAGCGGATGGATTCCTCCAGATTCTTTACGTGCAGTGTTGCAAATATAAATTTCATGTTAATTTCCTCCAAATATAAATTATGTTAAAATCAACGGCAGACACATTTTCGAAGTGCAGCCAGAAGGCGGTCAAAATCGATCGGCTTCGTAACGTGATCGTTCATTCCCGAAGCCAGTACTTTCGAGATATCTTCCGCAAATGCATTGGCAGTCAGTGCAATGATGGGAACAGTCTTCGCCTCCGGGTGACCGCTGCCGCGGATCTCTCCGGCCGCCGTATATCCATCCATCACCGGCATCTGTAAATCCATGAGGATTGCGTCGTACGTTCCCGGCTCAGAGCTGACGAACATCTGAAACGCCTCATACCCGTTCTCTGCCTTGTCAACGATAAAGCCCGCATCCCGCAGAAGCGTCTCCGCGATTTCCATATTGAGTTCATTATCTTCTACCAGAAGAAGCCGCAGTCCCTGGAGACAGGCATCCAGCTTTCGTCCGAGATTACCGGTTACCGCCCGCTGTACTGCCTCCTCTTTTTCTTCTTCCTCCAGAATCCTGATGTTCAGCGTAACGATAAAGCGGCTTCCCTCTCCCTCTCTGCTTTCCACCCGGATATTGCCCTGCATGGCTCTCACGATTCCATAGGAGATGGACATCCCAAGGCCGGTGCCCTGTACCTTTCTCACGTGACAGTTGTCTTCCCTGGCAAACGGAACAAAGATATGATCCATAAAATCCCTGCTGATCCCGATTCCATTGTCCTCAACCGTAAATACAAAGCAGCCGACGCCTGGAATTCCCGATGTCATCTCCCTGGAAGCAACCGTAATCGTCCCTCCGTGGGGGGTATATTTTATGGCATTGTTAATGAGATTGATCAGGACCTGGCGGATCTTGCCGGCATCTCCCAAAAGGTTGTCGTGTGTGGTGCCATCCGTCAGGAAATTCAGAGTCTGTTCCTTTTCCATCGATTCATTATAGACGATGCTGCCGATCTCGTGGAACAGGTTTTTTAAGGAAAACGGCGCTTCTGTTAATGTGAGCTGTCCTCTCTCGATCTTCGACATGTCCAGAACCTCATTAATCAGATGCAGCAGATGGCTGCTGGACAGACTGATCTTCTGGAGGCAGTCCTTCACGCGTTCCCGGTCATCCACCTGCCCCATCGCGATCGCCGTCATACCGATGATGGCATTCATCGGCGTCCTGATATCATGCGACATCTGTGCCATGAAATTACTTTTAGCCTCATTGGCGTTTCGTGCTTCCTCATACGCCGCAAAAAGCGCTTTCTGGCTCTGTGCCTCCTGTTCCTTTTCCTTCTCAATATTATGGGAGGCTAAAATAATCTTGATTGGAACCCCGTTCCTGCTCTCCGCCAGAATCACGTGGACCCGCATCCAGCCGTAATAACCGCTGTAATCCCTGCGGTATTCCAGGTCATAGATCGTTTCCCCTTCCTGAATCCGCTCCTTAATAGCCCCCAGGGACATTTCCTGCTGAAACCGTTTCCGGTCCTCCTCATGAATCAGATGCTCGTGGTAAATATCAAACAACACGCAGTATTGATCCGAATGATTCAGGCGCTCTGCGACATCTTCCCGCACAACAAAGGTCTGAAAAGTCTCTTCCGCCAGGTCTACATAGAAGACAGAGTGGTAGAAAGCGGAAAGTCCCTTAATGATATTCTGAGCCTCGACGTACAGCTTCTTTTGCTGCTCTTCCTTCAGCTCCGTCAGCTTCTGCTCGTTGATGTCCATGTTGGCAAAAATCACCTTTGTGATAACGCCGTCCTGAATTTCCGCTATGCTGAACCTGGAGCGGACCCATCGGATACAATCCGGATAGATCCGGCGGAAATCAACTTCATACACAGGCTGTTCGGCCGAGAGCGTCTGACGCAGGAAATCAATGCTGGCGGCTCTGCGCATTTTCTCCTGATCTTCGGGATAAACGTAGTATTTTACAAACTTCTCATAATAGACATCGAGGGCTCCCTTGGGAAACGCCTTGTTTTTCTGAATAAAATCCTCCTGCCAGATCGGTTCTTCCGTATTGTTTACATAGTCAAACAGATAGATGGAATAGTAGCATTCACACAGATTTGACAGGATGGCCTCCCGTCTCTGAATCTCATACTTATCATCCACATTCCGCACCGTAAGAAGGATCCTGTCCTCAAAATTCTGACTGATCAAGGCAGAATAATAGCTGTAGGCATGGAAACCGCCCTCCCGGTCGTACATATGCAGCATACCTTCCCGGTATGCACCGGCAGCATAGTTTTCCGTATCAAAAATGCGTTCAAATTCCAACCGGTCCTCTTCCGGCATAATCGTTACCGCCTGATCATGGAATTCCTGATACGTGCCCCTTCTGGAAAGAGTCAGCAGTTCCCCGGAATAGTAAATACAGTTATACTCTGTTTTTTCACAGTCCACACTGATGAGCAGTGTATAAATCTGTGACACTGCAACCTGTGCGCTGGCTTCGTCAATCCACTTTTCTATCTCGCCGTCCTGCTCTTCCATGGCGGCTATGACCCAGGGATATTCCTCGGAGTATTGATTTAAGGGAACCACTTTGATTCTGCGCCAGCGTTTTTCTTTTGTTCTGTAAATCGCTTCCGCTCCCGTATGATCGGAATCAGCTCTGCCGGTGCCGGAACAGTCCGCTTGAAACTGTCTTCTTATATTCTCCGGATTGACCGCATTCATAAACAGTTCGCAGTTCTGCCATACAATCTCGCTTTCCGCATAGTTTCGAAAAAAAGTCTCGAAATCCGCTGCGCCTTCGCTGAAGGCTTCCAGCTTCTCGGTGGCTTTTATAATTCTGTATTCACCGGTTTGGAGATTGCAAAGGATAATCCCTTTATAATTCTCATTCAGCTTCTCCAATATGGTATCATACTCCTGCTTCAGCATAACCGTATTGGTAATATTCTGGTGATACCCAAGCAGACAGGTCCCTCTCTGAAAATTCTTGTCCCGGATGCCGCCGCAGCGTACATAAATCTGTCCCCACAGCGGGTGATGCCACAGGTACTCCACCTCCGCTCTCTCATCGGCGCAGATACGCTGGACTCCGTTCTGAACCATGGGATAATAATCCGGATCGATGCGCTCATACCACCCGCGGTAACACTCCTCCGGAGACGGCTCCCCGGCAAAGCCAAGCAGCTCCAGCATGGCTTTGTCCGCATACATTCGCGGTTCCTTTCCCTCTTCCAGTTCGATTGCCCACAGACCGGTCTGGGCCTCGTGCAAAATATCCTGAATCTTCTGTATATCCTTAAAATGTTCCGCCATCTGTCTTTTCCTCCCGTATCAAAGAGTACACCAGCTATTCTGCCGTATCCGGTCCCTTGGACTTCACTCATACTGTATTTCATTTTATCAAATTCGGCATTTTATTACAACCAGTTTACACATACAAATGTACGAAAAAAAGTACATTATCTGAAAAAGATTCGACAGATCCCCATTTTATCGATATAATTAGAACAGTCAATAGAATATCTGAACGAGGTGATTTTATGGAAGTAAAGGGGTGGAGGGAGCGGTAAAGATTCCGACCACCGGTAACGAAATTGGCGTGATTTATCACCATAATGTAGAATATGCAGAAATTGACGGTGAAAAGCTGCATTTACAGATTTTGCGCCCACTGACTCGTAACCAGCCGGACATGGTTTGTCCGTGTGTAGTATTTGTACAGGGCTCCGCATGGTTTAAGCAGGACGTCTATGCACAGCTTCCGCGATTGGCAAAGCTTGCAGAACGTGGTTATGCAGTGGCTGTGGTGGAATATCGCCATTCGGGTATCGCACCTTTTCCGGCACAAATTATGGATGCCAGAAATGCCGTACGCTTTCTGCGTGTGCATGCGGAAGAATACAGGATCGCCCCTGAAAAAATCGTTATTGCAGGCGACTCTTCCGGCGGGCACACTGCCATGTTTGCCGGCATGATTCACGATGATGTGGAAAATACGCTCTTCCCGGGCATTTCTGCGGAGGTTAAGGGCATCATAAATCTCTACGGAAGCTGCAGCGTCATGAAGGAAGATTCCAATCCGACCCAGCTTCTCCACTGCCAGCCAGACAGTCCGGAAGGTATGGTGATGGGGCATACGGACCTGCGTGAAAGTGAGGAGCTGCGCCGCAGGCTTTCGGTGGAATGCAGCATAGAGCCAGACAGTGTGATCCCGCCAACGATCATATTCCATGGTACAAAAGACCGCATTGTCAACTGTGAAGGCAGCGTGATTCTTTATCGCCGTATGAAAGAGTGCGGGAAGGATGTGAAGCTGTATCTGATTGAGGGCGCCGACCACGGCGGCAATGAATTCTGGACAAAACAGGTTGTGGACATCATGGATGACTTCATCCAGAGGGTAATACAATAATTGATTTTCATACTGGACGTCAAAAGAAGAACCTATACCAGAGCAGAGTATGCAAAAATGTATACTCTGCTCTTTCCCACTCTTTATACCTCCGCCGCTTTCTGAAATACTTTCCTGTCCCTGACTCTGTCGTCTTTCGCCACCTGCAGGGCCCTTACCGCATTTAGGATGGCAATCACAGAAACGCCTGCATCTGCAAATACCGCCGCCCACATACTGGCAAATCCAGCCGCTCCCAGGACCAGCACGATTGCCTTGATCCCCAGGGCAAATACGATATTCTGCCGAACGATTCGCAGGGTTTTTCTGGAAATCCTCATGGCCGCAGCGATCTTGGACGGCTCATCCGTCATAATGACCACATCGGCCGCCTCGATGGCCGCGTCAGAGCCGAGTCCGCCCATGGCAATGCCGATATCCGCGCGGGCAAGAACCGGAGCGTCATTAATGCCGTCTCCCACAAATGCCAGTTTACCCTTCCCGCTGGTCTGGAACAGCAGCTGCTCCATATGGCTTACTTTATCCGCCGGAAGAAGTTCTGTATACACTTCATCCAGGCCCAGGCGCTGTGCTACATTTTCGCCCACGGCCTTTGCGTCGCCCGTCAGCATGACGGTCTTCCGGATTCCCGACTGTTTCAGTTCCCGGATCGCAAAGGCCGCATCCTCCTTTACTTCATCTTCAATCAGGATGGCTCCCCTGCTGATTCCGTCCTCTGCCACGTAGACAACCGTCCCTGTCTCTCTCACCGGTTTGAATTTGATGTGATTTAGATTCATCAGCCTGCTGTTGCCAGCCAGTACTGTCTTTCCGTCTAAGGATATGGAGATTCCATGGCCGGCAATCTCCTGAACATCAGCCACTCTGGAGGCATTCAGTTCCTTTCCACAGGCTTTTACAATGGATTTGGAGATCGGATGGTTGGAATCCTTTTCCGCGTAAGCGGCCAGCTCCAAAAGCTTCTCCTTCGTAATCTTTTCCGGAAAGCATCCGCTGACTGCAAACGACCCCTTGGTCAGCGTCCCCGTCTTATCAAAAACAACCGTCTCTGTTTTAGCAAGCGCTTCTAAGTAGTTGCTGCCTTTGATCAGAACGCCGCATTTGGAAGCACCGCCGATTCCGCCGAAGAAACTGAGCGGTACAGAGATAACCAGCGCACAGGGACATGAAATAACCAGGAAGGTCAGCGCCCTCTCAATCCATACCGTGAACGGCTGGCCTGTCAGAAGCGGAGGAATGACTGCAAGAAGCACCGCCGCAGCTACAACAGCCGGCGTATAATATCTTGCAAATCTGGTAATAAATGCCTCAGATTTCGACTTCTTGCTGCTGGCATTTTCCACCAGATCGAGAATTTTGGCCACGGTGGATTCTCCATATGGTTTCGATACCAGGATTTTTAAGGTACCGCTCTGGTTGATACAGCCGCTTATCACATCGGCTCCCGGTTCCACCTCCCTTGGCAGGGATTCCCCGGTTAAGGCCGAGGTGTTCAGGGCAGAACGGCCTTCCAGAATGGTTCCGTCGAGCGGTACCCGCTCGCCCGGCTTTACCACAATCACTTCGCCGACAGCCACCTCATCGGGATCGACGGACACGATCCCGTCTTCTCTCACCACATTTGCGTAATCCGGCCGGATATCCATCAGCCCGGATATGGACCGGCGCGACTTGCTGACCGCGTAGGACTGGAACAGTTCACCCACCTGGTAGAACAGCATGACCGCGACACCCTCCGCATATTCGCCTAAGAACATGGCACCCACGGTCGCTACCGTCATCAAAAAGTTCTCATCGAATACCTGGCCGTGTAAAATATTCGTAACCGCCTTCCAGATGATATCCCAGCCGATCACCCCATAGCACAGCAGAAACCCGGCCAGTTTCCCTGTTGGAGTTAGCGGAAGGGCCATGGTAATCAGGTATATGGCTGCTGCCGCGAAAATCCGGTATAACTGTTTTTTCTGTTTTTTTGTCATATCATTTTCCTCTTCGTCTGCGGCGGCGAGAATATGCTGTGCCGCCGTGCTTTTATAGATGCAATTGTCTCTCGCTTACACGTGCTTCTCAATTAAATCTTCTTAACGGTTACATCCGGTTCTATTTTCTTTATCAGCTTTACGGCTTCTTCCGCAATCTCCTGGAACCGTTCATCGGCTGCCTCCAGAACCATCTTCTGGCTCAGGAAGTTGACCTCCACATTTGTAACTCCGCTTATCTTCTTAACAGCGCCCTCAATCTTCGCAGCACAGTGTGCACAGTCTAAATCTAACAGCTTAAATGTTTTCTTCATAAGGAATATCCCCTTTCAATTTTTGTTTTATATGAATAATTGTTCATGTGTTCATTTGTATTCTATAATAGATCAAACGATTCGTCAATGAATAGAGTCATTTTCTGTCCGTTTGGATCAAAATGCTGTCTTCCTGGAGCCATTTGATTTTTTTTGCTGAATCTTGATTTGTATGGCTCTCCAATTTGTCCATTCGGGCTCTATTCAGGTCTTTTGGGAGCGTACAGAAGAAAGATTATCTGGTTTATTTTAAACTTTGGTCCACAGGGGTATACTTCGGATATGGCGGCCAGCTTCGGGGCGAAGCTCGTTTCTCTGCTGGTTCCACTGCTGGCTCCGGTCGGCCTTGGCTTCTGGCAGATTGTCGTGGCGCTGGTCGCGGGTATTTCCGCAAAAGAGGTGATGGTTTCCAGCTTTATTGTCCTCTTCGGAATCCAGGGGATGAAGACCGCCGGAGAAATGGCTGCACTGAACGGCAAGCTGTCTTTCATAAGCTTCGGACCGCTGAACGCGTTCTGCATGATGCTTCACCGGAATCTGACGTTTTTCATTTTGAAGCAGAATATTTCTTCCAACTGTGTTACAATAGCGGTAAACAGACGAGGAGGCTTTCCGATGGATGAACTAACAAAACCGCACTATCAGATCTATTATAATCAAAAGCCGCTGTCCCCGCAGGTTTTCTCCGATCTGCATGTCCAGTACCAGTATGGGAACCGCGAAAATCCCGGAAGTATGGATGTATTTACCATATTTCCGGGAATCGAATTGATCTATAATGACTTTTCCATGGTTTACTGTGACAGCAGCCTGAAGACAGAGAGCGAACTGCTTGAGATAAATTACTGCTACCAGGGCCGCGAAGAATGCCAGTGGCTCTGCGGCGATTACCTTTATCTGGGCAAGGGCGATTTATGCATTACCCGCATGGAGGATGGCACCCCCGGCCTCTACTTTCCCACGGGCCGTTACTTAGGGATCACGATTGTGCTGGATCTGGGGATTCTAAAAGACCATAAGCCCCCGCTTCTGGACAATGAAAAACTGCGGCTGCAGGAATTCGGCAACAGATTCTGCCCCGGCAGTCACTTCCTTGCAATCCGTGCCAACCGACAGATCGATCATATATTCGGCGAACTGTATCAGATTCCTCAGGAGTTCCGCCATGATTATTATAAGATCAAGGTTCTGGAACTCCTCCTGTTCCTGAGCATGATCGATCCGGAACAGGAACGCGCCCTGGACCGTGTCACCAAAAATCAGATCGACATTATCCGGCAGGTACAGCGCCGGATCACGCAGAACCTCCAGGAAAATATAACGATCGATCAGCTGGCAAAGGAATTCTGCATCAGCTCAACCTCCTTGAAAAGCAACTTCAAGCAGGTCTGCAGCACGACCATCAAGGACTACTTAAGAAGGGAGCGCATGGAGCGGGCCTCCGCCCTGCTTCTGACCACCGGCAGCACCGTGGCCGATATCGCGGCTTCCCTGGGCTATACGAATCAGAGTAAGTTTTCCGCCGCGTTCAAGGCAGTCCATGGGCTGACCCCGGTGGAGTATCGCAGGAAGTGCCGGCATGAGCGGAAGGATTGATTCATGCATCACACACAGAGCTATAATAGCAGACTTTTACCTCCTCAAGCTCCGGTTCATTTCCAATTGTCTGGCACCAGATAACCGGTTTCTCTGCTCCCAGCCATTCCTCGCTGATATATGCAGTATCCCGGCTTCCTCCTCTTACATCCGGAAATGAACCGTTTGGAAGGACCAGTCTGCTGATTACTCTGTGATTGTTTACAATCGTCAGTTTAATATCCTTTCCCTGGAAAAACAGTTTCATTTCCTTCCCGTCTTTTCTTTCCAGCGGCAGAGTCATCACATAATTTTTTCCCTTCCGGAGCTTTATGGGATACGTCGTTTGAACCGCCTGCAAGGGCATCTTAAACGTTTCCACCGGCAGCATACCGTACTCACAGTCCGTCTGTGCATTTCCTGCAATTAATGTAACGTTTCCTACCCGGTCGGTGGAAAATTTACGTTCTGTTCTCAGACACACCTCAATCCGGTCATTTTTTGCATAGCGGCTGATATCGACGACAGGATCATCCTTCAGCACATCTGCCTCTAAATGCCCATTTACGTAAACATGAATGATGCAGTCCGCCCTGGAAAAATGAAGATACAGTGAATCCGCATTATCTGGCACAGTAATCCATTTGCTGTAGACGCCTCTTACAGGACTTACCGCCCTGCTGTAGGAATCAATTCCCATTATGGTATTATAATTGGAGTGACGGAAAAAGTACCATTCGCCCACCGGCTGTTCATCCAGATCAAACAGCCAGTTATCGCTGATATCCTCTCTGCCATTGATACGAACAATTTTCCCAATCCCCTTCAGAGAATTCATTCTCAGAGACTTACAGCGTATATCATCGAAGTTGCTGTGTCCCCAAATTTCCGTATATATCTGGTAAATTCCAGGCTGTAACTGACGAAATATGCTGTCTCCTCTCCCATAGATCACATCTGTCTGCTCCCCGTCCCGGCATATGGTAATAATATCTGCCGCTTCCTGGAAAAGGAATTCTCCGTCCTTTTCTACCGAAAAACGGTAACAGCCGATTCCTCTGTACTGTGGGATCTTCTCCATTGGCTGTACTGGCGTTTTCTCAAATTTAATTGCCGGTAATACTGCATCAGCTATGGACAGATGGGATATCACCCGTTCCTCCGCCTGCTCCTCCAGCTTCCCCTTCATATCAGGCAGACCGGGAATCGGCATCACAGCAATCTCCTTCGGCGATCCGACAATCAGGTTAAAAGACTCATCCTGATACCCGCCGTTTACTGTCTTTATTTCTCCGTCCATATCAAGTACTGCAATAAAGTCCCCATAGCCGTACATAGCTGTTGTAGTACGGTCCTCTTTTTCCTCAACAAAGCCAATCTCATAACTGCTGTATAAGAGGGTTATCCTCTTTTTGTCTGAAAGCACAACATTGACAGGCAAAAGTCTGGTCTCCAGAGACGCCATTAACAGGGTCAGTTCAAAGTCATGATATTGCAGATGAATGGTATCCTTCCGGCCCAGATTGGACAATTCCAGGAAATCTCCCCGTGTCGTATGAAGCAGGGGAATCACCGCGTTTACCGGCTGGCTGGATTGAATCACCATACCTTCCGCCTTCATTGGAACCGACTCCGCAAACTCAGTCGGGAATGAATTCAGCAGACCGGACAGAAGCCTTGATTCGTAGAACTGATCATTTACCTCTCCGGCAGAGCCAATCATGGAATCAAAATCATAATCAGCAGCCATCAGCGCGATGGGATTCTCACGTGTTCCCCAGTTGGTAATTCCATTATACCACTCCATCGTATTGCCGGCAGTCTGATTATAAGGTCCCAGCAGCTTTGCACCACATGCCAGAAGACGCTTTAAGTAACTGTGCTCCCTGTTTGTCTCTGTGATTAAAAACGGCATATTCCGATCAGACACAGTAGAATAAAGATGAAGTGCTCTCTCCTCCGTCCCCGGAGAGTTAGAATCTGAATACACATTAAACGCGGTATAAAGTCCCGGTGTCAGCCCACCCGCACGCAGTAAATCGTTCTGGCCGCAGCAGTAAAAAAGCGGGATATCAATACGATGGCCCGCTGCCATACTCATGAGCTTCTCCATATAGCTTACAGGGCTCTTGCAGTCAAAAAAATCCAGTTCATTCTCAATCTGCATGCAGAGTACGGTTCCTCCTCTGCTTATCTGAAATGGTTCCAGAACAGGCAAAATATGATCATACCATGTTCCAATCCGCTTCAGAAACTCTTCATCGTCCTGTCTCACAGAAACGCCGTCTGCAGCCAGCCATGCGGGAAGTCCGCCTCCATCCCATTCCGAGCAAATATATGGGCCTGGCCGTGCAATCACAAAAAGCCCATGCATTTTTGCCAGTTCCAAAAAAGCATATACATCACGGTTTCCTGAGAAATCCCATATTCCCGGAGCTGTTTCATGATAGTTCCAGGGGAAATAAACATCAATTGTATTATAGCCGGCCGTCTTAAGAAGTTTCATTCTTTTTGCCCATTTTTCTCTTGGAATTCTAAAATAGAACAGGGAAGACGCCAGCAAAATATTAGACAGTTTCATTGTATTCTTTATCCTTTCAGTCCGCTGTGTACCATACCGTTTGTGATTTGTTTTTCAAATATAAGATACGTAATGATAATCGGGATCAGGGCGCATACCGTTCCCGCCATAATAACAGTATACTGCATCGTATGTTCCGACTGGAAAAAGGTAAGTCCCAGCTGAATCGTGTACTTTTCCTTTGTATTTAAATAGATTAACGGCGCCGTATAGTCATTCCAGACCTGCACAAATGTAAAAATAATCAGTGTAGAGAGCGCCGGCTTCGCCAGCGGGAGCATCACCTTCGAAAATATGTACCCCTCTCCGGCCCCATCAATTCTGGCTGCTTCCATAAGTTCTCTGGGTACTGTGAGAAAAAACTGTCTCAGAAGGAAAATACCGAAAGCACTGGCCAGCTGCCCCAGAATCAGGGCTGCGTGAGCATCTGTCAGTCCCAGTCTGCTGATGATCTGATACTGTGGAATCATAATTGTATGCCACGGCACCATCATAGTTGCCAGGTAAAGTGAAAATAAAATATTCTTTCCCCTAAATTCAATAGATGAGAATGCATAGGCCGCCATTGCGCTGATAATCACCTGACCCGCTGTGGCAAATACTGCTACCACTACCGTATTTTTATAATAAAGAAGAAATGGTTCTTCTACCCAGACCTGCGTATAATTCGATAAGTTGACCGGATCAGGTATCCACTCAACAGGCACCGTAAACACTTGGGTATCAAATTTAAATGACGTTGAAACCATCCACAAAAAAGGAAATATCATCGTAAGAGACAGGGCACTCATAAGCACATAAAAAGGCACCTGCCATTTTTTAGATTGTATCATATCCGTTCTCCTCCCTAATCATAGTGAACCCAGTGTTTCTGCATCAGGAATTGAACCGCCGTTACCGCCAGGATCAAGGCAAAAAGAAAATACGCGATGGAAGACGCATACCCCATATTCATCCTCTTAAATCCCTCATAGTAAATCCGGTACGACAACACATTGGTACTCATACCGGGGCCCCCCTCAGTCATTACATTCACCAGGTCAAATACCTGAAATGAATTAATTGTCACCAGAACCATATTCAAAAAAATACTTGGCGTTATCATGGGAAGTGTGATTTTAAAATATCTTTTGATACTACTTGCTCCGTCGAGAGCGGCAGATTCGTACAGACTATCGGGTATATTCTGCAGCCCAGCCAGGAAAATCAACATGTAATATCCGCACGATTTCCATACAGAGACAATAACCACTGCAAATAACGCCCATTTTGTTGATGCAAGCCACTGCGGCGGATTGACTGCTCCTATTTGCTGTAAAATCGTATTTAAAGGGCCGCCCGCCGGATTAAAAATCATTTTCCAAATAACGGCTACAGAGACCATGGAAGAAATATAGGGCAGAAAAAACAATGTTCGAAACAGCTTTCTAAACTTCGTAAGCTGATTTAAAAGAGATGCAAGTATCAGGGAAATGAGCATGGTCATCGTGGAAAACAGCACTGCATAGATGATGTTATTTTTAATAGACACTTTAAAATAACGATCAGAAAACAACTTGGTGTAATTGCCAAAACCGATAAAATTATAGGTTTTCGAGAGTCCGGTATAGTTTGTCAAACTATACCAGAATCCCAAAATAATCGGCAGAAACATAAACAATGTAAAAACAATCAGGCTCGGCAGGACAAACATCCAGCCTGTCCATTCCCTCTTTCGCCGGCTGCTCTGCATCATAAAACGCACGCTCCCCTCTTAAGAATTCAATTCCGCTCTGCGTTCTTCAAAATTCTTTACCGCTTCATCAAGGGTCTGTTCTCCAATCAGGTACAGCTCCAGTTCCTCCACATAAAGGTTGGTAATATCACTGTATCCAGGTATAAACAAAGTTTCTGAAACCTTGCTGATATCCAGCATATTGCCCGCTCCGTCTACACCGATCGACTCTTCAAAGGCATTTACGACGTCATCGTCAATATAAGCAGGAATTGCGCCGTAAGAAGCCGTGATCAGGGCAGCCTCTTTGCCAGCCATAAACTGAACAAAGTCAAAGGCGGCTTCCTGCTTCTCCGAGGCAGCATTAATACCGACAAAGGTACTTACGCCTCCTATCGTTAGCTTCTCCCCCTCCTTATCAACCTGTGGGATCATGGCAATTCCCAATTCGAAGGTATCCTTAAGCTGCGGGTTCTTCTTAAGCATTGCCAGCGCGTCACTGATGGACCATTCACCGCCAGGATACATGTAGCAGTTACCAGTAGTAAAGAAATTAATTCCATCGGTTCCGCTGCTTCTCATATCAGTAAAACTCATATGGGAATTATCGATATTATAGTATTGGTTCAGCCGTTCCATCCAAATTTTTAAAGGAGTGAGATCATCGTCCGCCAGATTAGATCCCTTCTGGAGCACTTCATAAGTACAGCTGTTCCAATCCGGAATATAGCTTCCGTAAATTTTATCTTTCCCCTTACCTTCAGTCAGCTCCATAGCAAGCTTTCCGTATTCATCCCATGTAAGATTATCCGGATAAGCAATTCCTTTTTCGTCAAACATTTTCTTATTATAGAACAGGCCATAGGAAGAGGAGCGATAGGGAAGCACATAGAATTTGCCATCATACTTTGTTTCAGCAAAACCGGTGCCGTATATTCCCAGATCCAACCCACTGTCTTTGATATTCTGGGAAATATCGACCAGATTTCCTGTTGATGCCAAATCACTGGCCATCGATCCCGAACGAAGGTTAAATATATCGATATCATTTTTCCCTGCCAGCATCGTGAACAGCTTATCTTCATAGTCATTGCTGTTTACCTGCGTCATCTTCACTTCTGCTACTGTACTCTGTGCATTGTAAGCATCCACAATATCTTGAAGATAATCGCCCTCGCTCCATGCGTAGTAGTTCAGTTGAACTTTACCGGAGCTGTCTCCTCCTGAAACTGTGTCTGACTGAGCTTCAGACTGAGTTTTCTCCTGTGTTCCTGCCGGTGTGCTCTCCGGTGTTTTTCCTGCGCAGCCAGCCAGCGCTGCGGCCGCCATAAGTGCGGTAAAAGTCATTGGTATCATACGTTTTGTCATGTTACTTTTCCTCCCTCTCCTTTTTGATTTCCAATTAGTTTTCCAGGGTGCTAACCACCTTCCCTGCGATAAAGCGATTATAAGTGATTTTTAACAACTCTTACAAGCTGGTCTTTTCTCTGCAAATCCTTATAACGAAAAAACGATTAGATTTTCTAATCGTTTTCCGTCATTATGCATAACCCTCTCATTTCTATTCCAATGGCTGATTCTTCTGAGCCTGCCTTTCCTTCACTTTTTCCATATAGTAAAAAAAGCCGCTGGAATCCGCCTTCTGCAATACATCCTCAATCGATTTGCACTTCATTTTTTGAAGAATATTCCGTATATGGGTCTTCATCGTCGCCGTACCGATATAACGCTGTTTACAAACATCCTTCTGAGACAATCCCTCATGCAACGCACTCAATATATCCCGCTCGGTATCCGTGAGCAGCTGAATCAGATAAAGATTGTAGATGAGACTTTCCTCCTGATCTTTAATCCTCTTAAATTCTGTCCTGATCTTTCTTGCAACCTTTGGCTTCATCACGGACCGGTCATAATAGGCATCCCTGACACACTGAATCATGTTCGCGCTGGTAGCCGTCTTCTGAACGTAATCGCAGGCACCGGCCTGGAAAGCCGCATAAACCATTGCATCCTCTTCATAAACCGTCAATATGATTATCTTTATCTCCGGAAGTTCAGATAAAATCTGCTGCGTGGCTGTAATTCCCGCATACCTGCTTTCCATTTCTATATCCATAAGGATAACATCCGGCCTGGTAACTGCACTCTTTAATACAGCCTCATATCCATTATGTGCGACAGATACCACATTCATATCTGGCGTGTGTTCAAAGATATCCTGATATCTGTGGCAAAGGGACGGAATATCATCTACAATCATCACTTTTATCTCTTTATCTTCCATATATCCTCCATCTATTCTACAATCGGAAGATAAACTGAAAAAACAGCTCCTCCATCAGTAGAATTCTCCGCTTCTATTTTCCCATTGTGACTCTGAATAATCCGTTTAACAAAGGAAAGACCGATTCCCCAATTATGCTTTGTCGATTTGGTTGAAATAAATGGTTCAAATAAATTATCCATAACAGACGGGCTGATTCCCGGCCCTGAATCTTTGAATTCGATTTTTATCTGCCTGTCATAAAGCGTCGTAGTCACAGTAATCGTTCGTTCTCCTACCAGCTGATCTTTCATTGCATCAACTGCATTGAGAATCAAATTCTGGAAGACCTCATCCATGTAATGGGCATCGCAAAACACTTTCACTTCTTTATTCTCAGCAGTATCAATCAGCTTAATTTTATTTTCTGCAAACAATTCTTTATTCTTTTTAAGCGTATCCGCCAGAATCATCAAAATATTGTTTAAGGACTGATTTAATACAATACGGTTTGCATTCTGCTGGAGCAGATCTAATCGTTCGTAAACCTCCAGGCAACTATTACGAATCGTTTCCAGACCTTCCCGGTGTTCTTCCGGAGCTTTCATCACCCATTCCGCCTCCGACAAAATGCCCAGCATTTCATTTTTAATATAGTGGCTGAATACCCTGGTGGATATTTCTGAAGAAGCAGCAATGGTTGAGAATACATAATCTTTCTCCCTGAGTTTTCTCGCCGCACGGTCATATCGGTAAGAACTCAACAGAAGAAACAATAAAAAAAGAATCACAAGATAGGGAATCATTTTCATAAAACGTATATAGGGAGGCATATCCAAAGATTTATAAGCGGTATAGTTAAGTGCTCTGGACATCCACAAAAAAGAATCCGGTAAAGAAAAATACATATAAAAATAGAGAATACAGATTCCCGCATTCATTGTAGTCAGCGACCACTTCATAACTCTTAAATCCTTTATCGGTTCTTTTCTGACAGCATTCCTGACCATATACACAAACGACATTAATATAGTTAAAAAATTACCGCTTACCGTTATCCTGTGAAAAACCTGATATACACGTCGAAAAACTATCGGATCCGGAAAAAAGCCAAGGCCTCCATAATAGAAAAACCGGACAGAAAAAGGACTATACAGAATAACCTGAGCCAGCCAGAAAATTACCAGTCCCATTCGCAGTCTCCGCTGCTGCCTTGGCCAGTCAATCTGTGACAGCGTATAATTACAGATTAAAAACAGCAGACTGCTCATATTCATTCCACATACCAGAACCGATTTACTGATATCTATGTAAATTAATTTTCCAAATAACTCTTTACTGATATTAAAATATTGAAATATCGTATTATTAAAGTAATTATCCTTCGCCATATAAATCATGGAGAACAGAGTTACACAGATGAAAGAAAATAACATTCCAAACACAAGAAATATTTTGGTTCTGCTTTTGTCCATCGCTTATCCCCCGTTTCTCCTATATTCTGTTTATTATAGCACAGAACTGAAACAGCGGCTACGTTGATAAATCCTCATACGACTGTAAAGTTTATCCAACCAACTTTTACAATTTATTACCAGTCTTAATGGTTTTCTCGAGCTGCTATCCGATTTTTCAGCCGCTTAAAGTCGATCATTCTTCAGTCCTGTATATGTACTTCCTCTCATACTCCTCCAGCGGCATCGGCTTCGCGTAATAATACCCCTGAACATAGTCACAGCCGATAGCTGCGAGGAAATCTCTCTGCTCCTGCGTCTCTACGCCTTCCACAATTACCGGTATCCCCAGATTCCCGGCCATCCGGATCACAGATGTGAGTATAATTTCCCCCTTTCCGGCCAGTATGTCTCCGGAAAGGAAATTCATGTCCACCTTAAGAACATCTACATCGATATCCTTCAGCATATTTAAAGAGGAGAAGCCGCTGCCGAAATCATCCATCATAGTCACAAAACCGGCGCGCCGCAGCATACGGATGGCAGCCATGATCTGATCTGAATCGGAGGCATAAGCACTTTCCGTTATTTCCAGATTCAGCAGCGAAACCGGAACGCGGTATTTCTTCGTCACTTTCAGCAGTATATCGACCAGTTTCGGATCAAGGAGCGTTATCCTTGAAAGATTTATGGTAATGGGATTTAGTTTTATTCCATCACTGCACCATTTACCAATAATCCGGCACACATGTTCCGCCATGTAGTAATCCAGGCGGACGATGAAACCACTTTTCTCGAACAGCGGAATAAAGGTTCCAGGCGGGATCAGGCCGGCTTTGGGGTGATTCCAGCGCACCAGCGCCTCGGCGCCATAGTCCGTATCTGTGGCAAGGTCGAATTTCGGCTGGAAATAAATAATAAACTGTTCCTGTTCCAGCGCCTGCCGCATATCATGCATGATCTCAGACGCTTCGATTTCCCTTCCGTTCTCTCCTTTGTCATAAACTCCCAGGCAGGAGGCAAACATACATTCATTCATGATACGGATCACTTCCAGACCGCTTCTGAAGCTGGCGCTTCCTCTGCTGTTTCTTATAATTCCCTGTATGCTTGCATTCTGTCTGGAATATATCGTGACGGTAAATACATTTTCTCCGGTTTTCAGGCGGTTTCGAACAGGGCAAAACTTCACCATTCGCCCAACCTTTTCAGGATGCGTAATTTTTTTCGTTCTTCTTTTTGTTTTTACCGGATCCATTTTTACCAGGTGACGGCATTCTCCGTTTTCGGCCGGAACCCCTTCACTGTCCAGAATTTCTTCGATCAGAAACAGCATGTGATCAAGCCCATGGAAGCAGACCGGTTTTTCCTCGTAAAAAGACTGCAGCCAACCGCTTATCGTCTGATTTTTGCAGTTTTCAATGATAATGATCAATACCGCTCTCATATGATTTCCTTCTCTCATTCGTATGAGCCGCCGGATACCACGGAATAACTATTCTGTGGTATCCGCTGTCTGAAAAACCACAGAGAACCCTTACCATATCTTCCATTTTTCTTCCGTAGTTCATAAAAATGGATTCTATCCTGCTACACAAGCAGACCGGCAAGAAACAGAGTTCTCTCCGGTCTGTTTATTGTGGGTAAAACCATGGATATGTACATTGACTCCCCCTGTCTTTTGTTGTAAAATAAACAGAGTTTCATTTATTTACTTTAAATAAGGCTTCCGGATACCACAGAATAGTTATTCTGTGGTTATTTTGTCTAAACCGATCCTCATCCGGTTCATGACTTTTTCATACTGTCTCGTGCTTGCCGCCACATAGATGCGCGTAGTCTCAATCGATGAATGACCCAGAATATCTGCAAGGTGGGCCAGATTCTTTTCAATGGAGTAGAAGGTCTTTGCAAACAGATGTCTGAAATTATGGGGAAACACTTTTGACGGATCTACTCTGGCTTCCTCACACAGCCGCTTCAGAGAGTGGCAGATATTGCTCCGGTCCAGATCTCTGCCGCTTCTCGTGCGGAAGATACAGCCGCTTTTTATTTTTTCGTTTCTGATAAATTCCTTCAGCTTTTTAATCAGGTTTTTCGGAAAGATAATCAGCCTGCATTTCCCCTTCATATAGATCTCTGTTTTTCCCTGGCAGACTGCCTCCACGGTAACGTATGGCAGCTCACTGATCCTGATTCCGGTGCTGTAGAGTACCATCATGAGATAATAGAGCTGTGATTTTCCCATTCTCCCTGCGCTGTCCAAAAGTCTTCGGTAATCCTGTTCCGTCAGTTCCCGTTCTTCATCGATATAGGCCTTTTTCTGTACCTTCAGGAATTTCACCTTACACATATCCAGATTCATAAATTCCAGATAGGAGTGAATGGCCGAAAGCTTACCATTGACAGTCCCCGCTTTGTACTGGCTGCTGAGATAACGCCGGTACTGTAAAATCGCCGCCTTACTGATCTCGGCTTTATCCATATAAGCAAGCAGCTGTTCCACTTCATGCAAATACTTACGTATGGTGGCATCGGCTTTTTCCTCGTTCTTCAGATAATCCTCATATCGTTTGATATTCCTTGCATTTTCCATGACAGGCCTCCATTTTTCCAGTCAGACGTTTATAAGTGATTGTATGGCAAAGACACCTGACGCCGGAATGGCGGACTGTGCCTTTAGCAGCCTTTTTAGTTTCCTTATTATCAGAAAAAACTATGCATCAGTTTAGGAACCTTTATGAAATGTTGCCTTCCGGCTCTGTCCAAAAGAAGTATTTTCAGCATGAAAAGCCGGTATTGAAGTGATGCGTTCAATACCGGCTTAATATTCCTGATACGTAATAGTTAAGACTCTGATATGTATTCCCAATCATTATAATGGATACATAAGTAAAACTCAAATCACCTCGTTCGCCTCAACCAGAGACTTCTGAAGCATTTAGCGCGAACACTTCACAGCCAGCAGTTTCTGTATATCATCAAACTGCTCCCTGCATGTAACACGATAGTGGATCCAGCCACCATCACCGCAGGGATACTTCGTATCGATATACTCCCGGGTATAGGGCTGCAGCTGGCCATAGACAGACTGAAACTGCTTGTCAGACAATCGGATCATCACTGTAAAACTGTTATTTTCAGCGAAGATATTGCACATCAGTTTCTGTTTCAGCTTGTGAGCGATTCCCCAGCCGTACTGGCTGCCATATGGAAAGACTATTTTCTGTTCAGTTCCAAATGTTCTGGATAACCATTCGTTCAGTGAGGTAAATAACCCGCCGTTTTCACCGCAATACGCGGTCATAACAGCAATTGTTGGTACTTCCTTCTTATTCAGCATCCGTTCGTACATAGCGGCCTCCATCTGTTCTGATTATTGACCTGATTGTACCATATATCCTGCGTGCCAACAACTCCTTAATTACAGAATGAGAGAAAATCCGGGCGTCATACAGGCCGTTTATCCGGAGGCCAGCCTTTTCTCAAGCTCTTTCCAGATAGCAGCAAGCCGTTCCTCAGCCTCCCGTTCCGTGTTTCCCCTTGTACCGGTATAAACCTTTATCTTCGGTTCTGTCCCCGACGGCCTGATGCAAAACCAGTTGTCGTCCTCCAGTTCATAATACAAAACATCAGATTTTGGAAGTTCCATGTGATCACACAGATAGTCCCGGACTGTCACGGTTTTAAAGCCTCCGGCAGACGACAGCGGTCTTCTTCTCATGTCCTCCATGACAGCCTGAATCTCCGCCAGGCCATCTGCCCCCATTTTTACAATGGTATGAAGCTCCTCTTTGTAATACCCGTATTTCCGATAGAGATTCTGCATCTGATCCCAAAGCGTCATCCCTTTCATCCGGTAATATACGGCAGCCTCACACAGAGCCATGACCGCGCCTACTGCATCCTTATCCCTGGAATGCGTTCCAACAAGGCAGCCGTAACTCTCCTCAAAGCCGAAGAGATATTCATACGTCCCCTGCTCCTCAAAAAGACGAATCTGCTCACCGATATATTTGAAGCCGGTCAGGGTCTCAACCAGCTTCACTCCATATTCCCGGCAGACCGCCTCCGCCATCTTTCCTGAGACAATGGTGGTAACCACTGCGCCGTTATCCGGCAGTGTGCCTTTCTCTTTTCTCCGCTCCAGAAGATATTCACAGAGTATCATCCCTGACATGTTGCCGGTCAATGCCGCGTACCGGCCGGTCTTCTCATCTCTTACACAGACTCCCAGACGGTCCGCATCCGGGTCGGTTGCCAGTACAAGATCCGCAGCTGTCTGTTCCGCCAGATTGAGAGCCATGGCAAATGCCTGTTTATCCTCAGGGTTCGGTGATTTCACGGTCGGAAAATCGCCGTCCGGCTGTTCCTGTTCTTCGACCACATATACCGATTCAAATCCCAACTCTTTCAAAATCCTTCTCACAGGAAGATTACCGGTGCCGTGAAGAGGTGTATACACAATCGTTAATTCCTTTGCCCGCAGTTTCAGCAGAGACGGTTCCTGCACAAGTTCTTTGAGTTTCTCCAGATACCGGAGGTCCATCTCCTCTCCAATCAGATGGAAAAGACCTGCTCCTGCTGCCTTCTCCCGCTCCATGGATGCAGCCGATGAAAAGTCGGTTACAGCTTTTACTTCACGCATGATCTCAGTGTCTCTCGGCCATGTGATCTGCGCCCCATCCGCCCAGTATACCTTATACCCGTTGTACTCCGGCGGGTTATGGCTGGCAGTCACAACAATTCCTGCCATACAGCCCAGTTCCCTGACCGCAAAGGATAATTCCGGTGTCGGCCGGAGACTCTCAAACAGATAGACCTCAATACCGTTGGCACAGAGGCAGAGAGCTGCCTCCATGGCATATTCTGCCGAATGATGCCGCGAATCATAAGCGATTGCCGCCCTTTTTTCCGTACAGTTCTGACGGTTCATATAGTTTGCAAGTCCCTGTGTCGCCTTCCTTACCGTATAGCGGTTCATCCTGTTTAGCCCCGCTCCCATGATTCCCCGGAGGCCGCCGGTTCCAAATTCAAGTTCCTTATAAAACCGGTCCTTTATTTCCTCCTCGCTGGTGAGTTCTTTCACTTCCCGCCTCGTATCCTCATCAAAATATGTATTGTCGCACCAGTTCCGGTACTCAGCCCTGTAGTCGGCCATCGTTTTATCTCCCTGTCTAAACACAATATTATTTTACGTTAAAAGCATCAACCGTTCCTGTCCATCAAGACATCCGGGCTCCGCGTCAAGCGTGTGCCAGCGAATAGATACTTCGGACTGACAGGCCTTCCATGGATCCCTGCATCACACGGACACGCTCCACGCCTGCGTCCATGTCAAAATAGTTATCGGACAGAAGCAGATCTCCGTCCTTATTTCCAAGTTCCACCCCTTTGGCAAAGGCCGACGACCGGATGCAAACCATCTCCCCCTCCTGCCATACCTCCAGCTGCGGATCTTCAAATTCAAAATGTTTGGGCGGTACAAACAAACTGCTGCCATGGGAAACCCTACGATCACCGATCCACAGTTCATAGGAAAGATACCACCTCCTCATATCCGCCTCCGTAAATTCCATCTGCGGAAAGCTACAGACAGAAAGCGGTTCCGCTTCCACACAGTACTGTCCCTGCTGATGTATACGGGATGAGGCATCTCTAAGACTCCACCGGATTACCCCGGTGATCCGTTCCCTTGTTTCATTCGTCACACAGAACCGTGCCGCCTTTCTGATTCTCCTGTTCTCTTCATTTACATTCATGGAAGAGCTCAAAGCGCCTTCCTCCTCGCAGGACAGCAAAACCGGAGCAAAAAAACGTTTTGCGAAATAGTGCAGCGCCTTCCACCGGCCATAGTAATCGATGGAGGACCAGGAAGCCACCGGCCAGCAGTCATTTAACTGCCAGTAGACACAGCCCATACACCTTCCCCGGTTCCGCCGGAAATGTTCCACACCGTACCGGATGGCCTCCGCCTGAAGCAGCTGGGAAACATAAACCAGAAGCTCCAGTGATTCCGGATATAGATACATCTGACTCATATATTGAAGGATTTTTCCATTGGCTCCGGCATTCTTCTGATGCTTTTCCATCACGTAGGAGAAAATATTTCTGTCTTCCGGCGCAGTAAACTGCTCAATGGTTTTCACCGCGGGAAATGACTGGAAACCGAATTCTGAGAGATATCGGAAATAATAGTTCCTGTAATCGGTAAATGGCAGGCCTCCATGCCACACCTCCCAGTAATGAACGTCTCCCCGGTCCGGATCATTGGGGCTGTCGAAATCTCCGCCCGATGACGGACTGGACGGCCAGTAAAAAGTATCCGGATCATACTGTCTTAAGAGCTCCGGAATGATTCTCTCATTCATGATTAAATACTCGGTCTTCTGCAGCGGTTTTCTCACCCATTGATTATTCGCAAGGAACATTTCCATTTCATTATTTCCGCACCACAGCCCCAGGCAGGCGTGATGGCGGATACGCCGCACATTATCACGAATTTCCGCGGTTACGTTCGCTTCGAACTCCGGTGTAAGGGGATAGACGGCGCAGGCAAACATAAAATCCTGCCACACGATCAGTCCCAGCTCATCACAGAGATCGTAGAAGAAATCATCGGGATAATACCCGCCTCCCCAGACCCGGATTACATTAAAATTGCAGTCCCGGCAGTGCTCCAAAAGCGTTCTTGTCCTCTCCCGGTTCACACGGCCCCTGATGCAGTCCTCCGGAATATAATCCGCTCCCATCGCAAAAATCTCTACGCCGTTTACCTCATGGGCAAACCTGCTTCCATACTCATCTGCTCCGGTATTTACTTTCATCGTTCTTAAGCCGACCATTCTGCTCTGGATATCCTGAATCTCCCCATTCGCTTTTAATACAGCCTCCACCCGGTAAAGGGGCTGGCTCCCATAGCCGTTCGGCCACCAGAGTTCCGGATTGTCAATCACTATCCCCCCGAAAAATCCGTCGTTTTTGCGCTGCAGTTGGGAAACCGACGTATCTCCCTTCGGACCGGTTACTTTAAGTTCACAGGTACAGACCGTATCACAGACTGACTCCACGGCGATGTCACAGGAGAGAGATACCGTTCCCTCCCTGTGAATTTGCCGGATCCACACATCACGAATCTCCGCCTGTTCCACGCCAACCAGAGAAACAGGCCGAAACAGCCCTGCATCCGGCAGTCTGGGCCCCCAGTCCCAGCCAAAGGAACAGTGGCTCTTTCTCAGAAGCGGAAAGCCCTGCATGGCCTCGGGCGATCCGTCATAGGGGGACTTCTCATACGCCTCTTTGATAAAAGAAAGAGGTGAATGGAACCGTACTCTGATCGTATTGACCCCGCCGCTTTCTGCTGCCAGGGATTTCACAGGATATTCCCATACCCGGTGCATATTATCGGCAACTCCCAGATGATTTCCGTTGAAGTAAATATCCGCCAATGTATCGATTCCCTCGAATTTCAGCCTGATGGCTCTGCAGCTCATCAATTCCTCGCAAAACGGCAGGGTGGTCTCATATTCATACTCCCCCTCCATCATGGCCAGAGCATCGTCCTCACAGTCTCTCCAGTATGGATCCTCCATTGCCCCGTGTTCCAGCCAGGTCCCGTACACAGTTCCCGGCACTTTCGTTTCAAAACACTGTCCGGTCTGGCAGCTTCTGACTTTCCAGCCTTCCGTCACTTTCTGTATCACCATGATTTTCTCCATCCTTATTTTTTTAGAATCACACAGCTTCCACCAGGAACCTGGAGTTGTTTTTCTCCATAGTTCCTGTCCATTCCCTCCCCGGTCTCTTCGGAACCAGTCAGATACCGGTATCCGCATTCTGCCGGAACGCTCACTTCACATTCAGAAAAATTAATAACAGCCAGTACGCGTTCGCCATCCAGGGTTCTCACAATCTTGATCACACCTGGCGCTGTGTATTTTAAATCCATGGTTCCTTCCGTCAACGCCCTGATGCCGCTTCGGAGTTCGATTAATTTCCTGACATAATTCCAGACCGATGACGGATCCTTCTTCTGCCGTTTCTCCTCCTCCCAGTCCATGGGATTGCGGGAAGCGTCCCGTGATTTTTCATTCAGAATCCTTACTGCCTCTTCCCGACTCTTCCCCTCCCGGATCGCCGTTTTGCAGGCCAGTATCCCCTGAACATCCTCCGCTTCGTCCAAAGAATTTAAAACACGGCTTTTCATTCCAATTTCATCGCCATAATACAGAAACGGAATTCCCTTACAAAGAAGCATTAACGTCAGCAGACATTTCGTTTCACCGTCCGTGAAACCGAACCGGTCGGGAAACCGTCTCATATCGTGGCTTCCGAAAAACAGCGTCGGATCTTCAAAAGAGCCATACATTGCCTGCATACGCTTAAGCTCCTCGTAAATCTCCTCAGGCTGAAACGTTTCCCTGCTGCCCAGATTAAAATTAAATGTCGTATCGAGTCCTCCGTCTCCCATATAGGCATGAATCCTGGACAGGTCGTCACTGCTGATCTCCCCCACCAGAAATGCCTCCGGCTTCTTCTCCCTGATTCTGTTTCCCAGCCGCCTGATCACCGCCCGGACTCCCGGCTGGTTCACATCATGTTCATGCAGCTGTTCCCCGTTTTCTGCAGTCGGATTATCTTCCAGAGAACTGCACACCGACAGGTTATTGATTACATCAAACCGGAACCCATCCACACCCTTTCGCAGCCAGAAATCCAGTACCTGACCGATGGCTTCCTCCACAGAAGGATTCTGCCAGTTTAAATCCGCCTGCTCTTTCGCAAAGGAATGGTAATAGTACTGGCCCGAACCATCACTTTCCACATACGCCCAGGCGCTTCCTCCGAAAAAGGACTCCCAGTTGTTCGGCTCCCTTCCGTTTACAGGATCCTTCCAGATATACCAGTCTCTTTTAGAACTGTTTCTCGAAGAGACCGAATTTAAGAACCACGGATGCTGAGTCGATGTATGGTTCACCACCATATCAATGATGACTCTTATATCAAGCTTATGGGCCGCTGTCACCATCTCTTCAAAGTCTTTCATCGTTCCGTATTCCGGGTCAATCCCATAATAATCGGAGACATCGTATCCGTTATCCACCTTTGGAGAGGGATAAAAAGGAGTGAGCCATATTCCGCCCACTCCCAGTTCTTTCAGATACGGCAGTTTCGAGATGATCCCCCGGAATCCGCTCTCCCCGTTCTGACCGGCAGCGCAGAAGGATTTTACATAGATTTCATAAAAAACCGTATTTTTCCACCATTGATTCATTTACGTTAGCTCCCTCACGGAATCTCTTTCAATCAGCTGGACATCCAGCACCAGTTTTTCGACCTTTTCCCTGGGCCGTTCCATACATTTTAACAGCCGTTCCATTGCCTTTTTCCCCATAAGGACCTTATCTACCCGCATCGTTGTTATACGCGGATTGACCATATTGCTCAGTTCAATATCATCAAAGCCTACAATACTGATATCCCCGGGAACTGAAAGTCCGCATTGGGACAGCGCCTTGCACATCAGGATTGCCATCTTGTCATTGGAGCAGATCAGTGCTTCCGGCTTTTCCTCGAGAGCCTGATAGAACGCCGCCAGTCCGGCCGCATCCTGATGAATCACTGCGTCCTCGACGTCTCTCAAGGCAGAATACCGTCTGATATAAGCAATTCCGTCTTCAAGAGATGGAAAGTTGTGGCATTGCTGCATAGCCTCCTGATATCCCCAGAAGCGCTCACGTATACTGGGAGTATAGGTCAGATCTCCGAAAAATCCGATTTTCCGGTACCCCTTGTCCAACAGATATTTTGTCAGCTTGTAAGCGCCTGCCACATTATTCGTCATGACACAGTCAGTAGGCGTCTCCACAGATTCGTGATCCAGAAGCAGAACCGGTATCGAGTAACTCTTCAGACGCTTTAAATATTCGTCATCTATCTTACCCACGACAATCAGCCCCGATACCTTCTGCTGCTCTACGCAGGCTGGTATCTCCTGATTCTTTTCAAAGGAGTTGATAAACAAATCATAGCCGGCCTTTTTCGCCGCCTCTTCCAGGCCCAGCAGTATCCGTCCATAGAACTGCATGTCCTTAAAGAAGCGGTCTTCCAGAAGAATACAGATGTTTTTGTTGGAGTAAGCCGCCGTATACCTGGTGCTCTGATCCAGATATCCCATCTCTTCCGCGGCGTTTAATACAAGTCTTCTCGTCTCTTCGCTGACGCCGGCCCGGTCGTTTAATGCCAGGGATACCGCGTTTATGGAAAGGTTCAGTCTATCCGCTATCTCCTTCATGGTAACCCGCTTCTTCATTCCGCATACCTTCCTTTCTGATTCTGACTTTATACGGCCTTCATCGCAGCCAACAATTCCGAAACCGATAAATCCGCCCTGCAGATTTTATCATCCGCAGCGCCGTAGTAGATCGCTATCCGGTCCCCTTCTACCAGGCATCCGCAGGTAAACACCACATTTTCAAAGAATCCTTCCGTCTCATAGGACGCTTCCGGCTCCAGGATCGGCCGTTCTGTCTTTGCTATCACTTTAGAAGGATCCTCTGCGTCTAAGAGAAATGCTCCCAGACAGTACCTGTCATTTTTATCGGCGGCATGGTAAATCTTTACCCAGCCCTGTTCTGTTTTAAACGGAACCGCTCCGCCTCCGATTCTCCCGTTATCCCAGCTGTCCGATTCTGATATCCCGCAAAAATGCTTCTGATGTCCCCAGTGCTCAAGGTCCGGGGATTGGGCCAGCCACATCTCCGGATTCCCGATTCCGCCTGGAACCGGACGGTTAAACGCCATATACATCCCATGAATCTTTTCAGGAAAAATTGTTACATCCTTGTTTTCCGGTGCAAAGATAACTCCATGGCGCTCATACGTCTCAAAATCTTTTGTGCTGATCAGTGACGTAGCTGCTCCGTTCTCCGTAACAGACGTATAATTAATGTAATACGTCTCTCCGATCTGAGTAATTCTCGGATCCTCCATCCCCCAGCTCTCTTCTTCCGCACAGGGAAAGATAAACGGTGTATCTTCGATGGTAAAATGGATTCCATCTTTCGATCTCGCCACCCTCAAATGGGACAGGGACGTTAAATAAACTGTTCTCTTTCCGTGCTTTGTCATCTTATTAATAGTTCTGGAATCTGTAAAATCCAGCTCCGGATGTTCTGATTTGATCAGACTGATCACCGTAATCTCATCTTTTCCGTCAACCTTTTTCACAACGGGAACCAGTACCTCCCCGTCCCTGGCTCCCTTTACAGACTCTGCCACTCTGCACAGCAGAATCACTTCATCTCTGTATCTGGCAACGCCGCAGTTAAAGACCCCTTCCACCGTAAAATTCTCCTGACTGGGCTTTACATTATTCGGGATAAGAAGTGGATTTTCTCCGCATCTTTTTACTTCCAGCATGTTGTTCCTCCTAAGTTTCATTATTTAAGCATAAAACTGATTCCCTCTTTAAAGTATTTGGAAAAGCATAAAAACAGAATGATAATCGGCAGGGTCAAAATCACCGACGCCGCATACATCGGTCCCGGGAATGCTCCCATTGGTTTAAACTGCGTTGAAATCAACACATTTAACGTCTGCATCTGAATGTTTGGGGCAATCAGCATATCCCACATTAACTCTGACCACCGCTGCATGAAGATCGAGAGAAATACGATTGTCGTAACCGATTTCGTTATGGGAAACGCGATGTAGAAAATAATGCGGAGTTCTCCGGCTCCATCTATTTTGGCAGCCTCAAAGACTTCATTGGGCAGTGTCTTAAAATAGTTGATATACATGAAAATGGCCCAAATCGAAATACACATGGGAATAATCATTCCTCCGTATGTATTCGCCATCGGCTTCGCGATCATATACCTGGGCACCAGCAGGATGATGGTCGGGAAAAACATCTGAAACAACAGGGTGTCCATGATAAAGCGCTCCCCTTTGAATTTCAGTTTACACACAGAGTAGCCGTTGCACAGTCCTATAATGACTGAGATAATCGCTGTTGGGAACGCCACCAGGAATGAATTCACCAGAGCTCTGACCCACATCATGGAGTTTGTAGCTCCTCCTTTTCCGATTAAATATTCATAGCTTCTCAGTGTAAAGCCGTGAGGCACCATCACCTTATCCACCTGATCCCACGCAGTAAAGGACTGAAGTACCATATAATAATAAGGAAACAGGGATATTGCCAGCAGAGTCAGGGTAATCACTGTAATCGTAAATGTTTTAACGCCGAATTTCTTTTTTCTTCCCATATTCATTTCTCCTCGTTATCGGTACTACCAGCCGAATCTTCTGTTCAGCCGGTCTGTCACCGCGTTAATAATCCTTAACGTGATAAAGATCTGAACCGCACTGGCAATCGCCATGGCTGCCCCATATCCTGACTGAAATCTGGTAAAGGACGTATTGTAAATTTCCAGCTGCCATGTGGTCGTAGTCATATTGGGGCCGCCGCCTGTCAGCAGATACGGCTCTGTAAAGACACCAAATGCCAGCCCTGTCGCCAGCACTATGACCGTGGTCAGCGTCGGCATAATCATCGGAAGCGTAATGTGCAGAAGCTTATGGAGTCCGGTTGAACCATCCAGCATCGCCGCCTCCGTTACGTCATCACCAATGCTTTCTATCCCAGAAAGGATAAACAGCGCATAGTATCCCGACATCTTCCAGGCAACAATACCTACCATGACGGCAAACGCATATCTCTGGTCCGTCAGCCAGTTGATATTCAGATTGAACTGGTCTCTCAAAAAGGTGTTAAATGCCGAATTGTAATTAAAAAAGTACTTGACGACTACGCTTGTTGCAACTCCGGAGGTCAGATAAGGGATAAAGAACAGAACCGCCACCAGCCCCTTTATTTTGTCCGGCAGATTGGACACCAGAAGTGCAATGATCAGCCCGCCTGCAAAGCACAGCACCACGATTGGCAGGAGATAGCGGTAAGAGTTGATGAAAGCCGCTTTTACTCTGCTGTCGGCAAAAAGACCGGCAAAGTTCCTGATCCCCACAAATGTTTTCTGTTCCGACATCAGGTTCCAGTCCATGGTCGAAAGCCAGAACGCCCAGATAAGCGGAATCAGAAAGAAAATCAGGGAATAGATCAGATATGGTCCATTGAGCAGCCATCCCATAAGACCGGCTTTTTTATTTCCCGTAATACTCTTTCTTTTCATAAAAACCATTCTCCTTTTTTGGAGGGCAGGAAGTGCCTTCCTGCCCTTTACCGGCTGCCTATTCCAGGCCGCCCGCCTGTTTCATCGCTTCCATGGCTGCTTCCACATAAGGTGCTGCATCCGGTGCATTCCCCGGTTCTGCATTCATGACTTCATTCATGTACGGTCCCGTTCCGCTCTCAGTCAGCGCCGTCTGAATATCCGTTACCTTCTCTGTTGCAATACTTGGAATCGCATAGGGAACAGCTTCTGCCAGCGCCTCCAGCTCCGGATATTCCTTCATGGTATCGGCAAACATTTCATTGTCATTTAAATCGCCTCGAACCGGAAGCATCGTCGTGGCATTCAGCCAGTCCAAATCAGTCTGGGCAGAGTTATCCTTATTGTAGACCCATTTTACAAACGCTACGGCGCCTGCATGCTCTTCGTCGCTTACGCTCTTATTTTTATAGAATACCAGACCTTTTGAATCGGCAAAGTTATATGGGATATCTCCATCCTTCTTCACGATTGCCTGTCCATATACGTAATCTTCCCCGTAGACTTTATTGTTCTCACGATAGAGAGAGATCTCCCACGGCGCGTTAATCGTTACCAGTACGGAAGGATTTTCCTCTGTCCAGATGCTGGATATTTCGCCGGACTGAATCGAATTGCCAAACAGACCGATGAGTTCAAAGGCTTCAATGGCTCCCTCTTTGTCAAGCACCAGTTTATTGCCTTCCACCCACGGCTTGCCGCCTGTCAGCGCCTCATATGGCATCTGGAAATCATACCATCTGTCCCACCACTGATCCGGACGGGTTAAGGACGGACGGTAGAAGGAGTGTGTTACCCCCATATCCTTCATGACCGTATCACGCTGAGCGGCGAATTCCCTGATCACTGCCGTAAATTCGTCTACCGTCTTTGGCGCATCATCGTAACCAAGCGCCTTTAAGGCTTTCATATTCCACTGCCAGATCATCGGATTTACGTATACCGGAAGCACATACTGCTTATCGTCAATGGCCCAGTTAGTGATCGTATCTTCCATTTTTCTGGCCTCGATCACCTCCTGGAACCACGCCTCTCCGGACAGACCATAGACGGCGCCGGAGGCTGCCAGCGTAGCAGCAAACCCTCGGTTAATATTCTCCGATACGGCCGGTACGGTTCCCGTGGCAATTGCGTTCTGAATTCCGGCCTCCGATGATGGAGATTCCGGCATCTGCTGAACTTTTACCTCCACCTTTTTTCCATCTACGGTGATGCCGGCATCGTTGAACGCCTGCGCCTTGGATTCCCAGAAATTATACTGTACCTGCTGAGGCGCAGTCCAGAAATCAACGGAAACTACTCCGCCGGCCGTTCCGCTGTTGCTACTGTTGGCGGACGAGTCTGTTCCTCCTGACTTTCCGCATCCAGTCATCATTGCTGCCGCCATCACTGCCGCTGCCGCAATTGCCATCGTTTTCTTCATTCTTTTCATAAGTCTCTTCTCCTTCTATTTGTTTTCATATTCATCAAATGGATCATCTATCAGGGCTTTTTGCCCTTCCGCGTCGCTGACTCCGCAGTAAAGCTCCGCTTTTCCGCCTCCAAGCCTTACGATGCCGCCTGAAAAGATCACGTCCTCCAGATCCGGCCTTTTACACGGTCCGGGCTGAAAATCCTTTCTTTCCGCGATCAGCTTCATAGGGCTGTATTTCCCGGTCTCCGGATCAAAGCAAAAGACGGTAGAGTAATAATGGCGGCTGCCCTTCTCATCGAACCTTGCAATGTGGGAGAGCACTCCGACCTTACCGCATGCCAGGCGGTGAAGCTCGTTGGCGCCGCCCCATTCCTCCGGTATAAACTGATGCTCCAACAATTCCGCCTCCTGAAGACATTCGGCATTCAGCTCCTCCAGGTTATCAAGGAAGCGAAATCCGATCGTACCGCGTCCTCCCGTCTCACCCTGAGGCCTGGTGAATACCAGAATTCTGCCATCCTCCAGTTCACAAAGCCGGATATCCTTCATGCGGTCAGGTCCCACGGCAAATCTGCTCAAATCCAGGACTCCATTCCCACTGTAAAATACCGTCCTGTAGTTTAGGTGTCCCGGATTCTCCCTGTCATCGAAAACCTCGACTCCTCCCAGCACCAGCTTTCCGCCGATCCTGGTCACAAAAGGATCCTGAAGACAAAACTCCTCCCGATCTGCTTCCACCCATTCCCCGTCTCTTTCTTCAAAAAAGCCTATCCTGGAATACTCACTGTCTCTGTCCTCGACCCTCCCCGCAATCCATGTCTTTCCGTCTGCAGCAAAAGGCGCGGTGATATTGTACACATCTTTTTCAGTTTGCTTGACAGAAAACTTCAGTTTACTTGAATTTACTTGAATTTTATCCTCATTAAATTCAAGCAGCAATTCTCTGCACGTACGGACAGTGCTTCGATTGAATTGTAACATATGTTCATTTTCCTCCTTTCAGCCTTTACTTTTATGCTGTTTTTGTCTTACTTATCTTGTCTATGGCCTTATATTATTCTTGCTTTTACTTGAATTCAATTCATATTTACTTGAATTTTATAATTATATTTTAAAGTCCTGTTTTTAAGGCGATATAACTTCGTACAATTTAACCGCGAAAGGATGAAACGTCCTGCAAGTGTGATTCTCCGTTCGCGGCAAATCACTTTTCACGGCATAATTCACGGCATAATAAAAACTGCTCCTACTAAAAGTAAGAACAGTCTTTCCATTCCGGCCTTCTGGCCTTTTAACCCGCGATCTGACCTGCAATCCCGTTTCATGCATAACAAAAAGGCGGGAATCCATCAACCAGGATTTCCGCCTTTTTTGAACATATACCCTCAAAACCACACATTGTACATATCTTTTCATCCGTTCTTATTTCCT
>OKDE01000010.1_pt1 | contig 157218 bp, 127 predicted proteins | sample 1613501 | NCBI WGS metagenome assembly OKDE01 (sample SAMN04436860, study PRJEB24849) | human gut metagenome | biome: human gut; feature: NICU; material: stool | host: Homo sapiens | place: USA: Saint Louis, MO | collected 2011-09-07
GAAACGATCTTGATAATCATTCTTATCTCTGTTTTTTCTTTTTCTCATTCCGCTCATGCCATCCTCTCCCATTTCATCTTTGGTACTTGATACATCTGGATATATAGAAAGTCATAACTGCAAGACAACAGCCCATGATTCCGATCATAAGGACACTGTATGCGGCCTGGACTGACATATTTCGGACAAATTCTTTCATGTAAGAGGGTTTTGCCCAAGCAGTCCCGGTTCCGCCAAATCTTCCAATCAGAAGTCCGATGTTTACCAGGCTGATAAAACCTCCGGCAAGACTGCCTCCGATTCTCTTTACCGCCCGGTAACTGGAGCGGCTCAGACAGATCAGTTCCGCGGTTCCCAGCCCAGCTACCAGAACGGCGCCGCCCATTAAAGTGGGAAACCAAAGCAGGAATCCCTGTGTCTTGCCGCGCCACCACTCCATACCGGCCCAGTTCATCTGTTTCACACAGCGTGCTTCCAGACCTTCCAGAAGATTCCGGACTCCTGTCCTGACTGCTTCTGAGCCCGGATATTTTTTTTCATAATACTCCATTACAGAAGTCCGGAATGTTTCAAAAACGCCGGACAGTACAGGAGTCTGTGAATCGCCCTCAAGTGCTGCCTTCATATATTGCCTGGCCGTCAGTACTACATTAGAATACTTTACCGTGTCCTCAACCTCAGAGTTCTCCAGCTTGTTTTCCGGCACTCCGGCGAGATACATGGTCATAACCGTCTCCCGTTTCATATCGTCATAAACCGTCTGGTACCAGGAGGTCTTTTCGATCTGATTCATTACCGCCTGTTCGGAAAAAGTTCCCACACGCAGCGCGGCATACATTCCTGACAGGAGGCATGCTGCAGCTGTCATAAAAATCACTGCCGTCTGCATCCCTTTTCTGATCTTTCGCCGGTGTCTCAGTCTCCGGCCTCGGACGGTTACGGTCAGAGCCATTGATAAAAGCACAGTACAGACGGATTCAAAAATCATAAGAAGGCGGTAAAAAGACGGATTCAGCAGGCTCAGCCACGAGCCCGGCTCAGTGAGGCCGGCTTCCCCGGTCTGTCCGATATCTGTTTCGTATTTGTGGTTCCAGCCCTTATCCGGCACAATGCCGCGCGGCACCTGGAACACGACGGAAGCACTTTCTTTCTCTTCCAGGATTTCTTCCGAAGGAGATTCCTGTTCTGCGCTTTTTTCTTCCTGAGAAGCTGTTTCAGAGGCTGTAAGCGGATCCCCGTCTGACTGCTTCCCGCTGCTGTTGCTGTCCACTTCATAGAGATAGCCTTCCATCACGCCGCGTTCCACACTGCCATACATCTCTTTGGCAGCAGCAGCGCAGGTATCTGCGCTCAAATCCACATCATCCCTGCTTAAATACGCAGTCAGCTGATCAAGATAGGTCTGTTTAGCCCGGTATTTTTTTCCGTTCCATTCAAATGTCCCCTTTGCCTTTGCCACCAGCTCCTGCTCACTGGCATTTAACCCTGCGGCATAGCTGGCCGACGGTGTTATCAGAAAAAATAAAAGCGACAAAAAAAACGATAAAAGGATAAGTGTTAAAAATTTATATCCGCGAATCATCACTCAATTGACTGTAACGGAATATACCAGGGTTCCGTCTTCATAGCCATAATCGAGTGTTCCGGAATAGGATACCGTCACCGTGTAGGAACCTCTGGCCTGGGAAAAGCTTCCGCTTCCCGAAAATCCCAGACTTCTGGCCGCTCCCACCAGATCGCTCGTATCATGAACCACCGCACTTCCTCCGGGACCGCTGATCGTTACTTCGTTGATATATCCGGAAGACAGAAATACTCCAAAGACAGACTGTGCCGCCGGAAGTCCTTCCACCATTGTCGAAACAGCGACAGGCGTCACACTGATACTCTGTCCGCTGACCGAGGCGCTTACGATATGTTCGCTTGCACTCGTCTGATTTACAGCGTCTCTGATATCACTCTCCACTACGTCTCTCACCCGAATTTTTTCTTTCGATGAACTGCTGTCCGAACTACTGGTCTGGTTTCCATTTCCAGACCATACCTGCGCAGTGGAAACTGGCGGTGCGGATCCCACCGTTCCATTTTCCGTAAAATGATAGACAACTCCGTCAATTTCCTTATCTCCTGCAAACAGAGCTCCGCTTGGTTCCATAAAATATACTTTCTGATCTACTTTAATCAGGCCAGTCTGCATCGCACCATTGTAGGAAAGGAAATACCACTTGCCATCCGGATCCTGATGCCAGCCGGTTTTCATCGCACCTGAGTCGGTGGCCAGAAAATACCACACACCATTAGTATCCTGGAACCATCCGGTCTGCATAATTCCGTTCTGGTTAAAATGATACCAGCGTCCGTCTGTATCCTGGAACCATCCGGCCGCCTGATACTGTCCTTCCGCAGACAGATAGCGCCACCCTTCTCCAGTTAAGTTCCAGCCCGGTGTCTGCGCGTAGACGGCTGCCGCCGCGCTGATGCCAAGCCCCAGTGTAACAGCTGCAAGTTTCCATGTTTTACCTTTCATTTTTCTCCTCCTGCTTCTGCTTTGAGCGGATATCGGGCCCCGTTGGTTGACCGGGCTTAAGGATTGCTCTCTTTGCCTCTTCTTTTGATTGAAATTTTGTACTCGCAATTACCCCGTCCGCATTACTTAAATATCTTGCTGCGTCGCTCCATTCCCGGAGCGTGTACTCTTCCTCCTGAATCTCTCTTATGACAGAACAGCAGACAGCCCTCCATGCCGGCTGCTTTAAGTCCGATAAATACAGGCAGCCAGTCTTTTTCCACAGATCGTCCAGGAGTCCGGTTTTTTCCCTCCCAATTTTACTCATTTGTCAGATTCCTCCGCCTCAGTGATGCAATATTGCGCTTACTGTCTGCGTCGGTATTCTAACCTGGTTAAGAAAATATTATCCTTATTAGGTTCACAACATAATACACAATATGTAGTAAAAAAGGCCGCGCCGTGGTGTTTTCCGGCCACTTTTCGAGCCGGAATAAACGCCGCTGTCAATGCGCAGACCTCATCTTAATATTTTGAATTACCGCAAAGCCTTACAGATTCCAAAAAAATGCCGTTTCGTATATTGACAATGAAACTTTGTTGCTGTATGCTTATCACAACATAATGTGTAATATGTAGTTTACTGAATAAAAATCTTGACATAAAAATCTGCGAGCGGTATAATTGTCACAACATAATGTGTATTATGTTGTATTTTTATATTATTAAATCCATTTCTTCTAATTGTCTTTCATATTCAAAGCTGCTCGTCATCGTATAAATCCTTGTCGTTTCAATACTGCTGTGCCCCAGAATATCCGCCAGATGCACAATATCCTTTTGCTTTCCATAATAAGTTCTTGCAAACAGGTGACGCATATTATGAGGAAATACTTTACCGTGGGAGATATTTGCCTTTTCACACAGCTTATTCATCTCCGTCCAGACATTGCTGCGGTCTATGGGTTTTCCCGACCGGGTAATGAAGATGCTTCCTGACTGAATCTCATGCTTGAAGCAGTATTCCCTGAGTTTTTCTTTCAGCTTTACAGGAATTAAGATGATTCGTTCCTTTCCCTTGCATGAGACGCTGGCATATCCGCTCAGCAGCGATTCCACCGTTATATTTCGCAGTTCACTGATCCGTATTCCCGTTCCGCAGATGGTTTCCATGATCAGCGCCAGCCTCTCCTTTTTATCGTACCGCGCGGTCTCTACCAGCCTGATATATTCTGCCTTGGTCAATTCCCGGCTCTGATCGGTAAAGATCCGTTTTTGAATCTTCAAAAGCCTGACGTGGCAGTCTGTTTTCCCGTAAAATGTGAGGAAACTGTTTACTGCCGTCAAATAGGAATTTACGCTGGCAGGCTTATACTTTTCCATTAGTTCCATCTTGTAGTCCATGGTACTTTCTTTCGTTATCTCATTTCCTGCTCCTTCACGGGTTTTCAGGAACTGAAGATACTTGCCGGCGTCGCGCAGATATTTGTTGATTGTTGATTTGCTTTTTTCGTTGTAAACGAGATATTTTCGATACTCTTCCATCAACATGACCACATCCAGTTTCTTCTCCATTTGCCTACTCCTTTTCTTTTTTACTGTTTATGCAATATTTTTACCAATTGCTAAAGAAAATATTATATGGTCAGTGAAAATAAAAAAAGCACGCCTGTTCTTTTACAATAACCAGATCTGTACAATCTGCCCAAAACCATTGACTTTCTCCCGGTTATTTGATAAATTTTTATTAACATAAATAATACTGTTCCGATTGCTAGCTGCCAATCGGTGGGATCAGTCCGGAGCAGCATGGCAGGGTTAAAAACCGGATTCTGTCTGATTTACATGCCGCCATTATGATTAAGTGAAAGGGGTATACTACCCATGATGAACCAAAGAATACACGATGAATTTCTAAAGATTCTGGCTGAAGAACTGATACCCGCCATGGGCTGCACCGAGCCGATTGCGCTCGCCTATGCCGGCGCCAGGGCAAGAGAAGTGCTGGGCTGCCTGCCCGACAGAGTCATCGCTCACTGCAGCGGCAACATGATTAAAAATGTCCGGTGCGTCACGATTCCCAACTCGGAACATATGGTTGGCATCGAAGCCGGCGTCATGCTTGGAATTGTCGGAGGCAATGCCTCGAAATGTATGGAAGTTTTAGAAGACTTAACCGATGAGGACAGGAAGACCGCATCTGCCATGCTGAAAGACGGGGTCTGTACCGTGGAATATTTAGATTCCGAGATTCCGCTGCACATCATTCTGGAACTGCATAAGGATGCTTCCGTGGTGACGCTGGAGGTTCGTTATGATCACACCAACATCACAAAAATCACCAAAGACGGCGAAGTACTTTTCAGCTCCGACCATATGGAAGGGGGATGCAGTCTGGCGGACCGCAGTCTGCTCTCCGTCGATAATATCAAGGATTTTGCGGATCAGGTGCCGCTTAAGGATATCCACGAGCTACTTGACCGTGTCATCATTCATAATATGAACATTGCCTATGAAGGCATGGCCGGAAACTACGGTCTGGGCATTGGAAAGATTATCAAGGAATCCTATCCGGATGGTGTGGCTGTCCGTATGAAGGCCTATGCAGCAGCCGGATCAGAGGCGAGGATGGGTGGCTGTGACATGCCGGTTATCATCAATTCCGGAAGTGGGAATCAGGGGATCGCTTCCTCCGTTCCGGTGATCGTCTACGCCCGGGAGAACAATATCTGCCAGGAGCGCTTATACCGCGCCCTCGCATTTTCCAGTCTGCTGACAATCTACCAGAAGGAATTTATCGGGAAGCTGTCGGCCTTCTGCGGCGCCGTATCCGCTTCCTGTGCATCGGGAGCCGCCATCACCTACTTAGTAGGCGGAACGCTGGAACAGATTAAGAATACCATTGGTAATGTTCTGGCCAATATTCCCGGCATTATCTGCGACGGCGCCAAGATCTCCTGTGCCGCCAAGATCGCCACGAGCCTGGATGCAGCCATGATGGCTCACTATCTCGCCATGAATAATAAAGCCTACCAGCCGGACAGTGGCATCCTTCAGGAGGACGCGGGTGAAACCATCAGCTGCGTGGGATATATCGGAAAAGAAGGTATGAAACAGACAGATAAAGAGATTATCAAGATTATGCTTCAGTAATACAGCAAAGACAGCCCGCCTGCAGGACTCCCTTATATAAGGAAAGTTCCCGCGGCAGGCTGTTTTTTCTATTTATAATATGCGAATGCAGAAGGGCATCTGTATCTCATTTATGCTTCATCCAGTTCCCTGTTAATCCGGTTTCTCATCTGAATCATCCAGAACTCCGACTTCGGATACCGCTCAAAGGTGATCGGTTCCGCCAGATCTTCTTCCAGCATGGAAATAACGTACTCTCTCCCCTTCTTTTCCGCCAGCTGCTCCATGGCTCTCACATCCTGCATCGTATGGCACATGACCATCATACGGACAGATTCCTCCGGTTTTCCGTCCGCTCCCGGATACACCAGAAACGAATCTCCGGACGGAAAGGCTCCGTCGGCATCTGTGGAACGGTAGGGATCCAGCTTCGTTAAGGAGTACTGGGAATTGTAAAAATTGTACCCCCAGTGAAGGATTCCTTCCATGGCATATCGAAAGATCTGTGCACCGTATATCCGGCATCTGGCGGACGGCATGGCCATGAATCGGTTGCTGACCAGGAAATCCTGTGCCGTACAGTAGTAACTCCACAGAGGCGTTACCCCAGCCTCCAGAAACGGTTCGATATGGTCACTGGAACACACCGGGCAGTCAATCTCACCTTCCCGGCAGATATCAAGGCTGGAGACGGCATCCATGATCACAAAATCCTTTAAGTAAGGCGCAACGGATTCTCTCGCCTGCTTATAGGACAAAAGGTGCTGCGGTTCCGGCTCATCCGATATGTGAAATCTGGTAACCCCGGCAATTCCCAATTCCCGCAGTTTTTCCGTCAGTTTCGGAAGATAGGCTTCCAGAAAGCGGGTATAGCGTCCTCCTACGGCCGGGTCCTCCCAGCCGAACAGTTTTATCTCCTTCCCGTTCTCTTCGGCCATGATCTTCGGAGGATGAACGGCTCCCCACTGGGTGAAGAGGTGGGACATCTCAAAATAGACCATGCCGCAGGACAGGCACATGGTGACCCAGCGCTCCAGCCTGGCAAAGTCAAATTCATAGCCGCCATCCGGAAGCACGTTTACTCCCACCAGCTGAATCGTGGTCCGCTCTCCGCCGGGCGCCGTGTCGAGAGGCGGGGTAAACTGCGGAGTCAGGATCATATTGCAACCTCTGGCTGCGGCAGCCGCGATAAAATTCTCCATGATCTTCCAGTGCTCTTCAGAAAACACAGGCACCCGGTAATAATCGGCAAGACAGTCTCCATGAAACCACTCCGTATGAATGAGCCGCTGCGGTCCAAGAACTGTCTGATACACCTGTATGGAGGTTTCCCTCCGGCACAGTTCCTCCCCCTCCGGCGATACGAATACTACCGCAAAAGGAAATTTCCCATACGGACCGTTTTCCGGAATCTCCATATCAATCCACAGGCTTTTAAACTGTCCCGGTGTAAATGTGACACAACCGCCAGCCGGTTCCGTCAGCAGATCCGGATACATTCCCGGCCGGGTGCACAGGTAATTGCTGTCCACACGGCTGTTTACCGGGCGTATGGATGGAACCGGAACGATCTCTCTGATGCGGCAGTATTGCTCCACCGGTGATTCCACCCTTACCACCGCGGCTGAATTCCCTTCACCGCCGCAGGTATATGCTGCCACAAAGCTGAATGTCTCCCCACGCAGCATCGTAAAAACGCTGCAGCACGGGTCTTCTTCCGGCTCCTGCCCCGGCCATACTTTCGTCAGAGCACTCATCAGTTTTATCTGGTAATTCTTATCACGTCTCATCTGTCAATCCTCTTCTTTTATTTCAATCCACATTTTGAACCCATGAATCCTCGCTTATTTTTTTTAAGCCTTTTCATCACATCTGCACATATTCCGCATTCTCTTCCGGAAAACGGGCACAGACCTCCCGCTGCCAGCCATGAAGAAGCATCCGGAGCCGTGCAGCCGTCTCCGGCATCTTTTCACAGAGATTATTCGTCTCGCTGAAATCCGCTTTCAGATCGTAGAGTTCTCCGCGGCCATCCTCAAAGAACTCAATATATTTATAGTCTCCCATAACCACCGAGGAAGCAGGGGTTCCGCCCTGATTTCCATAGTGGGGGTAGTGCCAGAAAATCGGTCTTTCAGGCATGGGATTCCCAGACAGCAGCGGCACAATGCTTCTTCCATCTATGGGAATTCCTGCTTTTTGCGGTACGCCCGCCAGTTCCAGAAATGTAGGATAGAAATCAGGGGTGGTCACCGGTACGTCGCATCTGCTCCCCGGAGCCACACGGCCCGGATACTTTACAATCAGCGGAACTCTGGTACCTCCCTCATAGACCCAGCCCTTTCCCTCCGAAGCGGGCAGATTACAGGTAGGCGAGCCCTCGCTTGTGGCTAATCCGCCGTTGTCAGAGGTAAATACGACCACGGTATTCTCCTCTTCCCCACACTCCCGAAGCGCCTCCAGCAATCGTCCGATATTTTGATCCAGATTCCAGATCATTCCCGCGTAGGACGGGTCCGACTGGATCACTCTTCTGACCACCCGGCGGCCCTTCTTATCCTCTGTATGGTGGAATTCGCCTTCCACCAGAGCCGTCTCCTTATCGAGCCCCAGCTCTCTCGCCTTCTTTTCAAAACGCGCCCGGTCCTCATCCTTAACCTGAATCGGGGTATGTACGGCATAATGGCACAAGTTCATGTAAAATGGCTTCCTGCTGCCGCAGGCCTGCCGTTCTCTCAGCAGACGGACCGCCTCATCTGTGATCCTGTCTGTTAAATACTCTCCTTCCGGTCCCTCAGAAAGCGTCTCGATTCCATAGGGACTGAAGTACCCGTCATGGGGATGGCCCCAGGAACAGCCGCCTATATTGACATCAAAGCCGAAATGTTCCGGGTAAAACTCTCTTCCGCCCAGATGCCATTTTCCCACATGCCACGTATCGTATCCCGCATCCTTTAATGCCTGGGCGATCGTATATTCCCCCTCCGGCAGATGCTTGATGTACGGGGCGTCGATCAGTTTCCCCTTTAAGGGGTGGGACGTTCCTTCCATGTCAATCCAGTCCGTCACACCCAGCCTGGCCGGATATTTTCCGGTTAAACAGCTGGCTCTCGACGGAGAGCATACCGGGCAGGAGGCATAGGAATTGGCAAACACCATTCCCTGCCTGCACAGCCGGTCGATATTCGGCGTCTCATAAAACGTGCTTCCGGTACAGGCCAGATCCCGCCAGCCCATATCGTCCATAAAGACAAATAAGAAATTCGGTTGTACTGCCATCATTCTTCTCCTCCATTTTTTGGTGGTGCTGCACTGGCTTTACGTCCCCACCGGGCCATATACATCTGTACGTACAGCATAAATACCGGGTCTGCACAGCTGTCCCGAGCCGGTGACGCCTTCTCTCACCCCGTCAACAGCAGGATCCGCATACTTGAGGAACCAGGTTTCCATCCGCTTTTTAAGCTCCAGAACCTTCGCTTCGTACTCCGGCATGCCATAAAGATTTCTCGTCTCCCCCGGGTCATCGGTAAGATGATACAGCTCGTGCGCTCCATAGGGGTATCTGTGAATATATTTCCATTCCCTGTCCCGGATCATCCGCACCGGCCCATACTCGTCAAAAATGACGATTTCCCCGGTCCGCGTCTCTTCCTTCCCCGAAAGCAGTCCACAGAAGCTCTTCCCAGGAAGGCCTTCCGGGAAGCGGCCGGACAGTCCCGTCAGTTCCAGCAGCGTTGGGAATAAATCGTATGCGCTTACTAATTCACAGCATACACTTCCCGGCTTAATAAAGCAAGGCCAGGATATGATAAAAGGCACTTTCACTGCTGATTCGTACATATTCATGGGAAAGGTTCCGTTCCCCTTTCCCCAGATTCCGTGCTGTCCCATGCTCATCCCATTATCGGCGGAGAAGATCACTATCGTGTCCTCTGTCAAATGCCTCTCTTCCAGAGCATCCAGAATCCTGCCCACCTGTTCGTCCATGGCGCTTACGGCGGCAAAATACCCCCGCAGATTCTCCTTTCTCTTTTCCGTGCCATAGACCGGCCCGGTCAGCAGATCGGGATGGTCCGGGATATCCGGGATGGAGGCAAAGTCACAGTTCTCGTAATAATCAATCCATTTGGCCGGATGGTGCTCCTTTCCCCATGGGGCGTGGGGCGCAGTAAAGTTGACGGCCAGGTAGAAGGGCTCTTCGCTCTCCGCCAGCTCGTCTAAGTAGTCCAGAGCCTTATCGGCAAAGAGCTCCGTCACGTATTTCCCATGCTCCACCGTAATCTCCCCGTGATCCACTATATCCGGGTGATAATAACAGCAGCCGCCAAGGCCGATGGTATACCATTTTTCAAATCCGTGCTGGGGCGTCACGCTGTCCCCCAGATGCCATTTACCGGCCAGGGCACAGTGATACCCTTCTTCTGCCAGAATGTCTGTATAGGCCGTCTGCCCTTCTAAGTAGGCGATGGGCTTCCTCTCATTTTTGTAACCATCCGCATAAGGGTTTTCCCTTCCCTGGGCGGCAAATTTATCCGCGTCCACGCTTCCGCTTCTGATCCAGTCCAGGACGCCGTGGCCCGACGGAATCTTACCGGTGAGAAGCGACGCCCTGGCTGGTGAGCAGACCGGCGAGGCACAGAAGAAGTTGTCAAAACGCATCCCCGAAGCGGCGATTCTGTCCAGATTCGGGGTATAAAGCTCGGGGGTGCCCGAGCAATGCATCGCCCAGGCCCCCTGATCATCAGTAAGTATAAAGAGTATATTTGGTTTCTTTCTCATAAATTTTTCACCTATTTTTCTGTCTTAAACACTTCGCTTACTTCCTTTAAGATTTCGTCTCCGCCCTGATTTCTCCACTCTTTTCCAAGTGATACCACACCATCCTCAATGGATATCTTGCCCTGAAGCATATCGGAGAAATACTGGATAAACACGTCGTTCACCGCAGAGCCGTTCTCGATCTCCGCCGGAGTCTTCTGTTTGATTAAGTTTGGCATCTGGCATTCCGTGGCTAACTCGACGGTCTCCAGCGCGCGCTCCCGGTTTGGATCAGATACCGGAATATATCCGCTCTCTAACGGCCAGTAGAAGGAGCCCCATGCCAGTGCGTGTGCCCAGCCGTCATCTGCAAATGCGTCTTTTGCCCGCTCTTCCTCATTAAATATGATCGTGTCGCCATCCTTTGTATAGTGGATTCCCTCTATACCAAGTCTCAGTAAGTCATTGCCTTCTTTGGAGACCATAAAATCGATAAACGCAGCCGCTTTGTCCTGGTTCTTGCACGCGGTGGTGATACAGGTCATCATGCCGTTTTTTCCCTGTTTGTTCAGTCCTCTTGCGCCACTCGGCCCTTCCGGAGGAAGTCCGTAGCTGATGGAAGCATCGGGATACAGTTCTTTTACGCTGTTTTCATGACGCGTTACGTGGCGGAACAGAGGTGCAAGCATGGCTCCGCTCTTTCCCTGATAGAATTTCTCTTCCTTCTTCGACTGGTCATTCAGCATCAGTTCCGGATCAACTACCTTCGAATCCCACAAATCCTTGATATAATGCATGGCAGGAATGAAGGATGGATCTTCAAAAAATGGAATGATCTCTCCGTTTTCATTCAGAGAATAATCGGCATATGGAAGGCCGTAGGCGAAAAATACCCAGTCAAACGGCGTAACTCCGCTGGTACTGCTCGGTTTTTCTGCGGTATATCCGTATGTATCGTTCTTTCCGTTGCCGTCCGGATCGTTGTTTGTAAATGCGGTCAGCACATTTTTCATGTCATCCAGCGTCTTCGGATACTCGAGTCCCAGATTATCCAGCCAGTCCTGCCGGAATATGATCAGGGCATTTGCCGCATTGTACTGGGTGATAAACGGCAGTCCGTAATACTTTCCGTCGATGGCCGACCACTGATACTCATCCTCCAGCCACGTTTTTATATTGGGCATTGTCTCAAAGTAATCATTGAGCGGAATAACCATACCGTCATCAATCCACTGCTGTGTAGCACTGGTTCCATAGGCACCCGTAACCACATCCGGAAAATCTCCGGAAGCCATGGCCACGTTGACTTTTTCCGTATTTGCCTCCGGTACAATCTCTACGGTCAGATTGATTCCCAGCTTTTCATTGATGGCTGCCACTATTCTGTCATCGGCTTTGATCGCCTTTGCCGCCGCGTCGCCCGTCGTCAGCCAGCGAAGCGGTACGCTCTCCCCGGATTTGGAAGAAGCCTCGGCTTTTCCTGCCTCCGTCTGTCCGGATTCCGCCTTATCAGCTGTTCCCCCGGTTCCTCCGCCGCAGGCAGTTAAAGAGACCGCCATAACCCCTGCCAGTACCAAACTCATTACCTGTCTTTTTTTCATTTTTTTCCCTCTCTTTCCTTTCTATAGATGCTGCTGTTTTACCTTTCCCCGTGTGTCCCAGTCTCTCATCCTTTGACGGCGCCGGCCGTCATGCCGGTCGTAAAATATTTCTGGAAAAATGGATATGCACACATGATCGGTATAATTGCCATCATAACCGCCGCCATCTTCATTGGCTGTCCCAAAAGGAACAGACTCTCTCCTCCGCTGGAATACGCGGCATCGTTCTGAAACAGCATGGAGCGCAGAAACAGCTGCAGCGGCCACGCCTGTTTGCTGTTGATATACATAATTGCTGAAAAGAAGTCATTCCAGTGATCTACTGCGTAAAAAAGTGTAACGGTCGTCAGTGCGGGTTTTGAGATGGGAAGCATAATCCGGAACAGTACTCCCACCTCCGTGCAGCCGTCCAGCAGAGCTGCCTCTTCCAGCTCCAGCGGTAAATCCATGAAGAAATTGCGCAGAATGATCAGATTATACGTATTGATCGCTGACGGAAGGATCATGGACCACAGGGAATTCATCAGATGGAGGTCCTTGACCACGATATAAGTCGGAATAATTCCGCCGGAGAACATCATGGTAAATACCGCCATGAACATGAAAAACCGCTGTCCCTTCAGATCTTTTTTTGACAGCACGTAGGCCGCCATGGTCGTAATCATCATATTGATCAGAGTTCCCACAACCGTAATGAAAATACTGTTGGCGTAGGAGGTCCAGAGCTCCGCACTCTTAACCATGTAGGCATAGCCGTCCAGCGACCACTCGGAAGGCCACAGATGGATATTGGTGGCCAGATAACTTTTCAGCGAGGAAAAGGATACCACCATACAGTCCCAGAAGGGATAAAAGGTCGTCAGTGCAAGTAAAACCAGCAGTGTCACGTTGACAGCATCGAAAACTTTACTGCCGGCGGACGCTTTGATATGGCTTCCCGCTTCCTGTTTTTTTGATCTGAGCATCAGTAGATTCCCTCCTCTCCCGACATTCTTGCAATCTTATTTGCAGCCACTACCAGACAGAAATTAATGACGGATTTAAATAATCCCACTGCCGTAGCCAGCTCGAATTTGCCATCCTGAAGGCCCATCCGGTATACATATGTATCGATAATATCCGCAGTTCCGTATACACCCGGATGGTAGAGAACGAATATCTGCTCGAATCCGGCCTGCATCAGGCTTCCGATCCTGGTGATCAGAATGACAATAATGATGGAACGGATACACGGAACGGTAATATGTACGAGCTTCTGCCACCGGTTGGCCCCATCTACGGTAGCCGCCTCATACAGCTGGGTATCGATGCCCGTGATGGCCGCCAGATAGATAATGGTATTCCAGCCGAAGGTCTTCCAGATCATGGATACCACCATGGTAGGAACGAAAAACTTTTCATCTGTCAGAAATCCGATGGGCTGAAAGCCCAGCCCCTGAATCACTCCGTTGACAATTCCTGAATCCATGGACAGGATGCTTGTCAGGATTCCGCCAAGTACCACCCACGAGATAAAATTGGGTATGTAGATGGCTGTCTGAATCACTTTCTTCATCCGCACATGCCGCAGTTCATTTAACATCAGTGCGATAATAATCGGAAACGGAAAACCAAAGACCAGACGGATCAGACTGATTCTTATGGTATTCCAGAATACAGAATAGAATTTCTCCATGGAAAACAGCTTCTGAAACGTCTCAAAGCCGACCCATGAGCTCTTCCATATTCCTTTCATCGGATTAAAATCTTTAAATGCAATCGTCACCCCGTACATCGGTACGTAGCAGAAAATAATATAATAGACAATCGCCGGAACCAGCATCAGATACAGATATTTGTGTTTCCATATATAGGTCCGGATACCCGGTCCGTTCCTCACCTTCCCATTTTTACGTACAGCTGCTTTCCCCAACCTTCTCCCTCCTTATCGTGCTTTATGACAAAACTATACCAGAACATTGTACGAAAATAAGTACAAGAATTAATCCTATTTCGTCTCTTTTTTCACAATCCGTCACATTTACCCTGTTTTCAAGGAGAATAGCAAAAATTCATCTGCTTTTTTACCAATTAAGTTGATTTTTTGCTATTATTTTTGTACATTATATCTAAGTTTTGTTTTATTTTTTACCATACAGCAAAACATTTTATGCTCATTTCGTACAAAACCTTTTGACTGTCAGTGTCTTTTTTGTTATAATTGGATATAACTAATCATTGGAAAGGATGGGACCATTGGGAATTAAGCACAAAAACACCAGGGACAGCAAATGGAAAAACATTCTGAAATCCAGGCATTTCCGTTCATTTTTCTTTATCACATTTCTGTTTACTACCATTATCTTTATCATTGGCGGCGTGGTAATCACGCTTCAAAACCGGATGAAGCTGCATGAGAATCTGGAGATGAAGGCAAATTATGTCGCGCTGTCAGTCCAGGATAATTTATCAAACATGAAAAACAGCGCGGTATTTATGGGAAATCTGGCGTCCATCGAACGGGTTCTGGAAGCGAAATCACCTACGCTGGATCAGCTGGTACGCATGACCAACGATGTAACGCCTTATTCCACTCTGTATCATTACGAGTCCATCTGCCTCTTTTTCAACCGGTCTCAAAGAATCTTTGATTCCAGCGGCGGAATGTATGATTATGATGACTTCTATGACAAAGAACTGATTGAAACCCTTGAGAATATGAAGGGCGAAGAGATGTGGCTGATTAACGTTCCCTATAAGCGCTACTACAGCCCTGATCCGGCAGTCGCCGTGATTACTTATGCGCGCAGGCTTCCCCTGTACAAATCGCAGGGGAGGGGATATGTAACCGTCTCCTACTCTCTTGGCCGGCTTCAGAAAGCGGCTGCAGAGGCCGCGGGCTATACCCCCTACACGGCTACGGTCTGCTTTCAGGACCATCTGCTCTGGTCCTCCTCTGACACAGTCATGAAAACCTGGGATAACGGGCTGACTGTCTCCGAAAACGAAGGCCTTCTGCTGCCCGGCACCACCGCCTTTTCCTCCTTTTCCACGATCGGAGCCAGATGTTCCTTCCACGCGTCGAAGCTGGAACTTCTGACTGCGGTAAGCGCCACGCTCCTGCAGTGGTTTTTGATCTATCTGGCCGCAGCGGCGGCTGACTTTGCCGCCTCCATGGTTTACGGCATGATCATGCTGCGCCCGGTGGATGCGATTATGAAGAAGATCGGGATCAATCCCTACACGGAGATACCGGGAGTCCGGGAGGATGAATTTTCACTGATCAGCACCGCTCTCGACAATCTGAATGCGCAGCTGTCTGACATCGGGACCGTCATGCATGAAAACCAACAGCTGGTCCGGGAACGTCTGCTCTCCGGCATCCTCTATAACTATGTGGATATCACCAGTCTTCCGCCGGAATATGAGGAACACGGGCTCCTGTTTCCGTTCCCGTATTACGCTGTTATCCTGATTTCTCTTCCCTCTCTCGATCAGATGGAGGACTATACGAGACGGGAACAGTTAAAGCTGGTCATCAGAACCAATACCACAAATGCCTTTTCCGCCCTTGGCACCGCCTACAGCCTCTATATTGACAACAAAAGCATCTGCATTATCTTAAACACCGGGCTGTCCGATACGCTGTCGAAGGAGCTTTCCAGACTGTGCACCGCACTGAAGAAACGGATGAAGCAGACTCTCAGTGTCTATCCGCTGTTTTCCATCGGCATCTGCTCCGAGACGGAACCGGCTCCGTGGCAGGTATGGCAGCTGGCACGGCACAATTTTATCTTCACGGCTGCGGATGCCGATGACTTCGTCCTGTTCAGCTACCAGAATGAGTTCACCTCCTCCATTGATCAGGATATCGTATCTCATATTACGCAGGCCATCATCGATAAAAACGGCACCGGCTTAAAGGAGCATACCGACGCTTTCCGAAACCGCTATTTAGAGAACGGGGACGAGAAGGAAGTGAAGCGTCTGGCCCTCATTACGGTCTGCACCATCTATGCCTCGCTTTTGGAGATGAACGGGGATATTCCCGACATTCAGATGAACGCATCTGTGCGTAAACTGGAAAACGCCTCCACCATTGACGAAATCAACAAGCATTTTTGCAGCTGTCTGTTCGGGATGCTGGATGCAAAAAACAAGATTTCCACGGAATCCTACGGATACATACAGAAGGCGGTCCAGTATATCGAACAGAATTATTCACAGCCCATCACCATTCCACAGATTGCCGGTTTCGTGGGAGTCAGTTCCATCTATTTGACGAAGCTGTTCAAGCTGTCTACCGGAAAGACGCTGTCGGAGTATTTAAACTATCACCGCACCCAGAAGTCGCTGGATCTGTTGACGCATACGGAAGAGACGATCAACTGGATCAGCGAAGCCGTAGGCTACAGTGACGTGAGAAGCTATATACGGTTCTTTAAGAAATTTTACTATATGACTCCCAGTGAATACAGAAAAGAGCACTGATACTTCGCGGGAACACTCTCCTGTAAGATTAAAACAGGATTCTCCGATTACTGCATCAGAGAATCCTGTTTTTGTATGGTTTATACACCTGTTACTGAATTTCTTTCAAATACCGTCCCAGTGCATCCTGCCAGGACGGCAGTCTCTCAAATCCGTTTGCTTCCAGCTTATCCTTGCTCATGCGGCTGTTCATCGGCCGTTTCGCCCTGGACGGATATTCCTCAGACGTGACCGGTACCACTTCTACCTTCATGCCCGCCTGCTTAAATATTTCTTTTGCAAAATCGCACCAGCTGCACAGTCCCTCGTTTGTGGCATGGTAGCGGCCATACCTGTCGGTCTCTATCATATCCACCAGCAGGCGGGCAAGATCGTAGGTATAGGTAGGGGAACCGATCTGATCGGATACCACAGTGATCTTATCGTGGGTCTTTCCCAGATTCAGCATGGTCTTTATGAAATTCCTGCCGTTTACGCCGAACACCCAGGCGATCCGCACAGTAAAATATTTGGTGAGATTCTCCTCGATGGCCAGCTCTCCCTCATATTTTGTCAGCCCGTATACGTTTAACGGTTCTCTCTCATCATCCGGCTCCCAGGGACGGGTGCCCTGGCCGTTAAACACGTAATCCGTGCTGATGTACATCATCTTGATATCCAGCTCCCGGCATACCTTGGCAATGTTTTCCGTGCCGTATACATTGACGCGTCTGCAAAGCTCTAAATTGTCCTCCGCCGCATCTACCGCCGTATAAGCCGCACAGTGGATTACCGCCTCCGGAGCGGCTTCCCGGATAACACGGTTTACGCTTTCGGCATCCGTAATGTCCATCTCGTCGATGTCCACACCGATCGCCTCGTGACCTCTCTTTTCCAGCTCATCAACCACATCGTGGCCCAGCTGGCCTTTTACTCCTGTTACAAAAACTCTCATAGATACCTCCATCGCGTCAGCCGGAACGGCATATTATAAACGGTCTCCATACATATTTTCGAAGTAATTCTGGTACTCTCCGTTGATGATGTGCTTCCACCAGTCTTCATTGTCCAGATACCACTGAATGGTCTGCTCAATTCCCGTGTCAAAGGTATATTTCGGCTTCCATCCCAGCTCTGTCTCCAGTTTTTTCGGGTCGATGGCGTAGCGTCTGTCATGGCCTGGGCGGTCGGAGACATACATGATTAAGCTTTCCGGCTTGTCTAATGCCTTTAAGATCGTCTTTACCACTTCCAGGTTCGTTCTCTCATTGTGGCCGCCGACGTTGTAAACTTCGCCTTCCCTGCCTTTATGGATAATTAAATCAATGGCCTCGCAGTGATCCGCAACATGGAGCCAGTCGCGGACATTCTCGCCGGTTCCATAGACCGGAAGTTCCTCATCTGCCAGCGCACGGCTGATGATCAGCGGAATCAGTTTCTCCGGGAAATGGTAGGGTCCGTAGTTATTGGAGCATCTTGAGATAGTGACCGGCAGTCCGAAGGTCCTGTGGTAAGCGAGTACGAATAAATCGGCGCTCGCCTTGGAGGAAGAGTATGGACTGGAGGTGTGAAGCGGAGTCTCCTCTGTGAAGAATAAGTCCGGGCGGTCTAACGGAAGGTCGCCGTACACCTCGTCGGTGGATACCTGATGGTATCTCTTAATTCCAAACTCCCGGCAGGCGTCGAGCAGGGTGGTGGTTCCCATGACATTCGTTCTCACGAAGCTCTCCGGATCGGTGATGGATCGGTCCACATGGCTCTCCGCCGCGAAATTGACGATCACGTCCGGTTTTTCTTTTTCAAATAAGTCAAAGATGAACTTACGGTCCGCGATATCACCTTTCACAAACTTGTAATTCGGCTTGTCCTCTACCGGCTTTAAGGTCTCCAGGTTGCCTGCGTAAGTCAGTAAGTCTAAGTTGATGATCTCGTAATCCGGGTATTTGTTTACCATGTGATGGACGAAGTTGCCTCCAATGAAGCCTGCGCCTCCTGTAACGATGATTTTCATGTGTGAATTCCTCCTGTTTTTCCTATATTTTATCAGTCTGTCTGTTTACTTAATATCAATATATTTGCCGGCCAGAACATCCATGAGATAATGGCCATACTGGTTCTTCTTCAGTGGTTCGATATCTTCTAAGAGCTGATCTCTGGTAATCCAGTGATTGAGATACGCGATCTCCTCCAGGCACGCCACTTTCCTGTGCTGATGGGTCTCCATGGTGCGGACAAAATTGGTGGCGTCCGCCAGGGATTCGTGGGTTCCTGTGTCGAGCCAGGTAAAGCCCTGTCCGAGAAGTTCCACATCCAGTCTTCCCTCTTCCAGATAGATCCGGTTCAAATCGGTAATTTCCAGCTCGCCGCGGGCGGAAGGCTTTAAATTCTTTGCATACTCCACCACCTTATTATCGTAGAAATAGAGTCCGGTCACGCAGTAGTTGCTCTTCGGATGCTCCGGCTTCTCCTCAATAGAAATAGCCTTTCCGTTGGAATCAAATTCCACGATGCCGAACCGTTCCGGATCGTCCACATAATATCCGAATACGGTAGCGCCCTCTTTCTTGTTGGCGGCCGCCAGAAGCCGTTTTGTCAGGCCGTGTCCCGCAAAGATATTGTCGCCCAGAATCATGGCTACATTATCATCCCCGATAAATTCCTCGCCAATGATAAACGCCTGGGCCAGTCCATCCGGTGACGGCTGAACGGCGTAGGATAAACGGATTCCGAACTGGCTTCCGCTCCCTAAGAGCGCCTCGAACCGCGGTGTGTCGTCCGGTGTGGAGATGATCAGAATATCTCTGATTCCCGCGTTCATCAGAACGGACAGCGGATAGTAGATCATGGGTTTGTCATAGATCGGCAGAAGCTGCTTCGATGTGACCATGGTCAACGGGTAAAGTCTTGTGCCGGAGCCTCCGGCGAGGATAATTCCCTTCATAGTGTGTTCCTCCGTATTTTATATTTTACAAAATCTGTCCCGCGTTTTGTTTCTTCGGTTTCAGTTCTTCCGGCATCGAAAGATACCGGCTCTCTTGGTAACGAAAAGCGTCCCTTTTTTCTCGATCTTTTTCTTTAAAAAGTCCCGGAATTCATCGTACCGCTCACTCAAATACTCCTGCTGATTGCCATGACAGGAGAGAATATACTCCATCAGCGGTCCCTCGTCCCGGACTTCTAAATGATCCTCATAAAGGATCTCTTCCACCCTGCCAAAATGGCGTTTCAGTATCTCACAGCCGTTTTCAAGACCAAACGCATCGTATAAATTCACTTCCGACAGCACGATCCGCGAATCAAACTCCTTCACCAGCTGGCTGATCTCCTTCATGTGTTCCCGGCCATAAGTGCTGCAGAAAAATGTTCCGTCCGGCTTCAGCACCCGCCGCACCTCCTCCAGCGCACCGTCCAAGTCCTTTAAATAGAACAGTACATGGTTGGCTGAGACCTTATCAAAGCTCTCCTCCGCCTTGGGAATCCTGCAGCAGTCAAAGACTTCATAGGAAAATCTTCCGGGCACTCCCTTGAGATGTTCCCTGGCGTCCTGTATCATTCCCTCCGAGACATCAGACAGGCAGATAACCGCATCCGGGGGAATTAAGTCCCGATTCTCTCTCCACAGTTCGCCGTTCCCACAGCCTGTCTCCAAAACCGTTTCACCGTCTTTTAAATCCAGCTGGGAGTACAGCCACGGAAACCAGCCCATGGGGTTCCTGGCATATTTCCTGTGAAGATCGATCCTGATGCTTAAGTTGGCCGCGTTCTTGTACTGCTCCACCAGACTCTTTTCCATATTGGTAATATGGATTAAGTGCAGAATTTTATTCCAGTCTATAACCGGATTGTCCTTTACCAGCTTCGAGGTCTCCGAGAGAGTCTGCTCTACCAGCTTCAAATGCTCAATCCGCTTCTTCACCAGATCCAGCTGAAGCTCCAGAGACTGCTCCACATAGCCGTTGTCATCATCGTTGATGGTGATTGAACGAATCTCGTCTAAGGAGAAGCCCAGATATTTGAGAGAAAGTATCTTCTGAAGCTTTGCGAAATCGGAATCCGTATATAACCGGTATCCCGCCTCGCTCATACCAGCGGGTTTAAGCAGGCCCTGTTTGTCGTAATAACGGATGGTCCGGATCGATACATTTGCCTTTTTTGCGAATTCTCCGGACGTATAATACCCTTGCATCTTCTGCATCACCACCTTTGTTCTGGGATCTTTATGTTACCATTATACAGGGTGACGTAAGGGAAGGGTCAAGTGTTTTTCAGATTTTCCCTAATTTTCTTTTTACACACAAAAAGATACGGTCTGACCGGAAAGTTCCAGTTCCGCCGTATCTTCTGCTGTATCTGCTTTACCTCTATTTTATTTCTGCTTTTCTATTGTCTTATGATTTACTTTTCATTTCCCTCTGCCTGCTTATCCACTCCCTGCATCCTCCTGTACACAGTCAGTATCGCCGTACAGATAACCAGCAGCACCGGAATCACCATCATCCCCGCCAGATATCCTGCGGCATCCACCAGGGCCCCGATAAATCCCGATAAAACCGTGCCGATCAAAGAGCTGGTCAGACTGACTGTGGAAGTCGCCGTACCGGAAAGATGAGGATACTTCCCGCACGCCATGCCAATAATGGACGGGAATGCAGCTCCAGTCAGTGCTCCTACGGTAAAGAGAACGGCAATCAGGAAGACTCCGTTTCCCAGGAGAAACGCCGCAATATAGAGAAATGCGGAAAGAAAGCACGTGATGCAGAGCCACTTGCTGTACTCTATCTTCCGATCCACAGCCGGCTGCATGAATCTGCCGGCCACAATTCCACCCCAGAAAAGAATCAGAGCCATGCTGGAAACACTCCGGTCCAGTCCCAGTCCGTCCTGAATATACGTGGTAATCCAGAGTCCAATCGCTGATTGGTGGCCCATATATGCGGCGCACAGCAACGCCAGAATCAGTATGGTACGGTCCGCCAGGAGGCGTTTTACACCTCCCAGCAGATTACTGTTTCCTGACTTCTTTTTATCGTCCTTTACCGGAATTGCGATGATCACAAAGGCCAGAGTAACCGCGGTGCACAGAACACCAAGATTTACAAAAGATCGGTTCCACGGCTGGCCGCTCCGCTGGACTATGGAGGCGTAGATTGGCCCTGCCAGCGATCCCAGACTGAAGAATGCATGAATCATGTTTAAATATGCGGTCCTCTTATCCCCATACGCTTCCGATACAAACGCGCTGATCAGGAGATTTAAGTAACTGTTCGCCACCCCCAGTGCAAAAAAGAACACAAGAAGCATCACATACGCCGGAGCTGCTCCGATTCCAAACAGTACCGCAGTATAGATCGTAAAAAACACCACGATCAGCTTAAGCTTAGGAAACCGATCCGATAAGACGCCGCCAAATATCATGGCCGCTATCCCGCCCACATTCTGAACCGATCCGATAATTCCAATCTGTGTGTTGTTCAGATTATAGCTCGTAGTCATTTCCGGAATCAGAATACCAATCATTGTTGAAGAGATTGCAAAGAAGAACATGATTCCAAACAGGCAGTAGATAATGATTTTCATCCGGCCAGAGTGTACCGCCTGCCCTTTTACCGCCATACTACTTGTTATTTGCTGCATAGAATTCATCCACCTGCCTCTGTAATTCAGCCTTTACCTTGTCATTACCGGCGGCCTTCGCCTTCTCAGCCAGTTGTGCTAAATCCTTCTGCACATCGGTCGTCATTCCCAGCCTTAAAGGTGCGTTATACTGCGAGTACACATTCTGCATGGCCGCGTACTCGGATTTTACCGGATCGGTATCCATGTTAAAGTTACGGAAAATATTCTCCACCGTGATGTCCTCGAGAGCCTGTTTCTGTTCCGCATAATCGTCGGGCGCATTGGCTGGAACAAGGTAGAACTGCTGGCTTCTGAAGCCCCAGGTTCCCGGCTCCGGAAGGAACATGGCCGTGTCAAGAGGCGTGTAACGGTTGTTCTCTTCTCTGCGGTAATCCTCTCCCTCAATTCCATACGTGAGCAGGTCATAATACGTCTCATCCGTCCTGATCTTGTCGAGAAGCATCAGCGCTCTTTCCGGATGCCTGGATAAACTGGGTACCACCATACAGTCCTGGGTGTAAGCCAGATGGTTTACATTCGGCTGAACATTATACCAGCGCACCTTCCAGGAAGGATCACAGATCTGATAGTTGGAAACGCCCTGATCAAAGTTTCCAAAGCCGCCTGCTGCCACGCCAGCCTGAACCATATCGGTAGAAGTATCCTTGATGGAAAGCGCAGATTTAGGCCACAGCCCCTCATCCGACCATTGCTTTGCCTTGTTTAAATACTCCTCATAGCCCTCCCACTCATGAGCCGCAATAACCTTCGGACTTCCGTTTGAACTGTCTATATAATAGATTCCGTACTGGCCGCCGTTCACCGGGTACAGTCCCTTGGATTCAATGTAAATGTCAGTCAGAACATGATCCTGTCCGATAGCGGCCAGATTGCTGAACTGTGTCTCCCCGGCATTGACTGCCTCTAAATATTCCATATACTGGTCAATATCTTTGATCTCGTCAAATCCGTACTTTTCCATCATGTCGCCCCGCACAGTGACGCCGTATGCGCTGTAGGTGTAGAAATTCGTCGGATACGCGTAGAGGTGCCCGTTGATTGTAGCCTGGGCCAGCGCTTCCTCCGGCTCCAGCTTCAGGCTTTCGGCACAATATTTGGGCAATAAGTCCTCAAGCGGCATAAACGCCCCCTTCTGTGCCAGATTCGCAAAGTTTACCCAGGTTCCGCCATAGGCCAGATCAAATTCCTCTCCCGAAGAAAAGATCAACGGATACTTTGTCGCCATATCACCGTACTCAATAAAGTTGACTGTCAATGTACAGTTTAAATCCTTAAGTGCCAGTTCGTTAAATTTCTCCAGAACGGTGTCGTATCTGGCAGGTCTCGGCCCAAGCAGATACATAACCAGATCCACCCGTTCCCCGATATCGGAGCCTTTTGTCTCACCGTTTTTCACCGATGTCGTCTGCTCCCCTGTATTGCCTGTCTCCGCATGGTTTCCCCCGCATGCGGTAAGTGTCAGCATCCCGGCTGCCAATAGTAACGCAGCACTCTTTCTCAGCATCTTCATAAATTCCCTCTCCTTTATTTATATAGTTTTTAAATAGCTATCCCTTAACAGCGCCAATCGTGATTCCCTGTACGAAATACTTCTGTACAAATGGATAAACCATGATCACCGGTCCCGTAGCGATTACCGCCATGGCCATTTTCAGCGAATTAGACGGCATATTATTCGCAGCAATTCCAATCTGGGCCGCAATTCTCGCCAGCACCTGTTTGGCCGCCAGCATATTGTAAAGCAGGTACTGCAGCGGATATTTTGTATTGCTTTCGATGTAAAGCATGGCATTATACCAGTCGTTCCAGTAATCCAGTGCGACAAAAAGTCCCACCGTGGCGAGCCCCGCCTTCGACAGCGGAAGCACAAACTGAACAAAAATCATGAATTCACCCGCTCCATCCATTTTAGCAGACTCGATGATGGACATTGGCACGCTTGACATAAAGCTCTTTAGCACCAGCATGTAAAATACGTTGACCAGGTAAGGCAGGATCAAAGCCATCAGACTGTCCTTCAGTCCCAGGTACCGCACCACAAAGATATAGATCGAGAGCATACCTCCGTTAAACAGTGTGGTAAAGTAAAAATAGAACGATATCTGATTTCGGTACTTAAAATCCGGCCGCGAAATCACATAGGCGGCCATAGAGGTAATTAAGAGTCCCAGACCGGTACCAACTGCTGTGATAAATATCGTAACGCCGTAAGCCCTGAAAATATCCATCGGATGCTCAAACAGCGTCTTATACGCCTGAAAGCTTATCTTTCCCGGAAGCAGCCCGTAACCATGCTGCATAATATAGTTTTCTTCTGTAATGGAGGCGGATATCAGCATGATGAATGGAAGCAGGCAGATTGCCGCCAGAACTAACATGATTACGATACCAAGAATATCAAACGTCCTCTGTTCCTTTCCCCGTCTCACTGTTAATGCGTCCGTCTCATTTTCTTTCGATTTTCCCATTCTTTTTCCCTCTCTTCTATCAGACATGCATTACGTTCCCGTTAAAACAGGGCGTAATCCGGATCAATCTTCTTAACAACAGCATTCGCGATATTGATAATTACAAAACACATGACTGACTGGTACAGAGTGGCAGCTGCCGTCATTCCCATATCGGTTCCTGAAAGAAGGGAGCGGAACACGTACGTGTCTATAACATCTGTAATATCGTACAGCTGTCCGTTCATTCCGATAATCTGATAAAACATCTGGAAATCTCCCCGGAGCACTTTCCCCAGATTAAGCAGGAAAATAATAATCAGCGTCGGTTTGATTCCTGGAATCGTTATATACCTGATTTTCTGCCAGATATTCGCTCCATCGATATCTGCCGCTTCGAAACACTCCCGGTCGAGTCCCGCAACCGCCGCTATATAGATAACGGAATTATATCCCACCCATTTCCAGGAATTGAAAAAGATAATGACCAAAATCCATGCCGCAGGAATCGCATACATATTGATCGGATCCATACCGAATTTAGTCAAAAGATTGTTCAGTGTTCCCGTCTCATAATTGAAAATGTTCTGTACGAACGCCCCAACGATGATCCATGATATAAAGTACGGAAGAAAGATGATGGACTGAGTCGTCTTCTTAAAACGCCTTCCCCTCATCTCGCTGAGCACAATGGCCACGACCAGAGCCAGTCCCTGTGAGATCAGCAGATTCACTACATTATAGAGAATTGTATTCCGTGTCAGCTGCCAGCCCTTGCCTGACGCGAAAAGAAACCGGAAATTCTCAAGTCCATTCCAGGGGCTTCCCCAAATCCCCTTTGCGTACCGAAAGTCCTTGAATGCCAGCACCAGTCCATTTAATGGAATATAACTGAATACCAGCACAATGAGTACTGCTGGCAGAATCATGAGGAACAGTGTCCTGTTCTTTCTTAGTTCATGCATTACCCCTTCTTTTTTCATGATCAGTTTTACGCCCTTCCCCAACGGGCGTTTCCCCCTTTCCCAACTCTTTGGTCCCTTCGCTTCTGTGAAGCTATAAAACTACTGTCACTCTGAAGGGTGAAATAACTTGTGGCTATAGCAATATCTTACTATAGCCACAAGTCACTTCCAATATAAGGAAACTGCGATTTTAAGGAGAAAACTAAGGTTGTGTTTTGATGCGGATCGTTACTATAGTTCCCTTCCCGACAGTGCTTTCATATCGCAGGCCATACCCCTCCCCGTATTTTAAGCGTATCCTGTCGTGAATATTGAAAACCGCATAGTGGGAATTATTCTCATCCACTTTCAGAATATTTTCCAACTGCTCTTTTGTCATCCCTTTGCCGTCATCCTCCACTTCGATGATTAAGTCCTCCTCTTCCACCCGTGCTCTTACCGTAATACTCTCTTCCCCTTCTTCATCGGCTGATATCCCGTGGGAAATGGAATTTTCGACAATTGGCTGCAGGGTCAGCTTCAGCATTTTTTTATCCATCAGTTCTTCTGGAATTTCTACAGTTAGATGAATTCTTCCATCAAAACGAAAATTTTGAATTTTCACGTAAGTCACAATATGTTCAATCTCATGGCGGAGGGACACCGTATCAAAGCCCTTGCGAAGCACCGACTTGTAATACCGTGCCAGCATCTGCACCAGTTCACCGATCTCCGGCGCGTCGCGCTCCATGGCCTCCCAGTTGATTAAATCCAGGGTATTATAGAGGAAATGAGGATTAATCTGGGCCTGGAGCGCCTTCAGCTCTGCATCCTTAATCGCAATACCACTCTCATATTTCTGCTGGATCAGTTCGTCGATCTCTCTGCGCATCTCCTTATACTCACGGCCCAGCTTTCCTACCTCGTCATCCGGATCCGTGGATACCTCCTGCACTACATCCTGATCCCGCCAGTGACTCATCTGGAAGGAAAGCTTCTTGATCCTGTCGGAAAAGCTTCCCGCGAAAAAATAGATGATGCAGGTGGCTGCTCCCATAATCGGAAACAGCCCCCAGATCAGGCCGTCACATACTCTGCGGCTTTTCGTTCGCAGTTCCCTTAATGGAACAACGGCTGCCATGGTCCACCCCGTATTCTCCAGTTCCATCCGGTTCATCATATAAATTTCTTTTTCCTTACTGACCTCTCTCCAGCCATCCTCCCCGTCTCCTGATTCTTCCATGAAAAAATCCAGATCCATGTTATCTGCCATTGATCGTCTGGAGCTGCCGATCAGTTTATTGTCCTGATTTACGAGATAGACACATCCGCGTTCCGTGCTGTCCGCCTTTTCCAGTATCTCATTGATTGGAGCCACCGGCAGACTGACCTGTTCCACACAGAAGGTCTTCGAGTAATCGTCCTGCTGCACTACACGCCGGGTCAGTGACACCACACGCTTTTCCTCTCCGGTTAACGGCATGGTAAAATCATAGGGAGCGGACCACACGGCCCGTTCCCCCTTTCCCTCCATCTGTTCCATGAACACCGGATCCAGCCTCTCCAATGACAAGAAATTACGGCTTGTATCCTTATAAGTATAATTGTCCGGTGCATATATACAAACATTTATGATACTTCCCGTCTCCAAAGACTTCATAAAATCGGAAATATCTGACCAGTACCGGTATTCCTGCCCCGGATCCCGGTCAGTCTCATTGACGCATCCGTCCAGTACCAGGTAGACATCCCGGTTATAATAAAGCGTATCCGACGCATATGCCACCATCTTCGTCTCCGACTCCACAAAGTTCTTGGCCTGTTCCATGGAATTATCGAGGAAATGCTGCAGATTGCTCATCTCATACCGCATAGTCCTGGCGTAGATAAAGGCGAAAATCAGTGCATAAGAAACCATGGCCGCTCCCAAAAACACCACGACATACTTTGTCTTCAGTGATGCATTCTTCATAGTTCCCTCCTACATCCTCGTCCTTCTAAAATCAGACGGATTGACTCCTTCCTGGCGTTTGAAAATCTTTGCAAAATAGTTCTGGTCGCTGTATCCGCACTGTTCTGCAACCTGATATAGCTTCAGCGATTTATCCTCTAAAAGCGCTTTTGCTTTTTCTATTCTCACCAGGGTAATGTACTGTCCGATTGTAAATCCGGTCTCCTTCTTAAAGAGATTGGACAAATACGTAGGTGTCAGATAAACGCTGTCCGCCAGAGCGGTAATATCCAGGTCTTCTCTGGAAAAATCTTTCTTTATCCGGCAGATCACTTGAAAAACCGTGTCACTCAATCCCTCTCTCTCATGGCTGGGGGCCAGCTTCTTCTCCGCCTCGCTCAAAAAGCAGTTGTGCAGATCTTCCAGAGTCTCAATTTTATTTATGGTAAACCAGATCTCATCTCCAGTTCTTACCACCTCCTGATGGAGCAGCTTCAGTGCGGCGCACTCCACCGCGTAAAGCAGCTGGAAATAGACCTTCCTGATCTCGCTGACCGAACAGATACTTCCGCGCCGGAGGGTCCGGTAAAGCCGCTCCTCCCATTTAGAGATTCCCGGAACATCATAACGACGGATAGCCTCCTGAATTTCTGAAACCTTCATCAGTTGTCCGCTCGTCTGCCTCTCCTTCCCGTTCTTCTGGTAAAAGGCGCAGCCGCCATACCCTGTAAAAAACAGCTCCTCCTTCATCTGTTCCGCTTTTTCGAATGATGAGGCGATCTGCTCCAGGCCGCAGACAACGGAACCAACAGCACAAAAGAGCGGTATCCCCTCATGATTCAGCCGCTCAACCAGTTCCAATATTATATTTTGTATACTTTCTTTTATAAAACAGCCCTTTTCAGGACTGAACAGGATCATGACAAGCTCCCGGTCACTGCGGAAGTATTTCACCGTCCGCTCCTGCCGTTCTTCAAAATACGGAAGGATGGTTCCCAGGAACTCCGCTCTCACTCTGACGGCTTCCCTCGCCTCAAACAGCAATACTTGGAAACACGTTCTCCGATCTGCCGGAAATTCCAGGAACCGGCAGTTATCGAGGAGCTCGTCTGTAATTTTCCCCCCGATCAGCCCCTTGACCACAAATTCCTCGATCACCGGCAGATTACAACGGAGAGATGATTTTAAGTATGCCGTTTCATTGTTTGCAAAGCAGTGATCCACAGCTTTTTGGATCGCAGCTTCCAGTTCATCAATAGAAAACGGTTTTTCCACAAAGCTTACCGCCGATAAACTGATCGCAGCAATTAAATTCTCCTTATCCGCATAGCCGCTGATAAAAATCAGGCAGCAGGCCGGAAGCAGCTCCTTTAACTTCCTGCACAGTGTAACACCATCCATATCCGGCATGCGGATATCAGAAATGACTATATCCGGTTCCCAGACAGAGCTGATGCGCAGCGCCTCCAGGGCGCTGCCTGCCGCTTTGATCTGTTCGATCCCCAGCTCTGTCCAGTGTACATACTTCAAAATACCGTTTCTTGTAGCCGTCTCATCGTCAACAATCATCAGTTTCATATTCTATTTCCCCCCACCCCCCTCTGATCACAGCCACGTCATTAAAACGGGTTTACATTTCCCGGATTCCTTTACCACGGAATCTCATGAAGATACCGGTCTCTCATAACGAGGCGGTTCTCATCAGAGTGAATATACGGTTCCTTCTCATCATAGCAGAGTCCACGCTCAATATATTCCGCACCGCAGATTCCCCCGCTTCCCTCCTCCGCGTAACAGCGGAAAGTAAATCCCTCTGGCCGCAGACGGTTAAAATACAGCTTCTCCATCATATGAATCGCCGCCAGTGACATATGATATGCGAAATCATCCGTTTCCTTTGTCCAACTGATACTGGATCCGCTTTCGGTAATCACTGCAATCCGCTTTTTTTCTCCCTGCCTTAAGAGAGGCAGTGCGTTTTCTATTACCTGACGCAATCCATTTATATTATAATCTAAAACACGGAGTATGTCATCGTAGTCATGGTATTTTCCTATCTCCCCATCGTCTTTCGCATGACGGCCCGCTAAAAGTACCAGAATATCCAGTTTTTTTTCTTCCCTTGTGATCCGCTCCGTTAATTCCTTTGTTTCCTCTGCTCCCAGATCGATCAGCATCGCTTTCAGGCCCGGATATTCCTTTTCCAGTTTTTCGGCAAGCCATGCTTCTCCATTTGTAACTCCCACGTAGACGGCATCTCCACGTTTTAAATACCAGACGGCGGTCTCAAGCGCCTCCCGGTACTCCGCCCCCACAACTAATACAGTCTGTCTCATCGCTTCTCCTCCTAAAACGGCCAGAACTCATTGGATACGTCTGTCATAGCAAGCACATCTTCCCAGTCTCTGTCCTCTGCAAACTGTGCATATGCCACCGCGGCAGTCTCCTCAGGTTCAAAATTGCCGACTGTGCTCTTGACGCCCATCATATAGCTGCGCACCCAGCCGGGATGATACAGCCGGAAGGTATATCCCTCTTTGGACAGTCGGTTAAACATCAGCCTGACTTCCATATTCAGCGCCGTCTTTGACATGCAGTAGGCAAAGCCCTCGGCACGGTGGGCGACAGAAACACTCCCAGCCTCCGATGAAACGAAGCAGAGCCGCTTAAGTCCCTTCTTCATCAGTGGAAGAAATGCCTCCACCATGCGCATGGGGCCAAGGGTATTGACGTGAAAGACAGCCTTCATGGCGGCCCTGTCATCCTCCATGCCTCCGATTCCGGCACAATTGACAAGCATATCCAATACTTCTGTACGTTCTGCCACATATCTGGCTGCATTCTTTACAGATTCCGTGTCTGCCACATTTAAGGGAATGATCTCGACCTGTTCTCTGTATGTGTCCTGCAGATTACTTAGTTCAGCCCAATCAGGCATAAACTGACCGGCATATACTTTCCATCCATTTTCCACGAACTGCTGGCAAAGGGCGAATCCAACGCCTCTGTCAGCTCCCGTTATAAGCACTGATCTCATCTTATCTCCTTTACCATTCTCACATGCACCAGTCTATGGCATTCCGCACGATCCGCCTGAAGTTCTCATTTTCCCATACGGCCAGAGTGTGCCCCGGCATGAGAACGCATAGCTTTCCCCTGCCTATCGTTTTCACGTATCCGCCGGTCTGAACGCCTCCCGTCTCCGAGACTGTCTCAAACAAAGTCTCTGCGCCTTCTCCAAATACCTCTACCTGATAATGTTCATCGCGCTCGGTAAAATCACTTACCCCTTTCATAATCGGATGTTCCGGATTCGTCACGCGGACGCTCACCGGACAGCGGGGCGGATGACCCGTAAAATGGTTTCCGACAAACTCAATATATTCTCTGCATGGCTTCTGGAACTTTTCCTCCGGTTTACAGAATTTTTCGGAAAACGCATTGCCGGAATGAATGGAAATAAAGCCCCCGCCATTTTCCACGTATTCTAAGAACTGCTGCGGGCAGACCTCTGTCACTCCCTCTTCAAACCATGGCTCCGTGTTGGCCGCAATCACATTATTGCTCTTGCAGTTGATCACAACCGGATACTGCGCAAGCCGTTCCGGGGTAAGAATATCCTTTACCGCAAGGATAAAATCAAACTGATACGCATCTCCCTCCATCAGCGCAAATCCTTTTTCGATCACCTCTGCCGGATGCCACAGGTCATCACATAGAACTAACACCCGTTTCATAAATTACCTCCTTCTCCCTGATTCCTACACATTGTCTCAAGTTACTATGTTCATTATAGTGGTATCGCGGAAAATAAACAGGATACGAAACTATGATTTTAAGGAAAATTTTTCGTTATTTTTCGCGGAAGAGTTGTAATGAGAGGAGGGGAAAGAAAAAAAAGGAAGCAGAATTTCCGCTCCCTCTTTTCTCTTACACCATCATCTGATAATTCTCAATATCCAGATACTTTCCAAACTTCACGCCCACTTCTTTGATCGTCCCACAGTGCAGAAATCCCAGTTCCTCGTGCAGATGGATGCTGGCCTGGTTTCCGCCGGTAATCACGGAAATAACGGTATGGATGCGTTCATCCTCCCTGGCCATATTCAATATATGCAGCGTCAGCTTCCTGGCAATTCCGCGCTTCCGGTAATCTCTGTGAACATAGACCGACAGCTCCACGGTTGCCGCGTAGGCTTCCTTCACACGATAGGGAGACAGGCTGGCATAGCCAACGGCATGACCGTCTTCCACCGCCACGATCAGGGGATGATTGCTTATGTTATGGGCATAGTACCAGTCGAGACGCTCCGACAGCGTCCTTGGATTGATATCGAAGGTCGCCTCCCCGTGAAGCACCTCATAGTTATAGATATCCAGAAGATAAGGAATATCCTCCTCCTGTGCAATTCTGATTTCCATAAACAGTTCCTCCTGCGTTTCTAATTTCTTTTCCTATATTACAATATTTTACTGTCCCCGTCCAATACAAATCGCAATAAAATAGACATTTTTCACCCCCGCCCGCAAAAGAGCCCTGGTGCATGCCTCGATCGTACTTCCGGTCGTATAGATATCATCCACCAGAATCACCCGCCTTACCCCTTCGGGTACCTCTCCCGCCGTGAACGCCTCCTCAAGATTATGAAGCCGTTCCTTTGGATTTAACTGTTTCTGCGGCGCAGTCTTCTTACTGCGCACCAGCAGCTCTGTACGCACCGGAATTCCCAGTCTGGCTCCAATCCGGCAGGCAAAAATCTCAGCCTGGTTGAATCCTCTCTGACGCCGCCGCGACGGATGGACGGGAACCGGCACCAGAGCGTCGGCTCCCAGCCGCAGCAAAGCAGTCCCATACCGCAGACAGACCGCCTCCGCATAAAAATCAAGATATTCCCGCCTGTTTCTGTACTTGATATCCGCCATGGATTTTTTCGCGGTGTCATTATAATTTAACAGCGCCCGCCCATAATCGAAGGAACGCTTATGCTTCGTACAGTCAAGACAGTACTCCCTCTCGGCACTGGATATCTCCTTTCCGCACTTCTTGCAGACAGGCTGCTTCACAAAAGACAGTTTTTTCACACATGCCGGGCAGATCAGCTCTCCTCTGGGCAGCACGATATCGCCGCAGACGGGGCAGCGGCGCGGAAATAGGAGATCGGTTAAAAAGGCTCTGAGCAGAACCGTAATAGTCTCGTTCCTCATATTTTATTCTCCTGTTGGGAATCTGTCATGAATGATTCTGTTTCTGAATAAAAAAGATAAGAGTAATGCTGTGGATGTTCCGAATAATAATGTGGGACCATACCGAAGTATAGTCCCATTATAGCAGTTATGTTCTTTTTTTCAATCCCTTTCTTCTTTTCTGCTCCTCTTTTCATATAAGTCATTCAGATTCATGAAAGCGTGCACGTAGACCTCCATTGCTTTCTTAAGACTGGATATCGATTGAATTTCATCACAGCCATGGCCGCCTCCATGCCCTGCCGGCAGTTCAAGTTCAGAGTAGTCCTTGGGAATACCCGGTCCAAAACAAACCGCATTTGGTATCATTCCCGCATAGGTATTGCCTCCCATCACATACGGCTTTTTCCCGTCCTTTACCACATGGTCGTACGCGGACAGCAGCGCCTTAACCTCCTCCGAATCGATGCTGCCGCAGTATCCATCTCTATGTTCTTCGGCAGAAAGTACAAATCCATAGAGTCCCGCTGTTTTCTGCACCTGCTTCACGATATCCGCCGCATTTACTGAAGGCTGATATCTGATATCCATCGTCAGGGTAACCGTCCTGTTTTTCATCTCCAGAACAGTGCCCGCACACGTCAGCTTCTCAAAAACCGGATCACTGGAGGCAATCCCCAGTCCTTTTCCATATCCATCCAGACAGGCTGTCTGAAAAAATTCCAGAAAATGCTTTTCCTCCGGTTTCAGCCCGCTTCCGTCTTTCAGCAGCATACCTGCCAGACCAATGGGGTTTACACAGCGGTCCGGTGCCGCTGCGTGCCCCGCTATGCCTTTCACCGTATAGCGCACTGTATTGCCGGACAGTTCTTCTCTCATTTCCATGCCCAGCTGCAAAGCCTCCGCCTTCCGGTCTCCCATATAAGCGGAACGGTCAATGCAGATCACGGCCTCTGCCGGTACACTGTTGGATGCCTCCCCCGCTGACATATCCAGAATCACGTCCGGAACAGAGTCCCGCTTCAGAGTCAGCACACATCTGCCTTTCTCTCCATAGCACAGAGGGAAACGGCAGTCCGATACAAATGCAAAATCTGGTGCCGGCCATTTCGTCAGATACCAGGCTGCGTCAGCCATCCCCGTTTCTTCGCTCAGGCCGCAGATCTGACTAATACGGAAACATGGCTTTATGCTATGCTCCTTCAGATATCTGAGGCAGTAAAGGACCGCGATTACCGCCCCCTTATTATCTGAAACACCTCTTCCGATCAGAAAATCGCCCTTCCTCGTACACTCCCACGGCGGATAGATCCAGCCCTCACCGGCGGGCACGACGTCAAGATGCCCCCATACCTGCACCTCGTTTTCCCCAGCCCCGTAAAGTATCTTTACACAGCAGTCCTCACAATTCTCCGCATGAAGTCCATACTGTGCCGCAATTTCCATCATGCAGTGCGCCGCTTTCACCGTATCATCTGACCGTTCCTGTTCCGGCCGCGAGACACTTGGGATTCTTACCAGCTTCCTGATATCCCGGACCAGTTCCTCCTCATGTGCATCAATCCATTGTCTCAGTTCTGCTTCTCTCTCCCGGTTCATACACTTCACCTATCCCTTAATGCCGGAGGAAGCAATTCCCTCCACCAGATACCGCTGAAGCAGGATAAAAATAAGCATCAGCGGCAAAATCGACAGGACTGACATGGAGAACATGGCACCGTAGTCTGAAGTGGAAGCCGGATCACAAAACAGCTTCAACGCCAGGCTGATGGGGTATAATTCCGATTTATTCACATACAGCAGCGGTGACAGAAAGTCTTCCCATCTCCAGATAAAGGAAAAGATGCCGGCTGTAATAAGCGCCGGTACCACCAGCGGCAGAATAATACGGAAAAATATCGAATAATAGGAACAGCCATCGATCTTGGCCGCCTCGTCAAGCTCCGTTGGAATACCATTAATAAAATTCATAATCAGATAAACAAAGAATCCCTGGACCGCAAAGCAGTAAGGCACGATAAGCGGAAGATACGTTCCGACCCAGCCCAGCTTCTGATACCATAAATACTGCGGAATCATCAGAACCTGTGCCGGAAGCATCATGGACACCAGCATTGCGGAAAACAGGAGTTTTTTCCCCCGAAAGCTGCATCTTGAAAAGCTATACGCCACAAAAGCAGAGGACAGTATGGTGCCGGCTGTTGCTAAAACCGATATCAGGGACGAATTCTTAAAAAAGGTGCCAAAATTTACTTTTCCGAACCCCTTCCAGCCGTTTCTATAATTCTCCAGCGTAAATTCCTTCGGAATAAGCTGACCTGCCGTGGTAAAGATTGTATTTGTCTCCTTAAAAGAACTCATCACCATCCAAAGCAGCGGATATACCATGATAAATGCTCCGATGCTGACCAGTATATGATACACAATTTTCCCGGCCATCCGTTTTCTCTTCATAAGCCTCAGTTCCCTCCTTCATACACCCAAAACTTTTTCGACCAGAACAGGAACACGGTTATGACAGAGATCAAGAGCAGCATAACCCACGCCATGGCGGCGCCATATCCCGTATTGTAAAATTCAAAGGACTGCTGGTACATGTAGACACTGTAGAAAAGCGTAGAACTCATGGGCCTTCCCTGCGTAATGATAAAACACTGCGTAAATGCCAGAAAGCCGCTGATCATCTGCATCACCAGGTTAAAGAAAATCGTAGGTGTTAAAAGAGGCAGTGTAATCCGGAAAAACTGGTTTGTCTTCCCCGCCCCGTCTACCCGCGATGCTTCATAGAGGGAAAACGGTATCTGCTTTAATGCCGACAGGAAGATAAGCATGGAGGAACCAAACTGCCAGATTGCAAGAATAATCAGGACCCAGATCGCGGTATGTTTATTACCCAGCCAGGAAAAATGACTGTTGATGCCTATGATCTGAAGAATACGGTTAAACGTGCCGTCCTCTGCGAACAGCCGCTTCCACAGAATCGATATCGCCACTGATCCGCCGATGATGGACGGAAGGTAATAGGCTGCCCGGTAGAAACCGGTTGCTTTCGTCGTTCTCTGCAAAATCATGGCTACCATCAGTGCAAATATGAGACGCAGAGGAACCGAGACTAAGGCGTAAAAAAAGGTCACCGAAATTGATTTGTAGAAGGTCTCATCCTCCGTAAACATTTTCAGATAATTGCCCAGACCAATGAATTTCGGAGCCCCCAGTATTTCAAATTCACAAAATGAGTAATACAGCGACATTCCCATGGGAACTACCATAAACATCAAAAATCCAATGACAAATGGCAGTGCAAATACAACGCCTGCCGTACTGTTCTTATTTAACTCTGTCTTTATTTTAAACCATATATGATCCATATCAACCACCGCCATTCTGACTGTTTTTCGCTGTTTTCAGGCGCAGAAAGGGCTGCCGCTCCTTTGCAGCAGCCCCTTCGTTCCTATGATTGCTTGCTCTGTAATATCTTGTTGCCCTGTTTTAACAGTTCCTCTGCCGCCGCTTCCGGAGTGATCTCCTCGTAGCAGATCTTCTCCTGCATTTTATATACAACATCATACACTTCCGTAGCTCCGTTAGGCGAAGCCGGGCTGACCGTAGAGCACTTGGGCGTTACAACATTATTAATATAATCGACCACCTTCTGATCAGATTCGCTCATATCTGCGGCAATAGCGTCCGCCACAACAGACGACACGGGTACTCCGCGCTCACCTAAAAGAATCTTGTTGCATTCCACCGAATTGGTCCAGTAATCTATAAGCTTAGCGGCCTCCTCCGGTTTCTCACTGTCAACAGAGACAGAAAAGAACATGCTTGGCTTTAAATAATTGGATTTCACTGCATCGTCGGATGGCCAGGTGGTAATACCGATCTTCATACCCTCCGGCGCTGCGTTCGTGACGGCATTCATATTATTGGAAAAGTAGAACGCACACCATGACATGTTAGACGGATCTGAACCGTAGACCAGCGGTTCCTGCTCCGGCTGTCCGATGGACCGCTCTGCGAAAACACTGGGGTCAATCAGCCAGCCTTCATCGATTCCCATCTTATAGAGGTTAAAATACTCAGTAAGATTTTCTTTCGATGCGCCGATCGCACCGTCCCCAAATAAGTACTCTCCCTTTGAACGAAGGAAGAAGTCCATCCATGAGGTTCCATTATTGTACTGCAGATTGGTTTTATACCCCGTCTTTTCCTTTACCTGTCTGCACACATTCAGGAACTCATCCATAGTCATGTTGTCTTTCAGCTCTATTCCATTTTCCTCCAGCAGCGTTTGGTTATACAGCAGTGCAGGAGAGTTTACACCGATACAGATGGCATAGAGCCCGTCTCCGATTCTGCCAAATTCCTGTACTGTTTTATCCACATCTTCCATATTAATAACACCGCTGTCCACATAAGGCTGCAAATCAACCAGCATGCTGTTGTCCACATACTGCTGAATATACGCCTTGTCCATCTGCACCACATCAGCCATGGTATGGCCCGCCGCTGAAGTCGCCAGCTTATTCCAGTAATCCGCTCCTGACAGGAACTGGCCGTCAAAGGTGACGCCGGGATTCTCCGCTTCATACAGTGACAGCGCTTCCTGCGTCAGCTCCGCCCGTTGCTGGCTTCCCCACCAGGTAATGGTGAGTTCCGTCTTATCCCCCTGAGTATTTCCCGCTTCTGCTGTTGTTTCTTTTCCGCTGCTGCTCTCCTGCCCTGCCGTACTCTCAGCCGCCTGAGTAGTATTCTGCTGTTTTTCTGCTGAATTGCCGCCGCATCCGGCCAGTCCTGCTGCCGCAAGCACAGCCGCCATCATAACCAATCCTCTTTTTTTCATAGTCCTTCTCCTTTATAATTTTCTCGCAGTGTCTACTGCTAATCTGATTCTTGATAAGTCCTGTTCCGTCGCCACGGTACAGTCGGCCCCAAGGATAAACCCTTTTCTTCCATACGTCTCTGTTACCGAGCGGATCGTATTTACAAGCGCCTCCTCGCTCCCTGCTGCCAGCACCCCCTGCCGGTTAGCAAGGCCACCCATTACCGTCCTCTGATGGAATATTTCTCTTCCCTCTTTTAAGGAACACGGAACTTCAAACGTTCCCCAGTTCACCACATCATACAGTTTCTCATCGTAATCGCGGTAATAATCCAGATTGACATCACGGTTGCATACATGGAGAAAACAGGTTCCGCCAGCCTCCTTTACCGCCCTCATGATCATCTGGTCGAAAGGCGCGATCCAGTTTAAAAACTGCTCTCTGGTAAGTCCAAATCTTCTCTCTGCTCCCAGTGAAGCCACATAGACGCCGTCCAGACCTGCTTCTATGTATTTTACCGCCAGTTCACAGAGTCCGTCTGTGATTCTTTTCATAGCCTCCAGCATCTTTACAGGGTCCTCTTTCAGCCATGCGTCAAAGATTTTTCTGGACTGGTCATACCCGTATCCCTGCGGTTTAAACGGATGATACATGGCCGAAGTACCTACGCTGTGAAGGGTGCCTATGGTATAGCATTCTCCTCCCGTTTCATCCAGGATCCGTTTGACCAGATCCACCTGCCGTCTCATAAAAGGCTGTTCTGCGGTAATCCTCTGGAATTCCGTATAATCCTGTATCGTGTGAAGCTCATGATCGCAGGTCACCAGATTCTCGTTCATGATTTTGAGAATATCGACATCTGTCTGCTTATAAAAATCAACATGTGCACGAACCGCATTCTCTCCGTTCGCATATTCCGGTGAAAAATGCATGGAAAAGCAGGAAGGAATCCCTTTCGTCTCTTCACCCCTGATCGCATGCAGTACCCGCTCCTTTTTCGTCATCTTCTTTCCCCCTCATTTCTTTTTCGTTGTCCTCAACTGCCCTCAGTATATCACCGAAAATCCATAATTTTAATCCAATATTCCGGTATCCTGTATCAAAAAACCGTCTTCTTCTGCGCTTATTCTTGCTTTTTTCCCAGTGTTTTCTTATGATAATAGTATCATCATAACGGCTCACAGCATATGGGAACGGGGAGGCGGCAGCACAGTGAGAGGCCTGATCAATCGAATCAAACTGATTTTTTCCAATATATCTCTGAAAAGAAAAATACTTACCATTGTTCTTGTTTCTATTTTTCTGATATCCGGTGTCAGTCTGGCGGGAATCTCCTTAGTCTCTGACGCCTACTTAAAACTGCTTCAAAAGACCATAGCAAACAATCTTTCCTACTCTGCGACTACCATCTCCTACTACTTATCCAACATTGAAACCATGTCAGGCCTCATGCTGTCTGATTCCAATATTCAATGCAACTTATCCGACGTCAGACATTCGGATAATCCCCGGATACGTACAGAGGCTTATAAAAAACTGTCCTATACGGTTTTGGAATACTATCAACAGTACAAGCCTAATTTTATCAGCTATATTACCCTCAATAATCCTGATTTTATCACCTATTCAAACTTTCTCGGCTCCCGCAAAACACCGGAGGAGATTGAGCGCAGTGTCCTTAACGCAGCTCATGACGGAGACGGCCGTCCGGTATGGATATGTGATTACGGAAATGAATATGGAATTTTTATGGGACGGCTCATTAAAAATATCCAAAGCTCCAATCTGGAAGAGCTCGGAACGCTTCTTGTCTCCATTGATCTGGATGGGTTAATGAATTCTTTAAACAAAGGAGATCCGCTGTATGAGAATCCCCAGTATTATATCATGACCGGAGATACGATCATTTACAACGATAATCCCATATCGGCCACTATTCATGACCAGAGGAAGGCTTCAGCCATGCGGAGTTATGATATCATGAATGTCGATGGACACAGATATTTTGTGACGGAGGATGTAATTCCCGGTATTGGCTGGACTTACGTATGCTATCTCTCCTATGATCCTATTTTCAAATCAGTATCCTTTGTTCGGACGCTGAGTATTGTCATGATTATATTGAGCATTCTGTTAGCTATCATCTTTTCTGAGTCCATGATCTCCTTTATCAGCAGACACACGCAGGGTCTGATTCGCAAGATGGAGGCCTTCAGCACCGATGAAAATGCAGTGATTGACAGCGATTACGACTACAGCAGCCGCAGGGATGAATTCGGCCTTTTAAACCGGCAGTTTGACAGCATGGCCGGAAAAATCAGACATTTAATACAGGTAAACTACGTAAATGAACTGTGGAAAAAGGATGCTCAGCTAAAAGCCCTGGAGGCTCAGATAAACCCGCATTTTCTGTACAACACTCTGGAATCCGTCAACTGGCGGGCACAGGTGGCAGGAAACATGGAAATCTCATCCATGATAGAATCGCTGGGAACTCTGCTCCGCGCCACACTCAGCAATTCCACCTCCCATTTTGATCTGAAAAAAGAGCTGGAGATCGTAACCGCCTATATCACGATTCAGAAATACCGATTTGAGGACCGGCTGGAATTTTCCATACACTGCGATGAAGCCTTATACAATGCTCAGATTCCCAAAATGTGTATCCAGCCTTTGGTGGAAAATTCAATTAATTACGGTCTGGAGGAATCCACGGAACTGTGCTCCATTGAAATAACCATTGAACATCAGCAGGAATCCGGCAGCCTGATGGTCCTGGTCAAAAATGACGGTTCACTCTTTGAAGAGTGTCTGCTGGAAAAACTTCGTTCACAGGAGATCAGGCCGCACGGCTTTGGGATCGGCCTCATCAATATCGACGAGCGGATCAAGCTGATGTTTGGAAAAGAATACGGCCTGACCCTGTACAATGACCAGGAATGGGCGGTTGCCCGGATTCACATGCCTTATATTACCGATCAGGAGGAAATCGTATGCTGAAAATGATAATTGCCGACGACGAACGCGTCATAAGAGAGAGTATTTCCCGTCTTATTGACTGGGAAAAACTCGGAGTAGAGCTGACCGGATTATGCAGAAACGGCCTTGAGGCTTACGATATGATTATTGATGAGGACCCCGACATCGTCCTGACCGACATCCGGATGCCTGGTATGGATGGACTGGAACTGATCAGAAAAGTATCTCTTATGGATCTCGATACACGATTTATCCTATTATCCGGATATGGAGAATTCGAATACGCAAAGGAAGCCATGAAATACGGCGTAAAGCATTATCTGCTGAAGCCCTGCAATAAATCACAGATATCAGACTGCATCGCAGAGGCCGCGAAGGACAGCTATGCCAGAAAACGGACGAGGTATTTAGAAAGCGGCCATGCTCTCCTGACCGGGAGCATGCACCACAACATCGTCTCCAGCGTAATCAGTGAAAGCCTGGGGCAGAAAAAGGCTCTGCCTGATATTCTCCGTTCCTATGAGCCGTATCTCGATTTTTATTCCACCCCGTACCAGCTTCTCTACGTGTTCTTTCTTGAAATAGACAGCCTGGATTCCTTCCTACATGAACTGAAGCTTTTCTGCGAACAAAATCTGCCGCAGGTCACCATGCACGGTACCTATGTACATAACACCCTGCTTCTCTTTTATAAGGATTATTCAGCAGACAGCGACCTGCTGATGCAATTGATCCGTAACCTTTCGATCCCCTCCCAGCCTGTGGGTCTGGAGATACAGAAAGAGACATATCCCAGCCTGTATAAACTGCTTGAAATCATCCTTGTTAAATTAAAGCGGTTCAGTACCATCTATTATATTAACAACTTTCATCTGCTCTACACCTGCAATTACAACTCTCTCATGTCCGAGGCAGAGCATCTGTATCAGCAGATAAAACACGAATCAGCAGATATCTTTCACAGCCTTGCTGATCTTCTGACGGGAATCGAAGACGCCGCTTTCTTAAAACAGCTGTCTGGAAATCTGCTCCTGAAAGCGGCAGCTGACAATCCCTCATGTTCTGCCGTAACCCTTACGGAATGGCTGATTGAGATTGACAGAGAAACTGATCCCGAAAGGCTGAAACCATTGATTCTGGATCACCTGGAATATCTGCTTCTCTCGCCATCAAAGGAAAACAGCGCCAGTTCCATGGTGGAGCAGATCACAACCTATGTGGAAAACAATTTGGGAAACTCTGTACTGACGCTTAAATTCATCTCAGAACAGGTTCTGTTTATGAATGTAGATTACGTCAGCAAGCGTTTTTTTAAAGAAACCGGGCGCAAATTTTCCGATTACCTGACCGATATCCGGATTACCCGTGCGAAAGAGTATATGGCTGCCGGTGAAAAAATTCAGGTTGTTGCGGAAAAGGTTGGCTGCGGAAACAATCCTCATTACTTTTCCCAGCTTTTTAAAAAGAAGACCGGGATGACTCCCAGCGCGTACAGTGCCGCACTCAACATGACAAAAACAGGTGGAAGCTGTATCAATCATTCCACCTGATAAATCTCACAAATCCTCTCCTTAAGCCCCGAATACCGCCTCTGCTCCATCTCATTGTCCACCATGGCCTGGAACACCTCCGGCACTCCCACCAGGCAGACGCAGGCCCGGGCCCGTGTCACGGCGGTATAGATTAAGTTCCGGGTCATCAGCATCTTCGGACCGCTGAAAATGGGAATCACCACAGCGGGATACTCGCTTCCCTGGGATTTGTGGATGGTGATGGCGTAGGCCAGCTCCAGTTCTTCCATCTGCTTAAAGCTGTACTCCACCATACGGCCCTCGTCGAATTCCACGGTCACCAGCTCCGCAAACAAATTGATCTCCCGGATAATTCCGATATCTCCGTTGTAAATACCAGTTCCTTTGTCTACAGGGATCCCGTATTTATTCCGCACTTCCCACTCGATGTTGTAATTGTTCTTGATCTGCATGACCTTGTCGCCCACCCGGAAGGTCACACCGCCGCTCTCCTTCTCCAGCTTGCTTTTATCCGGCGGATTCAAATACTCCTGCAGGATGGTATTCAGCCGTTCCACTCCCAGCGCGCCTTTTCGCATGGGAGTCATGATCTGGATATCATAGGGGTCTGCCCCCACGTATCCCGGCAGCTTCTTCTGCACCAGGGTAATCATGGCGTTTATAATCGTGTTGGGATCGTCGCGCTTAATAAACAGGAAGTCATTGCTCTTCTTGCCAAGCGGAACCGTCTCGCCTGCGTTGATCTTATGGGCGTTGACAACGATATCGCTCTGGCTCGCCTGCCGGAAGATTCTGGTTAACATAACTACATTAAAACAGCCGGCTTCAATGACATCCTTCAGCACATTGCCGGGGCCGACGCTGGGCAGCTGGTTCACATCACCCACCAGAATCAGTCTCGTTCCCGGATTCACTGCCTTTAATAAGGACTGCATCAGATGGATATCCACCATGGAGGTCTCATCGATGATGACGGCATCTGCGTCCAGCGGATTCTCCTCATTTCTCTCAAAATGCATGCCGACAGAACGCTCGTCCCCGGGCATGCCGGAAATTTCCAACAGACGGTGTATCGTCCGGGCCTCATAGCCGGTAGCCTCGGTCATTCGCTTTGCCGCCCTTCCTGTAGGCGCAGCCAGAAGGATCTCCATCTCCTCACTCTCAAAATACCGGATAATGGTATTGATCGTCGTGGTCTTTCCGGTTCCGGGTCCTCCCGTAATGATAAGAAGGCCGCTGTTTACCGCCTCCACCACCGCCTGAACCTGTTTTTCGTCCAGCTCGATCGACTCTTCCTTCTGAATCTGAAGCAGCTTTTTCCTGATTGTCTCTTCCGGCTCCCTGCCTCTGATATTTAAATCGTGGAGCATACGCGCCACGCTCATTTCCATATAGTAATACTGGGATGCATAGACAATGCGGATTCCCTCCGACTCCCGGATCACCAGGCGCTTGTCGATCTGCATGTCCATCAGATGCTTTTCTATGGATTCCTTTTCTACCCGCAAAAGCTCTGACGCCTGTGAGAGAAGTTCATCCTCCGGCAGGTACGTATGGCCGTTTGCCGTGGCCTGAAGAAGTGTGTAGAGTACTCCCGATTTAATACGAAAATCCGAATCCGTGAAGATCCCCACCCGCTTGGCGATCTCATCCGCCATTTTGAAGCCCACGCCCGCGATATCATCCGCCAGCTGATAGGGATTTTCTTTTATCACGGTATAGAGCCTGGGACCGTATTCCTGAAAGATTTTCACGGCCAGACTCATGGAAATGCCGTATTCCTGGAGGAACATCATGGCCTGGCGCATCTCCTTCTTCTCTTCCACCTGTTCGGAAATCGCCATGGCCATTTTCTCACTGATTCCCTTTACCTCGGATAAGCGCTCCGGTTCTTCCTCCATGATCCGAAACGTATCTGCTTTAAAGCGCCGGACGATCCTGGCCGCCAGCGCGGCTCCGATTCCCTTCACCGCGCCGGATCCCAGATAGCGCTCCATGGCAGCGGTATCCTCGGGAGTCTTGATCTCATAGGTTTCCACCGTCATCTGTTCCCCATAAACCGGATGCTCGGTCATGGGACCGGTGGCCTCCACCATCTCGCCTTCGCTGATATAATGGAAGTTACCGACAAGCGTGTATTCGTCTCCTTCATCCGTGAGGCTTAAGACCGTATAGCCATTTTCTTCATTGCGATATTTAATTCGTTCTACAAATCCGCAGACCGTCGCCATGGTCTTCCCCCTTTGTCTTCATAGAAAATACAGAAAGCAGGCAGCCGCAAAACTAACCCTGCCGGAATCCGTGTTCCGCCAGGGTTGTCCTGCAACTCTCCTGCTTACAATGGTTAAAATTCAGATTTACCGCCGTCATGGGTAAACTCGATAAACTTTCCTGTACCGATCGCAACAGCCGTAAGCGGATCTTCTGCAATCATGGTGTTGATCCCCGTCTTCTCCTCGATCAGGGAATCCAGGCCGGAAAGCAGGGAACCGCCTCCGGTCAGAACGATGCCGCGGTCAAATATGTCGGCTGCCAGTTCCGGTGGAGTCCTCTCCAGAACGTTGTGTACTGCGTCCACGATCTGCATGGCCGGTTCCTTTAATGCATCCAGAGTCTCATCGGATGTAACGACAATCGTCTTTGGAAGACCGGTAACCAGGTTACGGCCTCTCACTTCCATGGTCAGGACTTCCGGTCTGCGGTAAGCCGCACCGATATTAATCTTTATCTCCTCTGCGGTTCTCTCTCCGATCAGAAGGTTGTGTTTTTTACGCATATAGCGAACCAGTGCCTCATCAAAATCATCACCGGCCACCTTGATGGACGTGCTCACTACCGTGCCGCCCAGGGAGATGACTGCGATATCAGAGGTACCGCCGCCGATATCTACGATCATGTTTCCGCAGGCCTTGGCGATATCGATGCCTGCGCCGATCGCAGCCGCAACCGGCTCTTCGATAATGGCTACCTCTCTGGCTCCTGCCTGATACGTAGCGTCCTCTACGGCCTTCTTCTCAACTTCTGTGGCTCCGCTTGGAATGCAGACGCTGATTCTCGGCTTTCTCAGTGTTTTCTTGCCTACTGCCTTGTTGATAAAATATTTTAACATCTTCTCCGTTACGGTATAATCGGAGATAACACCCTGGCGAAGCGGTCTGACTGCGACGATATTGCCCGGCGTTCTGCCGATCATCAGTCTCGCCTCTTCCCCGATCGCCTTGATTTTGTTCGTGTCACGGTCAATTGCAACTACGGAAGGCTCTTTTAATACAACACCTTTCCCTTTTATATACACAAGTATGCTGGCGGTACCTAAATCGATACCGATATCATTAGACATCATCATTTATTTCCTCCTGTTCGCTTAAACGGTTCCCAGAGTTTCCTTTATCTGTATTTCCAATTCGGGTTACTGGCCCTAATAGTCCAATTTTGTTTATCTCCCTTATTATATACAATAACAACCTGTTTTTAAAGGGTTTTTTTTATTTTTATTATGTTTATGTTTTTTTTATGTCCAATACACATTTTGGTCACATTTTACCCGTATACTGAAAATACGTTATCCGAGAGGATAGCGGGCCTTTGTTTCAAGTAACTTACTTGAAATCACAAAGCTTTTTCATACTCATACCGGATGGTCGTAAGATCATCCGGCCCCCCTAAATGATTATTTCCCGCTTCGGTCCCCCTCGGAGCGGGACTTTTGTTTGTAACATGCAGTTCTGTTATAGGATACCCGATTTCAGCGAAATAAATTTAAACAGATCCTTCATAAAGTTATAATCTTTTTTATTTTTTCTTAATGGAAAGTCCACAAAATGCACACAAATTCCTGGTATTATAAAGTCAATCACAAAACAGTGATTAACACAAAGCTTTTTCATACTCATACCGGATGATTGAAAGATCATCCGGCCCCCCTAAAGACATTATCCTAATTTATTATACCTACCATTCCCAATAGTTTAAAGAAGCAGCCGTCTGTAACAGGACGGCTGCTTCTTTATTCACATCATCAGATTCCGGCGGCCTGCCGGACAGGCGCTCCTATGACAGCTTCAGCGCCCATTCCCGGCAATCCCACACCTTCGTCGCCACACCCTCGTAAAACTCCGGCTCATGGCAGATTAAAAGGATACTTCCCTTATACTCCTTCAGTGCCCGCTTTAATTCCTCCTTCGCCTCCACATCCAAATGGTTGGTCGGCTCATCCAGCAGAAGCACATTTGTTTCCCGGTTAATGAGTTTACATAATCTAACCTTTGCCTGCTCACCTCCGCTTAAGACACGCACCTGGCTCTCGATGTGCTTGGTGGTCAGGCCGCATTTGGCCAGGGCGGAACGAACCTGATACTGGGTATAGGAAGGGAATTCCTTCCAGATTTCCTCAATACAGGTTGTCTTGTTGCCTGGCGCCATCTCCTGCTCAAAATAACCGATGGACAGATAGTCTCCGAGCATCACCTTTCCGTCCAGCGGCGGAACCAGTCCCAGAATACTCTTTAAAAGGGTGGTTTTTCCGATTCCGTTGGCGCCGACCAGTACGATCTTTTCCCCTCGCTCCATGCGGACATTTAACGGTCTCGACAGAGGCTCATCGTATCCGATGATTAAGTCGGTTGTCTCAATAATCGTCTTTCCTGCGGTTCTCGCCTCCAGAAAATGAAACTCCGGCTTCGGTTTCTCCCGCGCCAGCTCAATGACATCCATCTTATCCAGCTTCTTCTGCCTGGACATGGCCATGTTCCGGGTGGAAACCCTGGCCTTGTTGCGCGCTACAAAGTCTTCCAGCTCCGCGATCTCCTGCTGCTGACGCTTATAAGCCGCCTCCAGCTGCGCCTTCTTCACAGCGTGGACCTCCACAAACTTATCGTAGTCTCCCACATAGCGGTCCAGACTCTGGTTTTCCATATGGTAGATAATATTCACCACACTGTTCAAAAATGGAATATCGTGGGATATTAAAATAAACGCATTCTCATACTCTAACAGATAACGTTTCAGCCATTCAATATGCTGCTCATCTAAATAATTAGTCGGCTCGTCCAGAAGGAGGATATCCGGTTTTTCCAGCAGCAGTTTTCCCAGCAGCACTTTGGTTCTCTGGCCTCCGGAGAGCTCAGTGACATCCTTGTCGATGCCGATATCCGTAAGCCCCAGGGCCCGGGCCACCTCCTCCACCTTCGAGTCGATAATATAGAAATCGTGGGCCATCAGAAGATCCTGGATCGTTCCCAGTTCTTCCATCATGGACTCCATCTCTTCCTCTCCCGCCTCGCCCATGCGGTCGCAGATCTCATTCATCTGCTCTTCCATCTGAAACAGAAATGCAAATGCGCTCTTTAACACATCCCGGATTGTCATTCCTTTCTCCAGCACCGTATGCTGATCCAGATAGCCGACGCGGACGCGCTTCGCCCACTCCACCTTTCCTTCGTCAGGCTGAAGCTTTCCGGTAATAATATTCATAAATGTGGATTTGCCTTCACCGTTAGCTCCGATTAAACCGATATGCTCTCCCTTTAAAAGACGGAATGACACGTCGTTAAAGATGGCACGGTCGCCAAATCCATGTGTCAGATGTTCAACATTTAATATGCTCATTCGTAAACTCCTCAATCTTCCTATTTCTTAACCCATTTTACATGACAACCGCCGTTCTTGCAAGGGGAAAGAAGCCGCTAAGTTTCGGTTGTCAAAATCGGCAAAAACGTTTATGATAGATGGTAGGTCTTTAAGTCAATAAATTTAAACGAAAGGATTTTATTTATGTACATATACACCTGGTATCAGTGGCTTCTCTTTTTCTTCCTCTACTGCTTCATTGGATGGATCATTGAATCCACATATGTCTCCTTAAAATGCGGCCATTTCGTAAACCGCGGCTTTCTGCGGCTTCCAATGCTTCCGTTGTATGGAAGCGGGGCGATCATCATGCTGTGGGTCTCCCTGCCGTTTCAGAATAACTTGTTCCTGGTTTTCCTGTCCGGTATGATCGGAGCCTCGGTGCTGGAATACATCACCGGCTGGACCATGGAGCGCCTGTTTAAGATGAAGTACTGGGACTACACTGAACAACCGCTTAACCTCAACGGCTACATCTGCCTGGGCACGTCCATCGCCTGGGGTTTTCTGACCATTGTTTTAACAGAATTTATCCATCGCCCCGTGGAAAGCGTGGTTCTGGATCTAAATCCTGTCCTGTGCATCGTCTTATGCGGCATCATCGGGGTCCTGTTTGTGGCCGATGCCGTTGAATCCACGAAAGAGGCCCTCGATCTTGGCCGTGTGCTGGAGTCCATGACAAAGATGAAGGCGGAACTGGAAGAAATCCAGCTGCAGATGGCTCTTTTAAAAGCTGAAACAGCAGACAAACTCTCTGACCTGCGCGACGAGCAGATTCAGCGGGCCGCCAACTTAAAGGGTGAGGCTGCCGTTAAGATCACGACATTAAAAGCAGAAACCGCAATGCGTACGGAAGAAAAACTAAATGCTTTAAAGGAAAGCGCGGAGCGCCGTCTCGAAGCCGCAGCCAGCATCAAAGAGACCGCCGGCAAGGCAGTCCCCGATCTATCCGCACTGACCGAACGGCTGCAGTCCCTCACAGAGAACCGGGATAAATTATCCAAACATCTCGGTTTCTACCGCAAGGGGCTCTTAAGAGGAAACCCTACCGCTTCTTCCAGACAGTTTGGAGAGGCGCTGAAAGAATTAAAGGAACGTCTGAAAAGCTAATTACTAAAAACAGAGCTGAAACGGCTCTGTTTTTTTGTACCAGAAATGCGGCCCTGTTTCGCAAACGCCCTCTTCCCGGCCATACTTTTTACTCTTTCTCTTTACAAACAGACCGGAGTGTGATATTCTCTTTTTACAGACCGACAGTCAGTTGGTAATGAAGTGAAAAAGGAGACTGCGCAATGAGAACGGTGAAAGAACCAGAGATACGTAAAAATGAAATTTTAGATGCAGCAGATACGCTTTTCGCCCGAAAGGGCTTTGACAATACCAGCACCGGCGATATTTTAGAGATGGTCGGAATCGCGAGAGGAACCCTGTACTACCATTTTAAATCAAAAGAGGATATTCTGGATGCCCTGATCGAGCGGTATAACAGACAGATTCTGAGTGCGGCGCAGGAGGCCGCATCCGACAAAAGATTCTCTGTCAAAGAGCGGCTGATCCGTACAATTCTTGCGCTGAATGTCAGCCAGAAGGGCGGGCAGGAGCTGAAGGAACAGATGCACCGGCCGCAGAATGCGTTGATGCACCAGAAAACACAGATGGCGGTATTAAACGGCGTCACTCCGATTCTGACGAAGCTGATCCGGGAAGGCGCGGAAGCCGGATACTTTCAGACTCCCTACCCAAGGGAGTGTGTGGAGATGATTATGGTCTACAGCAACGTCTTTTTCGACGATGCCGCGGAAGCCTCAGAGGAGCTGAGAGACGAGCGGGTGCAGGCCCTTATCTTCAATATAGAGCGGCTGCTGGGAGCAGAAACCGGGAGTCTTGCATCGGATCTCATGCGGGTGTTCGGCAGCAGAAAGGTCGGGCAGAATGAAGCAGACAGCTAATTATTTCCATAAATTTCTTCTCCTCTGGACAGGAGAACTGGTTTCTGCCATTGGAAGCGGTCTCACCTCCTTCGGGCTGGGCGTATACGTCTTTCAGCAGACAGGGTTGGCCTCCTCCACCGCTCTCGTCACACTGCTGGCCTTTGCGCCGGGACTGATTCTGGGCGTTCCTGCCGGGGTCCTGGCAGACCGTTACGACCGCAGGCTCTTAATGATTCTGGGTGACGGCCTGTCCGCGCTGGGACTCCTTTTCATCCTGCTCTGCCTCTCTAAGGGAGAGGCCGCGTTGTGGCAGATCTGTGTGGGCGTCACCATAAGTTCTGTGTTTTCTTCGCTTCTCGATCCCGCCTACAAGGCCACGGTGACCGACTTGCTGACGCCGGAACAGTATACAAAGGCCAGCGGTCTGGTGGGCGTTGCGGGATCTGCGAAATACCTGATTTCTCCGGTACTCGCAGGCCTGCTGCTCACCATCTCCGATATCCGCCTTCTGCTTCTCTTAGATACCGCTACCTTTTTCTTAACGGTAACCGCGACGCTGGTCGTCCGGAAAGGAATCCAGTCGAAGCAGGCAATGGAGACAAAATCCTTCACCAGAGAATTCTCGGAAGGCTGGAATGCCATCACGCAGAAGAAGGGCGTTCTGGTGCTGGTTATTCTGTCTTCTGCCATCACATTTTTCTTAGGCTTTATCCAGACACTTTTCGGCCCGATGATCCTGGGATTCGCAGACAGTACCGTCCTCGGCATTTCCGAGACCATCTGTGCCTCGGGCATGCTCATCTCCAGCCTGGTAATCGGGACGGTCAGTCTGAAGAAAAACCGCGTGGTCATCCTGTCTGCCGCCCTCTTTGTAGCGGGGATCTTCATGGCCGGTTTTGGAATGCGGGAAAACATCGTTGTCATCTGTGTTTTCGGATTTCTTTTCTTCTCCTCCCTGCCCTTTGCAAACGCGGCGCTGGATTTTCTCGTCCGCACCAACATTGCCGATGATTTCCAGGGGAGAGCCTGGGGACTGATCGGCGTCCTGTCACAGCTGGGATACGTGGCCGCTTATGGTATTTCCGGCATTCTGGCAGACGGTACCGGCGCACTGTTATCCATCGGCTCCGGGAGAGGTTCCGGCCTCCTGATCGTCACAGCAGGGATTCTCCTGGCCGCCATATCCTTTCTGCCCTGCCGCATCAAATCCGTGAGGGCTCTTGAAGAAACGAGGTAAGCTATGATTGATTGCCGCATTATCCGAAACGATATCAGAAAAAGCCGGCTCACTACCATGATCACCGCCCTGTTTGTGGCGCTGGCCGCCACGCTCGTCTCCCTGGCTGTTATTCTGGCTCTGAACCTTGCGGGCGCCCTGGACCGGCTGATGGTGCAGGCAGAGACGCCGCATTTCATGCAGATGCACTCCGGCCCGCTGGATACTGAGCCGGTCAACCGTTTTGTCTCGCAGCATGAAGCGGTTGACCGGTATCAAATTCTGGAGTTTCTAAACATTGACAACAGTGAGATTGAACTGAATGGCCACTCCTTAATCAGCAGTACACAGGACAACGGATTTTCCACTCAGAGCGGTGCATTTGATTACCTTCTGGACCTGGACGGAGCCGTCATCACCCCTGCCGGCGGGGAGATCTACGTACCGGTCTGCTACATGCAGGAAGCCGCCATGAAGACCGGCGACATCGTCTCCGTCTGTGGAATCCCGTTTCGCACAGCAGGATTTCTGCGGGATTCACAGATGAATTCCATGCTCTCTTCCTCCAAACGCTTCCTCGTAAGTCCCCAGGATTTTGAACGGCTGAGAAGCCTTGGAACCATGGAACATTTGATCGAGTTCCGTTTAAAAGACCTATCGGCCCTGGACGCCTTTGCCGCTGATTATACGGCTGCCGGGCTTCCTTCCAGCGGTCCTGCCGTCACGTATCCGCTGTTTCGCCTGCTGGGCTCCTTATCCGACGGCATGATGATCGCCGTGATCCTGCTTCTCGGCTTCCTGACCGTTCTGATTGCCTTCTTATGCATTCGTTATACGCTTCTGGCCCAGTTAGAATCCGACTACCGGGAACTGGGTGTGATGAAGGCAATCGGCCTGCGCGTCTCCGACATAAAGAAGCTGTATCTCGCCAAATATGCAGTGATCGCCGCATCCGGATGCACGGCAGGCATCGTTTTTTCATCCCTGCTTAAGAACCTTCTCCTTCAGAATATCCGTTTAAACATGGGAACCGGCGGAAACGGCCCTGCTGCCTTATTCCTCGCACCTGCAGGCGTTTTGATCGTATTTTTCTCCATTCTGCTTTATGTAAACGGAGTTCTGGGACGCTTACAGAAACTATCCGCCTCCGAAGCCATGCGGCGCGGTACCGGATCAATGGCTTTTCGCAGCGCCGGCCGGCTGGCTCTGAATCGCAGCCATTTTTTCAATGTCAGCATCTTCCTGGGAATCCGGGATGTACTCCTGGAAAAAAGGCTGTACGGCGTCAATTTCACCGTACTTCTCTTTGCAGCCTTTCTCCTTGTGATTCCCATCAATCTGTATACCACCATGTCGTCCAGGGGCTTCGTCACCTATATGGGAATCGGTAACTGTGATCTGCGGATCGATCTGCGCCAGTCAGACCATTTAGCGGAAGACGCCGCCCGGATCATCCGGAAAATGGAACAGGACGGCTCCATTCTCAGCCATACTGCACTGACTACCAAGTCCTTTCAGGTGGAAACGCCGGAGGGTACCGTTCGGAATCTTTTGACGGAGCTGGGGGATCACCGGATATTTCCTGTTTCCTACGTAAAAGGGCAGGCCCCCGTCACCCCCGATGAGATCGCCCTCTCTGCCATGAACGCCGAGGAGCTGCGCAAGGCCCCGGGCGACAGTCTCACACTGATTACCGGCAGCGGTACACAGACACTGACGGTGTGCGGAATCTATTCCGACATCACCAACGGAGGAAAAACGGCGAAGGCCGCCTTCCCGGCAGATTCGGACGACACAGTTTGGGCCGTCATCTACGCCGGGCTGAAAGATCCCTCAATGCTCTCACAGATTGTCCGTGAATATACGGACACATTTCGCGATACAAAAGTCACGGATATCCGCGATTACGTCTCCCAGACTTACGGACCCACGCTGAATTCCATTCGCATGGCGGCCATCGCTGCGGCTACGGTGGCGGTTACGCTCACCGGTTTGATTACACTGCTGTTCGTCAACCTGCTGACCGCAAAGGACCGCTATTCCATCGCAGTCATGAAGGCCTCCGGATTCACCGCCGGAGACATCCGGCTGCAGTATTTAAGCCGTTTCGTACTCGTATCCGTGTGCGGAATCTTCGCCGGAATCCTTCTGGCCAATACTGCTGGCAGGGCATTGGCCGGTCTGGTCCTCTCCGGTTTCGGCGCCCCCTCCTTCCGCTTTGCGGTAAATCCCCTCCTGTCCCGTCTGCTCTGCCCGCTTCTCATGATCTGCACCGCGGTCTTTGCCTCACTTGCCGGCACAAAGGGAATAGAGAAGATCACAATATCTGAATATGGAAAGGAATAACATGGAAGAAATCATACATGCCGAAAGTATTGTTAAATCGTTTTATGAGGGATCCGAACACCAGCGCATCCTGGATGGAATCAGCCTGTCGGTCCGCAAAGGCGAATTTATCTCGGTGATGGGGCCCTCAGGTTCCGGAAAATCAACGCTGCTCTTCGCTCTGAGCGGCATGGACCGCATCGACGGCGGAAGCGTATCCTTCTGCGGAAGCAATTTAACTGCCTGCACGGAAAATCAGCTGGCAGACCTTCGCCGGACACAGATGGGCTTCGTCTTCCAGCAGCCCACTCTGCTGAAGAATTTAAACATTCTGGACAATATCATCCTTCCCTCCCTGCGGGATAAAAAGAAAAATGTCTCCCGAGTCACCGAAAAGGCACGGGCACTCATGCAAAAAACCGGAATCGGGGAGCTGGAGGACAGGGATATCTCCCGTGCATCCGGCGGACAGCTCCAGCGTGCGGGAATCTGCCGCGCCCTCATGAATGACCCGAAAATTCTGTTTGGCGATGAACCCACCGGCGCCTTAAATTCAAAGTCCGCCCAGGAAATTATGGATATTTTTACGGAAATCAACACACAGGGAACCGCAGTCATGGTGGTGACGCACGATGCCAGAATCGCAGCCCGCACGGAGCGCGTCCTGTTCCTGTGTGACGGCAGGATCGTGCGCGAGGCACATTTCCCCAAATATACCGGGAAAGATATGGAGCGGCGCATAGAAAAGATTATGGAGCTTATGAAAGAAGCCGGGATATGAATGTTTGACGACTATAACAGTCCTGAATCATTTGAAAAACGCCTGTGTTTTTGATTCCACAGGCGTTTTTACACTTCATTATTATTCTATCACATCATGGAATCCACCATGGCCATCACCGCTTCCCCCAGCTTCGCAGATTTCTCATCCGCATCCGCAAGGGAAGTGCCCTTGATCCCATAGTAGAACTTGATCTTCGGCTCTGTGCCGGATGGCCTTACACACAGCCATGCGTCATCGGTGAGATCGTAATAGAGAACGTTTGATTCCGGAAGTCCGGTCGGTTTTACTTCGCCGTTTTCCATATCCTTAATCGTATCCAGCTTGTAGTCCCTGGCAGAGACTGTCCTGTATCCGCCCACTTCGGTTGGTGTGTTGTTTCTTAATGTATCCATGATGGCCTGGATCTTTGCCTGGCCCTCGATTCCCTTCAGTCCGATGGACTTGACAGCGTCTTTATAGTAGCCGTACTTCTCATAGATGGCAATCATGGCATCCCATAAGGTCATGCCCTTCATCTTATAATAAGCGGCCGCCTCGCAGAGCGCTACCGTGGCGGAAATCGCGTCTTTATCACGGGCATACGTTCCGATCAGACAGCCGTAACTCTCCTCCAGACCGAATAAATACGTTCCGTATCCCGTGTTCTCTTCTTTTAAAATCTGCTGGCCGATATACTTAAATCCGGTCAGTACTTCAATCAGCTCGCATCCGTAGGACTTCGCCACCGCATCAACCAGATTAGTGGTAACGATGGACTTCACCACCTGTCCATCTGCCGGAATCGCTCCGCGTTCCTTCTTCTGGCTCAGAACGTATTCACATAACAGGGAACCTGACATATTTCCTGTAAGCGGAATGTACTGGCCGGACTTCGTATCTTTTACGTAAACTCCGAGGCGGTCTGCATCCGGGTCGGTCGCCAGAACTAAATCGGCATCCTTCTCCTTTGCCAGCGCCAGGCCCAGCTCAAAGGCTTCCTCTGCCTCCGGATTCGGATAGCTGACAGTCGGGAAATCCCCATCCGGAAGTTCCTGCTCCGGAACCACATAAACGTGGGTGAAGCCGATCTCCGCCAGCGCTCTTCTGGCCGGAATATTGCCGGTGCCGTGGAGTGGAGTATAGACAATCTGAATGCTGTCCTGCATCTTATCGATGGCATCCTGGTTCACCACCTGGGCTTTTACCTGGGCGATGTATTTATCATCAATCGCCTCGCCGATGATCTCATACTTGCCCGCCGCCTTTGCAGATTCCACATCGGTGGTCTTCACGGTGGAAAGGTCTGTAATTGCAAGTACTTCCGCAGTTACCCCCTTGTCATGAGGCGGGGTAAACTGCGCGCCGTCCTCCCAGTATACCTTGTATCCGTTATACTCAGGCGGGTTGTGGCTTGCGGTGATGTTGATACCGGCGATACAGCCCAGTTCCCTGACTGCGAAGGAAAGTTCAGGAGTCGGACGCAGGGATTCGAATTTATAGGCCTTAATGCCGTTGGCCGCCAGAGTAAGGGCCGCTTCCTCTGCAAATTCCGGAGACATATGTCTCGAATCGTAAGCAATCGCCACGCCCTTATCCGCGCCGCCCTGCTTGATAATGTAATTGGCAAGCCCCTGGGTTGCCCTGCGTACCACATAAATATTCATACGGTTGATACCTGCGCCGATCACGCCGCGCAGGCCGGCCGTGCCAAATTCCAGATCCTGATAAAACCTTTCTTTCATTTCATTCTCGTCCTCTTTAATGGACCGGAGTTCTTCTTTCGTAGCCTCATCGAAGTATGGATTAGCCAGCCATTCTTCATAAATACTCTTATAGTCTTTCATAAAACACAATACTCCTTTCTCTCCATTCTGTTATCAACATTATAAATCATAACAGTCTAAAAGGAAAGCGAAATTGTGTTATTTAATTCTGGAAAGGAACTCATTGCGAAGCGGCTGCTGCAATTCCAAATCCTTTAATTTCTCAATATTTCTGGCCGGAATCCATGCTTTGTTGGCATTGTAGTAGAAATTAATCTGTTTCCAGTATTTTTCCGGATACAAAAACAGATAGTAAAGGCAGGTTCTGTCTGTGTCCGACAGCGGAAGAATTCTGGAATACGTTTCCAACATGGAGGTGCCGAGTTTTAAACTCCAGTCGTGCTTCTCCATGGCCTTTCTCATAAAATGGTACAGGTCTTCCATCTGCATTCCCAGATGCATCCGGTTAAATTCCACTACAGCCACATCTCTCGGGCACATCAGGATATGGTGCTGGTTCAAGTCCCCGTGGCACAGGTAACACTCTTCCTCTCCATAGCGCTCACAAAACTCCTTCATGCCGAGTCTGGCGTCCCTGGCCTGTTCAAAAAACATGTCATAATTTCCTATGACGCAGAGTTCAAACTCCGTCTTTTTCCTCTTGTTCCTGATAAAGGAACGCGCCCGTATAAGCTCCCTGTTATGGCGCTCCATCTCATCTCCCGGAAGCTGCACGAGTATGGAACCGAGATTCCACTCTTCCTTGAATTCGATTTTTCGCAACATTTTATGTAAACTGGCAATCTGCGTAATGGCTCTGAGGACTTCCCTGTCGTCTTTTAAATTGCACTCCCTGTCGGCATACCAGTCTTTTACGATCCATCTCGTCCCGTCATCCGCGCTGGAAAGCAGTTCGCCTTCACGGTTTCTCACATAACGGTCCACAAAAGGGTGCCAGGCCTCTTCCAGCTGCGTAAATACCTGGTCTTCGAATTCCAGCCGTTTTATGGTCCCTTTATATTCTCTGAGAAGCTTCAGGCCCTGGTTTGTCTCACACAGCCAGGCGCCGCGGCCGCGTCTCACATCCAGAATTTCAAGCTCATACTGCGAAAGCACCTCTGTGTATTTCTCTATCACAACCACCCCTCCAACTCTTAGCTCATCGGCTACTTCTAGGGTATGAGCGGCGGAACGGAAATATACGTGAAAAAAGAAAGTTTGGCCCCTGCATCCGCAGCTGCTTTTTCAAACAGACGCGGGCAGGGGCCAAACGGCTTCTCCTGTTTTATGGTAACTCGCATTTCAATCCGGCGGCATTCAGCAGATACTCTCTCGTGTTGCACTCCGGCTGCTCCAGCACCTGCTCCATCAGCGCATTCAGCGTCTTTCCAAGCGCTGGCCCCGGCTTCATGCCGGCCGCCATCAGATCGCGGCCATCCACGGCCAGTTCCTTTAGATTTACCGGATCACCGTCCCTGCGGATCTCTTCCGCAAGCGTCTTCACCGCCTTTAACGTCTCTCTATAGCCTTCGCCCAGCTCTGCGGCAAAGACCTCCTGGAAACAGAGCAGGCTGTCCAAGAGATCCGGAGGAATCTGATTCATCACCCGGCGAATCGCCGGTTTCTCTGCGGAAATCGGTATTCTCCACCGGGAAACAAGTATTTTTACTTTATCCATGGTATCACAATCCATCTTTAAATCCCGAAGTATGGCTGCTGCCGTCTCCCCCTGCTCCCTGCGGAGAAGCCCGGCCCACCTCATATATTTTACAGCAGGCAGAAGCCCCAGCGGACGCAGCTCGTCCTTGTTAAGCGCAGCCGCCCTGCAAAATGGTTCGGAGACGTAGCGTGAAGCCCCCGTATCGGATACTCTCTTCATCTTTTCCGGATGGGAGGACAGCAGAAGCTTCGTAAGCTCCGTGGCAATCCGTTCTTTGCTCACCTTTTCTAAATTAGGGGCAATGATGGAAATCGCCTCATAAGTCTCGTCCTCAATCCGGAAATCCAGCTGCGCGGAAAACCGGACTGCTCTTAAGATCCGAAGCGCATCCTCGGTAAAACGGTTCACGGCGCTGCCGACGCACCGGATCACCCGGTTCTCCAAATCCTCGATACCGCCAAATGCATCCACCAGCCCCTCACGGCTGTTGTAAGCCATGGCGTTGATGGTGAAATCACGGCGTTTCAAGTCTTCTAAAAGGCTGGTAGTGAAATCTACGGACTTCGGATGACGCCCATCCTCATACTCACCGTCCACCCGGTACGTGGTCACCTCATATCCCTGCCGGTTAAGCATTACTGTAACCGTGCCGTGCTGGATCCCCGTATCGATCGTCCGGCTGAAAATGGATTTCACTTCCCCAGGCCTGGCCGAAGTGGTGATATCCCAGTCCTCCGGCTCCTTTCCCAGCAGGCTGTCGCGGACGCACCCGCCCACGACATACGCCTCAAATCCGTGCTCATTCAGTTTTTCAATGATCTGCTCCGCATCCGCCGGAACCCGTATTTCTTTCACCATGCCATCATCTCATTTCTATTATCGGTCTATTACAGAAGCCGTACGGTTGGATCACCGGTACCTTAATACGCACGGCCCCAGTATACCATCTTCGTCGCCGGCTTTCCGCAGCAGATACACGTATCGGAAAGCTTCTCCTGCTTAAATGGCATACAGCGGGAAGTCGCTCCTGTCAGTTCCCTGATCTTGTCTTCACATTCCTGGCATCCGCACCACATGGCTTTTACGAAGCCCGGCTTCTCTTCGATGGTCTTTGTAAATGTATCAAAATCAGTCGCCTCATACGTATGGGCCTCGCGGTGTGCCAGTGCGCGCTCGTACATATCGTGCTGGATTGTGTCAAGCAGTTCTCCCACCTTCTGGCCGATCTCCTCTAAGGAAACGGATATCTTCTCATGGGTATCGCGGCGTACCAGAATGGCCTGGCCTGCCTCAATATCCTTCGGGCCGATCTCCACGCGGACCGGTATGCCGCGCATCTCGGACTCTGCAAATTTCCAGCCCGGGCTCTTATCGGTGTCATCCACCTTCACACGGTAACCCGACAGAACGGATTTGATCTCAGCCGCCTTTTCCAGAACACCTTCCTTCGCCTGCTGAATCGGGACGATCATCACCTGAACCGGTGCGATTCTCGGAGGCAGAACAAGGCCGTTGTCATCGCCGTGTACCATGATGATACCGCCGATCAGACGGGTACTCATACCCCAGGAGGTCTGGTGTACGTACTGCAGTTTATTTTCTTTATCAGAATACTGGATTTCAAAGGCTTTTGCGAATCCATCGCCGAAGTTGTGGCTCGTTCCGGACTGCAGCGCCTTGCCGTCGTGCATCAGCGCCTCGATGGTGTAGGTGGCTTCCGCTCCGGCGAACTTCTCCTTGTCGGTCTTCTGGCCGCGGATTACCGGCATGGCCAGAACTTCCTCACAGAAATCAGCATAGAGGTTTAACATCTGCTCGGTTCTGGCCTGTGCATCCTCTGCCGTGGCATGAGCCGTATGGCCTTCCTGCCATAAGAACTCACGGGAACGAAGGAACGGTCTCGTCGTCTTTTCCCAGCGAACGACGGAACACCACTGGTTATATACCTTTGGAAGATCACGGTAGGAATGAATATCTCTTGCATAAAAATCACAAAACAGAGTCTCGGAGGTCGGTCTCACGCAGAGGCGCTCTGTAAGCGGCTCCAGGCCACCGTATGTCACCCACGCCACCTCCGGCGCAAATCCCTCCACATGGTCTTTCTCCTTCTGGAGCAGGCTTTCCGGGATAAACATCGGCATGTATACATTCTCCACGCCAACCGTTTTAAATCTGCTGTCCAGTTCCTTCTGGATGTTCTCCCAGATCGCGTAGCCGGCCGGTTTGATCACCATACAGCCCTTTACGCTGGAATAGTCGATGAGTTCCGCTTTCTTCACCACATCGGTATACCACTGGGCGAAGTCCACATCCATGGATGTGATTGCTTCTACTAACTTTTTGTCCTTTGCCATAATCATTCTCCTTTACCTGTTAAATTACGTATTTTTCTATGAAACGAAAAAGAGCCGCCGATCCCCATACAAGGGACCGAACAGCTCGGTGGTACCACCCAATTTAGCCACAATGTGACTCACTTGTATCTCCGATAACGCCGGATATGCGCCGCAGTTTGCTGCGGGACTCCAAGGCAGGTTGGGCGACCAGGGGCATGAAGGTCTTCCACCAGTGACCCTCTCTCTGGAATGCATCATCGCTTACTAATCCTCTTCCACGTCTGAAACGTATGTTGTCATGTTGGTTTGTATGGTTGATTTTACGCTATTTGGATTTCTTTGTCAAGGGTGATGACGGCCACTTTTTTCATCTTTTCTCCCTCTCAATGTCCAATCTTGTAAAAGCAATTTATATTTCTTCTTTCCACAGTACCTAAATCTCTGCAAGCAGGTATAAGCATCTGACCGCATTTCGGATCAATTCGTCCGGGAACTCATAGTCTGGCGTGTGGAGGTCCGGGCAGTCTTCGCCGGCTCCCATGCCGAAATACATGCCCTGGGATTTCTTTAAATACCATCCGAAATCCTCGGACCAGCGGAAGGGGGCGGCGGCTTCGAGACAGGGGATTCCTTCCTTTTCAAACAGCATTCGGCTTTTGTCTGCGATCTCAGCGGTGTTTACGGTATCCGGGAATTCGTCGCGGCGGGTGATGCAGCATGCCATATGTTCGGCCTGTGCCTTTGATTCTGCTTCGTCTCTGATACGGCCTTCCAGTTTGTCCAGGTCTTCTAAGTGCTCGGCACGGATAGTGAGTGCAAGTGTTCCATCACCTGCGGACACGCCAAAAGATTCGTCTCCGACTTTCACCTCGATGATGCTGGCCAGTACCATTCCCTGATATTCCTCAGGTTTCAGGAAATCCGGCAGGGAAGCGATTATCCCGCTGATCAAATAGGCTGGATTAATTCCCTGCTCCGGATAGGCGGCATGGCATGGTTTACCGGTAAGCCTGATGATCAGTCCTCTGGAAGCACAGGAAAATGTTTCTCTTCTCATAACTGCAGTCCCAAGCGGATAGCCCGGGAGATTGTGGAAGCCGTAGACTCTGTCTGCCCCCAGTTCTTCTAATAAATTACAGCAGATTTTTCCGCCCTCTCCAGTCTCTTCTGCGGGCTGGAAGAGGAAGCAGAGATTCTTTTGAAATACCCGTCCCTCCGTTAAGAGACAGAGCCCGGCCAGAATAGCACTGTGGCCATCGTGGCCGCAGCCATGATAAGGAATATTTCCGGCGCCTTTTATGGCGTCCATGTCCGCGCGGAAAACGACGGTTTCCCCGGCGCCATCTTCCTGATGAATGGCGTAGAACCAGCTTCCCCGGTCGTTAACCGAAAGGGAGGTATGTTTCCTTAGGAACATTTTTAAAACTTCCATGGTCTTTCGTTCCTGACCGGACAGTTCCGGAATTTCGTGGAGTTCCTTTCGGAGCTCCTTTATTTTTTTAAAAGTTTCATCATCCAGAGCGCTGTGGCTTCCCGTACTGCCGCATCCCTGATCCTTAAGCGGCTTTTCACTTATAATCCGCTCAGACTCCTGTCTCACTAAATCACGTAATCGTCTGGTGTACTCCGACATGTTCGATATTTCGTTTCCATATGTAAGATTCAGCTCGTATTCCAGGGGAAGCCATGTGTCTGCCCCCGCCTCGTTATGCTGAATCAGGGTCTCGATCTTGTCCAGAGCCTTGGTGAGTTTTGCCTCCTTCGTCTGAAGGGCCTCCATCTCGTCAAAGAGGCCGTTAAGCCTGCGGGCCAGGTCTTCTGGAAGAGAACCCGTCATGGTCCGGAGAACGGCACTCTCTGTCTTTTCATCTGTGCTGCCTTTTATAAACGCCGGAATATCCCCGGTAACAGCCTCGCCCCAGTCGTGGATCAGACACATATCCACCACCCGGTCCATATCCAGTTCCGGGAACTCGTCCTTCAGCAGAAACGCCATTACCGCCAGACGCCAGCTGTGTTCCGCAACACTCTCCCTCCTGCCCGAAGTGGTCCAGTTATGGCGGGTGTTGCATTTTAATTTTTCCAGTATTCCTAAAAATTCAATTAATTTGCCCGGCTCCATCGCTGCCTCCATTTCTGTCATGGCAGAACTGCCGTGTCACATCTGCCATGATCCTTTTATGGAACCAGTATACCACTAGCCGCCGTACAGTTCCACCAGATCTTCAATAATCAAAAGACCGATCGGCCCCAGGATAAATCCCAGCAGTCCGAACAGCTGCAGACCTACATACATGGAAATCAACGTTTCAAGCGGCGTCAGCCCAACCTTATCTGCCATAATTTTGGCCTCCATCACCTGGCGGAGGAAATAGCAGATAATATAGATGACGAAGAGGCCGATTCCATAGAGCCAGTCTCCGTTGACCAGGCGAAACAGGGCCCAGGGAATCAGTACCGTTCCTGTTCCAAAGATGGGAAGCGCATCGAGAAGGCCGATTCCGATCCCCAGTAGGAGGCTGTATTGATTTCCCATCAGAAACAGTCCTGCGGTACAGATGCACATGGTCAGGAACATGATGCTTCCCTGTGTCTTCAGCCATGCGCTTCCAACCATGGACAGTCTGCCGCCCAACAGGGCAAATTCGTGGCGGAAAATGGAATTGTCACGGCGCATCCGGATATCTTCCATCTCCTGAAGGGAAAGGATGGTGGCGATAAACAGGATAACGGTCATGACCGTTACTTCTATAAAACAGCGCACAACAGTCATGGAGTTCACCATTAAAAACGGCATGGCGGCATCCTTCATGGCTTTTCCGCCTCCAACCAGCATATCCCGCAGCATTTTCACGAGAAAGCCTCTGGGAAGGCGGAGCAGATTCTCAGTAAAAAAGCAGCAGCCGGTCAGCCAGTGATCGAGGCTGTTAATCATCTGCGGAAGATTGTCAAAGAATAAATTTGCCTCCATAAACAGCTTTCTGCCTCCATAATACAGAAGCGTCCCAAACAAAACCATCAGAATCAGGATCTGGATGCCCCCGATGGCAGCTAACGGCAGATGAATTTCTTTCTTTTTGAACGGCAGCCGGCATTTCTTTTCCAGCCATACGGCGGAAGGGCGAAGTGCCAGGGCAAATATATATGCAATCAAAAAGGGAATCACCAGGGGCAGCAGATACTTAAAGCTTGCATAAACTGCCCCCGTAACTCCCAGTATTAAAATAGTTTTCTTCAGTTTCCTACTCGGTTTTTCCATGGACTCACCTGTTTTTTGTTTTGTACTTCTTTTGTACAAAGTCTAGTATGAGCCGAGGCAGAGTAAATTATGCGAATCTGCTCCTGCCAAAATTTATCCAATTTTGTGATGTTCGATGTAGTATTTTTTCTTATTGGCTGAACCGCCCTCGATCACACAGAAATCCAGCAGATCGCCGACTTCCGTGTACAGCACCAGCGATTCCAGCGTTCTGGCCACCGTAGAACGGTTCATGACCTTTTCCCCGTCCGCAAACGGCGCGTACTGTCTGTTGATCTTGTCCGCAATCTGCGAGATTGTCAGCGGCTGCTCCTTCGATCCATGTTGTTTTAATATAGTTACGATCACCAGCGGAAATAAAACCTGATGCATGATACCACTCCTCCTGTTGAGGCTTAAAGATCATGCGGTCCATGCCGTGGAATTTGATATTCGCCGCACACTCTTTAAGCGATTGTCTGCTGCAACGCAAAAAAGCCTGTTGTTGTAATAACTGACAGGCTGGCTGCTGCAATATCGCTTACGTAGTACGACGGTTTCCATTTCGATTTCCCTTTCTTCTTACTTATCATAAAATTATTATAAAATGTAAAACATATAAAAGATCAAACGGAAAAGGAGGGATTCGAACCCCCGGTGCCTGACAGCACAATACTTTAGCAAAGTATCATCTTAATCCTCTCGATCACTTTTCCAAATCTCAACTTTCCGGCACGTTTCAGCCAGTCTGCTGTTCCTCGCTTCTCCGGCAGAAATGGATGCGGCAGGACTCGAACCTGCGTTGTTTCCGATGTGAGAGATTTACAGTCTCCTGCCCTCGCCGCTGGGCTTACGCATCCTCAAATGTTACGTTTCAGACTTTCTTTCTGTTGTCTATGGTCATACTTTATCATAGCGAACAATGCAAATTTGCACTATTTTAAAGTTTTTTTATTATTTTCACACGGAGCTGTGTATTTCCTGCAGCGTATTTCCTGCAGCACACAAAAAAGGAACCGCCGGGCAGCGATTCCTCCGATATCATTACATTTTACATCAAAATGTCAAAACGGATTTCACGGTAAACCATATTCCGACTGCATGGATTCCCTCTTATATTGTACACAAAAAGCTTCACTGCAATAAGTATATGCACTGAAGGTATCGCTGCAATATTCACAGGTAAATACAGGAGCTGGTCTGTTCATCGCTGGTATCCTCGTAAAACGTTTATCGCCAAAAGCGATACAACCGTTTTTGATTTCCTTGATTCTCTTTGTTTTACTTAATCAGTGTATCACAGGGGATACGGTCTGTCAAATGATGTCCGCTGTCAATTTCTGCAATTTCAAAAACAATCCCTCTGCACAAGGCACTGACGTATACCGTATACAGAGGGATTAAGATTCACTCAATTGTCTTCTGACTAAAGCCTCATCGGCTTGAAAACCATCTCTCCATCTTCCAATTCCACATCGGCCAGATACGTATGCCGGTTCGGGTCATACAGTGGATCCCCCGTAATTTCATCGTACTGTCGGGCGTGAAATACCATGATATCACGGCCATTTTCATCGATGGTGAAGGAATTATGGCCAGGACCGTACAGTCCGGCCGTTTTATCGGTCACAAGGACTGGCAGCCTTTCCTTGGTCCAGCTGGCGGGGTCCAGAAGATCACTGTCTTCTTCTGCGCTCAGTAAGCCCACGCAGTATTCCGCGCCTGTGGCGCTGGCCGAATACGTCATGCAGATGCGTCCGTTCCGCCGGATAACAGCCGGGCCCTCATTGACCCAGAAACCAACCCGCTCCCAATCGTAATCCGGGGACGACAGGAGAACCTGTTTCGTCGCCAGACTATGTGGGGACTTCATCCTGGCAATATAGAGATTGGAAATCTTCTTTCCCACGCTCACCTTTTCCGCCCAGACACAGTACCACGCACCGTGCGACGCAAAGACGGTCATATCAAGGGAAAAATCCTGAAAAGAAAAATCATCTGCGGCCTCCATCATCCCCAATTCCTGCCAAGAACCTTCCATGGGGTCCTCCGCCCTGCATTCCAGCACATACGGCCGGATGGCCCAAACATCTTCGACAGCGCCCGCGGCAAAGTAGAGATACCAGGCGTTTCCGATCCGGTGAAGCTCCGGCGCCCAGATATGGGCGCTCATCTCACCACTTTCATGTTTTTCCCATACCGTCTTCTCGGGAGCATCCCGAAGTCCCATAAGGGAATCTGACTTCCTCAATATAATTCTGTCGTACTCCGGGACGCTGGCCGTAAAGTAATACGTGCCGTCGTCGTGGCGCGTCACATACGGGTCCGCCCGATTACTGATAAACGGGACATTTTCCGGTGTCTTTTTATAGTTAAACTGATTCATACGTATTATCCCCCTCTGATGCCTACCCCTTCACCGCTCCGGCCGTCATGCCTTCAATGAAATACTTCTGGAAGGCGATAAACAGGATAAAGATCGGGATAATAGAGAACAGGGAACCTACGATCAGCAGGCTGTAATTATCTCCATAAGGGTTAATCAGCGTATTTAAACCAAGGGTCAGTGTATATTTATCCGAAGACCGGATTACCAGCAGCGGCCACAGGTAGTTATTCCACGCATTCATGCCGTTTAAAATCGCCATGGCTGAGAACGCTGGCTTCATGATCGGTACGATCAGTCTTAAAAAGATACCGTATTCTGTGGCGCCGTCGATTCTTCCTGCCTCTAAGAGGGACTTGGGAAGGCTCAGTAAGTACTGGCGAAAAAAGAAGATCGTAGACGCATGCGCCATGAATGGAAGGACAATGGCCGTATAGCTGTCCATCAGCTTCATCATGGACATCTGCTTATACAGCGGCAGCATGACAACCTCCAGCGGGATCGAAAGGATGAGAAGGACAATGACAAAAAATATCCTTTTCCCCTTAAACTCGTACGCCGCAAAGCCGTATCCTACAAAGGCGCTTACGGCCAGTGTCAGAAGCACGGTCAGAGCCGTTAAGAAGATACTGTTGAAGAACCAGGTCCAGTACTCGTGCTGTCCCGTGAAAAGAAGGACGAAATTGTCGAGGCTCATTCTGGAGAAGTTGATATCCAGGTTTAAGCCATACTGTAATAAGTCTCCTCCGGGCTTGAAGCTGGCGATTAACAGCAGCCAGATCGGAAGAATAATCACAATTGCCAGAACGATGAACAAGATGGTACTGCTCCACAGCTCCAGACTCGCCTTTTTGGATTTACCGGATAATTTCGTCTGCATACTATTTATCCTCCTCTTTAAAGGTACCTGTCAGCTTCAGCTGAATGACATTGACAACCATAACAATGATGAGAAGCACCATACCCACGGCACAAGCGTATCCCATAGCCCGCTTCTCCACACCCTGCCGATATAAGTATCCGACAATGGTAAGACCAATGTTGTTGGGGGAGTTGTTGCCCTTAAACAACATGGTACTCTCCAGGAACATGGACAATCCCGCGTAAATGCTGATGGTCAGTACGTAGACTGTGGTCGGTTTCAACAGGGGGATAGATATGCTCTTAAACTGCTGCCATTTCGTTGCTCCATCGATAGACGCCGCCTCGTATAATTCTGTCGGTATATTCTGGAGACCAGCCAGGAAATAAAGGATATTCACACCGGTCCAGCGCCAGCAGGCCAGAAGAAGGAGGGCGAAATACGTGGTATTTGCACCTTTTAACCATTTGATCGGGTCAAGTCCCAAAAATCCAATAACCTGATTAAAGAGGGAGGAGGCCGATTCTCCGAACATAAGCCGGAAAATCGTACCTGCTACCACGACCGACGTCAGCGCCGGCAGGAAATAGACAGATTTAAAGAACTCGGTCCCCTTTAACATTTTATTGTTTAATAATGTAGCAAACAGCATCGGGAAAGGAATCAGCAGAACCAGTGTCCCGACCATATATTTAAAGCTGTTCCACACGGCCTTATAAAAGATTTTATCCGTCAGCAGCCGGGAATAATTTTTAAACCCCACCCATTCATCCTTCAGCACATCCTGAAAGCTTAACAGCACGCCGTTGCATATGGGGGCGATCCAAAACAGCAGGACCGTAATGACAAACGGACAGATAAATACGTATGGGGCTATTTTCTGTGAATAAAACAGTTTTTTCATTCCGCTTACTCCTTTCCTCGATGCTTTCCATTATAGCTTATCTGAATTCATTGTCTAACGTTTCCTGGGACTGGGTCAGCGCTTCCTTAATATCCATTCCATCCTCATAAATACTGTTGAGCGTTACGTTGCAGAATTCGTTGTTGATGGACGGCATCTTCTCATCTGTAAAGCAGGTTAAGAGACCAATACTGTCTTTTACTTCATTTAATACATCAAATGGATATGTGGTAAAGTACTGTACAAACTGGTTATCCGGATTCTGTGTCAGTTCCGTGTCTGTCCATACTTCTGTGTTGACCGGGTCAAAGCCTAATACGTTCCAGATTTCCTTACTTGCTTCTGCAGATAACTTGATGTATGCCATCACTTCCGCTGCCAGGTCTGCGTGCTCACCGCTGGCCACAACAGCCGTACCGGTACCGCCGCCGCCGATAGTCTGAACCACGCTGCCTTCAAATGCCGGAACTGCTGCGATTGCTACTTTGCCCTTTAAGTCGGTCATGTAGTTGGTATATCTGGATGTCTGCCAGAAAGGCATAATCTGTGCCGCATAGTCGCCGGAATTGTAGAATGGATACGCTTCCTCGTTGTCAGGCTGGCCTCCCGGAATGGTCGCAAATGCGCCTGTATCCTGCATTTCTTTTATGTAGGTAAGTACTTCTATCATCTCGTCACTGGTAATGTTGACGTTGCCGTCAGCGTCTAAGTAATTTCCGCCCTTCTGAGCCAGCATCAGGTTAATCATCCACTGTGCGCTGGTTTCGACACATGCGAAATACTTGCCGGTTGCTTCATGGTACTTGACGCCCGCTTCCTTGAAATCATCCCATGTCTTAATACTCTTGTAATCAACGCCTGCCGCATTTAAGAGATCTTCGTTATAGAAAGCTACTGTGGTTCCTACGTGGGTCGGAAAACCGTAAATCTTTCCATCCTTGGAATAAATATCAAGTCTGGATTCTACAACGGTGTCTCTGTACGGCTCGATTGCAGATGTCAGATCCATCAGACCGATTTTTCCGGTCATGAACGCCGGGAATTTTCCGAGCTCAATATCCACGATATCCGGTGCGCCCTCGCCTGACTCCAGAGCCAGGGACAGCTTGTTGTGCATATCATCGTAAGCCATGTTGCTTAAGACCAGCTTCACCTTCTTATCCGGATTCTCTGCATTCCACTTCTCCGCCATGTCTACATAGAACTGCTGGTGCAGCTCGATAAATGTCCATACGTTTAAGGTGGTGACATCATCACCTTCCACGGCCATCTCATTCTTGCCTGCGGAAGCGGCCGTCGTAGCCTCGGCTGCCTTAGTATCATCTGTCTTCGTATCTGCGCTCTTGGAGCCGCATCCTGCGAGGGCCGTAACTGCCATTGCTGCCGTCAGTAAAACTGCTAATACTCGTTTTCTCATAAAAGTTTCCTCCTTATTCTGAATCATTTATTCTGATCAGGCTTATTCGCCTGCATCACACATGGTATAGTTCTTTTATCCATACGGTCATCTCTCCCGGCGTGCGGTTGCACCACCTGGCGTATGGAACCGCCTTCAGCGAAATATCTTCTAACTGCGGCCGCTCTGTGACATACAATTTCCTCTCCTGCTGCGTTCCTGCGGTCAACCGCTTGCCCTGAACGGAAACACTCACCACACCGCCTAAAAGATCCGGCTCCCAGGTTTCAACAGGCGGCCGGGAAGTATCTACAAAGACTCCGGCCAGATTAGCGCCGTTATCCGTTTCCTCCAGACAATACACGACAGGGCCTTTCTTAATGGCCACTCTTCCCGCATCCGCTCGAACCATGGGATCAGCCCACACATAGGCAGCCGGCATATTCCAGGTGAGAATGACCGGGACATTACCACTTTCCTCATCCAGTATGGCGTACCCTGTCTCCTCATGCCAACGAATTGGTCTGCCGCCACTTCCCGATATTGCAAACCCTTCGGCGTATGTGGGAATCCGGAGCGCCAGCTCCATCTCCTTTTCGCCTTCTCCGCCTCGTGTAATCTCACATCGGCCTTTCCATGGCATCTGGCTCTCAATTTTAAGAGAACCAGGAATTTCATCGATCACTGCGCTCACATAAAGGTTTACATAAACTCGTTTTCCTTCCCGGAATGCAATATAGTGTCCCAGGCTTGCTAATGTTCTCGCAATGTTTGGCGGACAGCAGGCAACGCCGAACCATTTCTGCCGCACCGGCTTAACGTGTTCCATGGAAGTCCTGTTCATGCAGTTGTCTGGCCACACCTCCAGAGGATTTACGTAGAAGAAGCTTTTTCCGTCCATAGCAATTCCTGCAAGAATGTTGTTGTAAAGTTCCAGTTCTACGATATCCATATAGGAAGCATCTTTCGTGATTCTCGCCATGCGGCTTCCAAAAAGAGCCAGGCCGATGGACGCGCACGTCTCCGAATAATTCCGGTCATTTGGCAGGTCATAATCGGTTGTGAACCGTTCCAGAATGCCGGAGGAACCAATTCCTCCTGTCAGATACATTCTCTTTCCGGTCATATTGCCCCAGAGAGTCCTGCAGGCATCCATCAGGGTATCATCCCCGTATTCCAATGCCAGATCGGCCATCGCACAGTACATATAGACAGCTCTCACAGCGTGTCCCTCCGCCGTCTTCTGATCCCGCACCGGTATATGAGACTGGGAATAGGCCGGATCGTATCCGGAGAACTCCGGAAATATTCCCTTGCCGCCTCTCCTCTTTTGCTCCTCCAGAAAATAATTTGCACCCACGCCGCGAATATCGATAAAGTATTTTGCAAGTTCCAGATACTGCCGCCTGCCGGTCACACGGTAAAGCCGCACCAGTGCAAGTTCAATTTCCTGGTGGCCGGGATATCCGTGAATCTTATTCGCCTCCGGACCGAATGTGCCGCAGAGCAGGTCAGCCGTTTTGCAGACAATCCTTAAAAATTCATCCTTTCCGGTGGCCTGATAGTATGCAACAGCAGCTTCTATCATATGGCCCGCGGTATACAGTTCGTGGCCCTCCTGAAGATTTTTAAACCGTCCCTCCGGTTCCTTTATAATAAAGTATGTATCCAGATAACCATCTTCCTGTTGGGCTCTCCCGATCAGCGCGATGGTCTCATCGGCCAGCCGCTCCAGTTCCTCATCCGGAAAAGCCTCCAGCGTATATGCCACGGCTTCCAGCCATTTCGCCACATCCGTATCCTGGAATACGGCTCCCATGAAGTCTCCTTCTTCTTCCTTTGCAGCCACTTTAAAATTGTGAAGACAGTGGCTCGGCTCCGCGCCCTTTACTAAATCGTTTAATATTTTCCACTGATATGGAATAATACTTTCTCTCACGAGATCAATGGAAGGTTTCCAGAATTCATCGGTAATTTTTGTATTTTTCAACGGTATTTCCTGAAACATTGTTGTATTTCCTCCTTCCTCGTTATATTAAACGTTTAATATAAATATTATAAAAAAAACACCATTTTTATCATATGGCATGTTCTTATCAGTTTTTTCTTTTCATTTATACATCCAACATACTTTTTCCATACTTTCTATTCATGTTTTTGTTTTATATGTTAGATAATATCACAAGATTTTTACCTTGTAAAGTACTTTTGCGCAATTTTTATTTTTATTAATCGTTTTACATAGGGCATTTTTACTACATATATGGAATTTGTCTATGACTGTAAAAAAAGTACAGTCTGCCTGCCGGATATGTCCCGGTTAGCAGATCGTACTTCCTCTCACTGTCATTCTGTATTCAATTCAAACGTATTCATCTAAAATGCATTCTTCTCAGATTTATTCTTTCCAGATATATCCTTCACAGATTTGCGGATTCTCCTGGTACACTCCACTGCACAGACGGACTCTTCCTCGCTGATCTCCCTGCCTTCCAGCATCTCGATCATGATTTCGCTGGCCCGGTAGCCGATATCGTGAAGCGGCAGGTCAATGGTCGTCAGCGGCGGATTATAATAACTGGACAGTTCCCGGTTATCGTAGCCCACCACGGACAGGTCTTCACCTACCGTCATGCCCAACTCCGCCAGTCTGTCGTAGACGCCGCCCGCCATCAGATCGTTCATACAGAATACCGCCGTAATGTTCTTTGCAAGAAGCTTCGTAATTCCCTCATAGCCTGACTCCCGGTTCCAATCTCCCTCGGTCACAAATCCTGGAGAATAGAGGATTCCGTTGTCAAACAACGCCTCTTGGTATCCCACCAGTCTGGACTGCGCATGTATACTGTCCGCTTTTCCCATAATCACACCAATTCTCGTATGGCCGTTCTCGATTAAGTATTTCGTGATCTCGTACGCTCCGTGACAGTCGTCCACCACAATGGAGGGCACCTTCGGCGTCCTGGAATAGCCGTAAGCCATCACAGCCGGTATGGGAAGGTTCTCTGGAATACATTGGATGGGCCGCTCATGGGCCGCTACATAAATGATTCCTTCCACCTGCTTCTGCATCAGTTTTTTAATCTCACGGCGGACCACCTCGTAGTAGTCATCCTTACTGTAGTAGGTGTCATTATACTTTTTATAAAGCCTTAAATTAATCAGAAGAATCTGATAATCCACCTGTTCACACTGTTCCGTAATTCCGTCTATGATATCCGGAATGCTGAATATGGTCATATCCTCCGCAATCACGCCGATGCTTCTTGTTTTCTGCAGCTTCAGATTTTTTGCCACTACATTTGGCGTATAATTCATCTTCTCAATCATGGCCATGACTTTTTTTCTGGTCGCCGCGCTGGCCCCGGGCTTATCATTTAATATATTCGATACCGTTGCCACGGAAACATTGCATGCCTTAGCAATTTCCTTTATGGTTGCCATTCACTCACCCCCAAGTCTCTAAAACTATTAATACAGATTTTGGGGAAAATGTCAAGCTGAAACGTTTAATATATACAAAATCTCTGAATATCCCTGGCAAGGACCGCGCTGATCCTCTGGTAGCCCGCCCGGTTGGGATGAACCCGGTCTTCCAGATATAACTCAGCATTATCGCGGTGAATTCCGCACAGCCTCCGCATATCTATGAGAGGAAATCCCAGCCGCTTGCTGGCGCGTTCCAGTTCCACATAATAATCCAGCATGGTGTATCCGCTTTTATTGGGCAGTTCGTAAGCCTCCCCTGCCTGTGCCATGCCGTCCGGGCATTCGAACCGGTAGATCGGAGTTACCCATACCAGGCAGGCGGTGGGGACCGCGGCACGCAGTCTGTTTACCGCCGCCTCTATGGCTTCAGAAAACGCTTCCAATTCACTTCCCCAATACCAGTCATTGCTGCCATGCCAGATCAGGAACAGTTCTGCATCTTCCGGAACCGGATTTTTATCGAGCACTTCCAACATGCTGCCGGGCGTTTTCCGAGTCAGTCCGCTGGAGCCCACCGCAAAATTATAGACTTTATCCAGGGAGAGGCTGTTTTTTAATGTATTCTCATAACCGCCCTCCCCGTGTGTTCCCGTAGAAATACTGTCGCCGTAAATCGCTATTGTCTTCATAAAACATCACACCTCGCAGGATTTAAAATGTCAGCTTCATGTCACCCTGCACCATAATCGAGTGCTGTGCTCCCTGATAGATCAGATTGAGTTTGAAGCAGTCCTCTGTATGAATGCTCACTTCCAGAGATCCGCCTGCGTCTTTTGCCACAAAATCAGCGGTCTTTCCTGCAAACCAGTAACGTCTGCATCCCAAAACGCCTCCCCGAACCAGATGCTCGGATATCTCCCATCTGACTGTCGGCTCCGCTTCTTTCCTGTCGAGAGACAGGCCTGCGGCGTACTGGATCAGATAGAGAATCGGGGCAAGGCCGGACCAGCCCACGAAATCTTTATTATCGGCATCTCCGCTTGATATCTCATCCGGCGGATAGTTCTCCCAGATGGTTCCCGTCTGCTCATAGACTTTGGCAATCACATCCAGATGGTTGATGGCGATGTCCCTGGCCAGCTTATGGAAGCCGTGCTTCTCCAGTCCGCAGGTTACGAGAGCATTGGTCGGCGCCCAGACGGAACCTCTCCAGTATCCTCCTCTGGGATCATACCCCTCTTCGTCCGCGGCCACAACCGGAATCCTGTGAACACGGTTGAAGGTCTCCTTATCCTCCAGCCATTCGATAAGACGCTTTCCCTGCTTTTCGTCCGCTACACCGGACACCAGCGGAAAGAAGCCTGCGATCGTCTTGATTCTGGTCTGGCGCTCGCCAAATGTCATATCGTAATAAAACCCGTCCTGTTCGTTCCACATATAATGATTGATCTTCTCTATCAAAACCGAACGGTCCTTTTTAAGACCCTCACGCCTTTTTTCGTAATCCGTCACCTCATATCCACGCTTTACCAGAACATCCATAATGTCTATCAAATTTCCTGCAAACATGGCCATCTCACAGCTGGTATCCACAGCCAGTCCCAGATGCTTGTTTCTCGGGGAATTATCCATACTTGCCCAGTCTGTGACGTATAATCCGTTTTGATGACGCAGATGGTATTTCATGGCCTCGTGATAGTGGTACAGCGGTTCCAGTACCATGTGAAGGCGCGCCGCATCTCTCGTATGGCAGTAGCTCTCCCACTCTGCAAAAGCGAGAAGGGGATGATTTAAATTGTCCAGGGTGAGGTACGGTTTCTTCTCAATAATCCGTCCCATATTCGGCTTGTACATATCTTCATACGGCAGCTTTCCCAGTTCTCTTAGAGTACGAAAGCCATAGTGATTCTGAAAATAGGAGTAAAGGGGACTGTCAAATGCATTCACCCACAGGAGAAAATCTTTTCCCGTCTCCCTCACCATCTCTCTCGGTATCTCCCCATCGTCAAACTGCTTGCAGTAAAAATTGTCCAGGGAACAGATTCCCGGAACGTAAGGATGAAGAAGATTACAAAACAACGTCATAAATACTGTATCCCAAAGGAAAATATCATCGTTAAACGCGGCATCCACAAAATTGCTTACAAATCCGCTTCCCTCTGCCGGGCGGTGAATATTGGTATATAAAACCTGAACCGCATACCTGTAGCATTCTACCCATTCCGGATGGCTGGATACGATGGGAACCGGCAGATTGTCCTTTACCTCTTCATAGCTTAAAGGCGGCACTCCGTCGTACTCTTTCTTATCAAAATACATCCCCCTGTCGAGGGAATCCAAAAAGCTGTAATCTCTGTCCATACCCTGCTTCTCCTCTTTCCTGTGACGGTCAGCCTTTTATTTTCAGCCACAGATATTCATATGGCTCCAGCGTAACCGCCTGATTCATCTGTTTTTCGGAAAGCAGACCGCTTCCCGCCATTCCTGTCTCTAATTTTACCACATCATCCGATACGTTGATAAGTACCAGAATCTGATTTTCCTGCGTTCCCCTTAAGAGTGCAAAAACCCGCTCGTCCAGCTTCAGCACCTGCTGCGGGCTATTGGGAGAAAACGCCTCCTCCTGCTTCCGTATTTTCAACATCTGTCTGTATCCGGCCAGCACCCGGCTCCTTAAGGAATTCGGATCAGAGAGTTCTGTCTTAAGCTGATCTGCGTTAAGCTTCTCCCTGTTGATTCTTCTTTTGATTCCCGATTCCTCGAAATCCCGGTAACAGTTTCTGGATCCCAGGAGGCTGTGGTAATAAATTGCCGGCATTCCCATAACAGAAAGCAAAATACACTGGGAACCCAGGAATTTCCGTACCATCCTTCCCATATCCTTCTCGTTTCCGGCTATGGCGTCCAGGTAATTGATATTCAGTTCATACGGAACCATACTGCCGTCGGCCAGGGAACGGTATCCAACCTGCCCGCCTCGCTCCATTACCTCAGCCACCATAAGGCGCCGTTCCCCCTCGCTTAAGATATCCTCCACCGGGCGAAGGCCGATTCCATCGTGGGAAGCCAGAAAATTAAAGTAAGTGGTCGCCTCCGTGGTTGCTTCCAGTCCATCCGCCCAGTCGGATAAATGTGCGGCGCTTCCGCTTAAATATGAGTACAGGGTCAGCGGAGGAAGCGGAAACTGATAAACCAGCCCGGCCTCATCGTAACCGCTGCCAAAATAGCTGATGTTTTCTTTATGAGGCACATTGGTTTCGGTTATGATTGTGCAGCCTTTGGCGCAGGACTCCAAAACACATCGCATCAGCTTGATCAGCTCATGTGTCTGGGGAAGATGCATGCAGGTCGTCCCCGGCTCCTTCCAGGCAAAACCGATGGCGTCAAACCGGATAAACCGTGCGCCCCTTGCCGCATAGAGCAGAAGAACATCGAGTATCTCCATTAAGACCTCAGGATCCCTGTAGTTTAAATCGATCTGATCCTCACTGAAGGTAGTCCAAAGATACTTCGTTCCCATGGAAGTCTCAAACTTTGTAAGCAGAGGGAGCGTTCGTGGCCGGATTACCCTGCTGTAGTCCCCTTCGGGATCTGCCTCGATAAAAAATCCCCGGTAGTGCGGATTTCCCGCCGCATATTCCTTAAAGTACCCGCTTGATTTAGAGACGTGATTGATTACCGCGTCAAACATCAGATCGTATTCTTTCCGCAGGTTCTCGATATCTTCCCAATCTCCCAGTTCCGGATTAATTGCTTTAAAATCCGTCACAGAGAATCCGTCATCCGACGTATAGGGAAACATGGGGAGTAAATGGACCGCGCTCACCGTACCGGAAAGTTCCTCGTTAAGGAATGACCGGAGTGTTGCAAGAGGCGCTTCCCCCTCTCTTCCGATTCCATCACCATACGTGATCAGCATGACATCGTCTTTACTTACCCATGGATAAAGCGCCTCTCCGGAGGTGTTTCCCATTTTAAGCTTCCACGATTCTGTCAGTGCTCCGATCCGCTGTTCCAGTTCCTCCCAGCAGTCCGGGTATAAATGTTGTAAGTGTTCTTTTATGCTGTCCATATTCTATCTCCATGCAATATATAGTGTTATGATCTTTTTTCCCGGTACAGTGCAGGTTATGGTGTCCGCCGTGTGCTCCATCTCCCCTTCCAGTTCTTCCAAAAGGCTGCACGCCCGGCATTCGCGAATCTGCCGGCCGGTACGGATCACCAGTTTTTCCTCACTGCTGTTTCTATTATAGAACCGCAGTACCGTCCCGTCTTTTGACCGGTGTTTCTTGAGGGCACTGAGCAGAATATTCTCATTGTCAAAACTCAAGAAGGATTCACAGGCTTCTCTGTTATCCGGCAGACACGGCACGTTGACTCCATAAAGGGGATACAGGTACTTCTCCGCCTCCCTGGCCGGATTCTGTTCATCAAACAGAATCGCATATTCCACAGTGCTTTCCCCTGACTCTGCAGCCCCCTTTGTCTCCACCACCGGGGTGGTGCTCTCCTGGCCATCCAGCCAGGAGGTCGGAAGGCCATGGAACAAGTAACTTGTACTCCTTAACAGGGTAAGATAAAAGTCTGTTCCCTGCCCGCTTTTCTTCGTGTGGTACTCATAAAGCCCTTTTCCCATCACATGAAAGCTTCCATCCGCTCCCTTAATCCCCGCATACCCGCGCATCGGTTTCAGAAGAGACTGGGTCGATTTAAGCTCCGGTGCAAAAGCCTTCCTCTCGCAGTCCCGCTCAGTCTCATCAAAACCTGAATTTGAATATTCCACCGGGGAATGCAATGCAGTCGGGAATCTCGCAAACAGGATATGATCCGAACAGGGATTATCGATCTGTACCGTAAATTCCACCCGGTCTGTTCCCCTGGTCAGGCAGACGACTGTTACAATCCGGCACACCCGATAAGCACCGGAACGCTTCAAAAATCCGCGTTCTGCCCGGTCCGGTATATTCAGCTCCGCTGTTATCTTAAGCTTCTGCGACAACGGGCTGTTATGTATGACTGATACGCCTGTAAGTCTTGCCATCACATGCTCGTCCAGAAGCGGGGACACGTGCTGATACTCATCCCCCGCCTCGCCTCTGTCCACAAAGCTGTTCAGTCCCCGGTAGATCTGTCCGCTTTTTTTATCCAGAACATTGATACTGGCATCCTCATTAACTGTAATGGAAAAGCGCTGGTTTTCAATTTCTGCCCTGGAAGGCTGGCTCCGAACATAGAATTCCTGGCTCCTTTTCTCCAGCAGGCGGCTTTTCTGAATCCGGAAATGCCGGATGGAGAGTGCAGGAACATCGTTTACCGGAAAAAGAATCTTTACACACGTCTCCGGCACCTTCTCCTTGCTGTTATAGAGGTATTCACGGGTAATCACCTCATCCGACCATTCCAGGATTTCATATGGAATTTCCTCATCGTTCTCCCCGTAAAGCACGAAATCCTTCCACGCCCCCGCCTTCTCCAAACGTATCGTCTGTTCGGTCATGCCTGAACAGGCAAACGGGTGGGGATTGAAGACAGCCAGATACGACTCCTCCCCATACTTCCGGCCATACTCTTCCCGTCCGGCCAGCTCCTCCATTGCCATCTCGCTGATCCTTGAGGCTGACTGGAGGGCATGGGTTAAGTAGGACCTGATATCTTCCATCACCTCATCGGTTGAACAACCGGAGACTGCGTCGTGTCCCAGAGAAATGGTAATATTTCTCCATATTTTTCCGAACAGCCCCCCGGGATAGTCAAATCCACCTCCTGTCCTGGAAGCCAGAACAGCCAGGGGCTCCGCATACCGTTCCACCTCCGACTGTGCTGCTGAGAGGAGACGTTTTATCCGGCCCCGGCAGGAAGTGACCGCCGTAGGGTCCGGCCCGTACCGGAAATCCCTCAGTTCTCCTTCAACCGTCCTTAAACAATCAGACTGACTGGCAGCCGCTTTCGCCATCTCCGCATAATCGGCAATCGAGCCATTCTTTATGTCCAGCTCCGGATATGCCTCTTTTACTTCTCTCACCATAGCAGTAAAATCGGGATCCTGATAGAGATGGTCGGAACCGTTGATCAGCAGAAAGGTATTTAAACAGCTGGATTCTTTTAACAGCCGGTATGCATCATAAAAGTGTTCTGCAGTACTCTTTCCCATTTTTCCCCAGCTCTTCAGGCTCCAGTATCCCAGAATCATATACTCGCACAGGACACGGGATCCGTCCGGGGATTCCCAGTAGAATTCCTTCTCCTTATATTCCGTCCTGTCCATCCCCCGAAAGAAAAAGGCGGTACCGATCCCCACGCCGTTTAATATCTGCGGAAGCTGGGAGATATGGCCGAAATTGTCCGGCACATACCCCGCGTTTAACTTTCCTCCTACGGACTGGCAGACCTCGTCTCCAAGCAGAAAATTGCGGATCAGCGCCTCCCCGCCGGATAAGAACTCATCCGGAAGATTATAGAGAGGCCCAAATACGAGGCGCCCCTCTGCCGCCAGCTTTTCGATCCTTCCTCTGTTTTCAGGGTAGATTTCCAGATAGTCTTCCAGGACTGCTGACTGCCCGTCAAAGGTATAGCACAGAAACTCTTCGTCCTGCTCCAGAAGTGTAATGAGCCGGTTCATCAGGCCACAGAGCCGGATCTGAAACTCCTGAAAGGTACGGTACCATTCACGGTCCCAATGGGTTGACGCTGCGATCAGAATCTTATCCATATTGAATCCTCTTTCCACCGCTTTACGGTTTCCTCACTTATCTGTTTCTTACTTAATACGGAAAGACGTGCTGCGGTCAAAAAACATAACCTTGTCATCCTTAACGTTTAATGCCACATTGGTCTTCGGTGCCATTTCCATGTAGGCAGTGGTATGAATCTTTACTTCATTTCCGCCTATCCTGGTAATCAGGATTGCATGAGATCCCTGGGGTTCTACAAAATCAATTACGGTGTCACATAAATAACCTTTTGTCCGTTCCATGGAAAAGGACAGATCGATATATTCCGGTCTCACACCCAAATCCACCTCTTTGCCTGCATACGGCAAAAGCGCATCCCTTAATGAATCCGGGACCTGATAATGAATACTGTCATTTACAGCCATCAGACCGTCGGCCGTTTTTTCAATCTTTGTGACAAAGAAATTGGTCGGCGGTGTGCCGATAAACTCCGCGACAAATCTGGTCGCACTGTCCTGATACACCTCCATGGGCGTACCGATCTGTTCGATCTTGCCCTTATACATGACTACGATTCTGTCTGCAAGGCTCATAGCCTCAGACTGGTCATGGGTAACGAAAATGCTGGTAGAATTCTGCTGGATATGAATATTCTTAAGCTCGGTTCTCATCGATACGCGGAGCTTGGCATCCAGATTGGACAGCGGTTCATCCATCAGGAAAATCTTCGGTTTTACAACGATTGCCCTGGATACAGCAACCCTCTGTCTCTGGCCTCCAGACATCTGTGCCGGATAACGGTTTAAAAGTCCAACTATATCGGTAGCTTCCGCAGCCGCCGTCACACGCTTTTTGATCTCAGCCTTCGGCACCTTCTGGAGTTTTAACGGATAGGCGATATTATCGAACACCGTCATGTGAGGCCAGATGGCGTAACTCTGGAATATCATGGATACACCGCGGTCCTTCGGCTTCTTTCCGATTACATCTTCCCCGTCGATTAAGATCTCACCACCGCTGATGTCTTCAAGTCCTGATATCATTCGGATGGTGGTCGTCTTACCGCAGCCGGATGGCCCCAGAAATACAATGAATTCCCCCTTCTCAATGGATAAATTCATATTATTAACAACCAGCGGACCATCTTTCGTATATTTTTTCTGCAAATTCTTGATTTCCAAATAGCTCATAAGCTTCCTCCTATCGTTACTATAATTCTACTCCACCCCACATCTGACCGATATATTTTCTGATAATGAATGTGAACACCAGTGCCGGAAGGATAAGTACAATACTTCCCGCCGCCGCATATTGGATTCCGCTTGAGGTTGTTCCGATTGCCTTATAGACAACCAGGGACAGCGTCTGGTTTTTATTGGTCAGAATCAGGGCTGAAATGGTATCATTCCAGGCTGTTAAAAATGAATACATCGAGCTTGCCGCCAAAGCCGGAAAGGCCAGCGGAAGAGTGATCTTCGCAAAGGTCTGTACACTGTTCGCTCCAAATATCATGGAGGCTTCTTCCAGTTCTTTGTTGATTCCGATAAAGATACTGTTGGTAATCCATGCCGTCAGCGCGATATTAGGAACGGAATAGAGAAGAGCCAGGCCGATCCTCGTATCAAACAGGCCAAACTGAATCAAAAGCATCGCCATAGGAATACTGATTCCCACCACAGGGAACATTCGGACGATTAAAAGTGATACGTGAATCTGTTCCTTAAACTTAAACTGGAACCTGGCCATGGCGAACCCGGCAAGACTGCCGATTCCCAGAGAAATCAGTATCGTATAGAGCGAAACGATGATACTGTTTTTCAGCGCCGCAGCCGCGTTGGGCACGATACTGAAGAACGTCTTAAAATTATAGAACAGGTCTTTCTTATAGGTAAATTCCATGGGGCCGTTCGTAAGAGTCTGCTTAAAATCCTCTGCCAGCTCCTCACCAGGCACCGTTACTGCATACTGTCTGGTAAAGTGCGCTTCCAGTTTGGAGGCTCTCTTCGTCGTGATAATGGATTCATAGCCCTCGCCGCTGTCATAGAAAATCTCGAATTCCCCCTCCGGAGTGGGAGCCACCCTGACGGTAACAGTGCGCTTGGGAATCAGCCTCTTGGGGAATTCTGTCATTTCCACGGAGTTGGAAAATGCAACCGTTGTAAATGCGAGAAGCGGAACTGCCACAAGGAGGACCATGGTCGCCAGGATCAGGGCCATAACAGTTTTCTGTACGATATTCAGTTTGTCCATCATTTTGCTGCCTCCTTCACTTTAGCCGGGCGTTTCCTTCCTGTTTCATGGGAACCGGCTCCTGCGCCTTTCGAAGCCTTTAAATATACCACTGTCGCACACAATACGATCAGGGTCGTGAGGAAGGACAGGGTAAAGGCAAGCTTCTGGCTCGTGTTGACGCCGGGTACGGCTTCCACGTAGAACGCGATTCGCTCCACCAGGAACGGAACCTTACTGTATCCCAATACCATAACCGCAATCGACCATACCTGTATGGCAGCAATCAGTCTCATAATAATTGACGTGGTAATAGACGGCTTTAAGATTGGAATCACAATATCCTTAAAGGTCTGCCATTTATTAGCTCCGAATAAGTAAGCCGCCTCTTTTAACTCTCTTTGTACCCCCTGAAGTCCTGCAATTAAAATAATCATGACGGAAGGGGTTACGGTCCAGGTGTCGATCAGGATGATCAGGAAGACTGCGGACATTCCCTCCGCCCCCATAAAGACAATAGGTTTGTCAATCAGGTGTAATCCGATCAAAACGGTGTTGATCCAGCCATCTCTGACCAGTCCCGTTTTCCAGAGAATCGCCACTGCGGTCGGGGTGATGGCCATGGGAATCATGGAAATAAACATCAAAAGCTTGGAGCTTTTAAACTTTCTTGAAAGGAGTACGGCTAAGAGAAGCGCCAGAAAATATTGAAGCATCACAGAGACTGCCGCAAAGGTTGCAGTATTAAAAATTGCCGGGCCGATTAAATCGGACTGGGCCATCAGTTTAAAATTGCCCAGAAGTGTGAAATTGCCGTCAAAATCAGTAAAAACCTCTTTTACCCCAGAAAGCACCGGAAGCAGCCAGAATACTGCATAAAAGAGGAATGCCGGGAGCAAAAGCAGATAGGGAATGCTTTTTTTACTGAATATCGTTTTCTTTATCGTCTGTTTTGAATCGTTCTCGTTCAAATAAATCCCCCATTCCTTCAGGCAGGCGAACCTGTCTGTACTTTACTATTGGACCATAAAGAGCCGGAGAGCCAGGCTCGCGCACCGGACAGGCGCACTCCCCTGTCACAGAAAAAGCCTGGAAAATACCCGGTGAAGATCATACCCACACCGCAGCTTTCCAGGCTTTTGCACAATTAATTAATTCTTCAATGCTTCCAGCTTACTCTGCTCTTCTGCAAGGTAATCATCTCCAGGAACTGCTTTATTCTTTAATACGTCGTTAAAAATATCACCGTAAAGCAGTTTTACTGCGTTCCAGTCGGAATACTCTGATGCCGGAACACCGGTAACGATCGTGGTCTTCAGCATCTCAATACCGGCTCTCATAACTACGTCGCTGGACTCCAGAATGTCGCCAACCTCTTCAATCGGGCTTAAGGATCCGCCATAGTTGGAGCAAAATTCATAGTTTACTTCCGGATCTGCAATGTAGTTGATAAATTTCTCTGCCAGTTCCTGATTTGGAGCCCCCTGGGCAATACCGTAGCACCATGCGCCGGACGTGGAGCCCGCCCCCTTGCTGCCTTTAGGCGCTGCGCCGATTACAAAGTTGTTGGGAGCTGCGTTGTAGCTTGTACCCACAGGAGCCATATGTGCAAATGTCAGCCATACATCGCCGCTGTTTAACGGATCTGTCGGTGCAGTGTACTGATCCTGCTCTGCGTAAAATCCATCGCCCGCCGCGATCTGTGCGATAATGCCAAGCGCGTCTTTAAAACCATCAGATGTAAATTCCGGGAATCCGCCGCCGTAAGCCAGGCTCATTCCTCCCATCGGGTATAACAGCTGGGAGCTTGTTAAGTTGGCAGGCATCATGGTCTTTCCTTCCCCCTCACCGGCCGCAATTGCAACCGCCCAGTCAGCGTACTGTTCCCATGTAATACCAGAGACTACATCCTCTTCTGTAAGGCCGTCCGGAAGGTAATCCAGAGCCTTCTTATTTGCGCAGGTCACATATACATCAAAAGTGAATGGAACGAAGTAGCGTACGCCGTCTTTATTTGTTGTGTTGTCAAACATCTGAGTGTAAGTGGAGCCTGTGCTGTTAACCAGTTCCGTAATATCCTGCATCCAGCCGCCGTTCACATATGGCGCCATGTTTGCCGTGTCTGCATAAATAATATCGGTTATGTAATTCTTCCCTTCCTGTTCCGACTGGATCTTCTTAACCGCATCTGCCTGGGCCACGAAATCCACCTCAACGGTGCAGTTATTTTCCTCCTCGAAGTTTTTAAAGAAGGTATCCATTAAATACTGCTTCTCATGAATTTCCGGAGTTCCGCTGTATGTAACCTTTAAAACGTCAGAACCGCCGGCCTCTTTCTTTGCAGCTTCCGTGGCCGGTGCCTCCGTACTCTCCGCTCCGGCTGCAGCAGCCGTTGTCGTCTCGGGAGCCTTTGTCTCTGCCGGTTTTGATGAGCATCCCGCCATACTCGCCGTCGTAATTACCGCCAGTCCAAGTGCCGCTAATTTTTTCGTTAAGTTTTTTTTCATTATTCCCTCTCCTTTACCATTTGTTGATGATAACATTATAACATTCCAATATTCACACTACAATGTGGCAGCGCCCAAACCCGAACCTCGCTTTTGTGCATTTGCACAACTACCGTTTTTCTTTATTTCCACCCATTTTAATTACGGCGATATAGAGCATCATCAAGTCTTTCGCCCGCCTTGGGTTCCGGTTCAGCAGTTCCTCGATCTTTGCAAGACGATAGTTTAACGTATTGCGGTGAATATGCAGCTTGTCGCAGATCTGGGCATAGTTGTCGTTATCTTCCACGTAAGCGGCTATCGTCTCTTTTAAGACGCCGTCCATGTCCCGCTCCTTTAAAAGCTTTAAAATCTCCTCCAGCTCCCTGGTCACTTCTACATTATTCAGAAGGCATTCCAGGGAAACCTCATGGTAGCACAGAATCCGTCTGCGGATATTTAACGCTCTGGCAATGTGAAACGTCTGCATAACGGAATTCGTCGTCCTGCTGGCAATTATGTCTGATTCGCCAATGTAACAGTTCTCCAGGTCTTTGCTGATATCCAGTATTTTTTCCAGACGTGATTTCAGCCGTTTATCTGACCGGAACAGAATAAGAACCTCCTCCATACCCTGGCGCACGATATACTCTCCTGCTGCCAGATGGCTCTTTATGGTTTCTATAATACTGTAGCGGATCCTGCTGCTGGTTATGACGACAGCCGTCCTTGGAATTTTCATATCAATGCCTAAGTACGCTGCCTGATCGTAAAACGCGTCATCATACTGTTCTCTGCTTAGACTGATCCATTCATACAGGAAATCCTTCAGCCGGCTTTCCTTAATGGAGGACATGTCGCTCAGCAGGCGGTTTTCAATGGTAAGAACCGCTATGGATAAGCAGATCTGGCCGATTGGCATCACTTCCTCAACGTCCCCGCCTATGGCGATCACCCCCAGAATACTGTTATTGTAGATGATTGGAAGGCAGATTCCTCTCTGCTCCGTTGGAGTGTTCTCATATATTACATAGGCTTCCTTCCGCTTCAGCGCAGTCAGCGCCCCTTTGTGAAGAGTTCCGAGAGTGCTTTTATCTCCGCTCGCAAGGATCTCTCCGGCCGTATCAGTAATGTTGATGTTACAGGGAATGATTTTCATGATTCCATCTGCAATCTTCTGAGCATTCTCTGTATTCAGATAATTTTCGTACATGTGATCCCCGCTTTCCAGGACATCAAAAGAGTGCCCGGTAATTCACGTTTGGGAGGAGTCCTGTATGTTCCAGAACTACGTCCGCACCCTTAAGAATTTCTTCGCTGCCAATTCCAATACAGTGCATACCGCCGTTTTGGGCCGCCAGTACGCCCGCCTGCGCATCTTCTATCACAATACAGTTTCCCGGATCCGCACCAAGCTTTGCAGCCGCCGTTAAAAACACCTCCGGATCAGGCTTCGCCTTCACAATTGAGAGGCCATCCACGATGACATCAAACAGATCTGCGATTCCCAGTTTCTGAAGGATCATGCCTCCGCTTTTGCTCGCCGATCCCAGCGCAGTCTTATACCCCTCCGCCCTGATTTTTTTCAGGAATTTAAGGATACCCGGAAGGATCTCCCTCTCATCCAGGCGGTTGATATAAGTGAGATAACTCTTATTTTTCCGGTCCGCAAGCCTTTTCTTTTCCTCTGCCGTCAGTCCGGTTATCCTTCCCGACTCCAGTACAATCTCCAGGGAATCCATCCGGCTCACACCTTTCAGCCGTTCACCTTCCGCCTCCGGGAAATCGAAGCCCAGCTCTCCGGCCAGTTCCTTCCATGCCAGATAATGGTATTTCGCCGTATCCACCACCACGCCATCCAAATCAAATATAAACGCCTGTATCATCATCTTCCTCCGCCGTCACGGCCGCTCCCTCATTGGTCACCACCGCCGTTTTTTTTCTTCCGTGATCCATAAATGAAAAACGTATGGACTGCCAGTGATCCGGCAGATGAGGAGTGAACCGGAACATGTTTCCATCTGTTTTTATCCCTGCAAACCCCCGCAGGATGCAGTTGACGATTCCACCCAGTGATGCAGCGTGTATGCCTTCTGCGGAATCCTTATAACTCATGCCCAGATCGATCTCCATCGCCTGATGGAAAAATCCCACTGCCTTATCCATTTCCCCGATCACTGCCTCCGCCTCTGCGTGAGCACAGAGACTCAGTGAAGAATCATGGGTGTTCAGCGCCTCATAATACTCCACGTTTTTCTTAACCGTTTCAGCGTCAAACCGTTCCGGCAGAAGTTCTAACAACATAACTACATCCGCCTGTTTTAATACCTGCATGTCCACCACCTGGTTCCTGCTGTAATCTTTTAAGATCAGCTGGCGTACATCCGCGTTCCTGTATTTCTCAATATTGGAAAGCTTCTTTTTACTGAGAAAGGTATCATCCTGCGGAATAAGTTTCTCCTCATTCGGTTCCGGCAGATAGAGATGCCGCAGAAAATGGTCAAAACGCTCACTCCAGCCCTCTTTCCGACAGGAATCTGCCAGGGGATTGTCCCAGGAGGCCAGCACCTGTCCTGCCGCTTTTACGTTTTCAAAGGCCATATAATTGGTATACGCGTTGTTGTCCACATGCTCTGTATATTCATCCGGGCCGATCACATCCCTGATCTCAAAGCGTCTTTTATCCCCGTTCCACACGGCTCTGCTGTACCAGAATACAGCAGTCTCCAGTATCATCCGGCAGCCGTACTGATCCATAAAATTCCGGTCGCCGGTGGCCCGGTAATAGGAGATCAGACCATAGATGATATCAGCAGTCACATGATGTTCTTTGATTCCGGACCATACCTTCGCAGCCTTTCCTGTATGAATGTCGATTGCCGCGTACAGGGGAGTCTCCTCCTCGCCGGATGCCGCTGCCTCCCAGGGATACATGGCTCCGGAATAACCGTACTCTTCCGCCTTTTTTCGTGCTCCTGCCAGACCACGGTACCGGTAAAGCAGCAGATTGCGTGCCGTCTCCGGGAACATCTGTATAAAAAAAGGCATGATGAAGATCTCTGTATCCCAGAAAACATGACCCTTATAGCCCTCTCCAGTCAGTCCCTTGGCTGCTATGCTGCAGGAATCTCCCTCCCATGGAACCATGCCGGCCAGATGATACTCTGCAAATTCAACGGCTGCCCGTTCTTCTTTTGCAGCGCCGGTAATCTCAATGGCCGCCATATCCCAGAAACGTTCAAATGCATCTCTGTGCCGGCGGTTCAATTCACCATAGCCGGCCTTCAACGCTTCAGCCAGCACATCAGTCATCTCCACCAGAACCTGCCCATCCGTCTTCCCGGAAGATTCTTTCCTGTTTTCCACATCAAACAGCGTATATTTACTGATTGTCCACACTTCTCCAGGCTGCAGTTCCTTTTTAAAATCCTGATAAACCGCTCTTCGCTCCAGATGAAATGCCGCAGGTTCCCGGCTCTCCCCCGTGCTGCAGACGGTCATAACGGATAGTATCTGCCCGTCATCGCAGCCGCATTCAAGGAACATCCGGCAATGTTCAAACACCCTCGCTTCCATGCGGTCAAAATGAGCCACTCCGCTGTTTGTAATCTGTCCGTTGATCCCGGTGGAAAATTCAAGAACTCCGCCTTCCTCACAGGATATTTCCAGCTGATGACAAAACAGCCGCCTGTTGTCCGCGGAGGCAAACCGTCTTGCTGTAAGATGTACGCCTCCGGCAGACTTCATTTCACAACCGATCCGGCTCTCCAGTTCTCCGTACCTTGTATACAGAGACCGCTCGTACTCCGTCAGACAGCATGAATCCAACCGCAGATTCTCCCCATTAATTCTTATTCTGAATTCGGTAACATCCGGGCAGTTGACCAGTTCCGTCACCTCGTGAATACCTGCCTTATGGTACAGACCACAGATGAAGGTCCCCCTCGACTCATCCAGCTGCTTCGTCTCGAAAGACGCCCGAACGCCCATAAAACCATTGCATTGTGCGAAAACGGCCTCTGTCTTTTTGTTGTAATTGGGATTCCTCTCCGGTTCGTAAAAGCGAAACCCCTTTTCCTTCTCCTCTGTTCCGTAATAAATCATAGATCCCCGTTCCCATATATAACCGGTCTGCCTGTTCCGGCGGATTGATATAAACCGGTAATCAGCTTCTGCACATAGACGGCCTGATCCGGCGTGACTAGTATATCTGCCCGGCCCATGCAGCTCTCCACAAAGTTACGTATACAGTCGTAGTGCCAGTCTTTCGTCTCTTCAAAGGGATAGAGCGAATTGACCTGATGTCCGTCCTCGTCACCGTAAATTTCGAAAGGGAACACGCTGATTCCCCGTTTATCACCGTACAGACGAACATTTCTCTCTTCCTTCTCCGCAATATTGATCGTAAAGGAAGTTCTTACCGTTAAGGAACCGCCGTTGGAAAAATGAATAAATCCGAATAAGCTGTCTTCCACTCCGAATCTGGCTCCATCCCAGCTTCCCAGGAATCCCGTTCCGCCCTGTTTTCCAATCCGGTCCGAGGAAGAGGCACAGACGTACGATACTTCCGGATAATCCAGCAGATAAACGGCCAGATCCAGCATATGGGCACCGATATCGATCAGCGGTCCGCCACCCTGTATCTCCAGATTCGTAAAACTGCCCCAGCCGGGAATTCCCCGTCTTCTGAGCCATGTCACATCCCCGGCGTACAGAGTACCCATCTCACCGGCTTCCACCTTCTTCTTCAGGAAGGCAATCGTTTCCGCATGACGGAAATGGAATCCGAACGTTAAAATTCTGCTGCACCGCCTTGCAGTATCCCGCATTCTTTCGGCTTCTTTTAAAGTAACCGCAGGCGGCTTCTCACACAGAACGTGACAGCCGTATTCCAGGCACAGGCACGTCATATCGCAATGAAACTTGTTCGGCACACAGATACTGACCGCATCCGGCCGTATTTCCTTCAGCATGGTCTCTGCATCTGTATACCAGGATGGTATATGGAATTCATCAGCCGCCATTTTTGCCGCGTTCTGATTTACATCGCAGACCGCACATATCTCCACGTCCGGGAGACTCTTATAATGATTGATATGGGAGGTCCGGGCTACCTGCCCGGCCCCGATAACTGCTACCCTGAGTATGCTCATGGCCTTCTCCTGTTTTCACGCAAACTGTCTTACATAAACTGTTTCATATAGGCAATGGAATCCACGTAAACCTTCAGAGGGTCTTCCCCGCGGATTCTTCCTTCATTGACAACGGCGCCGTCATAACCGATCCGCTTTAACGTCTCCATATGGCGTTTGAAATCAATACTTCCCGTACCCGGCTGGTATCTGTGATTCTCCGCGATGTGGATATGGCCTATGTAATCCCGATACTTCTCCAATGTCTCGGAAATATCATCTTCCTCAATAGACATATGATAGAAGTCTCCCGTAATCTTCACCATCTCAAATTTTCCTTCGTCGATAATGGAAACCGCGTCTGCCGTCGTATTGAGCATATGGTCCTGATATCGGTTCAGGGGTTCTAAGTAGATATAGATCCCGCACTCTTTAGCTGTCTCTTCAAGCTGGCTTAAGGAATCCAGAATCGCTTTTCTGTCCCCTTCGCGGCTTCTCGGTGATACCATCGGCGGAAGACGGTAGGTAAACATCCCCCAGGCCGCAGGAACCACCACCCCGGTTCCGCCCACTTCCTTTAAGTTCCTGATAATTACCTTTAAATCAGCGATTCCGTTTAACCTCTTCTCTTCAATAAAATCACCAATCCATCCGCGGTATCCGCCGCAGGCGCTGGAGACCGGAAGTCCTGACTCCCGGATGGCACGCTTAATCTCATCCGGTTTTTCCATCAGAACCTTTCCATCGATCTCAAAACATTCGAAACCGATTGATTTTACAAATTTAAATTTCTCTGTTAAATCCTGCGGAAAAAAATCCCTGTCCTGTGTACCAAGCAGCATCATTCTTCACCTCCAAATATAACCCCCATCTTAATGCTCTTTTCCTGTTCCTTATCCATATAGGTACAGATTCCCTCTGCCGAATCCTCAAATTTCACAACCGGATCGATGATCTCGGAGCAGTCTAAATATCCGCTCATCAGCATATCCCAAACCACGTCTTCGATTCTCTTACGGTTCCATCTCGGATAATCCGGATTCGGTTCACTGCACGCTCTCGAGAAGACGATCTTTCCGTAATTGTAATGTGCTTCCTGTCCCAGCCAGAGTCCCGCCGGAAACGGCTTTGCAAATGCCAGATAGGCGATCGTTCCTCCATATGCCAGCCCCTTTAACGCGGACTGCAAAGCCTGTACACTGCCGCTGGTCTCCAGAATCGCATCCGCTCCCATCTTACCGGTAATTCGTTTGATCTCATATCCCACATCACAGGCTGTCGGGTCCAGGCAATAATCTGCGCCATACTTTCCGGCAATCTCTCTCCTCTTTTCAATGGGGTCGACTGCGATAACTATGGAGGCGCCTGATTTCTTTGCCATCTGAACCGCCAGCTGTCCGATTGCCCCCAGTCCGATTACCACCACGTTGTCTCCGGAGCGGACATTGGCATCCCGAATTCCGCCTAATGCAAACTGAGCCGGATCGTAGCATACAGCATTCTTTGCAGAAGCTTCCTTACTCATCTTTCTCAGCTTATAATTGTCCACGGCATTTACGATCTCTGTTTCCCTGATTGGCCCGTAGGAACAAACTCTGTCCCCTACTGCATATTCCGTAACATCGGCTCCCGCTTCAATAATCGTTCCAACAAACATATTGCCGATGGGAAGATCGCCAAATTCTATGCCGCGTGGTTCGTCCGCGTCTCTCTCCACAAACACCTTCCAGTCATTATCGAATTTTCCGTCGATAAAAGGCGTCGTTCCTCTGAAATCGGCAAGCTCTGTTCCATGCTTCGGTGCAGCGAACTCCACTTTCACTCTCACTTCACTGCTCTGAATCGGTCTGTCCTCATACTCTTTTAATTCGGCTGTTCTCGGTGCCGTAGCTACAAGCTTCTTCATGGTGCTTCCTCCAAACTTTTCTTCTATTCTTTTATGGTTTTATCTGTTTTTTCCTCTGTACCGGTGATTCCTGTCGATTCCCGTTCAATGATCGTGGACGGCAGAAAAATCTGATTATGGGCCACGGACTCATGACTCTGTCTTTTTTGGAGAAGAGACTGGAGTACGGTAATACAGTTCTCCGCCAGACCTTCAAAGTCCTGCCCCAGAGACGACAGGGACGGATACGCTTCCTCGTTGACAGCCAGGTCGTCTGCCGACAGCACTCCCAAATCCTGAGGAATCCTGTATCCACACTCAGCCGCAGCTCTGTAGATTCCAAGGAACCTGTCGTCTCCGTTTGTGAAAATGCAGTCTGCCTCCCCTGCCTGCAGCAGCTCTCTGGTTCTCTCATACGCGGTCTTCGCGTCTCTCACTCCATATATCACGCGGCCTTCCGGAACTGCCTCTAAAAAACCGCCGACACGCAGCTTCGTCGAATAGAACCCCACATCATTCGTCAAGTAACAAATCTTCTTAAAACCCTTTTCTTTTAAATACCTGCCTCCCTTTAATCCCACATCAAAGTTGTCGAGGCTGACCGCCGGGATATCCTGTTCCTCCGGCTGTCCTAGAACCACATACGGAGTTCCGGTTCGTTTCAAATACCCGACTCGCTGATCTTCAGCCATGTATTCCAGCAAAATGGCTCCATCGGCGATTCCGCTGGAAAGCAGGTAAAATCCGTCCGTCTCATCTTCCAGAAAACCATGGCTGTCGGATGGAGACACGATAATCTTTAAACCGATTTCACTGGAATAACGGAACAGATACTTAAGCATCCGGCTTCTCCATAAGTTCATATAATCGCCGTTGTGCTTATCCAGAAAGACTATGATGATGTTGGTCCTGTTCTGTTTTAAACCTTTGGCCAGAAGGTTTACCTGGAAACCGCACTGCTCCATCGATCTTCGGACCGCTTCCCTCGTCTTCGGACTCACCTGCTCCGGATGATTTAATACTCTGGAAACTGTCTTTAAAGACACACCGCAGTGCTCGGCAATCTGCATCATATTCGCTTTTTGAATCTCAACCACCCTCTCTCCGTCTTTATTTTGTCCTACGTTGTCATTTTAGAACAAACCAATTTCATTGTCAATTTACCAGCGCATTCTTTATGCATTTATTTGAATTCTCCATTGGCGATTGTGCAGATGCACAAAGAGGATCAACATGCAAAAAAAGAACCGGATACTGGTTTAGTTGTGCCAGTATCCGGCCTCCCCTTCTCATGATATCATCAATCCCGCTCCCGGCCCCAGAGGAAGCCCGGCCGCCATCCACAGGATAAGCAGCAGCGACCACCCGATCAGGAAGCAGATACAGTATGGAAGCATGGTGGATACCAGCGTTCCGATCCCGGAATTATCATCGTATTTCTTTGCAAACACCACAACCATGGCAAAATAGGCCATCAGCGGTGTAATGAGGTTAGTACACGAATCCCCGATACGGTACGCCACCTGCACCAGCTCCGGCGAATAGCCCAGCAGCATGAACATGGGGACAAAAACGGGAGCCAGGATCGTCCACTTGGCAGAGGCCGACCCCATAAACAGGTTAATAAGCGATGCCAGCAGAATAAACAGCACCATTAAAACCGGCCCTCCCGTTCCAATCCGGCCCAGAACGGAGGCCCCCTTTAACGCCAGGATCGTCCCCAGCTTCGTATAATTAAAGTAACTGATAAACTGAGCCGCCGCAAATGACAGCGCAATATAGCCTCCCATGGCTTCCATGTTGCTTCCAAGCTGGGCACAGACATCTTTTTCGCCTTTATACGCACCGGAAACACGTCCGTAAACCACGGAGGGCACAAAAAACAGCAGGGCAATCAGCACAATTAAGCCTGTCATAAATGGAGACGATGAAATCAGGCTTTTCGTCTCCGGATTTCTGAAAAAAGAATCCTGCGGCCATGCCAGAAGGGTAATCGCCGCGGCCAGCAGCAGAAAACTTGTATTAGCCAGGCGGAGCGCCTTTCTCTCCCGGTCTGTCAGAGAGACCGACGCCCGGTCATCCGGTTCGCCGGCAGTGTTGGCCTGGCCTCCTTCTCCGGGCTCTGCTTTGATTCCCCCAGCCAGACGCGGTTCCACGATCCGGTCTGTCACCCAGCTTCCCAGTGCCACGATCAGAAAGGTAGACACGATCATAAAATACCAGTTTGCCGACGGTTCCACGATGTAACCGGGAGAGACCAGCTGGGCCGCCTCCGTGCTGATTCCGGCCAGCATGGGATCCAGCGTACCGATCAGTAAATTGGCGGAGAAGCCTCCTGACACCCCCGCAAAGGCGGCCGCAATTCCGGCAATCGGATGGCGGCCGCAGGCCAGAAATACCATTGCCCCCAGCGGAATCAGCACCACATACCCGACATCCGAGGCCACATTAGACATGACACCCAGAAATACCAGCATCGGTGTTACCAGCTTTGCGGGCGTCACCGACACAGTCTTTTTCAGCAGTGCAGACAAGTATCCGCTCCCCTCCGCGCAGCCTACGCCCAGCATGGTCACCAGAACCACGCCCAGCGGGGCAAACTCGGTAAAATTGCTGACCATATGAGTCAGCATATAGACCAGGCCGTCACGGTCCAGCAAACTGACTGCCGATACGGTCTGCGTCGTCACCTCCATGGTCTTACTGTCTATCACTTCGCCTTCTGCCGATATCCCTGCCGCAGCCAGGATTCCCGATAAAAGAACGATAAAAAGGGCAAGCGCTGCAAACATGGTAATTGGATGAGGCAGCCGGTTGCCCACTTGCTCTACGGTATTAAGAAAACGGAAAATCAGTGATTTTCTTTCTTTTTTCCCTTCATTCTGTTTCATAATAGAATAGACACCTCCTCAGTCTTTTCTATTTTTACCAGAATGAGGTATAGTTATGTATGCGTGTCTGCTAAATAATCAAAGTCAAACTGATAAAACGCCGCTCCCTGAGGCTTTACCGTAAACTTCATCCTCTTTTTGCTTCCCGGATGGATAAAAGAGAGCTTCCAGGCGCAGAGAGCCACATTTCTCTGGCCGGTCACCTTCGGGCCGTCTGGATTGTACTTCAAATCGCCTAAAAGCGGGGTCCCATGACCCGAGAGCTGAACGCGGATCTGATGATGGCGCCCTGTCTTTAAATCAATTTCCATAAGGCAGAGCGGGCCGCCCTCTCCTTCCAGTTCCGCCAGCACCCGGTAGCTTAATTCCGCCCTCTTTGCATCGGTTATCCCCTTATCCACAATTTTTGAAATATTATTTTTCCCGTCTTTCCACAAATAATCCACGTACGTCCCAAAGTTTTCCACAGGTTTTCCACAAACAACAGCCAGATACCTTTTCTCCGTCTGATGCTCAGAAATCTGCTTACTTAAAGCCCCCGCGGCCTCTTTTGTTTTTCCAAAAACAAGTATTCCACCAACCGGTTTATCCAGCCTGTGGATAACTCCCACATATGGATCCCCCTTTTTTGGGGACAAACTGTTGATATGTTTCTTTACCTCGCTGACCATGTCCGGTTCGAAGGACCGGCTGGACTGAGACTCAATTCCCGCCGGTTTCTCCACAACGATTATCTGGTCATCCTCATACAGTATATTCATCTTCCACTCCACTATTCTGCCCACTGCCTCATCATGACTTCCACGGACCGGCTCATCCCTGCGCTGAAATCGGAATTCCATTTTCGTTTGCAGAATGCATGCAGCCAGCGGTCAAATTCTTCTTCCGTCTTTCCCTGACGGTCAGAAAGATACTCCGCATACTCTGACGCCTCCTGTCTGCGGTATGTATTCTCAGATACAACCGCCTGCGCCGGCAGCCGAACCGGCTTTTCCCGTTCCTCCTGCTGCTTCGTGGGATAACCGAAGACCACCATGGCAGTCGGCACCACATACTTCGGCAGATGAAGAAGGTCCCTGTGTATCTCATACCGCTCCATAATATCACCGATATAACAGGAACCAATTCCCAGGGCCTGTGCCGCTGTCACCGCGTTCTGGGCGGCAATCAGCGCGTCGCAGGAGGCCAGCATAAAGTCTCCCATGCCCGGCTTTCTGACTTCCTCCTCGCACTGCAAAAACAGATCATACCATTTCTGGTAATCGGCGCAGAAGACCAGCACCATAGGGGCTTTTGCAATAAAAGGCTGATTGTCACAGGTAACAGCCAGCGTCTCCTTAAGCTTCTGATCGGTCACGTCAATAATGGAATAAAGCGTCATATTCCCCGCACTGGGCGCCTGAATGGCCGCCTGAATCACCATCTCCTTCTTCTCCGGTTCGATTGGACGTTCCTCGTAGGCACGCACCGATTTTCTCTCATATAATTCCTGTATTGTCTGATTCATGTTGTCATTTCCTCCCTGCATAAAGTATATAAGTATCTTACACTGTTTTTTAAATTATTTCAGTATAATCTTTTTTTCGTGCACTTTATTTTTTTAACTTTTTGGGAAATCCATTGCATTTTTCCTCCACAAGTTGTATAGTATACAAAAAGAGAACATGTAGTTTTGATAACTACATCACATAATTATTATAATTCGACAAGGAGGAGACCATTATGAAATTTAAAATCAAGGACCCCGGAAGCGCTATCACACATTTTATCGGCATGCTCATGGCACTGTTTGCCGCCACACCGCTTCTTTTAAAAGCGGCGGCCGACGACAGCCTTCATCTTGCTGCGCTGTCCATATTCATTATCAGTATGATTCTGCTTTATGCAGCCAGTACCATTTACCACACACTGGACATTTCTCCAAATGTGAACAGGATTTTGAAGAAGATCGACCATATGATGATTTTCATATTAATAGCAGGTACGTATACTCCGATCTGCCTGATCGTCCTGGGAGACAGGACCGGCTGGGGACTTCTTGCACTGGTCTGGGGGATCGCGATTGCCGGCATCATCATCAAGGCCTGCTGGATCTACTGTCCCAAGTGGTTCTCCTCCGTCCTCTATATCGCCATGGGCTGGATATGCGTCCTGGCATTTACAAAGATCACCAGCGCCCTTCCAAGAGCCGCCTTTGGCTGGCTTCTGGCTGGCGGTATCATCTACACAGTGGGTGGAATCATCTATGCGCTGAAGCTGCCGATCTTCAACTCGAAACACAGGAATTTCGGCTCTCATGAAATATTCCACTTATTCGTTATGGGCGGAAGCCTCTGCCATTATATTATGATGTATCAGTTTGTAGCATAAGATGCATCGGACGTGAAAGCCGCCACCAGGTCCAGCTTGTCCTTTCTGGAAAGCCTCTTGATGGCGGCCTCACGCTGCATGGCCTCCTCCTTCGTCTCAAAGATCTCGTAATACGCCAGAGAGACCGGTCTGCGCCCTCTGGTATATTTTGCGCCCTTCCCTTCGTTATGCGCCTTTAAACGCTTGTCCAGCTGGTTTGTCCAGCCGCAGTACAGCGTATCGTCTGCGCATTTCAGCAAATACGTATAATTCATCTTCCGTTGCTCCTGTTTCTGAAATTCCCCATTCTTTCTGCTTCCGGCCGCATCACACCGTCTGGACATCGTCCGGCAGCCGCCGGCCTGATCCATGTTATGTAAACGGTAATCACGTCTTGCAATCACGTCACTACCGCCCAGGAATGTTCCCTTGTGATCTATTTCAAGCACCAGCTGGATGCGTTATGGCGCCGTCTGGGGTACTGCATAGCTATAATATATTATATAACATCAGAGGCAAATGTGTGAACATAAAATATCGGAATTTCCATACCGGTGAATGCCTCCGCGCATCCTGCGCATATTATTCCTGTAGCCCGGAAATACAGCATCGTTTTGGCCTGCTTCCGATAAAACGGCCATTTTCATACCATGGATCATAAAACTGACGAAACAGGCTCAGCCTGTCCCTGCAAATGGGTAAAATGTCCCCGCCACGGTGACTGCGGCTCCTGCAGAGAGCACCACGAAAAAGAGAAAAAGTTCCCGCCCTTCTGCCAAAAGAATCCGGGAAAGAAAAAGGGCGGCGCAGGCTCCTCCAAATAAGCCTGATACCGCCCCATGCGCATCCCCCTACGACATTTCCTTCACCAGCAGCAGACGGTCTCCCGGTTTAATCAGGCTGTCAGTCAGTCCATTGGTCGTCATGATGGTTTCCACCGTCGTGTGGAATTTTTTTGCTATTTTCCACAGAGAATCCCCTGGCTGGACAATGTAACCCACAATTCCCGGCATCTGCTGCAGTTTTTTTAAATCCATCGGAGCTTCCGACACATTTTTAATCACCTGCTCGCATACCGGCTGGAGAGCCAGTAAATCCAGTGCAATGGTGGCTTTCACCTCCACAGAGCCGCCGCCCATCATCACGGCGCTCATCTGCTCCAGCCCCGGAACCAGCTGGCAGATAGTCTTCTCATTGATTCCCGGCGCCTCGATTAGATAATGGAAGGGGATTACCTCCACCGACGACTGAATCGGCTGGGTATCGTCTGCGGTTAAATAGAGCAGGCTTACCTCCAGAACGCCCTCCACATGGAGCCCGTCGTCCTTTACCTCTGTCTCGTCGATCTTTACCATACCCTCGCTGTGACAGATCTGGAGGATTCGGTCTGCATGATCCATGTTCAGCTTTTCGGCAATCTTACATTTGCTCATGTTCTTGGTGAGCACCTTATCGAAGCACGCTTCTCCCGTCTCGAGAGACAGTTCCCGGTTTGTGGAATAGAGATCGCTTAACAGCTCCATACTCTCTTCCCGGTAGAGCTTCATATCCAGTTCCAGAACTGCGTCCACATCGAGCTCCCGCATCTCCCCGTCATAGTCGGGCTTCGCTTCAATCTCCCGATGAATCAGATGAACCGATACCGAAGGCACCATCTCCTCGGAGGCCTCTGACAAATCCAGCTCTCCGGAAAACGGAATGCTCTCTTCCAGCCACTGAACCGGCGCGTCTTCCCCTTCTCCCTGATAAATGACGAAGACCATCACTTCCCCATCCAGCACCATTTTCCCATCTAACGGGCGGGTTGTTATGCCGCGAAGCTTCATCTCACTCCACAGAATGTGATCAATATTCGGCTTATTTCCGGACAACTGTAAATTCTCCTTGATCCGGTATGTATCTTTGCGGCGTACCGCAATGGCCGCCACATCCACATTGCGGCGCAGCACCTCCACCTGGGGCGTCCCGTTTAAATCGCTTCCGCCTCCCATGGCGGCCGGCGTCCCTGCGCCTGCCGTACCGGTGTCCAATTCTACGGCAGCCTCTACATCGTAGAGAGTCTCCACCTTTACTTCCAGTGTCACAATAGCTTTGATGCTTAACTTTCTGGAATTGATCATGCCGGCATTTAAATCTTCCAGATCCCAGCTCAGCTGCACATAGTCCTTCTCCTCCAGCCCCGGTACGTTGATGGGCTCTTCAAAGGAAATGGATCCGCCCAAAGCCTGCAGTCCTCCCTCTGACTTCCTGTATAAGATGTTAAAATCCATTTTTCCCCGCACCAGAACCCGTTCTCCCTGGTTTTTCACGGATTCGATGACGATTTCTCCGGAATCGAGAATGACCTGATCCACATCATCCATGGTATCCGGAACGATAAAATCATCGTCGAGGGTTATCTGTGACGTCGCATTTCCTTTCCAACGGTTCATATGTATGTTTTTCTTCACCAGCTCCAACATAAAAAAGCACCTGCCTTACCTTCTATATTCCTTTAAGAAAGTTTATGCAGGTGCATGTTCCAATATTACGTTAATCTTCATTCCTGTTCAGAGTGGCACAGGACGGCTAAATCTCCGTCTGATTCATACTCTTCCAGGAAATGATGGCGCTTCCCGTTTTTTACATATCCGATACAGGCGTCTAAATTGACGTTGGATACGCTCTTGAAGATATTATTTTCAATGTTGGGATTGATTTTCCGGAATTCCTCTATCAGTTCCTTCATCTCCTGGCGCTTTGAGGAGTGGACGATATCGCCGCCCGCCATCCCGTCCGCTGCACTCTCGGCTCTCATGGCGCGTTCTTTGGCGATGGCCTCCGTAAACCTGCAGGCACACTGCAGGAATTGGAGACCGTTCTCCTCCTTCCAGTCGATGATGGCCCGCTCCTTTACGAAGTACAGCGGTCTCAAAAGCTCCATCCCTTCAAAATTCGTACTGTGAAGCTTCGGCATCATAGTATTGACCTGGCCGCCGTACAGCATGCTCATCAGCACGGTCTCTATCACATCATCGAAATGGTGCCCCAGGGCAATCTTATTACAGCCTAATTCCTTCGCATGGGCGTAGAGGAAACCGCGGCGCATGCGCGCGCAGAGATAACACGGGGATTCATCCACATCTACCACCACGTCGAAGATATCAGACTCGAAAATCTCGATGGGGATCTCCATCAGGGCCGCATTTTCCTCGATTAACTTCCGGTTGGCCGGATGGTAGCCCGGATCCATCACCAGAAAGTGAAGCCCGAACTTCATCTTTCCATGGCGGAGAATCTCCTGCATGCATTTTGCCAGCAGCATGGAATCCTTGCCGCCGGAGATGCAGACAGCGATGTTGTCTCCCTCCTCGATCATCTTATACTCATTCAGCGCGTCCACAAAGGGGCGCCATATTTCTTTGCGGTAATTCTTAATAATGCTGCGCTCTATCTGCTGGCAGCGTGTCTTTGGTTCCTTCATCTGGTCGCTCTGCTCCTGTCTGCATGGTTACTTATTTCTCCTGGCATCCGCCAGTTCTTCCTGAAGGGACGCGATTGTCTCCTCCATCTGCCGAATCCGCTCTTCCATCTTACAGTAGTGATCCATGGTCACGAGATTCTTTTCTTTTTTGGGAATCGGAACGCCGTCGATCTTGACTGCCCGGGCCGGTACCCCCACCGCTGTCACGTTATCCTGAAGCGGCTTTAAGAGTACGGCGTTGGCCGCGATGGTACAGTTGTCTCCCACCTCGAAGGACCCTAAAATCTTGGCTCCGGCCCCTACGGTCACGTTGCTTCCCAGAGTGGGATGGCGTTTCCCCTTGTTTAAGCCGACGCCTCCCAGAGTAACCCCCTGGTATATCGTACAGTTGTCTCCGACTACCGTAGTCTCTCCGATGACGACGCCGCAGCCGTGGTCTATTAAGATCCCGTGGCCCAGCTGTGCCCCGGGATGGATCTCGATCAGTGTGAAAAACCGGGCGATCTGGGAAATCAGCCTGGCGGCAAAAAACATCTTATGCTTATAAAACCAGTGTGCAAACCGGTGCCATATCAGCGCATGAACGCCCTGATAAAGAAGAAGTACCTCAAGGGCATTCCTCGCCGCCGGGTCACGTTCCTGAACAGCCTTCACATCAAGCCATATATCCTTTAATATCATACGATCCGTCCCCTTTTCTTTCTATAATTACCTTCCATTTAATTCCTAGTGAAACAGTATACCATAGTATATCATATGATGTGAAAAGAAAAAAGGACAATTTCCACAATTTTAAAGAGGCTCTGACGATCGTATCAACTCACGGGATGGCGCCATCCATCACAGCAAAAAGGCGCCGAACAGTCTTTTGACTGTTTGACGCCCTCTCTTACCAGGCACGCGCGGTTTCTTTTCTTCTGCACGGTTTACTGGAATACCACCGGAAGCTCCGAAAGCTCTGTTCTGATGACAATGAAGGGGAATGAGGGTTCCGTTCCCCCGCTTTCGCCTTTTTCCGGCCCCAGCAGATCCGTATCCAGAACGATGGAATTCTCTGTCAGATACAGCTCATTTACCGCAATGCTGTAGCCGCCGGTATCCTGTTTGCCGTATCCAACCACTATGTATAAGTTCTGGTCGTCACTGTATGTCAGCTTGAACGGTGTCTTCTGCTTTTCGGCGATAATCTGCTTTAGCTCTTCTGGAATATCTGCTTCCGCTGTCACGGAAAATTCCATGTCCCGTACTTTGTTTCCGTCATCCTTGCTCATGCTGCACCCGCTCAGTGTCCGTACAACCAGAACCCACATGCAAAGGCACATGAACAGCATCCATTTTCTGTTCAATAAACTCTTCATAGCACTCTCCCCGTTTATGTTGATTATTACTATCTTATTCGTCCATGCCGGGGAATATGCGGAATTTCCAAAAATCGTCTGTGAAAGGTATTTTATCGTGATTTTCTAAATTTTCATGAAAAACCGGTTTATCTTCCGGCCCTCTGGAAATACTCCTAACAGAACGATACGAACAACCGGCTGCCAGATGCCGGAACCGTATGGGACAATCATTGAGATAGATGTTTTAACAGGAGGAGACCATAATGAATCATTTATCAGATAAATATAAAGAAAAACCTGTACTGCGCGGTGACTTATACTACGCTGACTTATCACCGGTGATCGGTTCTGAACAGGGCGGCCTGCGTCCCGTGCTGATCGTACAGAACAATACAGGAAACCGTCACAGCCCCACCGTAATCGTCGCAGCCATTACCAGCAGGACAACCAAAGCCAAGCTCCCTACCCACGTACCGGTCACCAGAGAGGAAAGCGGTTTAAAATGCGATTCCACCATCCTTCTCGAACAGGTAAGAACCATCGACCGCTGCCGCTTAAAAGAATACATAGGACAGCTCTCACCCGGGCAGATGGAACTGGCAGACACCGCCCTTCTCACCAGCTTCGGGCTAAAAAGAGAGACCGCTGTCCGTGACCGCACTCCTGTGACGGTCCGGACAGCGGTCCCATCCCGCATGTATTCCATGCAGTCGTGATCACTTACTGGTCAGACTCTTTGCTGCACATGGCCAGCCTGTGCTGGTACTTTTCTTTCGTAGCCAGGCCTCCCCGGATATGACGCTCGGATTTGTTGATGTCGAGAATCACTCTGGCCCGGGCCGCCAGGGAAGGATTGATGTGCTCTAAACGGTCTGTCACATCCTTATGTACCGTAGATTTGGAGATACCAAATTTTTTCGCCGTCTGCCTTACCGTTGCATGATAGTCTATGATGTAGTTGGCTATGGCAACTGCACGCTCTTCAATATATTCCTTCAAGAAAATCCCCCTGCTTAGGACGTTTTTACAATCTTATGCAGGGGGAATATTGATTATGCCATGCCGTCTTTCTTTATTCAGAATTAGCCTCCGGGCCTTTGATTCATCACTCTGTAATTGACATTCCTTCGCCCTGCGGTTAGACTGTAACGGAGAAACCTTATTGTAAAACAGAGCTTACTTCACACGTCAACACGTCCTGAGAGGAGGCAGCATGATGAATCAACCATATAATATTTTTATTGAAGGAATACCGGGAAGCGGCAAATCGACCCTGTTAGATGCCCTGGCACGCCACTTTACCGATTACCGCGTATTTCGGGAGGGCGATATCTCCCCAGTCGAACTGGCCTGGTGCGCGTATATGACGGAAACGGAATACAGGCAGGCGCTTTCCGATCTGGCGGATCTGCGTGATGAGATTGAAAAGAGTACTGTAAAAGAAGGGACACATTTTATAACACCTTATACGAAAATCAAAACCGTGCATTATGATTTTTATGAATATATGGAAAAATTTGAGGTGTACGGCGGAAGAAAAAGCCCTTCAGAATTCAGAGACATCATCCTTCGGAGATTCCGCGCTTTTCATTCCGGCGGCAATTTATTTGAATGCTCCTTTTTCCAGAATATCCTGGAAGAACTGATGCTGTATGCAATGTTCAGTGATCAGCAGATTATGGATTTTTATCAGGAACTGACGGCGCTGCTGGATTTATCAAACTTTAAGCTGATTTGTTTAGTTTCCCCTGACATCCGGCAATGCATTCAAACCATTAAAGAAGAGCGGGTGAATCCGGAGGGCGAGGAAATCTGGTATCAGCTGATGATCGGCTATTTAAGCCGGTCCCCCTATGGACAGGCACATCAGATCGAGGATTTTGACGGCATGATCAGCCATTTCCGACGCAGAACCAGACTGGAGAGCGAAGTTATGACATTACTGCCGGCCGGATGCTGCTGCGATATAGAAAGTAAACATTATGATTTGACGGACTTACTGCGTATTTTCTGATCCGGGACTGCCGGATCAGAAAATACGCAGGGTTCCCCGAGGACTGCCCTGCGCACTGCTCTCCCACAGATTATTATTTCAGAACGAATAACCGGAAAAGCAAGATAGATACCTGTATGGAAGAGTTCCGACCGGCCCCTTCCGAAATGCCTCATAGTTACATTTTATCTTCACCAGCCTCTGTGCTGTCCCTGTTGTAACCATACTCACAATTTACAGGATTCCTTCCCGTAATACAATGGGGTGTGTAGAATTTTGTCGAATCTTTACGAAATTTGTCGAAAGCGTTTTCACTTTTTTTCCGTTCCCTCTGTGCGAAAAGAAATCTCATCCGTTCTCCCGCTGCGTCGCTTTCCGTCTGTTTCAATCCACTCATCCAGGGTAAGCGGAATATAATCCGAAAACATACAGAAACAGTTAATCATCTGACACGGTACGAAAAGCGGCGGGCCGCCGTGGCAGGCCGGCCTCTCGGCACGCCGGGTCTCCTCCTGATAGCGGTTCACCAGCGCTTCATCAAAGGTATCATGCACATGGCCGTACAGCATGTAGCTTCTGGGTCTCCCCTCCTCATCCCGCCGATACTGGCCGTTGTAACAGATCATGGGGTAATGGCTTAAAATCACCTTTCTCTTATTATCCCGCAGTTCCGCGTAAGGCTTCACCCATTCCAGACGGCTCCGGTCAAACTGTCTGTCCGTCAGATAGGAATCGTGATTCCCCTCAATCAGGCTGATCCGCCCTTTCAGCTGACTCAGAATCCGGTTGGTTTCCTCCCCTGAACCGAGAGATAAATCTCCCAGAACGACCACTTCATCCCTGTCCCGTATTTTGCTGTTCCACTGACGAATCATATGGGCGTTCATTTCAGCAGCATTGGAAAACCCCCGATGATCCATCTGGTAATTCAGGTTTTCATGGTAAAAATGCAGATCGGATATATAATACCGCATAACTCCGCCCTCCTTCCTGTTCCTGCTCATCTAAGTAAATTATACCCGATTCGCTGCCATTTCACAACCCGGACATAGAAGAAAGGAGATGGTCCTGCTGTGTCTTGTCACCACAGCAGGACCATCTCCTCAAACCGCCGGACTTTCTGGAGGAAATCCTCCATCATTTTTATACATTACATTTTAAACATGTTTTTTTAGTTTCCATTACTTATTATACACCATGATAAAAGTTCTTCCACTTCCCGCTCCGGTACCGCCCCACAAAGCAGATCACGCGAACCACCCAGTCCAGGATCATGGCGCACCATACGCCGACGGCTCCCAGCCCAAGGCCGACGGCCAGCAGATAACCGACTCCCAGTCTCATGATCACCATGGACAGAATGGAAATGCACATGGGGAATTTGACATCGTTGGCGGCCCGCAGAACATTCGTCAGGGTAAAGGACGCCGGCCACAGGAGGATGGCACAGCCGTCATGAATCAGCACGAGTACTGCCGCCAGTTTCAGGGTTTCCTCAGAAAGGCCGTACAGCTTCATGGTGAGCGGCATGGTGATAATCACCCCCAGACAGCAGAGTCCGCTGATGAGATACGTAAGCTTCATCATTTTCTTTGTGTAATATTCCGCCTGTTCAAAATCGCCTGCGCCCACACAGCGGCCGATCACGGTAATCATGGCCAGATTCATGGCCTGTCCCGGAAGTACACCCATTCCGTCCAGATTATTGGCGACCGCATTGGCCGCGATCTGTGTCGTGCCAAACAGGGCAATGATGCTGACTACCAGCACGCGCCCCAGCTGGAAAATGCTGTTCTCAATCCCACCCGGAATCCCGATATGAAGGATCTTCCCGATCATACCGCTGTTCCAATGAAGCCGTCCAAAGCTGACATGAATCTCCAGCCCCGTATTGTGAAGACGGATAACGAGAATGACACACGCCGTTATACGGCTGATCAGAGATGCCAGCGCAGCGCCTGCCACTCCCCAGTGGAATCCGAATATAAACAGAATATCTCCCGCCACATTGATGATATTCATGACAATTGAGGCCTGCATGGAAATCCTCGAATTCCCCATGGACCGGAACAGCGCCGCGCAGGAATTATAAATGGCCAGAAACGGATAGGAAAGTGCCGACAGCACCAGATAGATCAGCGCGTTCTTCATCACGTCATCTGCGATCCCGCCGTATAGAAGTCGCAGCAGTCCGTGCCGGAACGCAATCGCCCCTGCCATGATCACAATGGAAATGAGCCCTGTAATCATCATCAGCTGATCCGCCGCCTCGCATGCCCGTTTCCGGTTTTTCTGCCCCAGAAACTGGGAGGACACCACCGCACCGCCGGTCGATACCGCTGCAAACACGTTGATCAGCAGGTTGTTGATCATATCCACCAGGGATACGCCAGACGTGGCCGCCTCCCCCGCGCTGGACACCATCATCGTATCTACCATTCCCACGGTAACCGCCAGAATCTGCTCCACAATGAGCGGAGCGATGAGACGTTTTAAATCGCTGTTTGTAAATAAGTACTGCTTCTGCCCAACCGTTTCCGAAGCGCAGCCCCTGCCCTTTGCAGGCGGCTCTTTCCTGGCCATACTGCCTGTCATACTCTTTTCCCCTGTCTTCCTGATGTAATCGTTCTCTGCCTTTTTATGCAGTTTCTATCTAACAGGCTACTCCTTCCTTGATTTTCCGTCAAGAAGCAATTTGACTAATTTTTACTCCGGTCTCTGGCAGCCCCCTTCCGCCCGGTACTGACTCGGCCACATCCCCGTATTTTTCTTAAATACCTTACTGAAATAGACCGGGTCCGGATAACCGGACATCTCGCCGATCACCGCCACCTCCAGATCCGGCTGGCGTATCAGCAGCTGCTTCGCATAATTGATGCGAAGGCCGGTCAGATACCGGACCGGAGATTCCCCGTGGTATTTCTTGAACAGATGACTTAAGTAATCCGGGGCAAATCCCAGTTTATCCGAGATATCTCCCATAGAGATCTGCTTCTGAAAATTTTCTTTTAAATACTTTTCCACGCAGCCGGCAATCTCCTCCTTTCCCATGGTCTTCAAGTGTTCCGGTACACTGGCCTGAAGCGTATCATTATCACTGTCCAGCTCAATGAGCAGCTTTGTCAGCGCCTGTTCTAACTGCTCCTGCTTAATGGGTTTTAAGAGAAATCCCTTCACCTGGTATTCGATGGCCTCCTGAGCCAGCGTAAATTCGTTGTATCCGCTGATAATCAGGATTTTAATGGACGGAAATGAGGAATGCAGAACGCGTGACAGTTCCAGCCCATTCATAAACGGCATTTTAATGTCGGTGATCACCAGATCCACATGGTTGGTTTTTATAAATTCCAGGGCGCTGTCTCCATCCTCGAATGCGCCTTTTACGCAAAACGGCAGCGGCATGGCATTAATTTTTTTCACCAGATTTTCCAGGATCAGGAGTTCATCCTCCGCCACCACGACGTCATACTGTTTTCTATCAGCTGTTTCTGTCATTTGTAATACTTCCTCCCATCGTAATGCAGGCTCCTCCCTCCGGATGATTCTCTGCTGTAAGGCTGGCAGACGGACCGTACTGGAGCAGAAGCCGCAAATATACATTTTGAAGTCCCATGCCTCCAATTTTCAGGCGGGTAATGTCTTTGGAATCACGGATGGATTCCAGAGTATGAGCCAGTTCCTGAAGCTCCTCTTCTTTAAATCCCACCCCATTGTCCGTGATCGTGATAAACCATTTCCCCGCCTCCCTGTCTAAATCCCCCCGTACGGAGATATGCCAGGGCGGCTTTTTCATGAACGCATACTTTAATGAATTTTCAATGATGGGCTGAAGGCTCAGCTTGGGGATTTTTATCTCTCCCATCTGTTCATCCAGGGTAAAATCACAGGTCAGCCGGCCTCTGTACCGGACATTCATACAGGCCAAATACTTCTGCGTATACAAAAACTCATCGCTGACCGGCACGCGGATCTCGCTTCCCGTCGATGTATACCGCAGATAATCACAGAGATTTTCCGTCAGCGTGATAATCTCCTGATTCATGTTCTCCTCCGCCATGACGCTGATGTTGGCCAGGTTATTATAGAGAAAGTGCGGCTTCATCATGGACTGGGTGGCGATCTCCTTGGCACGGATCTCATTTTCCTGCGATTTTAACATCTCCATGATCGAGGCATTCATCTTGTTGTACATATCCCGGAAGGAAGTGATCAGAGTCTGTATCTCCTCGTAATGGCTCCGGGGCAGGGAAACCGTATCGATCGTATGGGAAAATACGTCATCCAGCACCAGCGTCTCAAAGGTTTCCGTCAGCTCTCCCACCGGCTGTAAGATTCTCCGGGAAATGGAGAAACAGACAGCCATGGTAAGTGCAATTCCTGCAGCCAGCACAGCCAGAAACAGGAATGTCGGTGCCGCCAGGGACTTTGTTATGACGCTGTCCGGTTCAAAGACGTAGATCTGCCAGCCGGCGGATTTGACGGTCTGATGATACAGCGCGTTTTTCCTTCCGCTCTCATCCCTGACATGAACCGTCCGCCCTGTGGGAATGTCCTGCTTATGGGCCAGCGTCGTGATCTCATGTACCAGTTCTTCCCCCCGGCCGTTGACAGGATAAACCAGTTCCCCGTTCCTGTTCATGATCAGAAGACTGAGAGCAGGATTTGCAGCCGTCAGGCGGTCTATATAATTAAAAAAAGTATCGCTCTTCTGCAGAACCTCCACCGCACCCTCCATTTCATGGACGTCGTCAAAGTACAGTCTGGTCAGGGAAATGTAATACGATTCGTAGGGAATCGCCGCTGTCGGTATGAAATGGGAAATTGGCTGGGGCGTACTCATGACCTTGTATCCGTTTTCCGTCAGTACATCATTATACCAGCTTTTTTCTTTCAGGTCGATCTTCTTGTTGTATGTATAGAAACCGGTGCCTGCCGAAAATCCATTTTTGTGGTAGAGATTAATCTGGGCAACCGTCTGCTGCGGGCCGATCATGGCCGATATGGAATTATAGATGGCCTGCACCTGGGTATAGGTCTGCTGAGTGCCCAGCTGGTCCACCGGAATCTTCCGGATACCGGGCAGGATGTCCTTGGAATAGATGGTATTTAAAGATACCGTGGACATCTTTTCTATCTCCTGTTCCATATTGGAATATGCGGAATCGCAGACGTTCTGAAGATTCAGATATTCGCTGGCTCTCAGATTTCTAGTATAATAGATGTAAAAGGCTGTCAGCATTGCGGTAAAGATCACAAAGATTACCAGAAAATAGTACCGAGGCAGCGATTTCTGCAGGGATGGTGCTTTCCGTTTCATGATTCCTCCAGTCAAAAAAATACAAGGATCAAAACTATTTTGTGCATGTTGTTTTATTTCTAGTTATTGTACTATAGAACATAGTAAAAAGCTACTAAAAAACTTTTGGAGGATTGCTATGAAGAGAAAAATTGCATTACTGTTAACTATGGCACTTGGAGTATCCTGTCTGGCCGGCTGCAATGCCGGCACGGCTGAAAAGAGCAGCGGTCAGAGCTCAGCGGCGGCAGGTGCATCCACTGCTGCAGGCAAAAAAGAAAATGTGACGATTTCCTTTGGAACCCATCAGTCCGGTATCCCGTCCTGCGGTGTTCTTCAGGATCTGGCAGGCCAGTTCGAGGAGGAAACCGGCATCAAAATCGATTTTCAGGTATCTCCTGACGCACAGTGGCGCGACCTTTTAAAAGTAAAGCTGGATTCCGGGGAGGCGCCGGATATCTTCTGCGTCGATGCCGATCCTTTAAGCCTTTATTCCCGTGTCCGCCCGGATGAGACATGCGTGGATTTAAGCGGCGAGGAATGGGTGGACCGCATGGCGGATTATGCAAAAGAGTGTGTGTCTTACGACGATAAAATCTATGCCATCCGTTTTGCAGAACCAAAACTGAATTTCTATAATTACAACAAAAAGATATTCGCTGATCTGGGACTGGAGATTCCTGTTACCTATGAAGAATTTAAAACAGTCTGCCAGAAGATTCAGGATTCCGGAACCATCCCGATTTATGAAGCAACCCAGAGCGCATGGCATCAGTGCGTGCCGCTCTATGGCAGCGGACCATACTTTGAAAAACTGGAACCAGGCTTATATGATGCGCTGAACAATAACGAAAAAGACATTAAGGATGTGGCCATGATGAAGACCATCCTGGACCAGATGAAGGAATTTGCAGACCTTGGATATTACGGTGAAGATTACTTAAGCAATACCGTAGATGCGGCAAAAGACGAGATCGGAACAGCAAAAGCGGCCATGTACCTTGCGGCTCCCGGCTTTGCCCTGCAGGTGGAAGAAGCCTATCCTGAGATGAAGGATCAGATCGGTATCTTCCTGATGCCTTTCGGTGACAACGACGTACTGGCAAACAACGCCTCCAGCGCCGCCTACTTTATCAATAAAAAGAGTGAAAACGTCGAGTATGCCCTGGAATTTTTCCGTTTCCTTGCAAGACCGGAAAACTTACAGTACAGACAGGACAACAATCCGGAAGCGATGGGACTCTGCTGGCCGGAGATCACACCATCCTATCCGGATGAATTCAATAAATATATTGATTCTCTGGAAAGAGGCACCATCATGCAGGTAGGCGTCAAATACATCGATCCTCAGTTTATGGATACGGGAAAAGATATTGAAGCCATGTATACAGGCGCCATGACATCAGAACAGGTTATGGAAAGCATATCCAGAAGACGGGATGAGCAGGCAGAGCTGCAGAAAGACCCGGCATGGAACTAAATCGGAGGGCCTATGAAGACAAAAAAATTGTATCCAACCTGGTTTACCCTCGGCGCGCTCATCTTCTATCTCGGACTGTTTTTTCTGCCGGGCATTATGGGCATCGGGTATTCCTTCACGGACTGGAATGCTTACAGCAGCGAAGTAAACTTCGTAGGCTGGAAAAATTATTTAAAAGTTTTTGAAGGCGGCACGAATTACGGAATGTTTATCAAAAATACGTTTCTGTTTACCGCAGTCAGCTCCATCACCAAGACTACACTCGGAATCGCCCTGGCCATCCTGCTCACCAGCAGGATGGTCAAAATGAAAAGCATGCACCGTATGCTGGTGTTTCTGCCCCAGGTCATGTCCTTTCTGATCATCGGCCTGGTGTTCAAGAATATCCTTCATCCCAGCCGCGGCTTCATCAATATTACACTGAAAGCTATAGGCCTCGATTTCCTGGCCCAAAACTGGCTGGGCGACTTGGATTTTGCTTTCAAATCAATTTTTGCCGTAGATGCCTGGAAAGGTACGGGATATGTAATGATGGTGGTCATTGCAGGGCTGAATTCCATCTCGGCCACCTATTACGAGGCCGCGGAGTTAGATGGAGCCGGTTTCTGGAGTAAGTTTCGGTATGTGACGCTGCCACTGCTTAAAAATGTCATTATCAGTGTAACGGTGTTAAATATTACCTACGGCTTCCGCGTGTTTGACTTAATCTACAGCCTGACTAACGGCGGCCCCGGCAATTCTACAGGTGTTATCAACACGGCGGTTTACAGCGAATTTTCCAAGGGCAATTATGCCATGGGCACCACGCTTTCCAGCCTTCTCTTTATATTTGTCATGATGATTTCCTATTTCATCTTAAAAGCAGTGGGCAACAAGGAGGTGGAACAATGAAAAAGAGACTCTTTACCGTACTTGCCAATCTGGCGGCATGGATCGCCAGCCTGATTGTCCTGGTACCCATGCTGGTAGTTCTGGTAAATTCCTTTAAATCACAGAAAGAATCCATGGTCATGACGCTGACTCTGCCGGAAAAATTCATGTTTGAGAACTATACCACCGTGATCGAACGCGGAAAACTGCTTTCTTCCTTCTTTAACAGCGCCCTGTATGCAACCTTCAGCGTACTGCTGATCCTGGCAGTTGTCTCCGCGGCCTCCTATGTGCTGTCGCGGAACCGCAGCCGGCTGCACCGGGTAATCTACTACCTCATCGTACTGGGAATTGCCATGCCGGTGAACAACGTGGCTCTCATGAAGATCATGAAGGCCACCGCGCTTATCAACACCCGGTACGGGCTTATCTTCCTCTATGTGGCCATGAATATTCCGCTGGCGCTGTTCCTCATGTTTGGCTTTGTGGAGACGCTTCCGCGGGAAATCGACGAGGCGGCCGTCATCGACGGCGCAGGCCCCATGAGGCTGTTCTCCAGCGTCATCTTACCGCTGATGAAGCCAACCATCGTCACAGTGGGAATCTTAAATTTTATGGCGATCTGGAATGATTTCTCCATGCCGCTGTACTTTATGAACAACTCCGGGAAATGGCCCATGACTCTGGCCGTATACAATTTCTTCGGCCAGTTTGAGCAGAGCTGGAACTTAGTAAGCGCAGATATCACGCTGACTGCCCTTCCGGTCCTCATTATCTTCGTGTTCGGCCAGAAATATATTGTAGGCGGCGTCTCAGCAGGAGCCGTCAAAGGATAAAAATAAGTTTCGAAAGGAGTAATCTGTGAAAAAAAACATTCTGTACTTACATACCCATGACAGCGGCCGTTATTTAGAGCCGTTCGGCGTATCCGTGAAGACGCCAAATCTGATGAAGCTCGCAAAAGAAGGGACGCTGTTCCGTCAGGCCTACTGCGCCGCTCCTACCTGTTCTCCCAGCCGCGTGGGGCTGCTCTCGGGCCAGTCCCCCCACAGTACCAACATGCTTGGGCTGGCTCAGAGGGGCTTCCAGATGGATTGTTACGATACGCATCTTTCCAATTTTCTTCGCAGTCAGGGCTACCATACCTGCCTGTTCGGTGTACAGCACGAAGCGCCGGACGCCGCCATGCTGGGGTATGACTACTGGTTTGACGAGGACTGCCACCACTCGGAGTTTATCCGCCGGGACACCGCGGCCTGCACCCGTGCGGCGGACTATCTGCTGCATTACCAGGAAGAAAAACCGTTTTTTATGTCTGTGGGATTTATCAATACGCACCGGAGATACCCAGAGGCGCCTGCCGATTTTGTCAATCCGGATTACGTGAAGCCGCCGATGACCATACCGGACACGAAGGAAAACAGAAAAGATATGGCAGACTTTATGTATTCTGCCAGGATCGCCGATGATTCGGTCGGCGTTGTGCTGGACGCACTGAAGCGCTCCGGACGTGAAGATGACACGATCGTTATCTTCACGACCGATCACGGAATTGCATTTCCGTTTATGAAATGCAGCTGTTACGATACGGGAATTGGTGTGACGCTGATCATGAAATTTGCAGGAAACCAGGCGGCCGGAAAAGTCAGCGATTCCCTGATCTCCCAGATCGATGTTTACCCCACACTCTGTGACCTGCTTGAAATCGAGAAACCGGACTATCTGCAGGGACGTTCTTTTGCCGGGCTGTTTGACAATCCGGAGCTGGAGATCAACGAAGAAGTGTTCGCAGAGGTCACCTATCACGCGGCCTATGAACCCATGCGCTGCATCCGCACCAGCCGGTATAAGCTGATCCGGTATTTCGATTATCACAACGGATACGTTCCGGCCAATATTGATGCCTCCCCCAGCAAGGACAGCATGATTGAAGCCGGGCTGTTGAAGCAGACCCGGGAACGGGAGATGCTGTTCGATCTGGCGCTGGATCCGCTGGAGCGGAACAATCTGGTGAACAGCAGCGATTACAAAGAGGTGTACGACGATCTGCGGCTGCGCCTTGAAAACTGGATGGAGCGAACCGGAGATCCGCTGCTCCGCGTGGGATACCGGGTACCGAAACCGGAAGGCGCATGGGTGAACCGGCTCTGCGACCTGGATCCCGGCTGCACGTTAAGCGAGTAGGGTTATCTGCTTCTGGCTTCCGCCGCCCTCTCATTCATGTTGCGGATACCGGCATCAACCGTTTCCTCTCCTATCATGATAGAGTCATGCTCTTCCTCAATGACCTTGCGCACTGCCGCCATTTTCGCATCCACCGGGCGGTCGAACACAAAATTCTTTACCGAAAGAGCCGCCTTTCCGTCTTCCGGAAATCCCTCGATGGAAGCCAGACGGCTCACCACGCCGGCGGTGGTAATAGCGGGAAACACACTGTTATCGGCTAAAATTTCGGCCCCCGCTTCGCTGGTGGCAAACCGCACGAATTCCCATGCCTGATCCGGCACATCTGACTTCGCATTGACGGCGATCGGGGTGACTGAGCCAACCGTGCTCCCCGCCTCGACCCCCGCCGGATGCGGAATTCCCGTGACTCCCCAGTTAAAATCAAAGATCCCCGCTTTCCGGTCCTGAACCAGCGTTGCAATAAACCACGTTCCCATCGGAACCATGGCGCACTGCTGCTGTTCAAAGACACTGGTATAGTGGATGTTGCTAATTTTTAAGCTGGCATAATTCTGTATAATCCCCTCATCCTGCATCCTGAGCGCCTGCTCGTAATACGGCTTTAAAAAAGCGTAGTCTTCACTCATCAGCGTGTGTTGCCCGTCCTGCACCGCCCAGTTGGAAACCAGGGCCATCCACGTGTGATGGTGGGTTCCGTAGACTGCCGTGCCGTCTTTGACGAAGGTCATCTTCTCCGCCAGCTTCTCATACTCTTCCCAGGTCATATCGTCCGCCGGATACGCCACCCCCGCTGCATCAAAAAGATCTTTATTATAGAACAGCACATACCAGTCCTGGCGGAAGGGGAGCGTATACTGCTTTCCATCCATCTGAAGCTGTTCCGCTGCGCCGTTGTAGATGCTTAAATCCACGCCGTCCCTGGCAATATAGCTGGTCAGGTCGAGAATCTGCCCCTTCTCTCTCATGGAAATCTGCGTATCCGCGTCCTTGATCATAATCACATCCGGGTCAGACTCATTCCCTGCCAGCAGTACAGTCAGCTTACTGTTGTATTCATCCGACCGGATATCGACCAGTTCCACATCGATATCCGGATTTTTCTCCATAAATGCGTCCGCCATGGCCTGAAACTGAGGAGAATTGGCGTTATCCCAGACGGACACCGTTATTTTCACACGCCCCTCCTTCACTCCATCTGCGGCGCTTCTTCCTTCCGCGGCTTTGCCGCTGTCGGACGTCATGTCTCTGCCCAAACTGCAGCCCGCAGCTCCTGCGGCTACGATTGCCAACAGAAAAATCGCTGAAGCTATCCTGCTGATTTTCATATTATTCCTCCCCAAAAATTACATGTGTGATTTCCTGTCACTGTAAAGCACTGGACCGTTACAATTTCTTTACCACCAGATTCTCGTATTCCTTCGGCGTATACCCTGTTATTTTCTTGAACACCGAGCTGAAGTAATACGGCGTGTCAAATCCCAGCATGTCAGAGATTTCATACATCCTGTACTGGTACGATTCGATCAGCTCCCTGGCCTTCTCGATCTTCATTTCCGTCACATAATCAGAGAAATTCTTCCCTGTCTGCTTTTTAAACGTGCTGCTTAAATGCCCCTGGCTGACATTTAACACGGCAGCGGCCTGGCTCAGCGTAATCTTCTCCTGATAATGCGCTTTTACATATTCCAGAGCCAGCTCCACGATTTTATCTTTACGCGCCTCCTGATGATTCTCCAGCACCGTTATCATCTGATCGCGGAAGCCCTCGAGCCAGGTTAGTACAGCGCTTAAATTATCCATGCGGTTTAGCTGTCCCACAATATCCACCGCATAGGGGAAGTCCTGGTCGCCCCGGTCTTCGATCAGAGAGGTGATAAAATAATAGAGATTATTACACGCATTCACCGCCTGCCTCCTGGAAGGCCTGCACTCGGAAAACAGCTGGATCATCTGATTCATAATGGAGGAAAATTCTTCGCAGTCATTTTGGCGGATGGCCTCCGTCACGTCCTTTTTCAGGAAATTAATGTTAAAATTGCTGCTGTGGCTACGATTGTCCTCGCACAGTTCTGAATAGAACACCGCGCCGCCGGTGTTATCGTAAAACGTAAGATTCATGGCGCTCATGGCCTGATACAGCAGATCCTGGATCTCGTCCACGCCTCCTCCCCGCAGGCTCACCGCGATGGAAACAGGCACTTCGAAGTAATCCTTCATAACCTGGCGGAATTTCACACTCATCACGCTGGCTTCCCTCTTAAAGTCGTCCATGCCTTCCGTTGACAGTACCAGGACAAATCCGCTCTGCTCCCGCCGCAGAACGCAGCTGTTGTCAAAGAATCCCTTTACCATGCCGCTGATTATGTCTTCCGCGAACCCCATGACCTTTTTCTGGTCCGCTCTTGTAAATGCCTCGGAAAAGCCCTCAAATCCATAGTTAAAATTGATCAGCATCAGCACCGGCCGTGGATATCGCTCCCGGATTAAAGCGGAAAGTCCGGCATCCGCCTCCACATCCGTGTCGTAGATAAGAATCCGCCGGAAATAGTTCTGTATCCGCTCGTCCACAGTCAGCGGCTCTTCTGCCAGATGTGTCATGTGGTAATTCATATTGCACCGCTCTATGGCGCTCTCCAGAGCCTGGACCAGGCTTTCTTCGCTGAGCTCCAGCTTAACCAGATAATCAATCGCCCCCAGATGGAGCGCCTCTTTTGCCAGAGAAAACTCTTCTAAATTCGTAAGAAGAATGAAACTTGCCGCACTGCCGTTTTCCATGGCTGTCTTCATAAAGGTAATCCCATCCATAGCCGGCATTTTGATGTCTGTAATCACGATGTCCGGCCGCAGCGTATCCAAAAGAGCCAGAGCCTGCTGCCCGTTCGATGCCTTTCCCACAATCCGGCACTGATGTTCCTCCCAGTTCAGAAGCGAGGCTATCCCCGCCAGTATTAACGGTTCATCGTCTACAATCATAATCCGGTACATAAGCTCACTCTCCCTTATATCTCCGTTAATATTCCAGAGGAATTCTGACGGTAATCTGTGTATACTCCCCTGCCCGGCTCTCAATAGAAAGTCCGTACTCCTCCCCATAGATCAGCTTCAGCCGTCTGTCCACGTTCGGCATTCCGATACTGCTCATCTGGTCGCCCTTTAACTTTTCTGAATGGTTCAGCAGCTCGGGGATCTTTTCTTCCGGTATCCCGATTCCATCGTCACGCACCTCAATACAGAGACACTTGTCCTGTTCATATGCATGGATCAGGATGGTTCCATTCTTTCCTCCCGGCTCGATCCCGCTGAAAATCGCATTCTCGACCAGCGGCTGCAGCGTCAGCTTCACGATTCGCGCATCGTAGAGCGTCTCCTCTTCGATGTTGATCTCCAGATCAAACATTTCCACATATTTGAGCTTCTCGATGGTTACGTAGTCACGGACAAAATCCAGTTCCTCTCTCAGCGTAACGCGCTCGTCCACCCCTTTCGCCATGTTCTTAAGCAGCTTTGACAGTGCGGTCACCGCCTTCACAATTCCGCTGTTCTTCTGGATCACGGCAATCCATTTAATCGAGTCCAGAGTATTGTAGAGGAAATGCGGGTTAATCTGCGCCTGCAGCATCCGGATTTCCAGACTGCTTTTTTCCTTTTCGTCCTCCAGCCGCTTGTCCATCAGCTGTTCGATCTGGCTGCTCATGGAGTTTACAGCCTTCCCGATGAGTCCGATCTCATCCTCACTTTCCAGGGATTCCTCCTGACCGAAATCCCCCTTTGCAATTCTGCCCACATGGTTAACCAGCCGGTCGATCGGCTTCCTGACTGCATTGGTAAACAGAAACGACATGGAAATCCCAAGGAGTACACAGGAAAGAAAGATCAGGCCGACGGTCTGCATGAGCATCAGGCTGTCATTTTTTAAGACTGCCATATCCATGATTTCAATCACCACTACCCCGCTCTGGGACTCTTTGTTAAAGGATACGAGATACGGCTCGCCGCTTATCCGGTACCGCTCGATTCCACGGTTCTCCTCTCTGCGGAGAATCGAATCAATCAAACGGTCACTCTCCTCTTTTTGCCCCTCCTGCTCCCGCAGCGTGGCAATCCGCTCTCCGCGGTACGTGGTCACAAGCATTGTATTTCCGTTGTCATCTTCCTTCAGCCGGTCCAGATAGAGACGCGGCGACAGGAAGAGAGCGGACCAGTCGCTGTCTTTATACCCGGAGTTTTTGCAGATGATGGGGATCGCCATTCCCACTTCCTTGTAAAAAGGGGAATCCACCAGATCCAGCCGGTAATCGTACATATCTTTCTTCAGTTCCCGGTCAAACCAGGGGGCACTCCGGATTCTTCTCCCGTCGTCCACACTGCTTAAGGCCGTTCCCGCCGATATGTGAACATCGCTGTCGTCAAAAATGGACAGCCTTGTGATGTAATCCCCATATCCCGTAACAGCACAGAAATTGGCGGCCAGCTTTGCATAGTCCAGCCCCTTTCTCTTTTCCTCCACAGTATCCAGCTGCCCCAGGGAACTTAAATCAAACATCTCCCGTTCCGCACAGTTGAGCACCAGATTCACCATCTGATCGTAGACCTCCTGATAGTATCTGGAGATGCTTTCCACATGGTACTCTACGGAATTCTGAGCCAGCTGTATGGCTTTTCTGTTTGCAGTTACATAATTTGTAACACTGAATATGATTCCGATGACGCAAATAATGCAGATGTTATATACCATGATTTTAAATTTTACTGTTTTGTTTTGTAATAACCTCTTCATCATTCTGCTCCATTTTTGTCTGTTCTGTTTTACTTTACAACATCTTCATAGGTAAGTGTTTCCCAGGCTTCCCCTCTTTTCACTTCCATCCTGCTGATTTCATCTGCGATGTACTCCCTGGCTTTTTTCTCCCGAAGCAGGTATTCCACATAATCCCGTTCCGTATCGTAGCTGCCAAACGGCACATATTCCTTTGATTCAACCGCAATCACTGCATTCATTCCATCTGTGTATTCTATAGCCGGCGTAACTGCTCCCGCTTCCAGCCCCTGGATGGCCAGTACCACCCGGTCCAGAAGCTGATTTTCCTTTCCCAGTTCCAGGGTATCCACGCTCATCTTCTCAACATCCGCCACAATTCCGGTATCCTCAGCCAACAGTTCCGGCAGAGAGTCTGTGATTCCATGATCCGCAACCCACTGCTCTACAGCAGCAGCCTGCCCGTCACCGGCATCTTCAAAGACTGCCAGGCTGAGTTTTGCCTGAAAGTTCTTTTTTTCTTCCCTCTGCTTCACAACGGGATAATATTCTTTCAGCTCTTCTTCCCCGATTGTGATAATGTTCTGTTCCACAAATTCTTCCAGCAGCTGCTCCAGCTGACTCTGACGGTAGGAATAGTACTGGCTGACGGACAGCTCCACCGGCCCGTATAAGACCGTTCCCTCTTCCTTCATCTGCCTGCGCTGCTCATTCTCTTCCTGATACTGTTTTAAAAACGAATCATATCCGATATCATCAATGATTCCGTTTTTCTTTGCCAGAATCTGAATTCCTTTCTGTTGAACAGCTTCCTCATCTGTAAGCTCCCGAACACGGTCCATTGGGGATACGCCGTCTGTCTTCCTCTCCCAGAACCCCGGAACATTTACATCGATCCCGTCTTTCGTTCCATATTCTCTGGCTGTCACGGCAATATTGTCATAAGCCAGAAGGGCATACTCTTCCTTTGATATCTCATAGCTCCCCACTTCCATAAAACAGGAATAGCCTTGCCGGGCACAGCCGGCAAGACATTCCAGAATCAGGAACCATGTTAAAACCAAAAATGCTGTTTTCTTCTTCACGGTTCACCTCATATTAATTTTTCCATACCCCGTCAGGTCCAACATGATAACCATCGGGAGTTACAGTATTCCGATACAACGAGCCACGGGTTCCATCAGAAACCGGATTAAAGTAATACCATTTACCATCAATCAGCTGCCATCCGGTCATCATAACTCCATCTTTATCAAGATAATAAATGTTCCCATCCTGATCTGTGAAGAATCCAGTGATCTGATTTCCATTCTCGTCAAAACGATACCAGTTCATAATACCATTGCATTCCAGATAATACCAGCCATTTTTTGCATACTCTCCATTACCCAAAATACATTTCTTATAGCCAATTCCCTGAACCCAGCTGTTAGTCGTAACTGCCTTACCAGAAGATGAGGAAGATTCTTTGTTCGGCTTCTCTGGGTGATTCGGAGTGTCTGGAGTATCCGGGGTGTCTGGCGTATCCGGGGTATCCGGAGCGTCCGGCGTATCTGGCGTATCCGGCGTATCTGGCGTATCCGGGGTGTCCGGCGTATCCGGATCTTCTGCTTTCATAGTAACAGCCACAGTGACACTGCAGTAAAGCCCATCCACATGTCCCCTTACCAGGAATGTTCCTTTTCTGCCAAGCAGAGTCGGACTGACAGCTTCCCACGCAACAGGTTCCTGTTTCTCAGTGCCATCCGCATAATAAATCATAATTGTGTCCGGAAGATCCAGCGTATTTCCTACTTCGGCTTCTAAATTCACTGCCTCGAGTTCCGTCACATACTGGTTTGATACGAAGAGCTTCGGTGCCTTTTCTGCTCCGGATTCTTTACTTGAGAATTCAAGACCGGAATTAGAACCATTGGCATCATTCTCCGGATTCTCTTCAATATCGAGAATAAATGAAATCTTTCCGTCCTCAATATAATCAATTGCATCGGATACATCGATCGTAATATAGCTTCCCACCTGGTCACGTTTGATTACAACATGTTCTTTAATGAGTTCCGCCTTATACCCGCTGGCCTGCGTAATGGAATCATAAGATGCCGTATTTTCAACCCAGCCCGGGGTATTGGTATAGATATTTAAATAGGTCTCAGTAACCGTTTCTTTCTCATCCATTTTATTAAAATACAGTCTCAGCGTCATTTCCGTTAAGTCTGAAATACTCATGGATTTAAAATCAAACTGCACTACTCCAATACGTTTATATTCCCCTTCATAATTCTTAATCCGAATTACATCTTTATTACCATGATTACCGTCTGACGGGCTTACCTGAATATACGTATCGCCGTTCGTATCAATTACACCATCCATATATTCCAGCGGATCTGCCGGTGTTATCTTTATGGAAGCCGGTATGGTCGTTCCTGCGATATAACCGTTTACCACATATGGATTGCTGCCCTGATATAACTCCCTGCTGACCGTTTCCCATACCACAGGTACCTCCGATGCATTGGCTGCGCGGCTGCGGTTTTCCAGCTTTATGGTATATGGAAGCGCCGGATATTTACCTGCCGGACTCTTCATTTCTGCCGGTTTTACAGCCGCATCAATCATCGTCACATTGGCAGCGGCTTTCTGTTCCAGTCCCTCACAGGTTCCATAAACAGTGAAGGCTCCCGCTTTCTGATATTTTTCTTCCTCCGTCTCTTCCCACGCAACTCTGGCTGTCCCCTTGCTGCCGTCTGTATATCTGACTGTAACAGTTTCAGGAAGTACCGGCATAAATCCCACATAACCGGTTATATCAACCGCCTCAGCCTCAACTACTCCGGCTTCCGTTACGATGATCTTAATGATGCACCCGGCATCAAAGCCGTTTACTTTTCCTTTCACAGTAAATGTTCCAGGTTTTGCATACTGACTCTCATTTACAGGTTCCCATACAACGGGTATCTGTTCCTCTGAACCGTTAATATAGGTTGCGTTCACTGTCTCCGGCAGTATCGGTGCAACACCAGCCCGCGTTGTCACATCCCCTGCGGAAACTGCTGTAATAATAGAATCAGAAACCGTCACATAGGCAATAACCGGAAGTTTTCTTTCTTCAATGTAACCACATACGGTAAACTGGCCTTCTTTCTCATATTTCACGGCCGGAATCTCATCCCATACTACGGCCGCGTCGGCAGTTGTATTGTCACTGTAGGTTACCTTTACCGTCTCCGGCAAGGCCGGTGCTGTTCCAACCGGAACCTTAACAAATATATCTTCCGCTGATTTTACAGTTTCATTGTCAAATACAAGCTGCGGTTTATAATCTGTTTCTCTGGAATGAATATTGGTGTAATTCTTCGATCCTACTTTTACGCCTTCAAAGACAATGGAAAGCCTCTTTTCCCCTGAGTTCAGTAAGGTTTCCACATAATCCGTGATATCCAGCTCCTTCCAGGTCCCACCGTCCGAGATACTGGATGAAAAATCAAGGATTTTTTCGCCCTTGTCAGGCATACTGCTCCATGTTACACTCTCTTCTTCCCACTCGTCACCAATCCGGGATATGGTAAACGGAACGTTATCTGCTTCTGTGCTGTCTATATGGAATTTCAACAGAATTCTTTTATAGCTTATCGGAACGGAAGACAGATCAAAGGACATCAGCACATTTCTGATATATCCGCTGCCATCCAGCTTCACAGTCATCGATTCTTCCGTTCCGCTGTGGGTACCGTCATCACGTACCCTGGCATCCTTATCTGCTATGACAGACGCAGAATCCTTTTCGTATACATGAACGATACACTCTGCCTTTGCTTCCGGATTACTCAGGCTGACAGCCGTAATCACAGTTTCTCCCTTCATCCGGGCTGTAACCTTACCTGCCGCTGATACACTTACTACATCCGGATCTTGAACCGACCATGCAATACTGTCATCAAGAATGTCTTCCGGCTGTACGGAAGCCTTTAACTGGACACTGTCTTCTACCGTCATATAAAGTTCTGTCTTATCTAAAATTACTTTCTCTGCTTTTTCTGTATCTTCTTCCACAGGGCCCGGATCGTTATTAAACTCATGGGCGCCGATGTCCGGCAAACCAACGATAGCATTACCAAAGATATCCTCTTTTGCATTCGATTCCGGAATTACCACGCCTGCATCCACCGCCGGCGAGTTCTCCTGCAGTTTAAAGATCGCCATACGTTTTCTGAGACCGGCAATAAATTCTTCTCCCTGTCCCATATTTTCGTAAGTGAGGTCATACTCTTTACTGCTGTATTTTGTACTCACCTGCGGAGAAGACAGTCTTGGGTTCACAAACAGATTATCTTCCAGAACTGCCTCTGAAGGACCGTTGACACTTGTGATAGAGGCCGGGTATATAATATTGTTGGTCATCGCTCCCTTCGATACGCTGATGGCGCTGGTACCAAATTTGGGAACACTGCCGTGCGCCATAATAATATTGTTTTTAAAGTATCCCACGGACCCGGTCTGGAAAATCGAAGTTGTGATACCCTTTCCGATGTACATGGTATTATTATAGATCTTCGTCTTACCGGTCTGGCAGTGGAACAGCTCCTGGCTGGGCTTTCCATCGTTGGCGCTGATATTATAGCGGAAATGATAGGAAGCATTGTCATACATGGTCAGAAGCAGACCGCCCTTATTGTGGTGACTGTAATTATATTCATAGATGATGTCTTTACAGCCAATATCATAGTCAAATGCCTCTCCGTCATTATATCCGTATTCACCGCCGAACACTTCATTATAGCGGAAGACTGAATCGTCACACTGCCACAGCCATGCGCCTGCGTAATTTGCTGTATCGTAGTTGCAGTGATTCTTCACCACATTATTCTCTACCAGTCCGTTTTCACCAACCTCCGCAAGCACTATGCCGTCGCCGAAAATTTCTTCAATATAGTTTCCACGGAAGGTAATATTGCGGAAAGTTTTTGTATTACGGAATCCAACACCCTCCGCGCCTGTACTCTGGCCGCTGGAACGGATTCCTTCTTTGGCTACATTCTTAACATAGTTGTTTTCAATCAAAACTTCATCAAAACCGATATCAGAAGCCATTTCGCCTTCCGGCTTCTGCCCATCGATCCATGCATCGGCACCGATCACGAGAATTCCGCCGGTCATCTTAGAGTTTGCCACTTCGGCTGTCACATCATGCACATAACAGTTCTGCACGGTCACATTAGATACCACCCCAGTCTGTCCTGTGGTAAATACCAGAATTCCTACATGATTGAAATTGTCATCTGCGCTGTTTGTGACTTCAATCCCGTCGATCACCCAGTTGCTCTGATCACTCAGCAGAACGGCAGGACTGTATACATGATCTTTTCTGACTTTATACTTTGAATCGTAAGGAACCGACCCGTCGCCGTTAATAATCGGATATCCGTCTCCGCCGTACTTTCCGAGTGTGACAGGGGCGCTCTCGCTTCCCTCTCCCTTCGGATACAGATAACCGTTCCAGATACAGCCGGCCTTTAACAGAATAGAATCTCCGGGAAGAAATGTAGTGCTGTTAACCTTGTCAAGACTCTTCCAGGCATTCTCCTCTGTAAGTCCGTCATTGCTGTCGTTTCCATTTACCGCGTCTACGTAATAGGTCAGACCGGAAATCACTGCAAAATCCTGAGGGCTGTATGTAACGAACCGGTGATCCTCATCAAAACCGACCAGTAATTGTATCTGATCTTTATCTGCTGCCTCGACCTCATCAAAAGCAACCACAACTTTGCCGTCTTTTGCCTCAGCGGAACGGACGGTTACCGCCTCTTCCTTTTTTCCGTTTACAATTGCGCTTAAAGAAATCCGATCCCGGGTATCACCGGACAGTTCTTTCGACGCCGCTGTAAATTCGAGGGAATCTCTTCCCGTCATGGTAATATCGGATATCATTGCGACATCCTCTTCTTCCAGATACGTGATAACCGGACACCATTTTACACGGTCATTGTTGTACTCTTTATTTCCATTGGCCCGGAAATGGATGGCATCGCCTTCCCTGACCTGTACATAAAATGGCTGGAACTTGACATCTGTCTTATTGTGTTCCGTCGATATCGTCCCTGTATCCGGCCAGATTAATTTTCCATTCTGCTGTATGGACAGCAGGACTCCATCTCTGTCATTCCGGTCTGTTTCCATGAATATGGAGCCGTCATCCTCGGATATTTGAATGAGGCCGTCCGCGGGCGCTTTCCATTCCAGAATCGCGTCGTCCCCCTTATTTCCCGGCATCATACCATCATTAAATATTCTCAGCCATTTATCCTTATTATCCTTCCACCGCGGTGTATCTGCGTCATACTCCTGAAGTTCTGATACTTCCCCGCTGTCCTTGTCTCCATACTTGTAGTACCAGATCGGCCCCTGTGTATCGCTAAAATCATCTGTCAGAGAAAATTCCGTCTTCTCCAGAAGCAGCTTCAGGGCATTGGACATTGTCGCATTTGACTCCGTCGCCCTTTTATCCGGTTCCCGGTCTGGACTGCCGGAATCCGCATTGGATGAAGTGGCCTTTGATGTATGCGTATGGCCGCTTCCCGATCCGGCCGCATTGGAAGATGTGGCCTTTCCCATCCCGGTTCCTCCGCCGCCATTTACGGCAGCGAAGCTGTAAGAGATACCGCTTCCAAAATTGCCTGCTGTCATAACAAATGACAGATAAAGCGCCAGTCCCCTTTTCCAGCTTTTTTTCATAATGTCTCCTCCATTTTCTGCTGAAAGACCGGCGGCAGGCGCATTTATCCGCTCCGTGATATCCCTGGTCTTCCCGCATATTTCCTTGTAATTATGATGGTTTCAATATAACATCAAGAATCTGAAAAGCAAATAAAGTTTCATACTGCCTTTTTACAAAATCTTCAGATCGCAACCAGGGATATTTGTAATATTTTCATATTTTTACACTATCTTAAGGTTTTTATCGTTAAATCATCAAATGCCCTTCCAGCCCCTCATAATCCACGACAACTGTGCGTCCGTCCTTCATCAGGAGTGTAACCGGACCGTATCCGCCGCACTGCTCCTCATCCGTAAAGGTGATCTCTCTGACCGGGAACAGTTCGTCCTCCTCCCATTCCCCATCATCGTTCCTGCTTAATACGGCGCTGATCATCACATAAGGTTCATATCCGTACATTTTTTCTCTGCGCAGCTTTCCGTAGGCCAGTATGCTGTTCTCCGCAGCCGGATTTACTCCTCTTCTCTCCTTTGTCTCAACAGATTCCCACGCAGTATAAGTAACCAGTGCCAGCTGGCGGCCGGCCTGTTTTAAGATCACTGCCTGCGCGCCTTCACAGGACCGCCTGATCACCTGGGTTTTCGTTTCATACTGAAACTCCGGAAAACCGTAGGCTCCCATGGTCAGTGTAAATGGTTTGTTGGGAATACGCATTTTATCCACCCGGATGTGGCCGTTTGCCACCGGGAAATCAGCCAGATCAATGGAAGCGCCTCCCTGGAAGTTATGGTGGAAATCAAAGTACTGCTTCCGGTAGAGAACCCCGTTCTTTACGCCGCCGTACATGATGGTATTAGGCACCAGCGCCTCCGCAGCTCCGTCATAAAAAAGGCTGTACTGCATCGCTTCCACACCCTGGCCGTCAAACGCCTCCCATGGATAGTGGCTGTGAAATGCAAGGCGTATGTAATATCTGATATACTCGTCTCCCGGTTTAAAAAGGCCCTTGGCCGTCCGGAACTCGCAGGCCCCGTTTCCTCCCAGCTGTGCCGAGACAATTCCCGGGCCGTCCATGACTGTTTCCTCATACCCTCTTGCCGAACACGGAAGATAAGGCTCCGCCTCCTGTCTGCCCAGCCGTTCCCAGCATCCATTCTCTTCGACCGCAGACCAGAACGGATGCTCCTCCGGATACGTCAATGCCACAAACGGATTTGCGATCCAGAACGGACTTTCCGCGCAGCTGTAATCCTGTACCATCGGGAGAAACTGGCCGTAAAATCCCAGTGACGGCACGCCGTTTACAAATACATCCTCTCTCGTGATAAACTGCAGAAGCGCACCGGAATTGATTCTTCTCGCCAGTCCCGGATTGACATTAGTATGATTCAGAAGATATGCGGAGGCGAAGGGGGAGGCGGCGACATTGCGGTAGAGACCGCTTCTCGCCCAGAGTGTCACATGGCCCTCTTTGTCAAACATGGAAAGGAAAGAATCTGTAAGCGCATTGGCGTACTGCTCTATCTTCCCTGCAATCCACGGTTCCTCCGCATATCCATACCACCGGTTCCAGATCGGTCCGTACACCTGGAATGCCCATGGAGTATAATAGTCAAAACGATGGCCGTCACGATACCAGCCGTCTCCTGCATAGTACGACAGAATCGTCTGCGCATGATCTCTCATTACCCCTTTGTCGATCTCATATCCCTCCTGATGCAGAAATCCCAGAATGAGCATGTTGAAGAGCCTCCAGTTATGCGCCCCCGTCTTCCCATAGGCGAATTCCCGGATATAGGAGGCGATCCGGTCTTTTTCCTCAGCAGTGTACGTATCCCAGACGGCCTTCCTGCACTGATCCAGGCCAATTACAAGTGAGGCGCATTCGCAGGTATGCTGAAAGGTATCCTCTCCTTCCCTTGCCATGGCGAGAAGTTCCTGTAATCCATACAGATAATTGGGATTTCCAGGCGTCACTGCCTCCAGGATCCGCGTTTTATAGTAATCCCTTATCGAAACGCCGCAAACCACAGCCTCCGGACGGTTATACAGCAGAGGCGCCGCAATCAGAAAGCTCCTTGCAAGCCCTTCAAACTGTTCCGCGCTGGCCTTTGTCGGAGAACTGTTTTTATTTGGATAACTCACCTCAAATTCCACTCTCTGGCTTACCGGATGCCCATCCATACGTTCAATCCCGGAAAATATCCCTTCCAGAAGAAATTCGCACACCTCCAGCCAGTGTTCCTTCGTCATGCCTGTATACGGGCTCTTCCCATAATCAGGGTTTTTCAATTCAAACTTCATAAATATTACCTCCCAGACAGATACTGCTTGCTTTTTTTATTCCTTATCATATAATAAATATCATGCGTGTTCTTTGCTGATTTTTGTTTTTTTATTGCGTTATGTGATTTATTGAGCAAGGGAAGGCTGTTGGAAAATCGCATCGTCTGAGATGCCGGACAGGAGGATGGGTACTTTATGACTTTTTCTACAGAACAGAGAATTAACAATGGTGTGTCTGCTGCATTGCCGCCCGAACACGTTACAGAGGAAAACGGCAGCTGCCGCCGGATTCATTTTCCGGAGACCATCCGAAGCCACCATATGCTTTCCACCAGGCCGGTTAATGACGTCTATCACATGCATGATTCCTATGAGCTGCTGCTGTTTTTAGGCGGCTGTACAGACTGTTATATCGAACACCACCGCTACCGGCTAAAACGCGGTGATCTGCTGATTATTAACAGTCAGGAAATTCACCGCGCCGTCGCCAGCGAGGGTACTCCCTATGAGCGGATTGCCACCCATTTTTATCCTGAACTGGTCCGGAATTACTGTACAGAACAGACCGATCTGCTCTCCTGTTTCGAAAAAAGGAAAAATGCGGACAGAAATTTGCTTTCACTGACGCCTAAATCTCTGGAACACTATCTGTTTTTAACAGATCATTTACACACAGCCGTGGCTTCTGCCAGCTTCGGTCACGATATCCTGGCCTCCACCTATCTTCTGCAGCTCCTGGTTCTGGCCAACACCTGTTTCTACGAATCCACCTGGATTCCGGAAAACCTCATGCCCCAGCTTTCCAGCCAGATCATGAGGTATATTGATGAGCATCTGACAGAGGATTTATCCATTCAGGCCCTGGCTGATCACCTTTACATGAACCGTTCCCATATGAGCCGTAAATTCAGGGAACAGGCAGGCTGTTCCATACAGGAATACATGATTTTAAAACGGATTTCGCTTGCCAAAACGCTTTTAAAACAGGGAAAAAGTGTCACCGATACCTGTGAGTTGTCCGGTTTTCATGATTACTCCAACTTTATCCGGACGTTTAAAAAATACGCCCAGGTATCGCCCGGACATTATCGGGTGACCAATATGGAAGCCTGAGGAAAGATACAGGAAAGATACGGAAAAGAAACAATAGCACCAGATAAACCGCCTCTGTTTCAGGCGAATTTAGCTGGTGCTATTGTTTCCTTCTATTCAATTCCTTCGATACTTTTCTTCTACACGTTTTCTTCTATACGTATCCCTTTATTTTTTCCCCTGAACTGTCAAAACTGCTTTTGGGCGCTCCGCACACAGGACACACGGTATTCCAGAATCCACGGAGGACATTCCGGTGACTTTGCGGGACATCAGCGGTTCTCACCCCATCATACCTGCCATTTCTTCCAGAATCCTATCGACTTTTCCCAGCCTGTCCTTCTTCAGTTCAATTCCGCAGTAATCGCAGATCTCGCTCAAAGCCGCAAACACCCAGGGGTTCCTCGCCCGGACTTTTTTCACCCGGCCGGCAGTCATCACATAAGTCACAAAGAAATCCAAAACCATTCCGATCTCATCGTCATCAGGCTTCATCATATCCATCCTCAGTATCATATCCGCCTTCCAGTCCAGGACAACGAGCAGACGCGGGCAGACAGGCCGGTCATACTCTTCATCGCGAATCCCTGTCTTCATATAAGCGATATCAACCGCAAGTTCCTGACTGTTCCGCGGCTGCGCCTTCAGCTCCAGCTTCAAATCCTGATCCTCCAGTTCTATCTCCGGATAGTTCCGTTCATACGGAGGCAGGGGACCTGCAAACATGTTCCACTCTTCAGTCTCTGCATTGTAGACTCTCCAGAGAATTTCACCGTGTTCAAAATCTACGGATATCCGTTTTTCCTTCACTGCACGGGTCGCCATGAACAGCCCTTTAAACGCCTCCGTCAGAACGCTTACTTCCCTCGCATCCGGGGTAAAGGGCATATACCCTTTCGCAAACGAGTAAAAGTACTGCCACTGGCCTTTTCCCCTGAAACCAAGTTCCAGCTTTTTAATCACCTTCCTCTGATCCTCCGGCACCTCTTCCCTGTCGCCGACGTACCATGTAATGCAGGACTGCTCCATCATCGCATACGGAACAGGAAGACCGTCCTCTCCTCCCGCTCTGGCAACCATGTCAAAATCACAGAATCCTTCCATGCCTTCATACATGCTGATCCCATAGCAGCTTCCCATCATCCCCATGATGCTCATAAATACCGGCTCTTCTTCTCCCTGGAGCGCAATCGCCACCAGATCCTCACTGCCAAAGTAATTCCAGGGCTCCAACGCCTTCAAATTCAGCGTTACCTCATATAATTCCTTCCATTGTTCCAGACTGGCTTCTTTTCTCATAGAGTCTCCTTTACACTTTGTGTACTTCTCTTTCGTATCATCTCTGTTACCGTCAATCTGATATTTATTATTTTATTATAAATGCCTTTCCAAGAAAAAGCAAAAAAATTCGCATAAATCCTGATAAATAGATTTACGCGAATTTTATATTATTCTTACTATTTCTCAATCCGTCTTCTCCAGCACCTTCACCGCGGAACTCGTCCCCAGACGGTCACATCCGGCATTTAGAAACTCCACAAAGTCCTGTCGGCTGTGCATTCCTCCTGCTGCCTTAATTTTTACACCGGGACTGATCTCTTCTTTAAATAGAAAAATATCCTTTAGCACAGCCCCTTCCGTTCCAAATCCGGTGGAAGTCTTGATATAATCAGCTCCCGCTTCGGTCACGATACGGCACATTTCCCGTTTTTCCGCATCCGTTAAATAGCACGTCTCTATAATTACCTTCAGTATCTTTTCCCCAACAGCTTCCCTGATGGCTTTCAGTTCCGAACGCACAAGATCGAAATCTCCATTTTTCACGTCCCCGATATTAATAACCGTATCAATCTCATCCGCACCGTCTTCAATAGCCTGCAGAGTCTCACGCACCTTTATATCTTTTGTATGATATCCCAGCGGGAATCCAATCACCGTACAGATTCTAAAATCTTTTCCATACGTCTCCCTGACCCGTTTTATATAGGATGGAGGGATGCATACGGAGGCAGTCCGGTACGTCACGGCTTCATCACATAATTTCTTTATTTCTTCCCATGAAGCATACGCTTTTAACAGCGTATGATCCACATGTGAATAGATTTCACTATTATTCATTTTACTAATACCTTCCCAATTTTTCATAGATTCTTATTGTTTCACACGTTCACCGCTCTGTCTCCCCGCTGTCTTTCTGCAGTAACAGCCTGGTTCCATACTGTTCCCCGTATATCCGGTCCCCGTCAAATCTCAGCACCGGATCCCGTTCCTCATCCGGATATCCCACAGAAATTACAGCGAACGGAATCACGTTTTCCGGAAGACACACGAGCCTGCTCAGTTTCTTCATCCTCTCTTCTCTTGGATAGACGCCCAGCCAGACAGCCCCGAGTCCTAGTTCCACGGCCTGCAGCAGCATATTTTCCGCACATGCACTCATATCCTGAACCCACCAGGGGCTGTCCTTCTTAAGCCTGTTCAAATCAGCCAATAAAAGAATCAGGCAGTCTGCTTCGGCTGCCGGATGGCAGTATGGATTAATCCCTGCAACCTCCCTTTTCATACATGCCTCTCTTATCAGAAGAAACTCCCATGGCTGTTCATTCAGCGCAGACGGAGCCTGCATCGCAGCCTGAAAAATCCGGATCAGCGCCTCTTCCGACACTCTCTCTTTCCGAAAACACCGGCAGGAATACCGCTTTAAGCAGATATTGTCCAATCCATTCTCACTCCTTTACTTCGGCCCGTACCGCTTCACTCAGAAACACATGGTAAAACGGCATTTCCGGGCATACTACCGTAATACGGACCGGCTCATCCCCCTCTGCAATCGGCATAAAATGGGCTTTTCCCGGAGGTACGAGCACCTCCGTACCCGGGCTCACCCGCAGAACCCGGAAACTTTCGTCACAGACAGCGCCATCTCTCGTATCCGCCACAGGAAAAAGGGCTGTCCCCGTAAGAAACACGAATTTTTCATAATCCTCATGGAATTCCAGCTTCTGAAACACAGGATCCCGGTGCCACGTCTTCATCGTCCCTGTCGATATCCGGTTTGTCTGAAAGCAGGCTGGAATCAGGCTTCCCTTCCAGTAAAAGTAATCATCCTGATATACGTTTCCCTCCTCCGGCATCTGTACAATCAGGCCATAGTCATTGTCCGGCCTGATGTCCTCAATCACAACTGTTTTCACGTTTCAGCCTTTCCCCTTTCCCAGTATCCTTCTCCGCTCTTATCTCTGTTTTGCATCCCTTTGGTATACCATGCTCCCATCGATAAACTTCGCTTCAATGTCCCTGTCGTCCGACATCAGGATTAGCCGCTCCGTCCGCTCATAGCTGCTTCGCTCACAGTAGTCGCTGATCCTGGAATCGTCCATGACCACAGCGTCAAAGCAGTATCCCTCTTCAAAGCTTCCAACCCGCTCCCACAGACCTTCTCCCCCGTGGGTTGCAAGATAAAATGCCTCCGCCAGAGACAGAACATTCTTCTTCGCATGAGGATCGTCCCCGCGCTCCGTAAAAGCCCACCGTGCCTTCGACACATGGATGGCATCGGTAATTGCCCGCAACAGAGAAAGCGTATTACTGCCGGCCATATCACTTCCAAGTCCCACCCGGATTCCTTCCGCCAGATACCGCTTCACCGGGGCAATCCCGCCGGAGCTGCTGATATTGGACTGCGGGCAGTGTGCGATAATCAGCTTATCGCGCTTCTTCATCAGCTGTATCTCTTCCTCCGGAGAATAGACGCAGTGAGCCATCACCGTTGGAACCGTGTCCCCAAACATATGGTACTCATCGTAGCCTTCTCCATAAAACGAGAGTTCCGGCTTCAGTTCCCGCACCCACTCCATCTCATCCAAGCCCTCAGACAAATGGGACTGGACCGGAATTTTCTTCTCCGCAATCAGATCTCCCAGTCCGCTCATCAGCTCATCCGTACAGGTCGGAATATAGCGGGGCGTAATGATGGGGCGGCATTTCCTGTATTTTTTCTTATCCTCACAGTCAGCAATCCATTGCTTTGTCTCCTCCAGACTCTCCTCTGTGGTCTCCAGCAGTCCGGGAATCGAATTCCGGTCCATATTCACCTTGCCCACATAGGCTGCGATTCCCTTTTCTTCCATCAAATCCATCAGGATCTCCGTACTCTGCCGGTGAATCGTGGCAAACATGACACACCGCGTTGTCGTCGTCTTTAAAAGATCATCAGTCAGCCGCTCATACGCCATCTTCGCGTATTCGCAGTCCTCATACCGTTTCTCATCGGGAAACGCATACTTTTCAAACCACATATCCCAGTCCGGATTCTCCAGATTCATCCCCAGCCCCCGAAACGCATACTGAGGCGCATGCATATGCAGATCACACATGCCCGGGAAAATAATCTTTCCCGTGTAGTCATAGACCTTAATCCCCTTTAACTCATCCGGCAGTTCCTTCCAGATTCCTTTGACCTTCCCGTCCCTGCACACAAGAAAGCTCTCTTCCTCAAAAACAAATCTCTGCGGAGCCGGCGTATAGGCGATTGTTCCCTTTAACGCAAATATCGTATGATTCATCTCAGTCTCCTGCCGCATTTATATAAGTCCGGCTGATTTTTTAAATTCAGCCAAAAGCTGCTGCACCTCTTCCATATGAGGAGCCGACTTCACCGCTCCCGCCTTTGTCGCCGTTAATGCTCCCGCACAGGAGGCAAACAGCACTGCCTCGTCTAAGGGCATCTCAACCGACAGCGCATAGATAAACGCCCCGGCAAACACATCTCCTGCCGTTGTCGTATCCACAACCGTCACCTTCGGCGCCGGAAACGTCCGGATTAAATCAGGCGTGACGAGAACCGATCCCATTTCCCCCAATGTAATCAGCGCATTTTTAACTCCCCTTGCCAGAAACCATTTGCCTGCATCGGCAGCAGACTCATAATCCGTCACTTCAATCCCCGTATAGAGAGCAGCCTCATGCTCGTTGGGCTTGATCCAGGTCAGATAGGGATACAGATCCGGATTGAATTTCGTCACCGGAGACGGATCCAGAAATACGGCCACATTTTTTTCATACGCCTTTTTAATGGCATACTCCGTCATATCCAGATTCGTCTCAAATACAAAGCTCGCCATAAATGCGTCGTCAAACTCCCGGTCTGCCCTGTCGATGTCTTCTTTTGTATAGTGACCGTGCGCACCGGGAAATACCATGATGGCGTTATTTCCGTCCTTGTCGATCATGATCGGCGCCAGCCCCGTCTTCTCACCTTCCACCATCCGGACGTAGTCGAGAGAAAGGCCGTATTCTGCGAATTCTCTGCAGGCCGTCTCCCCGCCCTCATCCCTTCCCAGCTTCTGAATCAAAACCACATTTCCGCCCAGGATAGAGCAGGCACAGGCGTGATTGGACCCCTTGCCGCCGCCTTCTGTAAAATAGTAATTTCCCGTTACCGTCTCACCTTTGTCCGGAATCCTGTCTCCAATCAAAAAATAATCCGTATGATAGCTTCCCAGCGTTATTAACTTCTTTGGCTTCATTTCCGCTCCTTTGTCAAATCATGTCCAGTTTTGTCAGTTCTTCTCTGATGTAGTTTTTCTGTTCCTCTGTCGCCTGTGACATCGGCTGTCTCGGGTATCCCATAGGCAGACCGATCAGTTCTCCGGCATACCGGTACCCCGAATCCATAGGGGCATGCTTTAAAATCGTCCTCACCTTCTGCACTCTGAACTGAAGAGCTCTCGCCTCCTCGATATCCCCTCTGAAATACGCATCACACAGTTCCTCGATCAGCTCCGGAAACATAATGGATACCCAGGAAATAATTCCGCATCCCCCCAGTGCCAGTGTTGCAAATATCGTTGAATCGCTGCCCGCGATACACTCGAAATGGCGTTCCTTCGGAATCAGCTCCATGACGCTCTGCAGATGAAGAATGTCCTGAACACTGTTTTTATAGCCCCTCACATTGTCATTTTCTTCCACCAGCCGTTTCACCAGACCTGGGGAAAGCACATTATTCGTCTGGGGTGCGTTGTACACGTAGACCGGCAGCGTTGTCCCGCGGATCAGATTCGTATAGTACTCATAAATGGCGTCCTCCTCATACGTAAAGGTGTGAGGCTGGGCAATGCTGACCGCATCCGCGCCTGCCTCCTCAAACGCTCTGATGGCGTACAGCGCATCCTCCGGGCGGTTTAAACAGATATTTCCCATAACCGGAACCTGGCTGTTTACTGTCTTCACAGTTTCCCGAAGCATCTCAATCTGCTCTTCCACACTGGTCACCATGCACTCCGTCAGTCCGCTGACAAAAATCGCGTGAATCTTATGGTCCAGCTGAAACTGCACCTGGGCCTTTAAAAGCTCATAGTCGATGTTCCCCTCTTTGTCCATGGGCGCGATCGGTTCCGTCATCGCACCGTAAAATAAATAATCGTTCATCTTGTTTCCTTTTCTATTCATCCTTTTTATGCTCAGTCAGACAGCATACCGGGAAGCGCGTACTCCCGGTATGCTGCACCTTCCCTATTTTGCAGTTCTTTCCAGAATCTCCGGAACTTCAAATTCTCCGCTTACGATCTGTGCAGTCTTTTCTTCTATTTTCTTAATTACATCTTCCGGAACGGCAGGATCGTACGGTGCCATGCCAATCGCCTCTTCCTTCAGTCCCATCCTCATGATTCCGCCCTTAAAGGTACCATCTGAAACACTTTTCGCCGCCGCTAAATAGGCCTTATCCGCATGATCCAGGGCACTGGACAATACGGTTCCGGGTGCCACTGCACTCTGATCCACAGACGAGCCAATTGCATACACGCCCTTTTCCTGCGCCGCCTGAATCGCTCCCAGTCCAGTCTTATCCGCAACATGGAAGATGACGTCGGCGCCGTTTTCAATCTGTCCCAGAGCCGCTTCTTTTCCTTTTGCAATATCGTCCCAGCTGCCCGCAAATACGTCAAACACCTGAATATCCGGATTTACCTCTTTCGCGCCAAGCTTGTACGCCTCTGCGATTCGGATCATCGGAGGTAAGTCAGAACCAATAATGACTCCGATCTTGCCCGTCTTTGACATGGAGGCCGCCAGCATTCCCGCCAGATATCCCGTCTCGTGCTCGTTTAAAGAGATGGAAGCCACGTTGTCCGCTTCCACAGTTCCCGTATAGACTGCGTATTTTGTATCCGGATAATCCCCCGCAATCTTTGTCACAGACTCGCCGTACTCCATGCTGTGTGCAAAGATTAAGTTATATCCCTTGTTGGAAAAATCTCTCAATGCCGGTTCCGCATCGGGAAGAGACACATTTTCTGAGAAATTAATTTCCGCCCCCATTTCACTTTCAATCGCTTTCATGCCATTGTAGGCAGCCGCGTTCCATCCAGCGTCATTGACCGATCCTGTTACAATAAGAGCCGCTTTAAACTGTCCGTCCCCGGTTTTGGCGCTGTCCCCGGCTTTTTTGTCATCCGCCTTCGCCGCCTCCGTTTTTTCTGCCTCTGTCTTTTCTGCTTCCGTACTGCCGGCCTCCGCCTGCGCCGCCGTCGTCGGAGCCGCCGTTGTATCGCCTGCCGGCTGTTTTGCATTTCCGCCTGCGCATCCCCCCAGGAGCGCTGCTGTCAGTGCCGCTGCCATTACCAAACTCAGTTTCCTTCTCATTTCTTCTCCTCCTTGTAGTTAGAAAGACATTTATACTTTCAGCGATTTGCTGATAAGTTTTTTCATAGGTTTTGTTGATTGACTTGTTCCGTCATCCTTCCTTACTGTATGCTTTTCCCAATGCGGCCGGTCCTTTGCTCCTACCCACAACTCCGGCCAGTGCCACCACGGTCAGCACATAGGGAAGCATGACCAGGAACTGATACGGAATCTGGAAGCCAAGAGACTGGAGCCTCAGCTGAAGAGCATCCGCAAATGCAAAAATAACGGAAGCAAACAGAACACCTTTTGGATTCCATTTCCCAAAAATAACGGCTGCGAGAGCGATAAACCCTCTTCCGGCAGATATATTATCCATAAACATATTGAGCTGTCCGATGGTCAGACACGTCCCGGCCAGCCCGGTAAGCAGACCGCAGATACACACCGCCGAATACCGCACACCGTTCACGCTGACGCCCACCGTATCCACCGCCTTTGGATTCTCGCCCACCGCGCGGATCTTTAATCCGAAGCTGGTTTTATACAGAATGATGGAAGATACCGGTACAAGAATAAATGCTGCATAAACCAGAATATTGTGCTGAAACAGAATCTCACCCAAAAACGGTATGTCTCGCAGCACCGGAATCTCCAGCACTGGCAGGCTTTTTGCCTGAGGCGGGATCGGAAGTACTCCAAACATGACCCGGTAGAAGAAGCTGGTAAGCCCGGCAGCCACCATATTTAAGGCAATGCCGCTGATCATCTGGTTAATCTGCAGAGTAACACTTAAAAATGCCGCGATCAGCCCCACTATCAGTCCGGAAGCCGCTCCAAACAGGACGCCTACGGCCGCACTGTCAAAATAGTAAGATCCCAGAAAGGCAAAGAACGCGCTGATCAGCATAATGCCTTCCAGACCAATGTTTAAGATACCCGCACGTTCCGAATACGTTTCTCCCAGTGCCGACAAAAGAATCGGGACCATCATACGGACCGTGGCAGTCAAAAGTCCCACAATAAATGCCATACTTAAGATATTCATTCCGTCACCTCCCTGTTTTCCCTTTTCGATGTGAAAATACGGGGTATTGGAAAGTGTTTCACCTCGCTGATCAGAACAAAGAACACGATCAATCCCTGAATCACACTGATTAACGAGGTGGGAATGGCAGCGCTTCTCTGCATCTCATTAGCCCCAACCGTCATTGCTGCAAAGAAAAATCCCGATACGAATACAGCCAGCGGATTCAGATTGCCAAGCAGAGCCACGACAACCGCCGTAAAACCATAGCCTGGAGAAAATGAATTTAAAAGTCTGTGGTGCAGCCCTGATATCTCCATCATCCCGGCCAACCCAGACAGGCCGCCGCTGATGATCATCGTAGTGATCAGTGTCAGGGGAACGTTGACCCCCGATGCTCTTGCCACGGATAAACTGCTCCCCAGCAGCCTCACCTTATAACCAAACGTGCTTTTTTTTATGACAAAATACATGACGACAATCAGAATCAGGGTAACAATCAGACCCGCGTGCAGCCTGGTCGCCTTCACCAGAATCGGAAGCTGTGCCCCCGCTCCCAGCTCCGCAGTCTGCGGATTGACCCCCGCCGGATCCTTTAAAGGCCCTGTCACAAAATAGCTGACCACCCAGGTTGCAATGTAATTAAACATAATTGTGGTAATGATTTCGTCGACCCCCAGCTTCGCCTTCATCATGCCCGGGATACTTGCCCAGATACCTCCTGCCAGCACTGCGGCAAGCATGGTAACAGGAAGCAGGATGATCATGGGGAGATTCCCCAGCACAACGCCGATCCACGCGGTGGCCAGTGCCCCCATCATAATCTGCCCTTCCGCACCCACATTAAAAATGCCTGCTTTAAACGACAGCGCCACGCCAAGTCCTGCCAGCCACAATGGAGACGCCTTCACCAGCACCTCCGTAAAGTTATAAAAGCTTCCAAACGCCCCGGCCAGAAGCGATTGATACGCTGTGACAGGATTTGCCCCTGCGTACAGAATCAAAACTGCGCCAACCAGCAGTGCCGCCGCAATTGCCGCCACCGGTTTCAGTAACTGCGTCAAAATTTTTCTCTTATCGTTCTGTTTTATCTTCATTTTTCTGTTCTCCATCATTTACCCCGGCAATCATCAGGCCAATTTTCTCCACATCGTATTCCTCACGTTTCATCACTCCCATGATTCTGCCCTGATGCATGACTGCCAGCCTGTCGCTGATCGACAGACATTCCTCCAGTTCCGTGGAAATCATCAGGATTGCAACACCGGAATCCCTTGATTCCAGCAGCTTCCTGTGAACAAACTCCACTGCCGAAATGTCAAGGCCTCTGGTAGGCTGTGCGGCAATCAGGATCTTCGGCTCTCTCGACACTTCTCTGGCCAGCACCACCTTCTGCTGGTTGCCTCCGGAGAGACTTCCCGCCGGCGCGGTGTAACCGGTGGCCTTCACATTGTATTTTTCAATCATTTCACCGGTGTATTGATTAACCTTGTCGTAGTCGATCCATCCGCATCTGCTGAACTTCTTATCTCCATGAGTTTCCAGAATCATGTTGTCGGAAAGGCTCATATCCAGCGCCATTCCCTCCTTATGGCGATCCTGGGGGATATGGCCCATACCCTCGCGGATTCTGTCCCGGACGGAAGTCCGGCTCATATCCCGGTCAAAGAACTCCACCTTTCCATCCGTGATCTTACGAAGTCCGGTCACCGCTTCGACTACCTCAGACTGGCCGTTTCCATCCACTCCGGCAACTGCAACGATTTCCCCTTCGTGTACAGTCAGGTTAATATTGTCCAGAAGACGTTTCCCATCCTTTGCCGTCATGGAAAGGCCGCTGATCTTCAGCGCTTCCCTGCCGGGTGCGTATTCCTTTCTCGGAAGGTCGGTGGCAATCGGATGCCCCACCATCAGCTGTGCCAGCTCCTCATTGCTCTTCTCTCTCGCCGGTACGGTCACAATTGTCTTTCCGTTCCTTAAAATCGTAATATTGTGAGCCAGATCTCTGGCCTCCATCAGCTTATGCGTGATAAAGATAACCGTCTTTCCCTGTTCCGACAGTGTCCTGATTACAGTCCCTAAATGTTCCGCTTCCTGCGGGGCAAGCACCGCAGTCGGTTCATCCAGAATCAGGACATTTGCACCACGGTACAGCGCCTTGATAATCTCCACTCTCTGCTGGCTTCCAACCGGAAGGTCACACACCTTTGCCTTTGGATCCACGTCCAGCCCATACATTTCAGACAATTTCCGGATCTCCTCCGACGCTTCTTCCAGATCCAGAAATGGTTCCCTCCGCGACCGTCTCCCCAGAACCAGATTCTCCACCACGCTCAGTTCCGGTATCAGCATAAAATGCTGGTGAACCATGCCGATGCCGAGATGAATCGCTTCTTTCGGAGAATGAATTGCCACCTGCCTGCCGCCGAAAAAGATCTCCCCTGATGTGGGCTGATACAGGCCGTAAATGATATTCATCAGAGTCGATTTGCCGGCTCCGTTCTCCCCCAGCAGAGCCCGGATCTCTCCCCTGCCCACGCTTAAGTTGATATGATCATTTGCGACTACATTTCCGAACTTTTTGGTTATATTTTGTAATTTTAAAAGCTCCTCCACGTCGTCCTCCCTAATAATGTTATATTTTTTTAACATTTTCTGCCTTTTGGTTAGTTTTATGATAACTTTTTTTACATTTAAAGTCAATATTCGAAAAAATGTTTGTGAATACTCACATTTTGTTACTGATAAATTGTTAATTTTGACGTTTTTGGTAGGATAATTGAGGTTTTTCGGGGAATCCGTTTACTTTTCAAGGCAAAAATGTTAATATCGAATTGAGAAATGTTAGAATTAGTGAAGTTAGATTCGGTAATGTCAGAATTGATAAAGTTGGGATTGATAGAGTTAAAATCGATAGAGTTAGAATTGATAGAGTTAGAGTCAATAGAGTTAGCATTGGTAGAGTTCGATCCGATAGAGTTAGCATTGGTAGAGTTCGAGTCGATAAAGTTAGCATTGATAGAGTTCGATCCGATAGAGTTAGCGTCGATAGAGTTAGCATTGATAGAGTTAGAGCCGATAAAGTTAAATTCAATAGAGTTAAATTCAATAAAGTCATAATGAGTAAAACGAGGGAGATCAATCATGAATAAAAAAGAGACCCGTTTAAATAATTTCATACACTTTTTAAAGATAAAAAACAGCATCACCGTAAAGGAGATGGCCACTCATCTAAATGTATCCGAAATGACTGTTCGCCGAGATATCAAAGAACTGACCGCAGATCATACCATTAATTTTGAAAACGGAAAAATCATGTTTAATCCCCAGAGCAGTCTGTCAGAGGCATCTCCTTCCTACTCTCTGGAATCAGAAAAAGAGAAACGCAACCTGCAGAAAGAGCTGATTGGCAAATTTGCCGCAACTCTGGTGGAACCCAATGACACCGTCATCATTGACAGCGGCTCCACCACCGAACATTTGGCCCATTACATTCCGAGCGGCATGCCTGTGACGGCATTGTGCTATAGTATGAATATACTGAATGAACTGATCACCAAAGAAGATATCAGCCTGATCTTCCCGGGCGGCTTCTACCATCCCAACGCCCAGATGTTTGAATCCCAGCAGGCAATCGATCTGATTAATCAGATTCGTGCCAACAAGGTTTTTCTGTCTGCTGCAGGTATTCACCGGGAGCTTGGAATTACATGTATGCATAACTACGAGATATCTACGATGCAGGCAGTTATAAAATCTTCTGTCACCAAGATCCTGCTGGCCGATTCCAGCAAATTTGACCAGATCCGGCCAGCGTATTTTGCCTCGCTGGAATGTATAGATATTATTGTGACCGATCATTATCTGGCGGAGGAGTGGCAGGAGTATATCCGGGGGGTGGGGATTGAGTTGTATTTGGTGTAGGGTTGAGGGAAATCAAAAGCGGAGGCAGTAATTGATCAGATTTTCTTACTGTCTCCGCTTTGTTTATCCATTTTCATCAACCACTTACAAATCTTTTCATATCATTCATTCTCCTGCTGATATCCCTGTCCAGTATCACATCACACCCCGCCACCGTCTCCCTCATCTGTTCTATATTTCGGAAAGAGGCCAGTGGAATCGCTGGAAACGGCTGTCCATTAAAGTAAGAAATACACGCCTGAGCGGGAGAAACCCCGCACGCTCTCAACACCTTCAATTCTTCGGCAATCCTGTAGTTTTCCTCATTTTCATAGATAGCGGCCACATTTTCCGGAATTGCACTGCCTTTCAGCAATTTACTAAAGTGCCTTTAGCCACCGACATATAGGCCATTGCACTAAGCTGTTTCTCTTTGTGATAAGAAAAACTCTTCTGATCCATACAAACCAGAGTCGGATCTCCCAGCCCGGCTGTATTAATATCGGCGAGGCTCCACATCAGCTGATTACAGACAAAGCCAGAAAAACCATACTCCTCTGCCGCTCTCTGTGCTTCTTTCAGACGCTCCAGCTTCCAGTTGGAACAGCCGTAATACCGGATATGACCTTTTTTTCGCGCTGTTTCCAGAATGTCAAGAATCTCACAGACAGGGACATTCTCATCATCCCGATGCAGAAAATACAGATCAATGGCATCTGTTTCAAGGCATTTAAGACTTTCTTCCATGTCAGTCATAATTGCCTCCCGGTTTACCCTCGGCACTTCCATGGAATCCAGCCTTGGGTGGGCCCCTTTGGTGGCTATCACATAATGATTCCGCTTACCGCTCTGCTTCAGCCATTTTCCAATCATTCTCTCGCTTCTTGCCCGTTCTCCCGGCAGCCAGTCGCCGTATACATGGGCAGTGTCCAGAAAATTGCCGCCTGAGTTTGTGAATTCATTTAACTGCTCAAAACAATCTTTTTCCTCTACTGCCGAACCAAATTGCACGGTTCCAAGACAAAGATTCGATACCAGAAGGTCCGTTCCGGTTAGTTGCCTGTAATTCATAAGATTATCCTTTCAGTTTTTCAAGCCGCCGTTCCACATCTTTTGCATATCTGCGAATTCGCTGTGGATGCAGCCTGGAATATAAGTAGTATGGATACGTAGTTCCTTCCTCCCAGTTTTCAATAGTGACAGCCATCTGTTCCAGTTCGATCAGGACATTTCCTGCGGCTGTAATGTCTTCATCTTCCCCCGTCATTTCCGCATATCTGGTCAAATACATGGAACGCGCAGTAATATCACAAAATTCTGCAAAGAGTATCATGGCGTCTATTGTATTAGTCATATCTTCTGCGAATGATTCCGTCACTCCAAGTGTTTTTACCTGCAAAATATCATGAAGCACCTTTGTTTCCTCAATTCCCTGCCGCTTTTCTTCAAAAATCACCCGCATATTATCAGCAGTCACCGCAACGCGCTCGGAGGCCCCTTCATCCCAGTCATCCCGTGAATGTATTACCGTCATAATCTCAAATGCCTTATCCAGCGTATAAGGAGGCTGATCACTTTCCAGATACTGATGGCCTCTTATATAGGCGGCCTTTGCGAATGCTTTCCAGGACGCTTTCATAAAGTCTCTCAGTCTCTCATAAGCCAACGGATTGGAGGGTTTGACAGGAACCTGACTGCAGGAAGCACATTTCATTGGAGAATAAAGCCCCTCTGCCGTCCAGATGCGGTAGATATCATCCAGATCTGTGTCCAGATTATTCGACAGCATGGCTCCTGCATATAAGTTCACCAGACTTGGCGTCGCGTGAACCGATGCATCGTGAATCAATTCCCAGTCAGTCCTGAACCATACGCCCTCTGCGCCTTTTTCATAACAGATTTCCAATCTCTCTTTGATATCTTCCACCAGGCTCATGGGTGCTATACCCATGCCAAAATACTGCCCCCATGTGTCAAACTCAATATATTCGCGCAGATTACCGGTATGGCCAATTTCCGGGTTTGTCGGGAAGGTCGGATAATAATCATGAGGCTGTGCCTTCAAAGCAATAATAATATCATCGGATATCTCTTCACATGCCTGTATCATCAGACTCTGCTGCTCAGCCGTATAGGAAAAATCCCGTACAATTAACGACCGGCCTGCCCGGTGAATCGGTCCATACATGGCATTTAAAATATTTACATACCAGTTGAGAGCCGGTGTATTCTGACAGCGCTCGCAGCGGCAGCGATTGGCCGCAATGGAGACAGCGCTCTCTCTTGTCCCGGGACTGACGATAATACCTGCAATACCAGGATACACAGAAAACAGTTCCGTAAATTTCTTCTCCAGAAATTCCAGCCAGAATGGATGATTGGGACAAATCGTTCCGTCGGCTCCCCGCAGGTCCGGCCTGATTTCAAATATTGCATCAACAACATCCAGTTCCTTAATTTCCAGATAGAAATCTATATTCAACTGCTGTGCTTTCTTAATCACCTGATTGATATAATCCCTCTGGTATAAAACTCCCTGCCTTCTTACCGGCCAATTATCCCACATCATATCATTATCAAAATACGCCTCCGGGAAAACCAACTGCTCCACCAGATCATTTTGATGAAATATTAAAGCATTCATACCATGTTTTACCATAAAATCCATCGCCAGGTCAACCTGTGCCTGCTGCCACATTCTGGAACTGTGAATTTCGTATCCTCTGAACTTAAAATTTCTCATGTTATCCCCCTTATCCCTTTAATCCCGTAGTAGCAATTCCTTCAACAAAGTATTTTTGTGCAGCTATATAAAGCAGTACCGGCGGAAGCATCGCCGCCAGCGACATCGCCATCAAACGATTCCAATGTACCGTATCGGATATGTCAAGAGCACTTCTGAGTGCCAGCGAAAGCGGATATTTTTTTATATCATTGATGTAAATGAGCGGATTAAAGAAATCATTCCACCTCCATACAAACTGAAATATAATCACAGAGAACATGGCTGGCTTTGACAACGGCAGTATAATCTTCCCAAAAATCTGGAATGCGTTACAGCCATCTATTTTTGCAGACTCATCTAACTCCCTCGGGATTCCTCTTATAAACTGAATCATCATATAGATAAAAAACGGGTACGTCGCAAACAATGCCGGTATAATAAATGTCTTATAGGAATCCAGCCAGTTCAGCTTTTTAAAGATAAGATACCGCGGCACCAGCAATGTCTGTTCCGGCAGAAGAAGTGTTGACAGCATTACGGCAAACAGCAGTTTATCAAACGGGAACTGAAATCTCGCAAAGCCAAATGCCACTACAGTGCTTGACATCACGGTACAGGCTACCGTAGGAATCACCAGCAGGAACGTATTTAAAAAGTATTTCGTATAAGTAATCCTTCCATTTCCCTTCCACCCTTCCGGATATGAACTGAAATCCCATTTTGTCGGGAAAATGCTCAGCGAAGTAAATATTTCCTGATTTTCTTTTAATGAGGAACCGGCCATCCACAGGAGCGGGTATATCATGATAACCGCCAGTGCAGCCAAAAAAATATATAACAGTCCCCTTTTTATCCATTGCGTCATCCGTTATCCCCTCCATCCTGATAGAACACCCAATATTTGGAAAACCAGAATATAGCTGCTGTAAACAGCATAATAATCAAAAACATAATCCAGGAAAGCGCCGAGGCATATCCCATTTTCAGAAAAGAAAAAGCATTTTCATAAACCATCATGCTATACAAATACGTTGCTTTTAAGGGGCCGCCTTTTGTAATTAAAAAGGGGGCTGAAAACTCCTGAAATGCATTGATCATCTGCATGACAATGTTAAACAGTACAATAGGTGTAATCATGGGAATCGTAATCCTTACAAACATTCCAGGCCGGCTGGCGCCGTCAACCGTTGCTGCCTCATAAAGATCCTGCGGCACCTGTTTTAACGCCGCCAGGAACAGGATCATAGAAGAGCCAAACTGCCAAACCGACAACAGGCTTACTGTGGGGAGTGCAAGGCGCGGACTGCCCAGCCAGTCAATTGCGCCAATCCCGATTCTCCCCAGCATGAGATTAACGAATCCTGTCCTGCTAAAAAGGAAACGCCACAAAATTGCAATTCCTACACTGCCTCCCAGTATGGAAGGCAGATAATACACCGTCTTAAAAAATCCAATTCCTTTTACTTTCATATTTAAAAGCATGGCAATAAATAAAGCAAATGCAAGTTTTAACGGAACTGAGATTCCAACATAAATCAGGGTTGTCTTCAAAGACATCTTAAAATCCCTGTTAAAATTAAATATATCATAATAATTATCCAGCCCCACCCATACCGGTTCTTTCAGCATGGAAAGATTTGTAAATGAATAATAGAATGATGTTACAAATGGGACAGCCTGAAATATCAAAAATCCAAGGATCCACGGCATGAGAAATACAAATGCTATCAGATTTTTTGTTTTCCATACGTTCTTTATATTAACCGTCATGTTCTTTGCTCTGCTTCTCATGCCGTTTTCCCTCCATCTATTACTGTTTCATCTGTTCCAGTACATGTTCAATATCTTTATACATAGCCGGCCCCGCCTGTTCCGGAGTAATCTGTTTATAGCCAACCTGATGAGAGTAGTCACTGATCACAGCTGCAACCTCTGCATTCAATGTTGGGCCATTCTCCGGGCTTGTTTTTGCCTCCAGTGCCTGAGCCAGCATGGTTGATACCTGGGGAGAGACAGCCCCTTTCTCCTCCAGCATATCCCTCGCTTCAGAGTTCGCAGGAATTCCTCTTGTATCTCCTGTAATAGCTATCGCCTCCGGGTCATTTACAAACCAGTTGATAAAGGCTGCTGCCTCCTCTTTGTTTTCACAATTTTCAGGTATTGCCAGCATCATAGTCGGCGCAACAGTAATTGCAGAATCTTTTGCACCATCCTCTACCACCCAGCGCTTCGTTTCAATCTCGAACGGTGAAGCTGCAATAATTGATGGTAAATTAGAAGCGCTCAGTACAGTCATTCCCCATTTTCCTTCCAGCCATCCCGGTATCTGGTCTGCAAAGACCGTTTCATACAGCACACTCTCTTCAAAAGGCGGCATTGTTCCTGTTTCTACCAGCTTCAATACCATGTTCATCGCCTCGGTCATATCTTCCGGTGTGCAGATCAGCTCGTAATTATCATTAATCAGGTTTTCACCATATTTTTATTTTATAATATCCCTCGTAATATATACCAGAACATCGTTGGTAAGAAACAGAAGATGAGCATCACGGTCCTGTTCATTTACCTTTTTTCCCGCTTCCAATAAGTCTTCCCAGGTCCAGTCATCACTTGCAGTCAGGCCGTACTTATCAAAAAACTCCGTATTATAAAGCGCCCCTCTGCCATTGATTCCGCACGGAACCCCTATCAGGTAATCGTCCTGGCCGCAGAAATCACGGATAAAATTCTGATCAAATTTACTTAAATCAATCTGATCGGCGATTTCATTTATATTCACAAATGGCTTGTCCTGAGCGATTAAATCCCCTATCCACTTATAATCGACAGAGCAGATGTCCGGCTGAGTATTACTTGACAGCTGGGTAAGAAGCTTTTCATAATAAGAATCAAACCCCATATACTCATATTCAATTGTTACTCCCGGATTCTGTGCCATATACGTTTCAATTGCCTGAATCGTGGCCTCGTGTCTGGTATCACCGCCCCACCAGGAGAAACGAAGCGTTACATTCTTCTTTGCTTCTGTCTCTTTTGATGTCTCCTGGATCGGTTTCTCTTTTGTTTCTTCCTCTGACACCGCTCCGTTTTCCGGTGCAGACTGGACATTTACCGGTTGTTTTCCGGAACAGCCTCCCATCATAACCGATAGCAGCACCAGCGTGCAGATAGTACTCATAACTTGCCTTTTTCTCATGTTTCCTCCTCCTTCGTTGTATTGCCTGACTGTTTACGCTTTCATGGTACCACAGTTACGTTCTGCGCAACAGGATTCTGCGTTTCTAAAAGGTATCATTTCATTCGATTTTCTATAAATATTCCCATCATTTGGTAATTGACAAAATTCCATATAATTTTATTAGAAAATCTTATGTAAAATTTCTATTATCTTTTTAAATCTCTTTAAATGCCATTAAAGCCTTATTTTATCAACTTTAGTGGCACTTTTCATTTTGGAAAGAACCTCACATAAATCTTTATATCTCTATGTGTTTTCCCGTTCGGAAGTAGTAAATTTGTAGTAAATTGTTGTTTTACTACTAAGCACAAAGCCTATCCATTTCCGCTTTTGCAGAAGCATAAGAACCATGTGCGTAATAATTTAAAGTCATGGTTATGTTGGAATGTCCCATAATATATTGCAACGTGTTTGGGTTCATTCCCTTATTTGCCATATTCGTACAAAACGTGTGTCGGAAAGTATGCGGTGTGATATGCGGTAACGGCTCGTCATGCGTCTTATTGTACTTCTTGACTAAACCTCGCAACATACCGTCATAATTACAAGCGATTTTCGGCAAGCCCGATTGATTGTTGAATAAGAAGTTGCTATGATTTTCAACTCTGAATGGAATAACATTTCCTCTGTTCTTTAACAATCGCTTAAATGCTTGATAGGTCTGTTCTGCCATAGGAATTTCACGTTTACCGTTCTTTGTCTTAGGCAGTTCAATATAATAGCCGATTTCGCCGTCCTTCAATAGCTGGTGGTTTACGTCGATTGACCGATTTCTCATATCAATATCAGAAAGTGTCAATCCACACAATTCAGAAATACGAAGCCCCGTATTGAGAAGTATTACAACTTCATCATAATACTTACGATACACCTTATCTGCTTTCATAAAAGCAAGCAGGTTTGTTTCCTGCTCTGGTGTAAGAGCGATTTTTTCTTCTGTGTCGTCGTCCAGAACGTCGCTTAATTTAAAATCGAACGGGTTCTTTCTGATATAATCGTCTTGTATCGCAAGATAAAACGACGCTTTCAGCGAACGCTTATAATTACGGATTGAACCATACGCAACACCGTTTTCGCTCATGCGGATAGCCCATGCTTTAGCGTCAGACAGTTTTACAGTATCAATCGTCATGCTTCCTAAAAGGTCTTTTTTCAGCAGGTTCATAAACTGTTTACGTCCTTTTATCGTATTTCTTTTGACATTCTTTCTAAGACTGTTCTGTTTCTTATAGAGCTGGCAGACTGTCATTTTCTTTCCAGCAGGGTCGATACCGTCGTTAAGGTCTTTTTCCAACTCGGCGATTTTCTCACGCAGAGAAAGGTCTGGTCGCTTATTCTTTGGTACTTTATCCGTTGGGACAAGTTTCCATGAATAAATCGGCTTCGTACCTAATTTGCTGTTTTTGTACATATATCTTCCGTCGGGTCTTTGGCTTTCCCCAGTTCTCAAAATTCGTTCTTTGTTATCTCGTCTAACTTCTTTTGCCATGATAGATAGCTCCTTTCAAAAAGGAGCAAGCCCAAAACTCGATACATATATTATACCACATTTTGAGCCTGCTTTCATTAGATTGCGTCCGATTTATCAATGATTTTTTCAAACTGTTTCCGCTTAATCTGCATACGGTTTCCGTTCATAATAACCCAATTTGACCCGATATTTTCCTCGGCAAGTTTACGCATTTTATTTTCTCCAATTCTGAAATATTTTGAAGCTTCTTCTATCGTCAGTGTATATCTTTCCCAGATAGGCACATCAGTATTGTTCATAATCTATGCACCCCCTTTACTGTGTGTCTTTTATAAGCAGGCAGACGGCTTTGGAAAGCTCCGTTAGTATCCCAACTATTCCCATTCTTGTGGGCAGAACCGCACCATGCGGACGTATCATTATTCTGTGAGGATAGGTCGTGGCAAAACGACTTTTCCAACAGTCGCTCTCGGATCACTGCGTGGGTCGCTCGCTTTCTTTTGAAAAGGTTGTGGCGTACAGTCCCCGTGGCTCACTATCTCACAAACGTATCTGTCTGCTTTATTCAGTTGTCAAAGAGCTGTGACGAAAGCGTATTGCTTTCATGTAAAAGCAGGTGCAGAGCAGGAAAGAGGGGATTGAACAAATCATGCTCTGCGGTTACTGCTTGTTATTCTTCTTCGATTTCTAAGGCAATATCAAACCCTAAAATCATTTTAATAAGTGCTTCTCTGATAAGTCCCTTTAACTCCATATCTACAACAATATAGACATTGCCGTATTCATCATAGAGTGGACGCAGACAGCACTTTGATATGTACGGGTCATAAAATACCAGTATCTTTTCAATCGCTTTTTCATCCCCGTCCATAGCCTGCGAAAGCAAATAGTAGGACGGCTTCTTAAAAGTCTGTTTCATTTTCTACTTTTCCTCCTTGAGTGATTTTTTCAGAGCTTCTAAAGCATGGTATCTACTTCTAAATGCTCCACTTCTTGTAATGTTTAAGATGTCTGCTATCTTTGTGTCGCTTAATTCCAAGAAATAGTACATTAAAACGTTATTGCGTTTTCTTTCTGGAAGTTTCTTCAAAGCTTCTGCCAGTTCATCATCATAAACACGAATATCATTACCGCATACATTGAAAATCGTATAGTCTGTTTCGTATTCGTCCCAGACAGCCAGTTTTTCAACAACGATTTCTGGAAGTTCACAGAATGGAATTTCTTTTTCTTTTCGTCGTTTCAACCCTTGCTGGTAGTCCTTTACAACATGACGGATAACTTTCTTCAAACAACTTTCAAAACGGCATTGAACAGTTTTTTGGAAGTCAGACGGTTTCATCAATCTCACCCCCTTTCCCGTTATGACATGAAAAGCGTTTATCCCTCTTTCCGCACCATATAGGGAATGACAGGTGTGATTTGCTGACTAAATTTACAAAAAAGTTGAAAAAACTTTTTAATAAAACAAAAACAGCCCGTGGGTATATAAATACACAAACAGACTGTTTTATAAATTCTATTAATATGAAATTTTAATTCTAGTAAAGGGTATGATGATTGTAACACTAGGCTGAAATATTTATCCAGTTGAGAACGGCAGAGCGTTCTTTCGTATGCAATCATGGTATAAGCCCCCTTTAACCAGAGCCATACCTTTTATACTTCCAATGAAAAAGGACAGTTCTGGTTATATCCAAAACCGTCCCGTTATTTATTCAAGACGCACAAAAGTATATTATCTAGGAACGGTTTTTTTTATTTACCGCACCGATAACAGTTTTTGAATTATTACTGCATGCTATATGCAATTTTAACACATTCTAAATATATGACATGAAGTATAAACTCATGCTAGGTGATTTAAAATGAGAAAAACAAAAGAAACACATACTTTTGATTTCAGACCGCTAGGGCTGGCAATCAGAGAAGCACGTGAAAAAGCAGGGCTTTCTCGCAATGATTTAGGCGATAAAGTGTTCTATGGGGAACGCCATATCGCAGATATTGAAAATGTTGGTTCACACCCAAGTTTTCAATTATTCCATGATTTAGTTACCATGTTCAATATATCAGTTGATGAATATTTCTATCCAGCAGAGAAAGTCGCAAAAAGCACAGCTCGTCGTCAGATAGAAACCTCTCTTGATTTATTGACTGATAACGAATTAAAAATCATTCAAGGTACGATTGACGGTATCTTAAACAGTAGAGAGAACAAGAAGTAATCAGCTTCTTGTTTTCCCTATTTTTTTAAGCAGTGTTCTCTTAGCCATTGTTTGTCGATCTGATCCGCAGGTAGCAAACATTGTTATCACGAAACCGTTATTTTTTAAATATCATTTTCATTTTTATCTTTAGATGTTTTTAAAATCAATCTAACTCCTGTTAAGCAAGCTCCTAATAAGCAAATCGCTACTAAAATTATATAAACGTGTTGCATACCATAAATAAAGAACTCATCATGCCCAGCTACATAGTCTGATACTCTGTAACCTGCAATATTGCTCATAAAAAAGTACAGTAGAGTAGTAGATAAAGTTATTCCAACAGTCTGTCCTAAATTTCTCACTAAGGAATTTACGCTTCCGACAATACCGAGTTTACTTTTAGGACACGTTGACATGATAAGAGCATTGTTAGCAGGCTGAAAGATTGCCTGTCCAACTGCCATAATTGCAACAAATATAGCGAATAAAATAGTAGGAGAGGTTTCTGTCAGCTTTGACATTAAAAAGAACCCTAAACTCAATACTAACAGTCCAGTAAAAATAACCTTTTCAGACGTTACTCTATCAGAAATACTTCCAAATATTGGGGAACAAATTGCCAAAACCAAAGGGGATAGCATCATAAATAAGCCCGCATGGAATGGGCTTAACTTCAAAGTATTTTGCAAATAGAATGGTATTAAAATACTAGATGAAGCTATGCAGATAAAAGATGTTAATGCACACCCTAAATTGATTGAAAATTTTAAGTTTCTGAATATATCCAAATCCAAAAGTGGTTGATGTTGTTTCTTTTCCACATGAATAAAAAGTATTGCCAAGATGATAGATATGCCGATACAAACCATAATGTACGGATTTAATTGTTCTGTCTGTTGCGATAAAATCAATGAGCCAAAGAACAAAAGTGTAACAGCAAACTGTAAAATAGCCCCTAGTATATCCAAATGTTCATGTTTTTTCTCCCCTCTTGGTAGGAACTTTAATCCCAATATAAATACGCTGATACCAAATGGAACATTGATATAGAAAATATAATTCCAATCAAATACAGACAAAATCATTCCCCCTATTGACGGTCCGACCATATTTCCTATTGCAACAGCAGTTACTAAAATACCTAAGGCTTTTCCTCTACTTTCTTTCGGAAATAGTTCAGTAATGATACCGTGGTTATTCGCCATATATGCCGAAGCTCCTATCCCTTGTAAGAATCGACATATAATCAGGACAACAAAAGAATTACTTAAACCACATAACAGTGACGATACGGTAAAAAGGATTGTTCCAAATTGGAATATTTTTGATTTCCCACAAATATCACCTAAGCGTCCCCAAAATAATATCGTTGAACAAATAATAATAGAATAACTGGCAATTACCCATTCAACAGCCGATATAGTTACATTCAGTTTTTCTGAAAGAACAGGAAGGGCTACATTAACAATACTTGAATCTAACGTAGCCATAAAAGTCATTGCAATTACAGCGATTAGAACAACTTTTCTTTTTGGTGTTTCAATATGAGTTAATTTATTGTTCATAACAATTCTCCTTATTAGCATTATTTTGTGATTTACAATGCAAGCCACATATCATATAATAGACATATATGTGTATATTTTCAATAACTGTATTGCTGTATGTTAGCATAATTTTGATATGTGAGGACATTATGAATAATAAAGATAATTATTTTAACAGAGCAGGGCAGGAAAGCTTTGTGGATATTTTTAAAAAAGAAGATATTAAAAATGGACAAAATTTTCCTAGACATTGGCATGAACATTTACAAGTTTATTACTTTATTAGTGGAACAGCTAAATTAGAGTGTGGTAAAAACAATTTTGAAGTACAAGCTAATGATTTAGTCATTGTAAATCCTAACGAGCTACATTATTTAGAAAGCACATCAGATAATCTAGTTTTTTATACCATAAGATTTGAACCAGCCTTTCTTTTTAGTAATCATGTAGATTTATTGCAAACAAAATATTTAACTCCTATTACTTTAAATAGGATTGAGTTTAACAATTTAATTCAAGATGATACAGAACTTACAGAGTTAGTAAAAAAAGTCCTAATGGAATATTTCAATAAAGAAATAGGTTACGAATTGGCAATAAAAGGCTGTATTTATTGTTTGGTAGTCATACTGTTAAGAAGTCATGTTCAGTATATTCTTACACAATCAGAATTAGCTGAAAAGGAAGCTACCCTTATAAGATTTCAACCTGTATTTGAAATGATTGAACATAAATATAGCGAAAAAATAACATTATCCGAACTTGCAAACACAGTGGGATTAAGTGTCCATCATTTTTGTCGTAGCTTCAAACAATTAACTGGAAAAACTACGACTGATTATATAAACAATATACGCTTAGATAAATCAATCTACTATTTAAAACAAACAGATTATAATATTACAGAGATTGCTTTAATGTGCGGTTTTGAAAATGGTAATTATTTTAGCCGAATATTTAAAAAGTATCATTCCACCTCGCCTAGTCAATATCGAAGTTCTTATAAAAATTTAGCCGTAACTACAAAAGAATAAGTGGTTACGGCTAAATTATTCTGTTTATACAATTTTCCAGTTACTATCCTTATGTAGCACAAGTTCATACTGGGACACTTGCGTCGCCTTTGTCTGATTATCAAGGAATTTTACAGCCACCTTGACTTTTACATTGTCCCCGTCCTTTGTAAATACTGGGTTTACCAATTCAGAATAAAGGTAGTCCCTGCCGATAGGTTCAAGCACATTCCCCGATACATAATAGGCAAGTTCTTTTTCTGTGGCTGTCGGGTACAGCTTAAAGAATGTTTCCAGAAATGAGGTAGCGTCGTTGACGGTATCAGCGTCCACGCTTGCGTCTGCTTCTGATGTCTTAGGTTCATAGTCTGATTTTTCGATTGCAGGGGCAAGGGTAGGGTTCTGAACGATTACCATATCCCCGTCAGCGTCTACATGGACTTTTACGGTATAGGTTGCTTTCACATTGCTTGTCTGTTCTCCCTCTTTTATCTGCTGATCCACTTCGTAGGTAGCAGAAAAAGTGTCCGTTCCCGACTGCTCGATACTCCACACAATCACATCTGTAACTGTGGAGCTGGTCGGTATATCGGTTCTAATGGTATCCATATTCAAGTCCTGCAATTCCTTTATCAGATAACCATTGATTGCCTGCGTCCTTGCTTCGATAGCTTCTTTGCTGTTATTCCATGTGTAATAGGACTTCGCAAAGTTTTTTACGAAATTTTCTATCCCGTTGGTGTCCTGCAAGCGAAGTTCAATGATTTCTTTTTCGTGGGTCGTGTGTTGGTCGATAGCGGTAAAATTCTTATACACCCCAAAACTCACGCTTGCGATAAGTACCACCCACAATGCAATCACAGTTTTCTTATGTGTGCCTACTTTGAAAGTACGCACCTTTTTTTCTTTTGGTTCTTTGATAGTTTCTGTCTGTTTCTTATTCTTCTTAAACATAATTTTCAAGTCCTTTCTATTGTTTTACTCGTCCTGCACCGATTAAGTGCTGTTGCCAGTAACTACTACTTAGGTCTGCATATCCTATCGGATTTCCTGCATGGTACATCTGCGTCAGCGAAACAAGAATACCAACGTGGGTTACATAAGTACCAGCGTTATAGGTAGAATGGAAAAATACCAAATCGCCAGCCTTTGCCTGCGAGAGTGGAAGATGTTGGGTTGCGTCATACTGGGCTTGTGCCGTTCTCGGTAAGGAGATACCAGCCTTTCCATAGCACCATTGCGTTAGCCCCGAACAGTCAAAGGAAGTATTCGGGTTACTGCCACCATACACATACTTCCAGCCTTGATATTTCAACGCTTCATTCATTACCTTTTGTGCAAGCTCGCCCGATACTTGCGGAACAGTCAAATACTGATTGACTAATTCCACATAGAACATATTTCCATAGCCATACCGCCAGCCCCCGTTCTTCACAACGGCTATCGGGTTGGTGTAGGTTACTTTCTTTCCACCCGATTTCTCACGGGCGAAGCTCTCTGCAAGATTATATGTATGTTTCTTTCCTTTTCCTGCCACATATCCCACATAGCCACCGCCATAGTTATAGGACTGTATCACTACATTCAAATCGTCGATACCTTGATTTTTGCATGAAGAAAGCAGGGATGCAAAATATTTACACCCCTGCTTGATTGAGCTTTCCGTATCTAAGGAGTTAGGCGGTAAACCAAGACTTTCCGAACTTTGCATAACATCTTCTGCCATACCGCCACTTTCTACTTGAATGATAGCCAGCAATACATTGACATACTCGGAAATACCGTTTTCTCTGGCGTACTTTTCTACCATAGGCTGATGTTTCAATACTTCTGCGGATAAGTTCATACCCGTAATGCCAGAAGAAAAATTGCTGTTCTCGTCGTCGCTGTCCGCACTAATCAAGACACCAAAGAACAGCACCAGAGAAAAGAGGATAGGAAACAGACTGCCAATGATAGCGATATGTTTCAGTTTCATTTTTTCTTTTGTCCTTTCTTCGTTACAAGGTTACGAGTTTTCTCTATGGTCTGCTGGTTCTTCTGGACGCTCTGGGTCTGCTGAACCTTTGTCCTGCGGTCTTTGGTATAGTTCTGGCGTGTTTCCTGCGATACCACTTTTTCTACATTCTGCCTATGTGCTGGCTGTGCAGACTGGGTCACTTGCTTATCAGAAGCACCCGAAGATAACGGACGCTCTTTCACAACATTTGTCTTGACTGGCTCACTTGCTTTAGAAGCTGGAGCTGTGGCAGGGCGTTTGACTTCCTGCATTTTTTCCGCACTCGGCTTTGGAATGGTTGAGGCTGTGGCTGGTCGCTCATGGGTACGGGTAGCTCCCGTTGTCGCTGATCCGTCAGTCTTTCGCTTTTCCTGCCTTGCTTCTTGTGCCTTTTGAAGTTCCATACGCTTATCAGCGATATTTTTCTTACGCTGTTCCTGCTTTTCCAATCGTCCCATCTGTCTGGACTGCTGTTCCTGCACCATGCCACGCTTGAAGTCGGACACGCTGGACTTTGCCTTTTCTTTTGCGGAATACACCGCATAAGCGGTCTGTGTCGGCATATCCTTGATATTTTCTTTGACAGCGTTTGCCTTGTCTTTCACTTTATTTTTCGTATCTAAGACAGCACCCACCTTTGAGCCTGCACGCTGTCCCATGCTGGAAGTGGTATTGCCCCGATTTTCTCTAGAAACCGTATTTTTTCTTTCGGCTCTCTTGCCAGCAACGGCACTTCCAGCTACTGCACCAGCCACACCTCCCGAAATACCGCCAGCACTTACCGCCCTTGCAATACGGTGTTCCATACGCCTAGCCCTATGTCGCATAAACAGATACGGTCTGCGGAAAATCCTGCGTCCCATGCTTTGACTGTCGCCAGCATTAAGTGAGAACATACTCATTAAGTCGCCCAGTTTCATATAGATACCAGCGAAACACACTATCTGCAAGAACGCCACCATAAAGAACGGGTAGTCTGTGGAGATGTTATAAAACATACTGGAAATGCTGAACGCCACCGTTACAATGAGCGTTATTCCTGCCCGTGTCATTATGGTATTAAACACCCTTACGATTGCCTGCTTTGCCATGCTTTCATAGCTCGGTATCATGGAAAGTAGAAAACTGATAGGTAAAAACATCGCAAAGATAATAAAAAGTATCTGGCTGAACAACATCATGCCCGTAAGCAAGAATACAAATATCGTGATACCTAAGTTAAAGAACAAGAGGAAGAACACCATACCTAAACGGTTTACCACCTGCGGTATCGTCAGATTGTTATTGTCGTTATCCTCGATTTCTGTTTTCACGACTTCCTCTCTGGTCTTTCCGTCCTCGTCCTCTGGACTTACTGATACCAGAGCTTCCACACGGTCTGCCCCGATTTCTTCTGCGTTGCTGTTCCCGAATTGTAAGAGTAACCACGGCTGTTCCACTTGAATAGAAAATAAGCTGTCCCGTATCAAGTCCACGCTGTCCTTGCCCTCGCTGTCAGAGTTAGGGAGCATGATTTTTGTTCCCAAGTCAAGTGAAGCGGTACTGATGTCTGATGAAAATTCATTTATCTTCTTGATGTAGTCGGGAGCATAAGCAATAAATGAAGCAGACAGCACGAACACCACCACAAAGTTGATAACAGCGTGAAGTGCCTTGCTGGTTTCCCGTTTGATAAGTCCCGTATAGGCAACATAAAGTCCCACCACTAAGATAATGAGAAGCAGGAAACCAACATAGAAGCCAGAGCTGGAAAAACCGTTCTGTGTTACGCCTGCAAGGGTCTGTATGCTCTTTCCGATACTGTCTGCCATATCGTTGATGAAGTCTAGCTTATAGGCTTCCTGCACCACATAGCCCGTGGCATTGCTTAAATATAAACTGATAGTCCAGACAAAGTTGGTAATGCAGTAAAGCCCGTACTGCACCGATTTTCCAATCCCGTCCAGCCAGTTCCACGGAAGCCACGACCAGCTATTATCTACATAAAAATCAAGCTGGTAGTTGGAAAGGGGATATTTTGAATATAGATTTTCTGCGTTTATAGTATCGTCCACAAGCCCCGTCGCATGAGCCACCGTCCCCAGAAGTGAAAGCAGGATAAGGGAGAGTGCCACCACGGACAGAGCCATTTTGAGAAAGTGGAAAATCTTCTTTTTTGTGAACGCACCTTTTATCCTTTCTTTCATCACTCCACCTCATTTCTCTGTACGGGCGGTCTGGTATCAAAGGCGTGTAGCAGTTCTTCAAAGACGGGGTGTATCTGCACCACACCGACACGTCCGTATAAGTCCTGCAATAAGCATTGTCCGTTCTCCAAATCACGCAAGCGTTTCTGGTTGTTCTCGTCGTCCTTGTCAATACCGAAAAATTCTAAGGTCTGCTTTATCTCGTTGATGTCAGTAGAACGAAAGGCAAACTTCAAACCGATATTGTTTTTCAAACTTTCCTTTGACACATCATAAGCAGACTGGGTAACAAAATAAACGCCTGCCTGCATAGCTCGTCCAGCACGAACCAGCTTGTTAGAGAGCGTTTCTCCTTGTGCCACATTTAAGAACGCCCACGCTTCGTCAAGGTCTACAATCTTAAAAATACTTCTGTCCGAATGGATAAAATCAAGGGCAAAGGTACTAATCACAATCAGCATAGACACCGACAATAATTCAATGGTCGTGTATTCCTCAAAAGTGGTATCTTTATCTGGCAATACTAAGTCCGCTACTTGAATGATATTGAGCTGGTTATCCAGACTGATAGCATTTTCCACCGTACCGTCTGAAAACAGCAGATGTGCAAAGTCGTAGTCCGTGAAGCTGTCGATATGGTCTGCGATATTTCTTGATATGGGTGTATCTTCACGGCGTAGCTCGTCTATCACATGGAGCAAGCCCCGACTGTCGCTCTGGGTAACGGAACGCACCGCTTTTCGTAACACGGGAAATTTTTCGCCGTCCCTAGAGGAAATACCCGTAAGGAATGTCAAGATGTCGATTGCCAGACTTTCAGCGTCTTTTACATTCTTCATAATCACGAATGGGTCAAGAAGTCCTGCATTGTCTTTGTCGCTGGTAAGATTTACGATATTGATTTCATGGGCTATCTCTGGGAGCGTTTCTTTCCAGTTGCCACGCTATAGCGATAGGTAACTTTTTGATGTTATCTCCAAGTTTTCCCCCGCTTCACACCGTACATGAAACTTTCGCTTCATACGGCGTTCCATCATATCCAAATAGATTTATAAGTTATTTCCCAGTTATTGTCTGGTATCCGTAATTCGTCCGTATTCTGTTCAGTTTTTTCTTCTGCTGACTATTAAGAACATAACCTTTTAACAGTGATTTTGCTTCATCTGCTGATTCTGTTAGGATTGCCTTTGCAATGGGAATTTCCACAAATGCCAGATTAGAATATCTGTCAAGGTTATCTCCTTTGTCTGATTTGTGAATACATATCAGAGTGGACGGAGTTCCTCGACGATTCATTACATAGCAGTTGCCTTGCTGTGCGATATATGCCGAAATACGATTGTCGTTAAACTCTACGCTATCGGCAGGG